>Ga0209057_1001365_pt1 | contig 19719 bp, 20 predicted proteins | sample GraSoiAngelo_146_FD_185903 | JGI IMG/M metagenome (GOLD analysis project Ga0209057, IMG submission 185903) | Grasslands soil microbial communities from the Angelo Coastal Reserve, California, USA - 14_1009_05_30cm (SPAdes) (version 2) | ecosystem: Environmental > Terrestrial > Soil > Grasslands ... | reverse complement strand
CCGGGACGAAACATCCCCCGCCGCACAGCCCGCCCTTGCCGAAGTTACAAGCGTTGAAGAAGACGTCGACCTCGTGGTTCGACGTGGATGGGCCGACCAGCGGGTTGGCAATGTTCGTGTTGTCCGAAACCGATACCGTCATCTGGATCGACGGGTCGCTGAAGTCGAAGAAGCCAGCGTTCATGGACGTGTCGTGATAGTTGCCGGCAGGGAGGAAACTGCCGCCGCCACCACCGCCTCCACCTTGCGCGCCGAGGGGCACGCCGCGGCCAGCGCCCAGGTCGAATGCCACCGTGGTGACCGAGAAGGCCAGCAACCCGGTCATGACCAGGGACACGACGACGGCCAGGCGCCTCAAGAACGTCATGGCATCCTCCCCAAAACCCGACGTCCCTCACGACCGCCGCGCAGCCACGTCAATTAAGCCCGGCTTAAGCTCAAATGGGAAGGCTCAGTTTTTCGAACCAATATTGTTGCGCTGGATATGAAATCCGCACTCCTCGCCATGGCGGTGGTCCTGTGTGCGGCCTGTGCTTCGACCCCCGAGCGGGCGCAGCCGGTGGTTGGGGCGGTGACGCTCGAGGTCAGCGGCGGCATCGCGGGCTGGGACCGGATCGTGACCGTCGATCCTGACGGCACCGTTCACGTCCAGGCATTGAGCGGGCCCACGCCTTCGCCAACCACCGAAAAGCTGGATCCCGACGTGCTGCGCCGGCTGCACGAGCTGGTGTCGGACCCCGCCTTCGCGCAGCTCGGGCCGGCCTACGTCCCGCCGGAGCCCGGCGCCGACCTGCAGGACTACCGGATCACCGCCGAGGTGGGCGGCAAGACGTTGAAGACAATGGCGCGCCAGGGCTCGCACCCGCCCCCAATCCTGCGTCAGGTTCTCGACATCCTGAAAGGGATCGCCGGCATCAGCTGACGCCGGTCGCATAACGTTGAAGGCGATGCGTGGGCCCGCAGATCCACGACCGCCCGCGCCTGACTTCGGGCGCGTCACAGCCGAGCACGCCCAGACCTTCATCGCGATCATGAACACGCTCCACAGCGAGCCCACCGCGCCGGCGTTTGGCCGCCTCCTGCAGAAGAAGCTCCAGCCGGACGACTACATGCTCCTGGTCCACCTGTTCGAGGAGATCAGCGTCCTGGCCCTCCACCATCTGATCCCGGAAGCGCTGCTGTTCGATGCCTTCGCCTTCGACCTCTACTGGGACGAGCTGCGCGAGGACGTGCTCGCCCTCCGGGCTGAGACAGGCAACGAGAAGTTCTGCGAGAACTTCGAGATCGCCGCCGAGCGGGCCCGCGAATACCGCACCGACCGCCCACCCAAGCTCCGCTGGAAGCACGGCGACGGCCCCGACGACCCGCCAGGTGGCCTCGGCGTCAGGCCTCCTGCGCCCGAGCCGCACGACGCTCCGGCGCCTCCGGCGCCTGTGGGGAGCAAAGAAACCTAGCCCTGGCTGCAACCGGACGCGCGTTCCCCGCATCCAATCAGCGGGAAGAATGTCAGCCGCATTGATGGAGCAGCGCCCCCAGATCCTCGCCCGTGCGGTGGAAGGCGACCCGGAGTCGTTCTCGCGCCTGATCGAGCCGCTTCTCGACCAGGCTTACCGGCTGGCCGCGGTGATGCTTGCCGACCGGGCTGCCGCTGAGGACGCCGTCCAGGAAGCCTCGATCAAGGCCTGGCGCAAGGTGCGCCAGCTCCGAGGCGACCTGAACTCGCTGCGTCCATGGTTTCTCTCCATCGTCGCCAACGAGTGCCGCATGACGCGGCGGACGCGATGGTGGTCGGTGGTCAAGCTGCCCGACGTCGTCTCGCCGGCTCGGGAAGCCCCGGAGAGCCACGCCGACCTGCGGGGCGCCTTGCTTCGGCTGACCCCGGACGAGCGCCTGCCGCTGGTCCTCCACTTCTACCTGGACCTTCCGCTCGAGGAGCTGGCGAAGACGCTGCGGGTGTCGCCCGCCGCTGCCAAGTCGCGCGTGTATCGCGCCGCCAGGCGCCTGCGGGCAGACCTCACGATCGAGGAGGTGTTCTGACGTGAGCAACGACGATTTCCGCCGCGAGCTGAACAACGCGTTCGACGACGTCACCGGCTCGCCGTCGAGCGGCCTTCGGGACCGCGTGCGCTCGGCGGTCGCCGATGCGCCGGAGGCGCGGAGACCGTACTGGATCGCGGGCGTCGCCGCGTGCGTCATGGCCGTCTTGATCGTCGGCGTGCTCTTCGTCGCCAACCCGTTGAAGAACGCACCTTCGCTGGTGGGCGCCGGTCCCTCGCCGAGCCCAAGCACGCAGCCATTCGTATGCACGGAGCAGGATTTTGTTCCGAAGGCACAGACGCCGAGCGCCGGAGGTGAGCCGACCGCATCGGTCACCGGGTTGCGAGCGGGCCAGCAGGGCTCGTACGACCGCCTGATCGTCGAGTTTCGTGACCGGCTGCCCAGCGAGGTCCGGATCAGCGGCGTGAGCGGCGCTGTCTTCACCGCGTCACCAAGCGGCCAGGAGGTCACGCTTCAGGGCGCCAACGGTATCGCGATCGTCATGCGCGACGCCGACCTGCACACCTCGTACAGCGGGCCTGTCGACATCGTGACCGGATACACCGGCCTCGCCGAGGTCATGCGCCTGGAGGACTTCGAGGGCGTGGTTCAGCTGGGGTTGGGCGTCAACGGCCCCGCGTGCTACCGCGCGTTCTTCCTCTCCAATCCGGCGCGCCTGGTCGTGGATGTCCAGACGTCCGCCGCGCCATCGTCACCCACCGCGACGGCAACCGCGTCAGCTTTCGCGTGCACCAGCCAGAACAGCGCCCTGAACTCGGCCGGGACTCCTCCGCCCGTCGTCTACATAAGCGGCCTGCGACCCGCGGCGCACGGCTCCTACGACCGGCTTGTGATCGACCTCTCTAACGGGGTCCCCGCGAACGTGACCATCGAGGTGCGTAGCGGCACCACCTTCACGCTGTCACCAAGCGGCATGTCGACCACGCTCAAAGGCAGCAACGGCATCCTCGTGACCCTCCACGGGGCCGACCTGCACACCTCGTACAGCGGACCGATCGACATCGTCACGGGCTACCCGGGCCTCGCCGAAGTCAAGCGCATAGAGGACTTCGAGGGGGTCGTCCAGCTCGGCCTGGGCGTCAACGGCCCGGCCTGCTACCACGCCTTCTACCTGACGAACCCGAACCGATTGGTGATCGACATCCAGACGCCGGCCTAGGGACGGAGCGGGTGGCGTAGCGACAGCTGTCGCGGCGCTCCCGGTGGTAACCGGGGTCGGCCGCGCGCCCGAACATGGCGCACTACGTGGCCACGCGGAGACGGAGAAGCTGGCCGATCGGTCTGGCCGGCAAACCCGCGTACCCCCTTAGACCACGTCGGCGCGCTCTTCGACCAGGGGTTGTAACAGCGTCGGGTAGTCCCGAGGGTCGTACTCCAGGTCCGCGTCCTGCACGAAGACGAACGGCATTCGCACCTCCTCGATGGCGCGCCTCGAGCCGGCGTCGACGGCGCTCACCTCGCCGACCTCGGGGCGCTCGAGCACGTACTTGAGGATCAGTTCGAGCATGCCCTCCTCGTTGAAGGCCGGGATCATGACCGAGCGGACTCGATTGAGGCTCATCGGGTGCACGACTCCAATCGCGAACGCCCGATTTCGAGCCTCGGTTGGGGGCGGGGTACATTGGGTTCACACACGACGACCTGAAAGGAGAGCAGCATGTCCACGCTTTCGTTCGACCCCGAGGAGTCCACGCACTGGGAGCAGGTCCGGCCCCGGCACATCGCCCCCGAGAAGTGGAAGAGGTTCGAGGCCTACGCGGCCGAGATCTTCGAGGCCCTGGGCATGGACCTCGACACCCCTGGCACGCGTGGCACGCCCGAGCGCTACCTGCGCGCCCTGTTCGAGTCGACCGCCGGCTACGAAGGCGACCCCAAGCTCCTCTCCGCCTTTCCGACCGAGTGTCATGGCGGCCCCGACTGCAACATCAGCCAGGTCATCGAGGGACCGATCGAGTTCTACTCGCTCTGCGAGCACCACGCCCTGCCCTTCCACGGCCACGCCTTCATCGGCTACATCGCGCACGAGGAGATCATCGGCATCTCCAAGCTGACGAGGCTCGTCCGCGTGTTTGCGCGCAGGTTCACGGTCCAGGAACGGGTCGGTGTCGAGATCGCGGACGAGCTTGTGCGCGTCCTCAATCCACACGGCGTCGCGGTCCACCTCAACGCGATGCACCTCTGCACGCAGATGCGGGGCGTGCGTGAGGGCCACTCGCGCACCTGGACCTCTTTCTGGCGCGGTAACTACGAGGGGGACCCACAGCTGCGCGCGGAGTTTCTCGCCACGGCCAGCTCACAGGCCCAGCACTGATCGAGCCGTTCGAGGTGCTCTACGAGGGGGACCTGCCCCACTACGCGCTGCCCACGGACCTGGAGAGCGTCTACGGCCGTCTCGGTTTCGCTGAGCGCGCGCTGTACTCGAACTTCGTGACCTCGCTCGACGGCGTCGTCACGCTGGGCTCGACTCCGTCGGCCGGCTCGGTGATCAGCGGCCGCAACCGCTGGGACCGATTCCTGATGGGGCTGCTGCGGGCATGCGCGGACGTGGTGCTGCTCGGCGCGGGCACGCTGCGCGCGACTCCGGGGCATCACTGGACGCCGGAGCACATCTTTCCCGACATGGCGGCGAGCTTCGCGGACCTGCGCTCGGCGCTTGGCCGCAAGCCGCAGCCGCGTCTCGTGCTCCTGACGGCCTCGGGGCAGATCGCCGTGTCGCACCCCGCCGTCGTCGGCGGCGCCACCATCATCACCACGCACACCGGCGCGGCTGCGCTCGAGGGCCGCCTGCCCGACTCATGCGACGTCATCGAGGTGGGGAAGGCCGGACCGGTCGACCTGCAAAAGGCAGTCGAGGAGCTGCGCACGCGGGGTAACGAGGTGATCCTGACCGAGGGTGGTCCGCATGTCACCGGCGAGCTGATCGCGCGAAGCCTCCTCGACGAGGCGTTCATCACCGTCTCACCTGTGGTCGCCGGACGCGATGAGGAGCCGCGCCTGGGCATGGTCGCCGGGGCCGAGCTCCTACCCGCGAGGGGGGTCTGGAGCCGGCTGCTCAGCGCACGCCGGCAGGGAGATTTCCTCTTCCTTCGCTACGGCCTGCGACCCGGCTAGCAGCTCTCCGGACCGAGCTGCAGCGGCGGCGACGCCGCCACCGCGGGCTGCTGGCTCACTGCCACGAGCGCGCCGGACTTCACGCCTCGCGGGATGCTCACCGCCAGGTTGTCGTTAGGGATGCCGACGATCCAGCCGCTGGCGGGTGTGGTCGCCTTGGTGCCCGGGAGGTCGGTGGTCTGGCCCGTGCAGCGGTCGAAGAATTTGAGCGTGTAGGAGATCGGGACGCTCTTCTGCACCGCCGTGAAGTAGAACGCAACCTCGACCCGACACGAGCTCAGGTCGCAGGCGGTGGCGCTCTCGGCAGCCTCGCCTGGGATGTCGCAGGGCGACGCCGGCGTGCAGATCTGGAGTCTGCTGACCGGCGCCGCGGAAAGTGGTGCGTACGTGGGCACCGTCTGCACCCGGCCGCCGCCGCCGGTCGGCGAGGCGCTAGGCGATCCCTTCGGCGTCCCCGTCGCGTGCGGCGACGGCGACGTGACCGAGGCGGTGTTGTTGTTTCCGCCCGTCAGGCGAGGCAGCACCACCACGCCGAAGATGCCAAGCAGGATGATGACGACCCCGGCCACGGCGGCCGGGATGATCCACGAGGGGCGCTCCGAGGCCGCGCCCGCCTCGCGGCGCGGGCGAGGAACGCTTGGTGGCCGGCTGGGAGCCGCGGCCGGGGCCGCCGGGACGGGAGGAGGGGCGACCGCCACCGGGGCGGGGGTCGCCGGCTCGAGCTTGGGGCTGTCGATGGCGTAGCCGGTGCCGAGCGGTTCGCCGGGAACCGCCTCGCCAGGCTTCCAGACCGGGGCCTCGACGGGCGTCCACGTCGGCGCCGGAGGGGGCGGCGCGGGCGCCTCGGGGGCGGCGGGAGGCGCGGGTGTCCAGGGGGCGGGAGCGGGCGCCGGCGGGTTGGTGGCGAAGGCCGGCTCCGGAGGCGCTGGCTCGAACGTCGGGGCAGGAGGCGCGGGCTCAAACGTCGCCGCAGGAGTTTCGGCCTCGACCGGCGGCGATGGTTCGAACATCGGCGCGGGTGGGAGCGGCTCGGGCTCGACCGCCGCTGGGGGCTCTACCGGAGGCGCCGGGGAGCGGGGCGGAGCCTCGGCCCAGGTCGGGATGGCCGGGGTGCTTGGCGGTGTCTCCACCGTCGTCGAGGCCGCCGGCCCAGGCGCTGGTGCGGGCACGGGCACGGGCGGGAAAGTGATCGCCGGCATCGACGGGTAGGTCTGGACGGGGCGATCGCCTGGCTCGTACAAAGAGCCGCGGGCAGGCGCCTCGTCTCGTCGGGGCGGGGCGATGAACGGAGCCGGCGCCTCCGGAACGCCTGGGGACGGCGGCGGCTCGGCCGCCGCCTGCGCCGGCGAGACCGTCCCCGCGGGCAGGAACGGGGTGATCGGCGGCACCTCACGCCCACCGGCGCGCGTGGCCAGCTCGGACTGCGCCGCCGTCTGCCGGTCGATCGCCAGCAGCGGCGCCGCCATCTCGCGCAGGGCGCCCAGGGCGCGGTCTGCGGACGGGCCCATGGCGCCGCTTGCCATCGAGCGCATAGTCACGACCAAACCGGGCGGAATGTTCGGCGGAGCCGGCGCGCCCGCCGGGTCGACGCCGAACGCGGCGCAAACCGCCATTCCGCATGAGCGCACGTCGGCGCGCAGGTCGCTCTGAGACGGAGCGCCCCGCACCGCGGCGGCGGGATGCCCGGCGAGCCTCACGTCCCCGTTGGAGGTGACGCGCACCGCCGTGGCGCCGAAGCCACCCATGGCGATCCCGGTCTCGTGCAGTGCCGCGACGCCGGAGAGCACCGCGACTCCTAGCGCCGCGGCAGAGGGAGGCGTCATCGGACCGCGGGACAGGATGGAGCTGAGGGGCGTGCCCTCGTTGGGCTCGACGGCTACCCAGATGCCACTCTGGTCGGTGCCCCACGCGAGCACGGGCGAGAGGGCAGGGTGGCGGTGGTCAAACAGGCGCTGGAGGCGAGGGACGGCCGCCGTGGCCTCGGCCTGAGGGACCGGGATCTCATGCACGACCGCGGCCTTTCCGTTTTTAAGGACGGCCTTCCAGCCCTGGCCGGCGCCAGGCGCCATGAGCTCGATCAGCTTCGGCTTGGGCTCAGATTCGGGCATTCAACGGTGCATGGTACCCTTCAGGCACGTGGCGTACGTCATCGTCCAGCCCTGCATAGACGTCAAAGACGCGTCCTGCGTAGAGGTCTGCCCGGTCGACTGTATTCACTCAGACGACTCGGCGAACATGTACTACATCGACCCGGACGAGTGCATCGACTGTGGCGCCTGCGTCGATCCGTGCCCCGTGGATGCGATCTTTCCGGAGGATGAAGTGCCGGAGCAGTGGCGCAACTTCATCCAGATCAACGCCGACTACTTCAAAAACCGGTAGCCGTCCCACGCTCACGATCGCTTAAACGGGTTGGCTAGGCACGCCGTAACGCTCATCCCGGGCGACGGTGTGGGACCCGAGATCTGCGAGGCCTCACGACGCGTGCTCGAGGCCACGGGCGTCGAGTTCGATTGGGACGTCCAGAACGCGGGCGAGGCCGCGATCGCCGAGTTCGGCACACCGCTTCCCGATCCGGTCCTGGAGTCCATCCGCAAAAACAAGGTTGCGCTCAAGGGCCCGATCACGACGCCGGTTGGGAGCGGCTTCCGCAGCGTGAACGTGGCGCTCCGCCAGGCGCTCGACCTGTACGCCCTCGTGAGGCCCGTCAAGGCCTACAAGGGCGCGCGCAACCTCCGCGACGACCTCGACTTCATCATCGTGCGCGAGAACACCGAGGACATCTACGCAGGGCTCGAGTTCGAGAAAGGCACGACCGACGCGGACCACCTGATCCAGGAGATTTCAGGTCTGCTTAAGAAAAAGATCCGGCCCGACAGCGGCCTGTCGATCAAGCCGATCTCGGTGAGCGGCTCAGAGCGAATCGTCCAGTTCGCCTTCGACTACGCGCGGCGCAACAACCGCCGGAAGGTGACGGCGGTCCACAAGGCGAACATCATGAAGCACACCGACGGCTTGTTCCTGGCCGTGGCCCGCCAGGTCGCCGAGCGCAACAAGGACATCGAGTTCGAAGACCGGATCGTCGACAACATGTGTATGCAGCTCGTGCTGCGGCCCAAGGAGTACGACATCCTGTGCTGTCCGAACCTGTACGGCGACATCATCTCCGACCTCGGAGCCGGCATGATCGGCGGCCTCGGCCTCGCGCCCGGGGCGAACATCGGCACCGACGGCGCCGTGTTCGAGGCCACCCACGGCAGCGCACCCAAGTACGCGGGCAAGAACAAGGTCAACCCGATGGCGGTGATGCTCTCCGGCGTGATGATGCTGCGCTACCTCGAGGAGACGGCCGCCGCGGACGCGCTCGACAAGGCGATCGCGAACGTGATCGCGCTCGGCGAGAACGTGACCTACGACCTCAAGGAGAGCCGGGACGACCCGACGGCGGTGGGCACGAGCCAGGTGGCCGACGCCGTGATCGCACAGCTCAAGGCGGGTGAGGCAGCCCAGCCGGCCTGAGATCGTCCGGCTGCGCCGCCTCTGGGATGAGCACGTCCATGCACCATCCCCGGCAGGCGGCACGGACCCGCGGCACCAGGAGGTGGCGCTGTACGCCTCGTGGGTCGGCAGCATGGTCGAGGTGGCTCTGGCGCGCGGCACCCTGGACCCCAACCTGGCGACGATGCTCGAGACGCGTCGCGCCGAGGGCAACCAGCGGGTGTTCAGGGCCGCGGGCGAGCTGGGCGAGCCGGTGCGGTCCTATGTCGCCCGGTTGATCGCGATCGAGGATCTGCTGGCACAATTGCCGGTCAAGTGAAGGTTGCCGTGGTGGCGGCGCTCGTGCTGGCGGTGGCGTGCAACAACGCGACTCCGCTGGGCGTCGCCAACGTGGCGTCGGGCTCGCGCGCGCTCGTCGACGCGCCCGACTTCGGCGACCAGCCGAACTTCGCGAACCGCACCGGACGCTTGCCGGTGCTCAGCCTGCAGAGCCTGTTCCACCCGACCTACACGGTGCCAGCCGACCCAGGCCGCATCCGCACGCTGCTCGTCACCGGAGACGTGATCCCCGCCCGTGGCGTCGACTACTTCGCCAACGCCCGTCACGACTTCCTGTGGCCGTTTCGCCCGACCGCGGACTACACGAAGGACGCTGACATCACGTACATCAACCTCGAGGCGCCGCTGTTCGCGGGGTGCCCTGTCGACCCTGGCCCGAGCTTCACATTCTGCGGCGACGCCCGTTTCGTGAACGGCCTGACGCTGATGGGCGCGGACGTCGCCAACCTCGCCAACAACCACCTGTCGAACTACGGCGCGGAGGGGATCACGCTGACCGACCAGCTCCTCAAGAAGAACGGCATCCAGAGCTCGGGTCTTGGGCCGGTCGCCGTGATCGATGTGCGCGGGATCAAGTTCGGATTCGTCGGCTTCAACGGCATCGGCCGGGCGATCGACCAGGTCGCGCTGAAAGCGGGCATCGAGCGGGCGAGGCAGCTGGCCGACATCGTGGTGGTGCAGTTCCACTGGGGCAAGGAGTACGAGCGCCAGCCGATGGCCGACAGGGGCGTCCCCACGCCCGACGACCCGGTGGTCATCGGTCACCTCGCCATCGACTGGGGCGCCGACATCGTGATCGGCAACCATCCCCACTGGTATCAGGGCGTGGAGGTGTATCGCGGCAAGCTCATCACCTACGCGCACGGCAACTTCGTCTTCGACCAGATGTGGTCGGAGGAGACCCGCGAGGGCGTGATAGGGACGTACACCTTCAACGGCACGCAGCTCGTCTCGGCGACATGGAAGGCCTACCGCATATACGACTACGGGCAGCCGGTGTTCATGAACGGGCAGGACAGCGCCATCTCCCTGCAGACGATGGAGGCCGCCAGCGATCAGCTCGCGACCCGTTTGCACGAGCCGACCACGAGTCCGGTGCCTCGCATGCCGGCGCCGCCTGCGTACGCCCCGGTGCACGCGCCCGCATAGCGAGCCGGTAGAATCCGCGCGACAAATCCCGCAAGGGGGTTCTCGCCGTCCCAGCCTACGTCTCAGAAAGAAGAACCTACGTGCGCGCCAAGCGCCGGCAGCGGCGCGAGCGCCTGACGTTTTTCGTTTCCCTCGGCGTCATCGCGCTGGCGATCGCAACGACCGTGTACGTGGCGCACAACCGCACGTCGCCTTTCGACTTCAACCTCCAGAGCTCCACCGCGCCGGCGGTGAAGACCTATGACCACTTCGACTTCTCGACCTACTGGCTGGCCACGCATGGACAGCCGAACCTGCCCATCCACGGCCTGGCGGCCTACCTGGTCGACCTCGACGCGCGCCAGGTGCTCTGGCAGCGGGACCCCGAGACGTCGCGCGCGCCCGCGAGCCTGACCAAGCTGATCACCGCCATGGTCGCGTTCGACGACGCGGGATCGCTGGACCACGTCGTCGAGGTGACGAAGGCTGCCACCCAGGTGGTGCCCAGCGTCATGGGCCTGACCGCCGGGGAAGAGGTCACAGTGCGCGAGCTCGTGCAGGGCATGCTGCTCGACTCGGGCAACGATGCGGCGGAGGCGCTGGCGTCCGGCCTCGTGCCGCGCGACCGCTTCATCCGGCAGATGAACCAGAAGGCGAAGAGCATCGGGCTCACCGCAAGTCACTTCGTCACGCCGAGCGGGCTCGACGCGCCGGGCCACGGAATGTCCGCGCACGACCTCGCGCACACGGCGGCCTACTTCGACGCTTACTACCCGCAGCTCGCCGCGATCGCGGCCACCAGGGACGTGGTCATCGCCGCCACGGCGACGCACAAGGCCTTCTACCCGCACAACCTGAACCGGCTCCTCTGGACCTATCCAGGCGTGACGGGATTGAAGACGGGGCTCACCGACAACGCGGGCGGGTGCATGCTCGCCACCGCTACCCGCGGCGGCCGGCACCTCATCGCAGTCATCCTCAACGCCACCGGCCACTCGACCGACGACGCCGCAGCGCTGCTCGACTATGGGTTCAGCGTCCACCCGACGCGCTCTTTCGGACCGTTCGGCTCGGCTAGCTAGACTTCGAACGTCTTGACTCGGTTGACGGGCCTCAAGGCCCTAGAGGTCCTCGACTCGCGAGGCAACCCCACCATCGCGGTCACCGCCTTCACCGCCAAAGGAAGCGGGCGCGCGATCGTCCCCTCCGGAGCGTCGACCGGCGTGCACGAGGCTGTGGAGCTGCGCGACGGCGACCCGAAGCGCTTCGGCGGCAAGGGGGTCCTGAAGGCGGTCGCACACGTCGAGGGAGAGATCGCGCGCCGGCTGAAGGACTTCGACGTCGAGGACCAGAAGGCGATCGACGCGGCGATGATCGAGCTCGACGGCACGCCCAACAAGGCGCGCCTCGGAGCGAACGCGATCCTGGGGGTGTCGCTCGCGGTCGCCCATGCCGCGGCGAGTGCGCAGGGCGCCCCGCTGTATCGGTATCTCGGCGGCGAGAAAGCCTCTCTGCTGCCGCTGCCTATGGCCAACATCCTCAACGGCGGAGCCCACGCCGACACGTCCGTCGACCTGCAGGAGTTCATGGTCTGCGCCGTCGGCCTGCCTACTTTCAGAGACGCGATCCGCGCGACCGCCGAGGTCTACCAGGCCCTCAAGAGCGTGCTCAAGGCCCAGGGCCTCGGCACCGGGGTCGGGGACGAGGGTGGGTTCGCGCCGCAGCTCAGGTCGAATGAGGACGCGCTGAGGCTGATCGTCGACGCGATCCAGAAGGCCGGCTACGAACCGGGCGTCCAGGTGGCCATCGCGCTCGACCCGGCGTCGAGCGAGTTCTACAAGGACGGCCTGTACAGGCTCAAGGGCGAGGGCCGCAACCTCGACGCCGCGGGCCTCGTCCAGCTCTACACCGAGTGGAGCGCTCACTACCCAATCGTCTCCATCGAGGACGGCATGGCCGAGGACGACTGGGATGGCTGGAAGAAGCTGACCGACACGGTCGGAGCGAAGGTCCAGCTCGTCGGCGACGACCTGTTCGTCACCAACGTCAAGCGGCTGCGCCAGGGCATCGAGCGCGGGGTCGCGAACTCGATCCTGCTCAAGGTCAACCAGATCGGCACGCTGACCGAGACGCTCGAGGCGATCGAGGTCGCACGCAGGGCCGGCTACAGCGCCGTCATCTCGCACCGCTCGGGCGAGACGGAGGACACGACCATCGCCGACCTGGCGGTCGCCACGGGCGCGGGCATGATCAAGACCGGCGCCCCCGCGCGCTCAGAGCGGGTGGCGAAGTACAACCGCTTGCTCCAGATCGAGTCCGAGCTGGGCGAGGCGGCGGTGTACGCGGGACGCACCAGGCTGCGATGAAGCCATCGTCGCGCGCGGTGCACGCGGGCCGCCACCTGGAGGCCCGGAGCCCGCTCGCGCCGGACCTTAGCCCGGCGTCGGTGTACGTCTTCACCGACCTCGACGACTACGACGCGGTCGTGCGCGGCGAGAGGCCCGGCCACTACTACGGCCGCAACTCCAACAGCAACCGCCAGATGCTGGAGCGGGCGGTCGCCGACCTGGAAGGCGCCGAGGCGGCTGTCGCCACGGCATCAGGCATGGCGGCCCTGCACGTGGCGATCCTCACGCTCGCACCGAGCCCGGTCATGGTCGTCGCCACCCGGGAGCTGTACGGCGGCACCGCCGCGCTCCTCCGCCAGGACCTCGAGCCACTCGGCTACGAACCCCACTTCGTCGACCTGACAGACCTGGACGCGACGCGCCGGGCCGTGCAGCAGGCGGGTCTTGTCATCGCCGAGACCATCACGAACCCGCTGTGCGCGGTACCCGACCTGGAGGCGATCGCCACGATGTGCCGCGAGCGGGGCGTGCCGCTGCTCGTCGACAACACCTTCGCCACCCCACTCCTCTGCCGGCCCCTCGAGCTCGGGGCGTCGATCGTCATGCACAGCGCGACCAAGTACCTGGGCGGACACTCGGACCTGGTCGCTGGAGTCATGGCTGGCGATGCCACCGCCATCGGCGCGGCGCGCACCAGGGCGGCGCGCACGGGCGGGATACTCGGACCGTTCGACGCCTGGCTTGCGCTGCGGGGCCTACGCACCCTCGACGTGCGCATGACGAGGCACAGCGAGAACTCGCTCGCCCTGGCCCAGGCGATGCGTTCGATGCCTGGGGTCGCCCGGGTCCACCACCCGCTGCTCGATGAGTCGCCATCGCGAGGCGTCGCAAGCCGCCTGCTGCCGCACGGCTCCGGCGGGATGATGGCCTTCGACCTGGTTGGCGGGCGGGACGCCGTGCAGCGGATGATCCGCCGCTTGGAGCTGGTGACCTTCGCGGCCAGCCTGGGCGGAGTGGAGACGACGATCTCTTACCCGGAGATCACGTCGCACCGCTCGATGACCGCCGAGGAGCGGGCGGCCCTGGGGGTCGGCCCGGGAACGGTGCGCGTATCGGTGGGGATCGAGGACCCGGACGACATCATCGCCGACTTCGCACAAGCACTCGGCGCCTGAACCCGAGTTGGCCGCGTACACGCTGCTGCAGCTGGTCGAGGTCGCGATCGCGAGCTTGGTCATGCTCGTCGGCGTCCTCGAAGGCTGGCAGGCCGTCGCCCTGCTGGGCGGCGGGTTCCTGATCGGCAAGGCGATCCTCAACATCCTCTCGCCCGAGGGTGGCTCGGTCTACCGCCGCTCGGCGATCGGCTACGGGGTGGCTGCCGTGTTCGTGCTGGGCGGCGCGATCATCGCCCGCTTCGCCGGCTGACCGCGCGCCATTCCTATCCTTGATGGACATGCGTCTGACCGAGAGCGCCGGCATCGTGTCGCGGGTAGGCAATACACCGCTGTTCCGCGTCCGCCTGTTCGAGTACGAGCACCCGGACGTCGAGGTCTACGCCAAGGCCGAGTGGTTCAACCCCGGCGGCTCGGTCAAGGACCGGGCGGCTCTCTCCATGATCGAGGACGGCGAGCGCACCGGGGCGCTGACGCACCAGAAGACCATCATCGACTCCACGTCGGGCAACACAGGCGTGGCCTACGCGCTGCTCGGGGCGGCGAAGGGCTACCGGGTGAAGCTCGTGATGCCGAAGAACGTCAGCGCCGAGCGCAAGGCGCTGGTCCTCGCGTACGGCGCCGAGATCGTCTTCAGCGACCCCGGCGAAGGCTCGGACGGCGCGATCCGCATGGTGCGCGACATCGTCGCGGCCGATCCCGACAGATACTTCTACCCGGACCAGTACTCCAACCCGGCCAACCCGCGCGCGCACTATGAAGGCACCGCGGGCGAGATCCTGGAGCAGACGTCCGGCCGGATCACTCATTTCGTGGCCGGCCTGGGCACCACGGGGACGTTCGTGGGCACCGCCACCCGGCTCAAGGAGCACGACAGCTCGATCAAGACCGTCGCCGTCCAGCCGGCGGACGCGTTCCACGGGCTCGAAGGGCTGAAGCACCTTCCGACCGCGATCGTGCCCAGGATCTGGAAGCCCGCGGTCGCGGACGAGGTGTGGGGGGCCCCGACCGAGGCGGCTTACGACCTCGCGCGCGCGATCGCCGCCAGCGAGGGACTGCTCGTCGGCCACTCCAGCGGCGCCGCGCTCTGGGGGGTCGGCAAGCTCGCGCAGTCGATCCGCAAGGGCGTGGTCGTCACGGTCTTTCCCGACTCCGGCGATCGCTACCTGTCGACCGGGCTGTATGGCCAGAAGAAGCTGCGCATGACGCGGAGCGCGCTGGAGGCGATCCAGCGCCACGGGGCGGAGGGCTACCCGTACGAGATCTGCGGCCTGCTCATCGGCCGGCCGAGGGATTCGCTGGTCACCGAGGTGCGGCCCGTGCGCAACGTCGAGCGCGAGCAGCCGCAGGTGCGATACCTGGTCGACGACCGTGAGGACATGAAGATCCGCAAGGAGTACTACGGCACCGAGATCGACGTCCTCGGGTACTACCACAGCCATCCCGACCACCCCGCATACCCGTCCGTGTTCGACACCCAGCGGTCGTGGCAGGGCTACGTGTACGTGATCGCCTCGGTGCAGGGCGGAACGCCACGCGACGTCAACGCCTTCGTCGCGCTCAAGGACCATGGCCCGATGGTCCGCGAGCAGCTCGAGATCGACTGAGCACACGGCCGACCGCGGGCCTCGACAACCATCGATAGTCGCGACTAACGAGCATCCCGGGCCTCAAAAACCATCGATAGTCGCGACTAACGAGTATCCCGGGCCGCGAAACCCATCGATAGTCGCGACTAACGAGCATCCCGAGCCTCGCCCGCCTCTGCAATCCTGTGCGCATGGCGAGGCCGATCGTCGCGATCGTCGGTAGACCGAACGTAGGCAAGTCGACGCTGTTCAACCGCGTCATCGGCTGGCGTAAGGCCATCGTCGACGCGCAGGCAGGGCTGACACGCGACCGTCTGTACGGCGTCGCGGAGTGGCGCGGCCGGGAGTTCACGGTCGTCGACACGGCGGGCCTGGACCTGAACACCGCCAAAGACTCCTCCCGAGCCGCGATCGAGGCGCAGACCACGGTCGCGATCGAGCAGGCGGACGTGATCGTCCTGCTGCTCGACGTCAGGCAGGGCGTGAGTCCTATCGACCGCGACATCGCCCAGATGCTCCGCCGGTCTCGCCGCCGTGTCATCGTCGCCGCCAACAAGGCCGACTCGCCCCACGACCAGCACCTCGCGCACGAGGTGCTCGAGCTGGGGTTCGACGCACCGGCGCTCATCTCGGCCCAACACGGTCTGGGCGTCGGCGACCTGCTCGACCAGATCCTCGACGCACTGCCTCCGCCGGAGGCGGAGCCCGGCGCCGACGATAAGGCCGACCGGCTCGCGATCATGGGTCGGCCCAACGTCGGCAAGTCTTCACTCCTCAACGCGCTGCTCGGCGACGAGCGTGCGCTCGTCAGCCCGACGCCGGGGACCACGCGCGACCCGGTCGACACCGAGATGACCTATGACGGCGTGCCCGTGGTCCTCATCGACACCGCGGGCATCAGGCGCAAGTCGTCGAGCCGCGACCGCCTCGAGCGCTACAGCCTCCTGCGTGGCATCCACGCCATGGAACGCGCGGATGCGGTGCTGCTCGTGGTCGATGCGTCGGCCGGGGTGCTGGCGCAGGACCAGCACGTGGCGGGCTACGCGCTCGAGGCGGGGAAGGGACTGGTCATCGTGGTCAACAAGATCGACCTGGTCGAGCCGGCGATGCGCAAGCCCGCCCACTGGCGCAAGGCGCTCGCGCCCGAGTTCAAGTTCGCGGCCTTCGCGCCGGTCGTCACGGTCTCCGCCAAGACGAGGGAGGGGATCGGCTCCCTCCTGCCCGTGGCGCTCGAGGTGGTGGAGCAGCGCCGGATCAAGATGCCTCCGAGCGAGCTCAACCGCGTCCTTCGCGATGCCTTCCTGCAGCATCCGCCGCCGTCCTACAAGGGCCGCCGCCTCAAGGTCACCTACGCGACCCAGGCGAGCGACGAGGCTCCGACTGTCGTGTTGTTCGTGAACGACACGAACCTCCTCCACTTCTCCTACCGGCGCTACCTGGAGAAGAAGGTCCGCGAGCGCTTTGGGCTCGTAGGCAACCCTCTTAGGCTGGTCCTCCGGTCGGAAGAGGCGCGTCGCTCGAGGCCCCGGGCGGCAAAATAGCGCGCGTTTACATTTCGCTCACAGATGTAAGACAGGTGGGTGACGTCGCAGTGATGAATTTGTCGTCGTGGCCGCAGCGATGAGCTCCAAGATCCTCGTCGTCGACGATGAGAAGCACATCGTCGAGCTTGCGCGTCTTTACCTCACCCGCGAGGGCTACGAGGTGGAGGGCGTGGGGGACGGGGCCCAGGCGGTGGCCCGGTTCGGCCAGGTCAAGCCCGACCTGGTGATCCTCGACATCATGCTGCCCGGCACGGACGGGCTGACGATCTGCAAGGAGATCCGCAAGCAGAGCCAGGTCCCGATCATCATGCTCACTGCGCGCGACGAGGTCACCGACAAGGTCGTTGGCCTCGAGGTCGGCGCCGACGACTACCTGACCAAGCCTTTCCACCCGCAGGAGCTGGTCGCGCGCGCCAAGGCGCTGCTGCGTAGAGCCCGCACCGAGCCTGACCAGCCCAGGCTCGTGCGGGCGGGCAAGCTCGAGGTTGACATCGAGCGCCACGAGGTGCGGTACGGTGCCGAGCGGGTGCAGCTGAGGCCCAAGGAGTTCGACCTGCTGGCGCTGCTCGCACGCTACCCCGGCCGCGTGTTCCAGCGCAGCGAGCTGCTCGACCTGGTGTGGGGCTATGACTTCCCCGGCTATACGCGCACCGTGGACGTGCACGTGCAGCAGGTGCGCGAGAAGCTCGCGGGGGCGAAGGTCACCGACCCGAGCATCCAGACCGTCTGGGGCGTCGGCTACCGGCTGGAGCTGGTAGGCAGCTGACCCTGCGCCTTCGCCTCCTCGCTGCGGCCGCGGGCATCGTCGCCGTCAGCCTGCTCCTGGCCGGCCTCCTCACCTGGGTCCAGGTCCGCGACCTGGAGTACCAGTCGGTCCAGGACCAGCTGGACCGCCAGGTCTCCGCGGCGGCGACCGCCGTGAGGCTCCAGGAGTGCTTCACGCCCAACGTTCCCGTGGCCACCGGCAGCTGCCGGCCGGCGCCGGCCGAGGTCTTTCGGGAAAGGCTGAACGCCGGCGCGGCGCGCCTCGGGAGCGGCCGCCTGCTGCTTCTCGACAGCGAGCGCTACGTCGTGTACGACAGCGCCGACAGCGAGTCGCTTGGCACGCGGATCGAGCTGACCCAGTCGGCGAGGTTCGCCAACGTGTTCGAGGCGCGCGCCAGCCTGGGCGACCAGGACTACCTCGCCGCGGCGATGAAGCTGCCCGGGAAGCGGGTCGACCCGCTGGGGGCGACCATCGTGGTCCTGGCGCAGCCCCAGTCGTTCGTCGCCACCAGCGCCGCGGGCGACCTCGCCACGCGCCTGCTGGAGGCGGGCGGCGCCGCGCTGGTGGTCGCGATGCTCCTCATCCTCCTGGTCAGCCGCTCGGTCACACGCCCGCTGACCCAGCTCGCGGGCGCCGCCGAGGACATCGCCGCCGGCAACTACTCGCGGCGCGTGAGCATCGGAGGCCACGACGAGATCGGCATGCTCGGGTCCGCGTTCAACCGCATGGCCGAGGCGGTGGAGCGGGCGCGCAAGATCCAGCGGGAGTTTCTGGCCAACGTCTCCCATGAGCTCAAGACGCCGCTGACGAGCCTGATCGGCTTCAGCCAGGCTCTGGTCGACGGCAGCCTGCTGAGCGAGGCGGAGCGGACACACGCCGCGGCGATCGTGCACGAGGAGTCGGAGCGCGTGCTGCGGATGGCGCAGGAGCTGCTCGATCTTGCCAGGGTCGAGGCAGGGTCGATCTCGCTGCACGTCACGTCGGTCGACCTGGGCGCCCATCTGCAGCAGGAGCTCGAGATCGTCAGGCCTCGCGCGAGTACGCGCCACCTGACGTTGGCGCTCAACGTGCCGGACGACATCCCGCCCATCGCCGCGGACCCGGAGCGGCTCCACCAGATCCTCGACAACCTGCTCGACAATGCCGTGAAGTACGCGCCCGACGGCTCCACGGTGAACGCGGCGGCCCGCCTCAGCGGCGCGGCGGTCGAGACCGTCGTCTCCAACCCGGCGGGTGCTCACCGGCCCGACCCGGACCGTATGTTCGACCGCTTCTACCGCGCCGACCCCTCGCGCTCGGCGGCCGCGGGCGGGGTCGGTCTGGGGCTGGCCATCTCGCGCCAGCTCGCGGCGGCGATGAGGGGGAGGCTGTGGGCGGACTTCGACGACTCCGGCAATCTCCGCGTCCACCTGACCCTGCCCGCCTCCCGCGACGCGCTCCCCCAGGCCCTGCCGAAGCCTACTGAGGCTGTCGCCTGACCGGAGTCGGTCGAGTGTGCGCCAAGCTGGCAATCAAGGCGTGCGGATAGGCGACTGGGCGCACTCTCGGTGTGACGGCTAGCTGGGAACGACCAGCGTCACCGGGTTTTCGATCAGGCGCTTGACCTCGGCCATGAACTGCGCCGCGGTCGCTCCGTAGAACACACGGTGGTCGACCGACAGCGTCATGCGCATGACCTTCCCCGGCACGATCCTCCCATCCTCGACGATGGCGACGTCCTTGATCGCTCCCACCGCGAGGATGGCGGCCTCCGGAGGGTTGATGATCGCCGTGAACTCGTCCACGCCGAACATCCCGAGGTTGGAGATCGAGAACGTCGCGCCGCTGAGGTCACCCTCGGCGGGCCGTCCTGACCGCGCGCGCTCGATCACCTGCCGCGACTCGATCGAGATCTGGATCAGGTCTTTCCCGTCGGCGTCGTGCACGACCGGGACAAGCAGGCCCATGCCCTGGCTCGGGGCCACGGCGAGGCCGATGTTGATCGATCGCTTGCGCTGGAACTTACCGTCGGCCCAGGAGCTGTTGACCTCCGGGAACTTGCGCAGCGCGAGCGCGCAAGCGCGGACCAGGAAGTCGGTCATGGTCACCTTTTCCGCGCCTGCCACCGAGTCCTTGAGCTGCTGGCGAAGGCTGACCGCGAGGTCGACGCGCGCCTCGACGGTGACC
>Ga0209057_1001354_pt1 | contig 19817 bp, 20 predicted proteins | sample GraSoiAngelo_146_FD_185903 | JGI IMG/M metagenome (GOLD analysis project Ga0209057, IMG submission 185903) | Grasslands soil microbial communities from the Angelo Coastal Reserve, California, USA - 14_1009_05_30cm (SPAdes) (version 2) | ecosystem: Environmental > Terrestrial > Soil > Grasslands ... | reverse complement strand
AAAGGTCCTTGAGGAGTTCCCCGGTCTCGAACATCGACTTGAGTTCGTGCGGGAGAAAGACGGGGTTCGCTACTACAACGATTCCAAAGGAACCAATGTCGGTGCCGTCGTGAAATCGCTGGCGAGTTTTTCCGACCCGGTCATCTTATTGGCCGGTGGGGTGGACAAGGGTGGAGACTACGGAATTTTGCGGCAAGAGATCCGACAGAAAGTGCGCCGGCTGGTGCTGTTTGGAGAAGCGCAGGAAATCATTGCCCGGGCGCTCGGTGATCTTACCGAGACTGTCATTGTGGAGAACCTAGAAGCCGCCGTAGGTGACGCGTTTGCCCACGCGCGAGCGGGAGAGGTGGTTTTGTTGTCACCGGCTTGTTCGAGTTTCGACATGTTTCGCAATTACGCTGAGAGAGGGCAGGTTTTCAAAAGCCTGGTGCAGGCGTTATGAGGGACGGGTTCGCAGTCGACAAATGGCTCCTCCTCGCGGTTGCGGCGCTCTTGGCGCTGGGAGTCACGATGGTGCTCAGCACGAGTTATCTCTACTCGCAGGAGCGCTTCACGGACGGAACCTACTTCTTTCGCAAGCAGCTCATCGCCGTTGGGGCGGGCGTGGTGGCGTTGATAACGTGCTGCCTGTTGCCGTCCGCAACTTACCGCTGGCTGGCCTATCCGCTCTTGGGTCTGACGTTCGTCGTATTGATTCTGGTTCTAATTCCCGGCGTCGGCATTGCTCATGGCGGCGCCCGGCGCTGGTTGATGCTGTCCGGTTTTGTTTTTCAGCCCGCCGAGCTGGCAAAGCTCGCCATCGTGTTTTATCTGGCCCACTCGATGGCCAGAAAAGAAGAAAAGATCCAGAGTTTCTCTGTTGGCGTCTTGCCACATTTAATTGTTGCGGGAGCGTTTCTCGGCGTTTTGTTGCTGGAACCCGACTTCGGGACAGCCCTGATTCTGGTCATGCTTCTCTACTTGATGCTTTTCGTCGCCGGCGCGCGGCTCCCCCATCTTCTTGCCACCGGTCTGCTGGCGTTGCCGGTGTTGCTTTATGTGATGTTGAAAGCGGAATACCGCTTGCGGCGTCTGTTGACCTTCATGGATCCATGGCGTGAGGCTTCGAGCAGTGGCTTCCAAGTGGTTCAATCGCTCATCGCCTTCGGGTCGGGCGAGTTGTGGGGGCGCGGCTTGGGAGAAAGCCGGCAAAAACTCTTCTATCTTCCCGAAGCTCACACGGATTTTGTCTTTTCCGTGATCGGCGAAGAGCTGGGTTTATTGGGGGCGTTGCTCGTGTTAGCGTTGTTCGCTGTGATTGTTCTCCGCGGCCTGCGGCTGACCGCGAGGATCGAAGAACCTTTTGATCAATATTTGGCTTTTGGATTGACGGTTTTGTTGGGGCTTCAAGCGCTCATTCACATGGGCGTGGTGATGGGGCTCATGCCGACCAAGGGATTGGTCCTGCCGTTTATCAGCTACGGCGGGTCGGCGATGGTGATGAACCTGATGGAGGCGGGAATTTTACTGGGTCTCTCGCGCAGGAGACTCTAGCGATGCGCGTGATCCTGGCCGGCGGGGGAACCGGTGGCCACTTGTTCCCGGGGCTGGCCGTGGCGCGTGAATTTCAAAGACGAGATGCGATGACGGAAATCTTGTTCGTAGGTACGGAACAGGGAATCGAAGCCCGGGTGCTTCCGCAGGAAGGATTCAAGCTCGAAACTCTGTCTGTCAAAGGACTCAGGGGGAGAGGGCTTCGCGGCTTTCTGGATGCTCTCTACGGTGTCCCCGCAAGTTTGCTTCGGTCTCTGAGGCTCATTCGGGAGTTTCGCCCGGACTTGATCATCGGCCTGGGTGGATACGCCTCCGGCCCGCTTCTCCTCGCTGGGAAGATAAAAGGCATTCGCTGCGCCATCATGGAACAGAATCTCCGTCCCGGTTTCACCAACAAGATTCTGGCGCGGTTGATGGACCGCGTGTTCACTTCCTATCAAGAGAGCGCCGGGTATTTTCCGGGCGCGCGTGTGCGAGAGACCGGGAATCCGGTGCGCTGGCGAAAGCTTCCGGAAGTTAAGAAGGGCGAAAAATTCACGCTCTTGATCTTTGGCGGAAGCGCGGGCGCGCACCGAATCAATGTCGCCGTCGTCGACGCCCTCGAGAAACTGACGGACATGGCGCCCAAGCTGCATGTGATTCACCAGACCGGGCAGGCCGATTTTGCCGTGACTAAGGAAGCCTATGATTCCCTTCCTTTCGAAGCGGAAGTCACGCCGTTCATCGACAAGATGGATGAGGCCTATGCCAGGGCCGACCTGGTGCTGTGTCGTGCTGGCGCGACTACCGTCGCGGAACTTACCGCTTTCGGCAAGGCCGCGATTCTCGTGCCTTATCCCTATGCCATTTACGATCATCAACGTTGGAACGCCCAAGCGCTTCAAGACCGCGGCGCGGCGGAGATGATCTTGGATCGAGAACTAAGCGGAGAAACTCTGGCGGCATGGATCCGGAGCTATGTGTCGGACCCGGCGCGGATCGAACGCATGGAAACGGCGGCGCGCGCGATAGGACGACCCGGAGCGTCAACGCGGATTGTCGACGAATGTTATGCCCTGGCGCGCGGGTAATGTGCAGGCGGTGATCGGCATTTCATGTTGCAAAAAAAACATCGGGTTCACTTTGTCGGTATCGGCGGCATCGGCATGAGCGGTATCGCGGAAGTGTTGTTAAACTTGGGTTACGTCGTGAGCGGCTCGGATCTTCACGAAACCGAAGCGACCCGGAGGCTTCGCTCACTGGGTGCGCAGGTATTTGTCGGCCATCAAGAAGAGAATCTCTCAGCCCATCCGTCGGTGGTCGTGATTTCCACGGCGGTCAAATATTCCAACCCGGAAGTTCTCGAGGCGCGCCGTCGCCAGATTCCGGTCATACCGCGGGCGGAGATGCTGGCGGAGTTGATGCGCATGAAGTACGGCGTGGCGGTTGCCGGGAGTCATGGCAAAACCACCACGACTTCCATGATTGCCGCGGTGCTTAGCGCCAGCGGATTGGATCCGACCATGGTTATCGGCGGCCGCGTTCGCATGCTCGGCACCAACGCCAAGATGGGCCAAGGAGAAATCCTAGTCGCCGAGGCGGATGAAAGCGACGGCAGCTTTTTGCTTCTTTCGCCCACCATCGCCGTCGTCACCAACATCGACCGCGAGCACATGGATTTCCATGAGACGATGGAAAGGCTAAATGAAAGCTTTCTTGATTTTATCAACAAAATTCCTTTCTACGGCCTGGCGGTACTCTGCCTGGATAACGCCAATGTCCACGCTTTGTTGCCGAAGGTTAGAAAACGCTTTGCGACCTACGGTTTGTCTTCGGAGGCGGATTTTTCCGCGCGAGATCTCCAGATGAAGCCCTCCGGCGTTGAGTTCACTCCTCTCCATCATGGCCAACCGCTGGGCAATTTGCGGCTCCATTTACCAGGACGCCACAGCGCAACCAATGCTTTGGCGGCGGTCGCTGTAGGGTATGAGTTAGAAGTTCCTTTTTCCCGCGTGGCGGAGGCACTGGAAGGCTTTACCGGTATCCACCGGCGCTTCGAGATCAAAGGCGAGCCGCAGGGAATCTTGGTCATCGACGATTACGGTCATCATCCGGCGGAGATCCAAGCGACCATCGGCGCGATCCGCGACAGTTGGAAGCGCCCGTTAATCGTGATCTTCCAGCCGCACCGCTTCAGCCGCACACGGGATCTATTCGACGAGTTCTTAACCGCCTTCGAGGGCGCCGATCGGCTTATTCTCACGGATATTTACGCCGCGGGAGAGGACCCGATGGAAGGCGTGTCGAGCGAAGCCCTGTATCAAGCGATCAAGAGAAAAGGACACATGGAAGTGCAGTTCATTCCGGATAAGGATCAACTCGTCAAGCAGCTCGCCGGAAAACTCAATCCCGGAGACATCGCTTTAACCCTGGGTGCTGGCGATATCTACAAAGTCGGTGACGCGATAGTTGAGGCGCTCAAGTGAACGGGTGGAATAATAAAGCAATGGAGTGTTGGAGTACTGGAGTATTGGAGTACTGGAAAATTGTCTCTGTGCCATTACTCCACCCCTCCATCCCTCCAATCATCTTGTGATGTTTCCGATGCCCAAGGAGACTGACGAAAGTCCTTTGGCCCACGGGCTGAAACTCATCCCCGGCGTAAAGGTTAAGATCGCCGAGCCGCTAGCGCGCTATACGTCGATGAAAATCGGCGGTCCGGCAGACTACTTCATTGAGGTCGAAACGGACGAGGGACTGAGTTGTGTCTTGCCGCTCTTGCATCGATACGGCACCGCCGTCTCTCTCCTGGGCAACGGCAGCAATGCCTTGATCAGCGATCGCGGCGTACGCGGGGCGGTGATTCATTTGGTCGGAGAGTTCCGCAAAGTCGAGTGGCGCGAGGAAGGGGAAACGGTTTGCGTCCGCGTTGGCGCTGCCTATGCAGTGACGCAACTGGTCCGTGCCGCGGCACGGAAAGGCTACGGCGGATTGGAATTTGCCGAGGGCATTCCCGGGACGGCGGGCGGGGCGCTCGTCATGAACGCCGGCGCCTACGGTTCGGAATTCGAAAAGGTCGTTGACCAAGTCGTTGGACTCACACGGGAGGGCAAAACAATTCATTTCAATCGGCCGGAATTAACCTTCACTTACCGGGGCTCGAATCTACCAGCAGGCACTGTCGTCACCCGGGTGTGCTTGCGCCTCCGTAAAGAAGAAGCGACCCGAGTAAGTTCCAAAGTTAGCGAGTTGGTCGCAAAGCGGAAAAGCAGCCAGCCGTCCGGTTATCCGAATTCGGGTTCGATGTTTCGCAATCCAGCGGGGGACTTTGCCGGCAGACTGATCGAGGCGGCGGGTTTGAAGGGCAAGCGGATCGGTCAGTCCCAGATCTCGGCGCGCCACGCCAATTTCATCGTCAATCTCGGCGGGGCCAAGGCCGAAGACGTTCGCCGGCTCATGGAGCTGGCCCGCGCGGAAGTAAAGGAACAGTTCGGTATCGAACTGGTGCCGGAGGTTCGGCTGTTGGGAGAGTGGTCGGCGAGCTAAGCGGGAAAAAGCTCATGCAACTATCGGTTTATCGCAGAGACAATCGAAAACGGAACGCCCGTCGATGGCGCCGGCGTTTATGCTTGGCGGGCAGCATCGCGGTTCTTTTTGTCGCGGCCATGGCGACGTACCGGTGGCGGGGTCCATTGATGGCCGGGGCCGCTTCGGTTCGGGCGTTCGTCCGTGAGAATCCCTACTTCGCAGTGCGGGAGATTCAAGTGCGCGGCGGCGAAAACGTGGGCGGCAGCGAAATCGTTGCCATGGCCGGACTGAGGCATGGCATGAATATGTGGAAGATCGAACCCGCTGACATCGAGAGGAAAATCGCCAAGCACCCTTGGGTACGCCGCGTGTTAGTGCGTCGCGAGTTTCCTCGTCGCGTCGTGATTGAGGTGGAGGAGCGCGCTCCCAAAGCGATCGTGGCGTTGGGAAAGCTCTATTATGTGGACGCGGATGGCGTGGTTTTTAAAGAAGTCGGAGTGGGAGAAAGCGTCAACTTCCCTTTGCTCACCGGTTTTCGGCCCGAGGAGCTCAGCAGCTCGACTCCTGCCAGCCGCAGGAGAATTCAGGATGCCGTCCGACTGGGCGACCTGATGGCCAAGGATTCGCACACGCTTTCGGAGATTCATTTCGACGCTCCGGATCGCTTGGTTCTTTACACGACGGCGTATCCGGTCGCGTTTCACATGGGCTGGGGGGATTGGGATAACAAATTGATACGTTTGGATCACGTATTGGAGCTGTGGAAGGGGAACGAAGATCGATTAGCGTCGCTGGATGTAAGTTTTCGTGATCAAGTGGTGGCCCGCCTCAGGCGGGTGCGGCGGTGAATTAAAAGGAACAAACCATTCTCGTTAGAAAGTTATGGCGAAGAAACACAGCATCGTAGTTGGTTTGGATATCGGGACGTCAAAAGTCTGTGCCATTGTCGGCGAAATGACCGAGCATGGCGTGGAAGTGATCGGGGTGGGGACGCACTCCTCGCAAGGCCTCAGAAAGGGCGTGGTCATCAACATCGAGAGCACGGTGAACTCCATCAAAAAGGCCGTGGAAGAAGCGGAGTTGATGGCTGGCTGCGAGATCCACACGATTTTCACGGGGATCGCGGGTGGCCATATCAAAGGATTTAACAGCCACGGCATTGTCGCCGTCAAAAATAAAGAGGTCACTCCACGGGACCTCGATCGGGTCATCGACGCAGCCAAAGCGGTGGCGATCCCCATGGACCGGGAAGTGCTGCATGTTCTGCCGCAGGATTACATCATCGACGATCAAGATGGCATCAAAGAGCCCTTGGGCATGTCCGGCGTTCGCTTGGAAGCGAAGGTGCACATTGTCACCGGCGCGGTGACCTCGGCACAGAACATTATCAAGTGTTGCAACCGCACCGGTCTAAACGTCGCCGACATTGTGCTGGAACCGTTAGCCTCCGCGGAGGCGGTCCTCAGCGACCAAGAGCGCGAGTTGGGCGTCGCGTTGGTGGACATGGGCGGCGGTACGACGGATATCGCCGTTTTCCATGACGGTAGCGTGAAACATACCTCGGTGCTCGCGATCGGAGGGAATCACGTGACCGGCGACATCGCTGCCGGTTTACGCACGCCCTTCGGCGACGCGGAGCGGATCAAGCAGCGTTATGGCTTTGCCAAAGCCTCGATGGTGGCGGAGGACGAGCGAGTCGAGGTGCCCAGCGCAGCCGGCAAGCCCCCGGGAACCGTTTCACGGCAAATTCTTTGCGAGATCATCGAGCCCCGGCTGGATGAAGTCTTTCAGCTGGTGCAGCGAGAGATTGAAAAATCGGGATATGAAGACCTGTTGGCCTCGGGGGTGGTCATGACCGGCGGTTCCATGCTTCTGCCGGGCGCCATCGAAATGGCCGAGCAGATTTTCGGCATTCCCGTGAGGCTCGGCATTCCCCGTCACGTCGGTGGCTTGGTGGATGTCATTTCCAGTCCGGTCTACGCCACGGGGGTCGGCTTGGTGCTTTACGGGATGAAGCGGCAAGAGCGAAATTTCTTCCGCATCCGCGACGATCGGATTTTTTCCAAGGTCAAACATCGCATGGCGGACTGGTTCAGTGAGTTTTTTTAAATCGAAAACAAATTTATTGACCCTTATTTGAAGGAGGAAAATTTATGTTTGAAATCGTGGAGCACGGAATTCTTAAAGCCCGCATAAAAGTCATCGGCATCGGCGGGGGAGGAGGTAATGCGGTGAATACCATGATCAATGCCAAACTCAGCGGCGTTGATTTTCTGGTGGCAAACACCGACGCTCAGTCTCTCGAAGCGAGCCGGGCGCCCGTGCGGGTTCAGTTGGGAGCGGCGGTGACGAAAGGGCTTGGCGCCGGAGCCAATCCCGAGATCGGTCGGCGAGCGGCGATGGAGAACGAAGAGACCCTCAAGGAATACCTTGCGGGCTCCGATATGATTTTTATCACCGCTGGGATGGGCGGCGGCACGGGTACAGGGGGGGCGCCGGTGGTGGCCCGGTTGGCCCGTGAAGCGGGGGCGCTTACCGTGGGCGTCGTCACCAAGCCCTTCATCTTCGAGGGCAAGAAAAGAATGCATCTGGCGGACGACGGGATCGAAGAACTGAAACAAAACGTGGATACCCTGATCGTCATCCCGAACCAACGGCTGCTGAGCATCGCCGCGAAGACGACAACCATGTTGGAGGCGTTTCACAAAGCGGACGATGTGTTGCTGCAGGCGGTTCGCGGCATATCGGATTTGATCATCACGCCGGGTTTGATCAACCTCGACTTTGCCGACGTGCGAACGGTCATGGCGGAAATGGGGTTGGCGTTAATGGGGGCTGCGGCGGCGTCCGGCGAAAATCGCGCCATCGAGGCCGCGCAGAAAGCGATCTCGAGCCCGCTGCTCGAAGATATTTCAATTCAAGGGGCCCGAGGCGTCTTGATCAATATCACCGGTGGACCGGATCTTTGCTTGCACGAGGTCAACGAGGCGGCATCCATGATCCAAGAAGAAGCCGACGATGACGCCAACATCATCTTCGGCGCGGTCATCGACGACGCTATTGTCGACGAGATTCGTATCACGGTCATTGCCACCGGCTTCGGAGAGGTCAAAGAAGAACCAAAGCCTGCTGCGGCAAATGTCTCCAGGATTTCCGCCAACGCGAACCAGAAGAGTAAGAAGGTCGTTCACTTGGGCACCATTGTCGACGATCTGGACACGCCGACTTGGCAACGCAAGAAACAGGGCAGCAACGAGATCGAGACGGTGACGTTAAGCAAAGCGAGTTTTCAGTTGGGCGCCAACTCGGACAAGGACGATAAGTACGACATCCCGACGTTTTTAAGACGGCAAATGGATTAAAGCGCGCCCCGTTGGTTGGTGGTCGGGTGCGCTACCGTCGATAGCGTGTAACGAGGCGGCGGATATCTTTGCGCGATTGAGGCTGACGCCCTCCAGCCGGGAGGTGGAGAAGTCCACGCCGCGGAGGTCGGCACTGCGGAAGTAACTGTTGCTGAAGTCAATTCCGCCGCCGTCGAGTTGAAGGCCACCCATACCCTCTACCGAGTTGATCGGCACTAGACGGAAGTTCTTAAATTCTTTTCTCGCTCGAACCGCTGCAAGGCGAGCTGAATAAGCCGATCGATGAGGTCGGCATAGGAGATCCCGCTGGCTTCCCATAGCTGCGGATACATGCTGATTTTCGTAAAGCCCGGTATCGTATTAATCTCGTTGACGAAAACCTCGCGCTCATGGCGGAGGAAAAAATCCACGCGCGCCATTCCTTCGCAGCAGAGAACCTTGAAAGACTGAATGGCTATTTCTTTGACTTGCTTCACGAGGGCTTTCGGAAGAGGGGCGGGAATCAGAAGTTGAGCGCCCTTCTCATCGATGTATTTGGCGTCATAAGAATAAAATTCATGGCGGGTAATAATTTCTCCCGGCAGTGAGGCGATGGGATGCTCGTTGCCGAGGACGGAACATTCGATCTCACGGCCGCGAATACTCTCTTCGATCAAAATCTTATTGTCATAACGAAAAGCTTCGCTTATGGCGCCGCCGAGTTGTTTATGATTGCTCACCTTGCTGATGCCTACGGAAGAGCCGAGGTTCGCGGGCTTGACAAATACGGGAAGACCGAGGATTCGCTTGACTTCGGCGAAATGAATCCCGGCTTGTGCCCCCCGCTCGAAAACTAGAAACTTCGCAGTGGGAATGTGCGCGTCCCGAAGTAAGCGTTTCGCCACGTCCTTGTCCATCCCCACGGCCGACCCGAGAACTCCGGCGCCCACAAAGGGAACATTGGCGAGCTTGAGCAGCCCCTGAACCGTGCCATCCTCACCGAACGGACCATGCAGCACCGGAAAGACGACGTCTACTTCTCCCAACGCGCGGCGTGGAGAGAGCGGAATCATCGGTGATTGTTTGGCTCCCGGCAAGATGGCAGTGCAAACGCTTCGCCGTGTAAGCTTCACTTCAGCCTGTTCTGCGGCGCCCAACAGCCGTTGTCCTTCGTCGAAAAACCATCGCCCTTCTTTGTCGATGCCAATAGCCACGATCTGGTATTTTTTTTTGTCCATCGCCTCGACAATGTTCCTGGCCGATATAAGAGAAATCTCATGCTCAGCGGATTTACCACCGAAGAGGACCGCGACGCGCAGTTTTTTACTCATCGATTTAGATTGAATCTGTCGGAGCGGAGCCAGCCGGCAGGAGACAGGGGGTGATGACACGCTCAGCAACAGGGACGCCGTCGATTATTACTTGCGGGCCAGAGCCTGGGGCGCTTGCTGCTCGATCACCTTCACGACTTTCCCGGGATAGCTCCTTTTGTCGAACTGGAGCACGAAGTATTTCGCTTTGACCGGATCGCCCTTATTGTCGAAGGTAATTGAACCGGTAACCCCTTTGAAGTTTTTCAGCTTTCGAACAGCCGCTGAAACTTCGGCGCGACTCGGTTTCTTTCCCCCGTTCGCCTGGATTGCCTGTTCGATGGCTTTCAGCCCGACTTGCGCCGCGTCATAGCCGTACATACCGAACGACTCCACCTCTTTGCCGAAGCGCTGCTTGAATTTCTTGGCGAAGGCGGCCGTCTCCGGATAGGCGTCCGGTGGCCCGGCGACGGTTGTGTAATAGCTGCCAATCACCTGGGCCCCGGTGATTTTAACCATCTCCGATGAGTCCAGCCCATCGGGACCCATAAACGCCGCCTTGACTCCCTTCTCGCGCATCTGCTTGAGCAGCAGTCCTCCCTGGTAGTAGATGCCGCCGAAATAGACGAGATCGGGGTTCCTGGCCCTCATGGGAATGATCATGGGAGCAAAATTGGCGCGTTCTTCGGTGCCGTCGTAACCCAAGACTTTGAGTCCCAGCTTGATCGCCTCCTGCCGGAAGTTATCCGCCACGCCCTGACCATATAAGGTTTTGTCGTGGATGACATAAACCGATTTCAGTTTTAAGTCCTGGGCGGCAAATCGGGCTCCCACCGGCCCCTGCACATCGTCCCGGCCGCAGACGCGATTGACATTGGGATAGCCTCGGTCGGTAATCTCGGTGGCGGTATTCGCAGGCGAGATCATTGCCAGCATCGCGTCTTTGTACACCTCCGATGCGGGCAGAGCGACGCCGGAATTGAAATGGCCCACCAGCGCGAGCACATTTGGATCGGCGACGATGTTTCTGGCATTGGCGACGCCGACTTCAGGCTTCGCCTGGTCGTCATAGGGAACGAAGACGAGATCGTAGCCCAGGGCTTTGAACGCTTTGCTCGCCTCCTCCACCGCTAACTGCGCCCCGAGCTTTACATGCTCGCCCAAAGCGGCCTGCTCTCCGGAGAGTGGCGCTTGTACGGCGAGCTTGATCGTGCCCTTCTGCGCCCAGGCAACGACAGGAACATTGAATAACGCGGTAAACAGTACGATCGCCGTCAGTCGTCGCAATACAGTCATTTCTATTCTCCTTTTGTCAAGAAACTTACGCGAACCCGATGCCTCAGTCAATGCGCAATGGTGTCGTCGATGGGATCCGTTGACGGCGGTACCCGGAGAAGCTAGGTTTTAAGTCATGATCATCAGCGCCGGTGTGGATCTGGTGGAAGTCGAGCGGATTCAGCAGGCCTTGGAGGATAGCCGTATCGGCCGGCGGTTTCGCGAACGGGTTTTCACGGAAAAGGAAATTCTGTATTGCGAAAAGAAACGGCGCGGTAAATACGAAAGCTATGCGGGGCGATTTGCCGCCAAAGAGGCGGTGATGAAGGCGCTGGGAAGAGGTTGGGGCTCTAAGGTCCGCTGGCTCGATATCGAGGTGGGGCGGGCGCGAAGCGGAAAACCGGAGATTGTCCTGCACGATAAAACCGCACAGCTTGCGGAGCAGCTCGGCATTCGCCGCTGGGCACTATCGATTACTCATACCAAAGAACACGGTCTGGCGTATGTAATCGCTGAGGGCGGTAAGTTTTAACTTGGCGATGATTAGGACGACCCGCGCTCCGAGTCGATCCTGACGGCGGGCCGTATACTCATCCGTTTTCTCGCACCTTGGCGGGCAAAAGAAAGAGCGTTCCCAATGCCCAAATTCCCAACAGCAAGCCGGCGACCGTCCAGAGATTCTTCCGTCGTCCGCTGTGACCGGCGATCACACGACACAGAATCGCGTCGAGAACATGCACCAGACCGGCAGTGCGGAACAAGGTGGCAGGTTCCATCTCTGGTCTAATGAGAAGGAGTCCGGACAGATAACCGAAGAGATGATGGAAATCCACGAGGTCGCTCTTGACGCTTCCTTCTTGCGCCTAATATACTCATTCTTCTCGAAAATAGGAACATTCTCATGGCCGTGAGAACCATCGAATGGAAACACGATCGAGTCATCATGCTCGATCAGCGAATGCTGCCTCACAAAGAGATCTATCGGGGTTGCCGTAACTACCAGCAAGTGGCGCAAGCGATTCGCGACATGGTGATTCGTGGCGCGCCGGCGATCGGCGTCGCCGCGGCCATGGGTGTGGCTTTGGGCGCGTCGAAAGCCCGAGAGAAGCGTTTCGACCGTGAATTCGAGCGCATTTGTTTAACTCTTTCCAAGACCCGTCCCACCGCGGTGAATTTATTCTGGGCTCTGGAGCGGATGCGCAGGGTTTACACGGAAAATCGGAGCCGAGGCGTTGAAACCGTCAAGCGGTTACTCAAAGAGGAAGCCCAGAAAATCTATAAAGACGATATCGTCGCTAACAAACAATTAGGCAAATTCGGCGCGAGCCTGCTGCGCAATGCCCGGCAGGTGATGACTCACTGCAACGCCGGCGCGCTGGCGACCGCGGGGTATGGAACGGCGCTCGGTGTGATTCGGGCGTTAAAGGAGTCAGGAAAATCAGTCGAAGTGTGGATCAACGAGACGCGACCTTTTCTTCAAGGCGCGCGTCTGACGGCGTGGGAGCTCAAGAAAGAAAAAATTGCTGCCACGCTAGTCACGGACAATATGGTGGGTTACTTGATGCAAAAGGGTCGGGTCGACGCCGTGGTGGTCGGTTGCGATCGTGTGGCGGCGAACGGCGATGTGGCCAATAAAATCGGCACCTATGGAATCGCAGTGCTCGCGAAAAGGCACGGAATCCCGTTTTATGTCGCGGGTCCGACTTCCTCTATCGATCTTGATTGCACGACGGGAGAGGACATCCCCATCGAACAAAGGGACCCCAAAGAGGTGTCGCATATCTTCGGTCGGGCGCTCGCGCCCAAAGGCACAAAGATATTGAATCCGGCCTTTGACATAACCTCCCAAGACTTAATTTCGGCGATTATCACTGAAAAGGGAGTGATCCATCCGCCGTATCAACAAAATATTCGCAACCATGTCAGTCATTGAAAAAAAAGAAGAGCTGGAAGCGTTTTTCCACGATGCGGGAAAGCCCCGCGAGCGCTGGCGCGTCGGAACCGAATACGAGAAGGTCGGTATCGACAGGAGCACGGCCAAGGCCATTCCTTATTTCGGCGGCCGCGGTGTCGAGCATATTCTGAGGGAATTGAGCGAGCGATATAATTGGGAGCCGGAGCAGCAGGACGGTCATATTATCGCGCTGGCCCGCGGCAACGCGCAGATTACTCTCGAGCCTGGCGGGCAAATCGAACTGAGCGGCGAGCCCTGCGAGAGCATCCATTGCACCTATGCTGAGTTCACCCAGCATATCCGCGAGTTGTTAGAGGTTGCAGATCCGCTGGATGTCGTTTTTCTGGGGCTGGGAATGCAGCCGGTCAGCCGCTTGGCAGAGATCGAATGGGTGCCGAAGAAGCGTTATCGCATCATGGCGCCCTACATGCTCAAGGTCGGGACTCTCGGTCAGCGGATGATGAAACAAACCGCCACGGTTCAGGCCAATATCGACTACAGCGACGAAGAGGATGCGATGGCGAAGTTCCGCACCGGCATGGGGCTGACACCGATCATTATCGCCATGTTTGCCAATTCGCCGATCTGCGAGGGGCAGCTGAACGGCTATCGCAGCTTCCGCGAGCACATCTGGACGGATACGGACAAAAGCCGCTCGGGACTGCTCAAATTCGCCTTCTCGCCCGATGTAAATTTCGCGCACTATGTCGAGTATGCCCTCGACGTCCCGATGTACTTCATCATCCGCAATCATGACTACATCGACATGACCAGCGTGACTTTCCGCCGCTTTCTCGAGCATGGTCATAACGGCGAGCGGGCTACCGTTGACGATTGGAATGACCATCTCACAACGTTGTTCCCCGAGACTCGGATCAAGCGCTATATCGAGGTTCGCTCCGCGGATAGTCAGCCGCCGGAACTCATGCCGGCCTTCCCCGCGGTCATCAAAGGAATTTTTTATGACGCGGATTGTCTGCAAGCCGCCTGGGATTTAGTGAAGGGCTGGAGTTGGGATGAGCGGATGCAAGTTTATCTTGATTCTCATCAAGATGCGCTGGCCGCGCGCATCCGGCGCTACTCATTGCTCGATTTGGCGAAGGAATTATTGCAGATCGCGTGGGAGGGCTTGCGGCGCCAAAAAGCGCTCAACAGTCAAGGTGAGGATGAGACGATTTATTTGAGTCCGCTAAAAACCCTCTTGTTCCAGGGAAAATGCCCCGCCGATGTCCTCATCGAGAAATGGGAAGGGGAGTTGGAACACGATATCAAGAAGCTGATCGCCTACAGCGCCTACAAATTACCCTGAAATCTCGTTAACGATTCGCCGATGATCCAATCGCGCCAGGCGCTTAGCACATTCTTTTTCCTCTATGCCGGTGAACCTTTTCAGATAACGTTGCTTCAGTTCCGTAATCCTGTGATAACTATTCTCCACCTGCGCGCAAACGGCCGGATTTCTCTCCGCCTCGGAGCAGAGAAATTCCAGGGCGTTTACTGCTCCGGGCAGATCGTGGCAATAGAGCATTACATCGACCCCGGCGCGAACAGCCAGCGCGACGGCTTCGTCCGCATCGTAGTTGCTGCTCAGCGCTTTCATTTCCATGTCGTCGCTAAAGACCACGCCCGCGTAACCCAGTTGCTGCCGTAACAAGCCGGTAACGATATTGGGAGACAGCGTGGCCGGAAAGTTGGGGTCCAGCGAACGGTAAAGCACATGGGCTGTCATGAGCGATTCGATTTGATTCCGGCAGGCATGAACGAACGGCGGGAGCTCGACCGCCGTCAATTCATCCGGTGATCTGTCGAGAACCGGCAAATCAAGATGCGAGTCTTTATCGGTACCGCCGTGGCCGGGAAAGTGCTTGCCGCAGGGAATGATGCCGCCGTCCCGAAGACCTTGAACGTAAGGCCACGCGAATGTAATGACCTGATTGGGCTCTGTGCCAAAGGAGCGGCTGCCGATGATCGGATTGTTCGGATTAGAGTTGACGTCTAGCACCGGCGCGAAGTTGAGATTGACGCCGACCAGGGCGAGCTCGGCGGCGGTTGCCCGTGCGGCCCTGTACGCGAGATTGGGATCATCTTTCCGTCCGACGAGCGCCGCAGCGGGGAAATGGGTGAATGGATTGGCTAGGCGATGAACTCTACCACCCTCTTGGTCGATGCCGATCAGTGGCGGCGTCTTTGGGTTGCTTTCCCAGAGCGAGCGACAGAGCGATAGCATCTGCTCCGGGCCGCAACAGTTGTGACTGAAAAGAATGAAACCCCCAAAGCCGCATTCTTCGATAACCAATTGTTCGTCGCGGGTGAGCGATTCTCCTTGAAGACCGATCATGAACATCTGGCCGATTTTTTCCCTCGGTGTCGCCATCGCGAATAACTATAACATAGCTAGACAATGTTGGGTCGTTTGTGTAAATTCGCCGGGCCAGATGACTAAGGGCAAATACATTGTCGTCGAAGGGCCCATCGGCGTGGGCAAAACCAGCCTGGCGAAGATCCTGGCCAACGAGTTCCAGGCCCGCACTGTGTTTGAAAGGGTGGAAGACAATCCGTTTCTCCCCAAGTTCTACAAGGCTCGCGAGACCTACGCCTTTCAGAACCAAACTTTTTTTCTGATCAACCGCTATCAGCAGCAGATGGAGCTGAGCCAGCAGGATCTCTTTAAGCAGAACACGGTCGCCGATTATCTATTCGCCAAGGACAAGATCTTTGCGACTTTGACGTTGAGCGACGAGGAACTGAGCCTTTACCAGCAAATTTACGCGCTGCTCAACACAAGAGTGCCGAAGCCGGACCTCGTGGTCTATCTACAGGCCCGGCCCGAAGTACTTTACAAAAGGGTTAAAAAAAGAGATAAAAAATATGAGCGTAGCGTCACCTTCGAGTACCTCTCAGAAGTGGCTCAGGCCTATAACCAGTTTTTTTTCCATTACGACGACACGCCTCTGCTGGTGGTCAATACTTCTGAGATTGATTTCGTAGCAAGCAGCAAGCATCTGGCTGACTTGATCAAGGAAATCAACAACATGGGGTCGGGGACGCAGCACTACATACCGCTTGGATCCAGGTAATTCGGACTGAGACGGATGCCGAATGAAGCAGACGGCAGTTGGCGACAGGCAGGAATTCACTGCAGCCTGGGTCGCCGATTGCGTCCTTTTTAATGGCCTTCCGGCTTAATCCGGAAGGCTTTTTTATTTGGGAGGGTAGATCGATGGCAGATAAGGTCACCGTACCTGAAATCATCAAGATGAAGCAGCGTGGCGAAAAGATCGCTTGCCTCACCGCCTATGATTATTCTTTTGCGCGAATTCTCGACAGCGCCGGCGTTGATATCTTACTGGTGGGTGACTCGGTTGGCTGCGTCGTTCAGGGACAGCCGAATACGCTGCCGGTCACAATGGAGGAGATGCTTTATCACACCCGCGCGGTGGTGCGCGGTCGGAAGCGGGCACTGGTAGCAGGGGACATGCCTTTCTTGTCTTTTCAGCTCGGTAAAGAACAGGCGATCCAAAATGCCGGGCGATTTCTCCAGGAAGCGGGAGCCGAGGCGGTCAAATTGGAGGGTGGCATCGCGATGCGCGAGACTATCAGGGCCATTGTGCAAATCGGCATCCCGGTCATGGGGCATATCGGTCTCACGCCGCAATCGGTCCATCGTTTCGGCGGCTATAAAATGCAAGGTAAAGAAAAAGACCAGCGGCAAGCGATTCTCGGCGATGCGCTGGCGGTCGAAGAGGCGGGCGCGTTTGCCGTCGTGCTGGAAGGCATGCCTGCAGATTTGGCCATGGAGATTACCGAGCGACTGACGATTCCAACCATCGGGATCGGTGCAGGAGTGCATTGTGACGGTCAAGTCTTGGTAATCCACGACATGCTGGGGCTGTTCGATGATTTCAGACCGAAGTTTGTTAAACGCTACGCGGAACTCGGGGAAATCATGACGGCTGCGGTAAAGAGCTTCATCGAGGAAGTGCGCGCGCAAAAATTTCCCGGCAAGGAGCATTCGTTCAAATAAGGGCGACCGGCCGGTCGCCCCTACGAATCCTGTGACCATGCAGATCATCGAGCGCATACACGAGATGCGGAGCTGGAGTGAGACGCAACGCTGCCAAAGACGGCGTCTGGTTCTCGTTCCGACCATGGGGTTTCTCCATGAAGGACATCTGAGCCTCGTGCGCGACGCCAGGAAGCGCGGCGATCAGGTCGTGGTTTCGATCTTTGTCAATCCCGCCCAATTTGCTCCTCAGGAAGACTTTGCTGCCTATCCGCGGGATTTCGAGCGCGATCGACAGCTTCTCAAAAAAGAGCGGGTCGATGTCTTGTTTCATCCGTCGGTTGACGAAATCTACCCCGAGGGTTACCAGACTCAAATCGAAGTGGAGCGTCTCAGCCTCCCTCTCTGCGGCGCGCTTCGCCCTGGCCACTTTCGCGGCGTAGCTACGGTCGTCGCCAAGCTTTTAAATATTGTCCGACCCCATGTCGCGGTTTTTGGTCGCAAAGACTATCAGCAGTTGCAAGTGATCCGCCGGCTGGTGGCGGATCTGAATTACGATATCGAAATCGTCGGCCATCCGACGGTGCGGGAAGCGGACGGGCTGGCGCTGAGCTCGCGCAATGTTTATCTTAATGCCGAAGGGCGCAAGGCCGCTTTATGCCTCTCACGTTCGCTCGGTTTGGCAGAGTCCCTCGCGCGGCAAGGGGAGAAGAGGGGAAAGGCGATCGTGGACGCCGTCCAAGCGGAAATCGGTAAGGAGCCCCTTGCGAAAATGGAATATGTAATCTTATGTGATCCGGAAACTTTGCAGGAAGTCGATCGGATTGACCAGGACGCGGTTTTAGCCTTGGCCGTTAGCATCGGCAAGGCTCGGCTGATCGACAATACGGTGATCAAACCCTAAAGGAGAGCGGACGACGTGGCGGAAGAGACGCAGACTCGATCCAAACTCAGTCTACGGGAGACTTTACAGCGGCAGTTCTTGGCGGGTCTGTTGGTTTTTCTTCCCGTCGTGATCACTCTCTGGTTTCTCGGCTGGGTCGTCGGTCTCATGGACGGACTATTGGACGTGCTGCCGGCTCCGGTGCATCCGAACTCTTACCTGCCATTTGCAGTGCCGGGACTGGGCGCCGTCTTCACCATCGGGCTGATCCTGTTTCTTGGCTTTTTAACCAAAGGCGTTGCCACGCGCCGATTCCTCGCTGCTTGGGACAAAATTTTTGTGCAAATTCCGGTTTTCCGCGGGGTCTATACAGCCGTCCAGAAGCTGGTTCAGACTTTTTTGGGGCAATCGCAGGGTAACCGGCAAGTCGTCATGATCGAGTACCCGCGCAAGGGGATTTATACCGTCGGGTTTGCGATGGGCCGGGCGTGGCATGAGTTGGAGAAGAAAAACGAAAGCCAACTGCTTAACGTCTTCGTGCCGACGACGCCCAATCCGACTTCGGGATTCTACCTTTTGGTTCCGATTAACGAGGTGTCGCCCCTGGACATGAGTATGGAAGAAGCGCTCAAGCTGATTACTTCCGGCGGGTTGATTACGCCGGAGGATAAAAACAAGAATCATGCCTAAAGACAAATCGGGCGAAAAGATCGTTTGTGTCAATAGAGAGGCGCGCCATAATTATTTCATCGATGAAATTTATGAAGCCGGTCTGGTTTTGCTCGGGAGCGAGGTCAAATCACTGCGCGATGGCAAGGCCAATCTGAAGGACAGTTATGGGCGCATTCAAAAGGGCGAGGCCTTTCTAGTCAACGCGCACGTGAGTCCCTATCCCGGCGCCAATCAATTCAATCACGAGCCGACGCGCCCGCGCAAGCTCCTGCTGCACCAGCGCGAGATCGAGCGGCTCACCGGCAAGACGAAAGAAAAGGGATTGACCCTGATTCCGCTGAGATTGTATTTCAAAAACGGCAGGGCAAAAGTGGAGTTGGGGCTCGCGCGCGGCAAGAAGCTTTACGACAAGCGGGAAACGCTGAAACGCAAAATGGCGGAGCGCGAAGTCGAGCGGTCCTTGAAATCACGCCCTTCTTACTAGAGCGGTTTCATGTCTCGCGTTGAGATCCGCCAAAATTCACTCCGACTTCCCCGAGTAGAAACTCGGAGCCCGAAAGGCTACACTGTTTTTATGGGGGCGATGTGGGTTCGACGGGGGTGGGAAGTCAAAGTGGCATGCCGGGGTTCTGTTATCCCGTTAAACAAACAGATCTGCAAATTTAAACGCAGACAATTTTGAATACGCCCTAGCTGCCTAACCGCAGTTAGCGTCTTACCGGCTTTCTCCCACGGGGCTGGATAAGGCGTCATTTAGTGGGATGGGCTGATTCTCCTGCCGGAGGGGATGAGGCCGAGATCCAAACCGGCTGGCTCCGAGAGACCCTGCCGCTGGGGGCTCAACGAGCGAGATCAAAACATCGGCTAAGCATGTAGTCATTTTTGGCGGAAGACCTTCGGACGGGGGTTCGATTCCCCCCGCCTCCACCAAAACCTTTCCAACCAGTACCAAAATGTCCAATAACTGGTTGATTTGAATTAAATTTTCTAGGTCTAGCAGTTCCCCCAAAGTTTTGTGCGGGTCGGTGATTGCGCCCCGTAGAGCGCCAGGATGTTGGCTGGTAAAGGGGTTGCAAAAGAGGTAATGAAATCGCGCCCATAATTACCGGCAAAGCGAAACAAGCCTACCATGCGTTACGCAGCTTTTCCCCGCAACCGTTTTACCAGCGCTTCGTAAGAGGAGCTGGAGATCACTCGATCGAACTGCGACCGGTAATTGTTGACGACACTGATGTTCTCCACGATGGCATCGTAGACTTTCCATTGACCATTCACTTGCCGCAACTTGTAAACCACGGCGATCTCCTCACCCTTGGGCTGAATGATCGTTGATTCAACC
>Ga0209057_1001351_pt1 | contig 19862 bp, 21 predicted proteins | sample GraSoiAngelo_146_FD_185903 | JGI IMG/M metagenome (GOLD analysis project Ga0209057, IMG submission 185903) | Grasslands soil microbial communities from the Angelo Coastal Reserve, California, USA - 14_1009_05_30cm (SPAdes) (version 2) | ecosystem: Environmental > Terrestrial > Soil > Grasslands ... | reverse complement strand
TGCGTTCAGCTGTCGTGCTGCTTTGTCACGTTCAGTCTTCAACTGCGCGACTATGTCCATGTGTTCTTCTCCGGGCGAGGATTGTAGCAGATGCAGAAACTGCGCGGATCTGGCGATCCGGGCAGGCTCCACCGCGATCTAATTAGTGTGATGGTCCGTGCTACCGGGCAGTAGCATCCCAGCGGGATTTCCTGAATCAAAAAAAACTGCGAGACCGGATATAAGCGGTCTCGCAGTGCTGTCTGGATTTCCCTTTAGTAGACAGTAATGCTTCCGTCAAGCAGGTTGCCGCTGTTGTTGTAAGCGTCGCTGAGGGTAATACTGAACAACCCCGGAGCCGCCAGGGAGCTGTCGGCAGCGAGGATGGTAAACGTTACGGGCAAGCCATTGTTGGTCCCCGATCCGATAAGGGTAACGGTATGCGCAACTTCGTCAAAAGTCGCAGAAGCGCGCGGAGTTCCCAGGCTTTGGAAACTCCGCGCTTTTCGAATGGCCGGGTGCACAATCTGTGAGCCTTTAAGAGGCGCCACTCTAAGGCGACCGGCTCACTTTATCCGACTCAACGGCCCCAAGGAGTCTGTAAAGTTGGTGGTGTGCAAGACTTGTATGCCCGCGTTATGGTCGCCGTCGAAAGGCGTCACTGTGCCCGGGCACCCAGCCGTGACCGCATCTGCTGGGTCGGCAAACCATATCCCGAGGTGGAATAGGTTGACCGGGACGGCAGGGACGCCAGGGTTCAGAATGAAGGTCTCATCACTGAAGATCCCAGTCACATCTAGTACACCCTTGCCAATTGCATTGGTCTTCAGGTCGCCCTGATACCACGCAGGGACGAAGGGTGCGTCGGGGGTGTTGATGACAAACAGCGTAAACTCCGTGTTTGCCGGAAGCTTGGACACCTCAACGTGCATGTTCTGAACCGGTCCCAGGTCGCTTATTGTGACCCGTCCGCTAGCTGCGGCATCGAGGCAGGGCACGGCGCCTGCCGATTTGACCATGAAGAAGGTAGCGTTATCGCCTGCCGCAGCTTTCGCGAGCGGAACTATCCCGATCGAACCGATGGCAACCGCAAAGGCAAGGCTTGCTGAGAGTAAGATTCTTTTCATCGCACTGACTCCTCAATTGGTGATATTGGAAACGGTTTTGTGGATAATTCTCTAGAGTTGCAGTTCCGCCGAAATGGGCGGCAACCTAGTGTCATTGGTACACCTGAACGGTTAGGTGAGTTGACTGGTTACGACGTGGGAAACCTGGGCCCCTACTGCCGTGGCGCATATTGTTGGGCAGAGCGCTCAACAAGTCAAATGAAAAAGTGTATGAAACAGAGTGGCTCAGGCACACCTGAGAATTTCATCGGGCTGCCGCGACAATTTTATGAACTGACGGCAGGTCGATGAGAATGCCACCAGTCGAAGATAAAGATAGATAAGGATAAGCGCTTGCCCGGATTGCCAAGCGGGGAGACCGATTGTGCGTCGGTGTCCCCGCCATTGTGTGGAGTTCCGGCTAATAAACCGTGATGGTTCCGTCGAGCAGATTGCCGCTGTTGTTGTAAGCGTCGCTGAGGGTAATACTGAACAACCCCGGAGCCGCCAGGGAGCTGTCGGCAGCGATGATGGTAAACGTTACGCGCAAGCCATTGTTGGTCCCCGATCCGATAAGGGCAACGGTGTGCGCAACTTCGTCAAAAGTCGCAGAAGCGACCTTTGTGGCCTGAAAGTTAACGCCTGAACCGGAATCGCTGAAGGAAGCGCTGCCGGCCTGTTGAGTCGAATCGTCGTAATTGAAGCTGAACTGTGCCTGTCCGCCGTGCTTGCCATTTACATGGCCCTTACCGCCGGCTTCGTGGGCGGTGCCTGCGCATTTGCCGCCGGTGGCGATACCGGAAGTTGCTGTCCTCTCCCGGGTAAAGTAGGTGACAGACGTGCCCGCATGGTTATCCGCATAGGCAATGTTAACGAGATGGTTCGGGTCAATCCCAATCTGGAAAAAGTCAGCGAGACTCCGGTCAGAGCTACCAAGCAGGCCGCCGGTCGAGATCTGCCCCGTGTGGTTGGAGTGGTCGGTGGCTTGGCTCATCGCGAAAACCGGCGAGATCGCATGGCCATTCACGCTCTCCGCAACGAACACGTTCCAATGTGTGTTGGTCGCAGAGACTATGTTCGAATTGCCAGCTACATCGGCCCCGTACCAGGCGATGGCAACGTGGCCGTTGGCGTCAGCCGCAATCCAGGGGAATACATTCGACTTTCCGGCTTGGGACGTGTTCTGGGTCACCTTGATGGCCGGAGACCAGCGCGTCCCGTGATTGTTCGAGAACGAGTAATAGACGTCAGTGTTATCCGACCAGGTGGCGTACACGTACCCGAAGTTGTCCACCGCGAGCGCGGGGAACAGGTTGCCGAGACCGGCCCCCGAAGGACACGTAGAACCCGCACCACAACTGAAAATCTTGTAGTCAGTGAACGAGAGCGTGGGATTGGTGAGACTGACGCCGGTGGCCACGCCCACGTAGGCAGCATTGAAATAGGCGCTACTGTTGTGTGAATTGTCCACGGGATTGTCGGGACCCACAAAGATCTGGTACAGATTGCCGTGGCTTGAACAACTGCTGTTGTCCACCTTGATTTGCCCCGCGATGTTGCCGGTAGGAGGACCGACGCTCGGCTCGGTCGCAGCGTCAATTGCCGCGCCCAGGGCGCCGCTATAGGTCTCGCCTCCATCGCTTGAGCGTTGCACGAAGATTTGGGACGTGGTCCCAAAATCGTGGTACTCCATGTACACGTGGGAAGGATCGTTGAAGCCATTGATCCACATGCGATCGTCGAACGGAACCCCGGCCGTGGCCGGGTTCGGAGTACTGAACGCATCCGCGCGGTTGGTGGAGTTGCTGCCCGTAACTTCCGCTGCTGTGAGGCTGACCACAGCTAGATTTGGAATGTTCATGTTCGAGGGGTCCGGAGCATTCACCGCGACGTCCCCGTCGCCTCCGCCCGGCGCCAACCCACTGGCAGTGCAAAACGGGGTTACGAACAGGCCGCAATCAGGCTGACCTTCGTACTTGAACGGCAGCGTTCCGTCAGCGTTCGGCCCGCCGTCTGCAGTCTTATACCAGCGCCACAGGTCAAGACCGCCGGGGACTCCGCGGATGGATTCGACGTAGATTGTGCCCTGCGAGTCCACAGTCATGCTGGGCTCGACAGCCTGTCCTGCTCCCGCGGGCAGGCACAGACTCTCATTGGGGGTGTACTTCGCGGTTCCCGGCCCAACGTACGCTGCGACCGCCTGACCATCCGGGCAGTTGTGCTGACCGGTAGGGTTGCTGGGGGGAGTAGCCTTAGCCACATTGATTCGAATCTGGAAATTGGAGATTCCGGTCGTCGCGTTGAACTTGACAGTATTCCGCAGAAAGTCCCCGTTGGCCGTGGATATGACAAATACCGGGATAGCTGATGGGGCGGTGACTGCACTGTCACGTATGAGCAGGAGGGCGACGCCTCCGGCGGCCTGGCAGTTCGCGGCTATTTGGGCGAACAGCGTAGTCCCGCTCAGATCACGGGTATCGGCGAGACAGATTTGTCCCCTCGTTGCAGTCGGAAAGTCGGTAGGTAAAGCTCCGCCGTTAGAAGCGAAGACGAAGTTCGCGGCTATTGGCGCGCTAATGTCCGTGCCCGCGTTGGAAGTCGTGGACCAGACCGCCGGAATACAGTTCGGGAGCACGGCGCAGCCGACGGTGTTCGCGGGCTGTGGCCCGCCCCCGAGGACATCAACGCTGTTCTGAGCGGCGAGAGGAGCCCCGCTAAGCAGCAATATGGCTCCCCAGAAGGACAACATCAGCAGCTTTCTCATCGCATTTTCCTTTTGCTGTCGCCTGACAGCGAAGCGCGACTGTAACTACGACAAGTGGATGTGGAATAGGTTCAAAACAATTCGTTCCCACGGAAATGAAATAAGCCAATTTGCGTATGAAGCGATGAGCAAGCTAATTTCGCGGAACCGATCGCAATTAACCTGCGATCAGGTGCAGGGTAGTCCGCAGCCCAAAGATGCTGGTAGTGGTACTACGGTTGTCTCGGGAGGCTAGCCTTATCGCGGAGTGGCCACGCAGGCGGTAGATGTGCCGCGCGGGACTTTAGAACCGGACGTGGGAAGAACCAGTGGAACGGCCGCCGATAATCTGAAGGGAATTCCGAGGTATCTCGTAGACACGCTGAACCCCACAAAGCTGCCGCAAGTGCTGGATAAGGTTGTCAACGGCTCCGTGAGCCGCACGTGTGCGTACGGCTTACAGCGTATCAGCGAGAACCAGCTTGTGGGCAGCACTTGGACGCCAAGCTTCTACGGCTACGACGGCCATGGCAACGTGCGTTTCTTGGAGAACACAGCAGGCACTCACGGACACGTACCAGCATGACGCCTTCGACATGCCCATCGCCAGCACCGGAACAACCTCAAACAATTATCTCTACAGCGGCGAGCAGGGCATCCTTCTTTCCGGTACTCTGACAGCTCAGATTGAACGAGAAAGGCAAAGGAGATTTTAGGGCTCACTGGCGCTGAGGATGTGTCGTCCGCCGGAGAAGCCAGTGCCGATTGGCAGAAGACGGACAAACCTCTGCCGCGCGCACGTTAGACCAGGAACAATCTGGCCGATACCCAAGCCCCGTTCTTTCGAGCGGGGCTTCCCTCGTTTCAAACTTTTCGTTACCACTTTTGCCTTCATGCTGACTTGGGCCTTTTGCTACGGCGACGGCCCTCAGTCTCCCGGCGCACGATTTCATATCGTTTGGCTAACTGCTCTAACTCTGCATCTGATAGCTTTTCGATATCGATCAATTCGTTTCGTGCGCTCCCTATGGCCCGGATCACCTCATCCAATTTCAAATGGATGGCACGGGCATCCCGATTTTGCGTATTCTGGATCAGAAAGACCATGAGGAAGGTGACGATTGTCGTTCCAGTATTGATAATAAGCTGCCAAGTATCAGAATAGTGGTATCGTGGACCGAGAGCTGCCCAGACAACAATCGCACCTACCGCCAGACCAAAAGCCCACGGGGAACCGACCAGGACTGCAATCTTCGCTGCAACCTTCCCAAACCAGCCATTAAAGGCATCCCTCGCAACTCTCTTCATCGTTTCCATCTCATCACCTCCCAGCATAGACGGCTTGGATGCATTGCTCGCCTGACACGCTGGAAGGAACATACAGTGATGGCCGGATTGCAAGCCACTCTGAAAAGGGCGGTACTAGTACTCGTTAGACTTTTGGCCTATTTATCGAGAGGACAGACAAATAACTGCACATGAGCTTCTTGTCCACGAATCAGGCGACATCTTAGACGCCGAGAACAGGTTGCTTGAAGCCCATCCGGCGGTTTGGAACGAGGACATTGGGCAAGAGTAGCCAGCGGGGTCCCTTGGCACGTTCCCGGAATTTTGTCAGCTCATGCCAACGCTGGGGCAAACCTTCCCCGCAGGAACACAGTCCAAAAACACACCAAGTCACGGATACGAGGTCAGCAGCAAAGGCAAGAAGGCTTATGAAGTTTGATAATGAGCTTCTCCAGTCCCTTCCGAAGGTTCTTCTGCACGAACATCTGGATGGTGTGCTTCGGCCGCGAACTGTGATCGAACTGGCAAAGGACGCTAATTACCAAAACCTGCCGGTGGACGATCCGCAAGCGCTGGCCAAATGGTTCTTTCGCGGCGCGAACCAGGGCAGTCTCGCCAAATACCTGGAAGGCTTTGCTCACACGATTGCGGTAATGCAAACAGAAGAGGCATTACAGCGGGTTGCGTACGAGCAGGCCGAGGATCTTAGCAGAGATGGCGTAGTTTACTTTGAGACCCGGTTCGCGCCGATTTTCCACACGCGTCGAGGATTGACCCATCAACAGGTAGTCTCGGCCACGTTGAAGGGACTGGATCGGGGCCGAAAAGATTTTGGCGTGCATTGCGGTTTGATCATTTGCGCCATGCGCAATATGAATACATCGCTGGAGATGGCGGAACTCGCGGTCGATTTTCGGGAACGTGGAGTGTTGGGCTTCGACCTGGCTGGAGAAGAAGGCGGTTACCCTCCGAAGAAACATGTGGACGCCTTTCACTACATCCAACGCGAAAATTTCAACATCACGGTTCACGCGGGGGAGGGTTACGGGAAGGAATCGATCTGGCAGGCGATCCAGTACTGCGGAGCCCACCGCATCGGGCACGGAACCAGGCTCATCGATGACATAGCCGTGGTGAACGGCAAGGCCGTGAAACTTGGAAATCTGGCTCAATATGTTCTAGATAAGCGGATTCCACTGGAAATCTGCCTGCTCAGCAACGTTCATACGGGCGCAACACCCAGTTTGGCGGAGCATCCGTTTAAGATTCTCTATCAGAAGAAATTTCGCGTCACCTTGAACACGGACAACCGATTGATGAGCAATACGACGATGACTCAGGAATTCGGAGCGGCCGCCAAAACCTTCGGTCTGTCCCTGGATGACTTTGAGAAAATCACGATCAACAGCATGAAAAGTGCTTTTCTGCCCTACGACCGGCGCTGCGATTTCATCTATTCCGTGATCAAGCCAGGCTATGCCAAGATTCGCGCATCACTGGCATCGAAGTAATGAAGTCGAACTCAACCGGTTTCATGCCGATAGAGTTGCCAATGTTTGGGCGAGCACAAGGGCTCCCCGCGCGATGTCCTCTGGAGAAGCAAATTCGTCAGGACGGTGGCTGTATCCATGGCGGCAGGGGATGAACAGCATCGCGACTGGAGCGATGCGCGCAATGAAGAGCGAATCATGATAGGCGCGGCTCACCATGGGGAGAAAACTCACGCTATGCTTTCTGCACGACTGAGTCAGCGCATCGATTACTTCTGGCGCGGAGTCTACCGGCGGGTCTGCATTCAGCAATTCGGTGTGAATCGAGACCTGGCGTTTGTCTGAAATCGCACGGCATACCGTTTCCATCTTCTGCATCACCGCGTCGCGCCGCTGGAGGTCCGTGTCGCGGATGTCCACGCTCAGGTGCACACGGCTGGGAATGCTATTGACGGCGCCTGGAAAAATCTCGCACATTCCAACGGTTGCAACAGTGTCTATCGCTCCGCTGGTGAGCGCCGCATTCTCGATGGCCAGAATCAGTTCCGCAGCAGCGCAAAGTGCGTCCTTGCGATCAGCCATAAGGACTCCACCGGCGTGTCCACCGGAGCCTTCGATAGAAACCCGGAAACTCGCCGGCGCAGCGATATGAGTGACGACGCCGAGTGCGATGCGTTCGCGTTCCAGGATCGGCCCCTGCTCAATGTGCAATTCCACGAATGCCTTGTAGTAGCCAGTTGCCAGCTTTACTGCTGCGAGTTCGCCTGCAAAGCCAGCCGCGAGTCGAACTTGCTCGAGCGATGCTCCATCGCGGTCAGTCAGCTTGCTGGCCGCGTCGGCCGAGCAGGTTCCGGAAAGCAAGCGGCTTCCCAAGCATCCGATGCCAAAGCGCGTTGGTTCTTCCGAAGTGAACACGAGCAATTCAATCGAATGTTTCGGACGAAACCCCGACTGCCGTAATGCCCGCATAGCTTCCAGGCCCCCTAACACTCCCACGACGCCATCGTATCTCCCTGCGTTGGGAATTGCGTCGATGTGCGAGCCCGTGCCGACCACGGACGCCGCGGGATCGGAACCACTCCAACGGGCAAAGGTGTTCCCGATCGCGTCCTGCCGCACGCTGAGTCCGGCGTCTTCGCAGTGCTCCTTCAGCCATGCGCGAGCTTTCAGATCGGTGGGAGTAAAAACGATTCTCGTCACCGCGGGAGCCTCGGCATCAGAAAACGAAGCGAGCGTCTCGATTTCAGAGAGCAGGCGATCCCGGTCGATGACAAGATTCATCGCTGCGCGCCCGCAAGAGGATGCCGGTTCCAATCCTTGTAGATGAGATATTTTGCCGGTACCTTGCCAATCGCTCCGAACCACTGCGGGCACCAGGGTCCCATCCAGATAAAGTCGCCTGCAGTGACTGAATACCACGAGTTGTCGAGTCGATAGATACCACCACCTTCCAACATCATGAGACCATGTTCCATTACATGCATTTCGACCATGCTCAGCGCCGCGCCCGGCTGGTACACCATCGTATTGACCGCAAAATCGAAACTCATCTCATCCGGAAGCAAACACCTGACCTGCAGGTCGGGATCATCTTCCAACGGATGGGAGAGGACAGCCTCTTCGCTCGACACGATTGGACGCGGTGGCCGAACTGAGTCCAGCGCTTGATAGGGCTTTTCGATCACGGCGACCCGGCTGGTCTCTGTGGCTACTACTCGATGTTCGAAGCCTTCTGGCAAGTAAGCGTAACCAAGGACGCCGAGTTTGCTCTGTTTGCCGGCAGCGACCACCTTAACGCTGCCCTCAATTATGAACACAAATCGTTGCGCGGCGGTGCTTCCCAGTTCCCCACCGGCTTCGAATTCAGCGGTGTACTCCGTAAATCTTGCCCCCAGGGCTGGACCGACATGCACGATAGCGACGCACTTGCGCATGCCTGGTAGGGTGGTGCGGACAAAAGTATCCGCGGCCAGCAGGAGATGATTGTGTTGGTGAGAACTGCGCGTCTGTCCAAGATTATGCACGGTTCTTCCTTTTCTGAAATACGGGCGACGCCGCCAGCTGATCGAGAAGGTGCAATCCACATTCGATGGCCTTGTCGACATCTTCTGCTATGACCGATTCTGCTGGATCGTGGCTGATCCCGCCCGGTGTTCGCAAGAAAACCATGGCCGCCGGAACCTTTTCTGCCAGGATCATGGCATCGTGACCCGCGCCGCTGACCATGCGATGCGGAACGCATCCCGCCCTTCGGATCGCCAAGTCAATTTCCTTAATGAGAAACCCATCCATTGGCACCGCCTGCTGGCACAACAACACTCTGTGCCGGAGCGTCAATCCGCGGCGCTCGGAAATCTTTTCTGCTTTCCGAATCAGTTCCGAAACGATCTCCGTCCGAATTTCGTCGGAACGGTGGCGTACATCAAGGGTGAGGTGCACCATGCCAGCAATCACGTTTGTCGCTCCCGGTTTAGCCTCGATCTTGCCGACGGTTCCTACCGCCCCCGGGACAGCTTTTGTCGCGCGCTCTACCGCACCGATCCACTCTGCGGCAGCCGCCATTGCGTCATAGCGAAGATGCATCGGAGTCGTCCCTGCATGGTTGGCGCGGCCAACAAATGTGAACTCGACCCGGCTTTGTCCGGCGATGGCCTCGACAACTCCCAATGGGCGGCCGAGTTCCTCCAAGACTGGCCCCTGCTCGATGTGGAATTCAATGTACCCTAGAGTGTCGGCGTCTATACAAGCGCGAGAAATCTCTTCCGGATTTAGTCTGAATTCCTGGATCGCTCTGCGCACGGATATTCCTTGCTCATCTTGACGGTTCAAGAATTCCTCGTCGAGGCTGCCCACCAGCGCTCGGCTGCCGATGAAGGGCGCGCCGAAGCGCACTCCCTCCTCTTCAGAAAAGCCGACCACTTCGATTCCGAAGGGAAGTTTTCTTCCCTCTAATGCCTGCAACAGAGTGATGGCCAAGACCACTCCCAAGGTGCCATCATAGGCGCCGGCATTCGGGACCGTATCGAGGTGGGAGCCCAGAATCAAGCGCGGCGAACTGGATTGTTCGCCGGGATAAAATCCACGAAAGTTGCCCGCAGCGTCCACACGAACCTGAGCACCGAAGGGCTCCATCCAGCGGCTGATTTCGCGGTGGCACTCCCCAATGGAGGGAGAAAGGAACGTCCGGCGCGTGCTACCCTCATCGTCACTGAAGCGGGCGAGCCGCTGGCACCGGGTAATGACCTCATCTGCGAGATCTGAATGCTTGCCGGTTCGCTGCACTGGATTCTATCCTTGCCGCTGCAACTCGCCTCGTCTAGAACGAACGGATAAGCTTTCCCGCCGCCCATCCGACAAGCACGAGAGCGATCAGAATTTCCCAACTATACGTATTGCCGTAAGTTGCCACCGGGAAGTGGTTGCTGATCATTAGAACGACGACTGGAACCGCCATGAAGGTATTGTGCTTGGAGCGCAGCTTGGCTTGGGCGCTGAGAGAAGCATCGAACTTGGCGCCGGCTGCTGCCGCGGTGATCATTTTGCGCTGTGCTGGAAGGATTCTGAACCACACGTTGGCGGTCATGATCGTACCGAATATAGCCCCTATGTGAATGTAAGCCGCACGGCCGCTTAGGGCGTGCAACAACCCCCACGAGATCGCAGCCGTCATCACCAGAGCAAACCCCGCAAATGCGGCTTCGGACTTCCCTACAAGCGACCGCGCGGCGAGATCGTAGATGAGCCAGCCGCCGGCAAGAACAGCCAGTCCGATGGCGATACCGCATCCTTGAGAAATATCTGCAACATCGGTATCGATGAGGCCTCCAGTAAAGTAGTACACAAGAAAAAGCAGCACCATTCCACTCAGCCACGTCATGAGCGCTTCCCAGCGGAACCACCGGACTTGCTCGGGCTCGACCTCTAGAGATTGTTTCTTCCCCACCGCGTAAAAGCCGCCGCTGTGAACCATCCACACGGAGGCAGGCGGCGCGCCCGCAGTGGCTTTTTTCTCAAGTTTGCTGAACTGCGCGTCCAGCCACGTGAAGTAATAGGTTTGCCCAACCCACATGATCCCGGCAAAAACGTGGAACCAGCGCACGCCGAGATTAAACCATTCTCTGACGGAAGAAGTCACTTGCTGGACTCCTGGGCAGATTCATACATGCTTCAGCTTCCCCGGTAAGTTGTGTACCCGTTCGGACTCAGCAGTAGCGGAATGTGGAACTGAGATTCGCCCTTCCGCACGCGAAACGTTATTTCGACCACAGGAAACAACGTTTCGGTTTTCTGAGAGGCATAGTGGCTTGCGGTATCGAATGCCAGTCGGTAAAGCCCGTCGGAGAGATCTTCTGTTTCAGGCAGCAATTGGCTGCATCGTCCGTCCCGATCCGTTTGCGCCGAAGCCAGCAGGTGCCAACCGCCGGAGGCTTCCTGCCGTTCCAATCGTACCGGCACGTCGGGCGCTGGCTTGCCAAGGGCAAGATCGAGAATGTGCGTCGAAATCCGTTTCATCCCTGAAGCCATTTTCTTAATCGGATTTGTGTGATCTGCCGCTGCTGCTCGGCGGCTTCGCGAAGTTCGGTTTCTGCATCATTTTGCAGCCGTCGCCGCAGGATCTCCAGAATTTCTGCTGCTGATTTACCGGTCGCGCAGACGATAAAGATACGATCGAACCGCCGCTCGTACTCGCGATTGCCTTCCTCGAGAGCGATCTTAACCGCGGTCTCGGCATCGGCGATTCTTTTTTGCTCATGCGCCGACCACGCTGCCGCTTGCGACGGAGCAAATTGCCGTGCGTTCGACTCCCCGATCCGCGGATGGCTTTGGAACGCTTCCATCCAATCGGATTGGGTCAGATTGTGCCATGTTTCGTCAGATGCTGCTAGCAGAGATGCCTCGTCCACCAGCGGTCTCCGAACGGCCATCCCGCGCGCCCAAGCCTGTGACCCGCAGCACGGCAGGATAGCGCCTATGGCTTGCTCGACCGATTGGCGATTCCAATCCTCCAGCACTGTGCTCACTGTGCCCCTGTGCCTAGCCGGAGCAGGAATTCTTCTACAAGGTTTTTCGCCACCTCTGTGCGATACCTCGCCGTGGATCGAATGTCGTCGATCGGCCGAATCTCTGAGGCCGCTACTTTTCCCGCCAGAGTCACGCGCAGTGAATCGATGCCTCTTCCTTTCACCTCGCGTTCGGTGTCGATCAAGCGAAGTGGAACGGGCGCCACGCTTCCCAGAGCGATGCGGACATCGTCCACCAGGCCGTCCGCAAGCCGCCGGCCCAGTGCCGCGATGCACACCTTGGAGATCGCTTGTGCGCTGCGCGCCCCGACCTTCCGTGCGTGGTGAAGATATTCAGAAAACCGCCTTCGAAGGGACACGGCTCGCACCAGTTCATCAGCGGCCAGCTTGGTGGTTTTGTAACCGGTGTGGAAGCCCAAGTAGGGCACTCGACGCTCGCCCCGAATGGATACGAGGATCAACTCCGCTTCATACACCAGCAACGCAGGCAGCGAATCCGCTGCAGGCGAGGCATTGACGATATTGCCCCCGATGGTTCCGCGATTCTGATTGGCGATTCCTCCGGTCCAGGCAGCGGCGCGAGCTAGCAAAGGAAACTCACGTCCTACGATTTCTTGTTCACGGAGTTCGGTATAGGTACAGCCTGCGCCAATTCGAATTTCATCTGAAAAAACCTCGATACGTCGCAACTCCGGAAGATTCCAAATGTTGACTAACTTCCGCGCGGGCAATTTCCCCGCCGCGTATAGCACCATCACATCCGTGCCACCCGCTATAGGAAGCCATGCACCCGGCTCCTTCGCCAGGAGCGACACGACCGCGTGCAGAGTGCCGGGCGCTATGAGTTGATAATCCTGAGGATCGGACCTCATCTTGTTATCTGGCGGCGCGCCGCATCTGCCACCGCTTCGAAAATCTGCATGTACCCTGTGCAGCGGCACAGATTGCCCGAGAGTCCTTCGCGGATTTCTTCCATCGTCGGCGCAGGCTTCTTGTCCAACAGGTGTAATGCCGCGAGGATCATTCCAGGCGTGCAGATGCCGCATTGCGCTGCGCCGCAATCCAAGAATGCTTGCTGCAGCTTGTGCAAATGGTCGCCGGCGAGCCCCTCAATCGTGAGAATCTGAGCGTCTTTCGCTTGGAGAAGCGGTACGAGGCAACTATTCACCAGGACGCCGTCTATCAATATCGAGCAAGAACCACACTCGCCCTCTCCGCAACCCTCCTTTGGGCCGGTCAATCCGAGGTGTTGGCGCAACACGTCAAGCAATCGTTCCATCGGATAGGCGGATACCGTCTTCCGCTCGCCATTCACCGTGAAGGAGATTTCGCACTTGGCTGAAATTGCAGAGGAGTTGGTCATCGGCGACCGTCGGCGGAAAGTGCCTCGTCTTCCGGCCGGGACCTCGCCGCGAGCATATTGAAAATGTCTTCTGGAAGCAGGGGAACGGAATCGCAAGGCGCGCACAGTGCGTCTCCGACAGCGTTGGCAATGGCCGGGGCTGGACCATCCATTGGGAGCTCGCCGATTCCTTTCGCGCCAAAGGCGCCGTGGATATTGCCTAATTCCTCAAAGAACACCCGGATCGGAGGCAGGTCAGACGATGTCGGCATAATGTAGTTCGTCATTTGGGAGTTCTGCATGCGCCCATTCTGCCAAATCACTTTCTCATAAAGGCTGAGGCCTATAGCCTGAGCGATGCCACCGGTGATTTGTCCTCTAGCAAGGACCGGGTGGAGAACGCGGCCAACTTCCTGCAGCGCGACGAAGTCGTCCACAGATACGCTGTACGTTGTCAGGTCAACAGTGACTGCAGCGATATAAACCGCCCAGGCAAATGCCGCGTATGCTTCTCCGCAGTACTTTTGATCATCCCAGAAAATGCCGGGCGGCGCCTCATAACGTGCCCACGAGCGGAACTCTCCGTGAGAAGCACGATAGTTGCGGCACGCCGCACGAAACTCTTCAGGCGAGTATGAGTCGCCGAGCAAGCCGCACTGCTTCAATGTCTGCTTGATCCCAACGGCCGCCGAATGCACCAGTTTGCCCACGACCATGACCGTGCGTGATGCGACAGTGGGACCGCTGTTCGGGACCTCCATCGTATCCGCTGGGGCAACATCTACGTCTTCATAACGCAGTCCCAGTGTTTCAGCCGCGATTTGCGAGAGAACGGTTTTCGTGCCTTGGCCGAATTCTGTGCTCGAAACCAAAACGCGCACGCTGCCGTCGGCGCAGCCCTCCACACCGACCACAGAACTGAGATAACGCTCTCCTGATCCGGTGAAGCCCGCCCCGTGCAGGAAGGCCGCGACGCCGATCCCCTTCTTCATGGTTCTGCTCTGATTCTCTATCGCGAAGCGTTCTTTCTGGCAGTGGTAGTCCGAGAGCTCCAGCGCACGGTCGAGCAGTTTCCCGAGATCGATCGGCTCGCGCACCTCCTGATCGGTAGTTGTCGTTTGTCCCGGCCTCAGAAAGTTCCGCCGTCGCACCTCGATCGGCGAAAGGCCTACTGCCTGCGCAATGCGGTCCATGTGACGCTCCATGGCAAAGAGGCTTTGCGGTGCTCCGAAACCGCGAAATGCCCCGTGAGGCGGCACGTTGGTGGCGACTGCCTTCGCGCGGATTCGGACATTTGGCCAATAGTAGGGACCGCCGGCGTGAATCGCGCCGCGGGAAAGAACCACGGGCGACAGTGTTGTGTACGCTCCCCCATCAATCGTAAAGTCGATAGTTCCACCCAGGATCTTTCCGTCTTTGGCCACAGCGGTGCGGTGACGCGTGCGCGAGGGGTGCCGCTTTGTGGTAGCGGCCATATCTTCCATGCGGTCATAAATGATCTTCACCGGCCTTCCGGACTTGATCGCCAATAGCGCGGCGTGTCCGGCGATCACCGACGGGTAATCTTCTTTACCCCCAAAAGCCCCTCCTGTCTCCACCTGTACCACACGAACTTTTTCGGCCGGCAGATTGCACAGGTTCATCAACGCTTTATGCACGTAGTAAGGACACTGCAACGAGCCCCACACCGTAATGCCGTTCCCCGGATCAAACACCGCGATCATCCCGTTGTTTTCGATGTAAAGCTGCTCCTGTGCCCCGGTCCTGTATTCCCCTTCCACGATGTAGTCGGCTTTTGCCCAGACGCTTTCGACGTCGCCCTTTTCAATCACATACATTTTGAATGTATTGTCGGAGCCCCAGATGATCTCAGAGCACCGCTCGCTTTCTTCCATCGTGAAGATGGCCGGCAGAACATCATATTCAATAGATATGGCATTGATGGCCTTCGGCAGCGCGTGGCGATCTGAATGTGCCAGCAATAAAATGGGCTCCTCGGGATGGTTAATGTATTGCTCTGCCAGGCAAGGCTGATCGTCTGCGATGAGCGCGACGCAATTTTTCCCAGGAATGTCTTTCGCAGACACGATCACGAATTCGTCCCAGGCGATTCCTGGGCCGAACGTGATCTGCTTGATCCTGCCTCGGGGAATCTCACTGCGAACAGTCGCCCCATATAACATGTTCGGCAGAACCATATCGTCGACGTATTGCGCCTGGCCGGTTACCTTGTCGCGTCCTTCTTTTCGCGGAACTGACACGCCAACGATGGGATTGTTATTCATCCGGGACCTTGATCGCCGCCAACCACGGGCGGCACTTAGGGCCAAGAACCGTGATTTGCGATGTGGATAGTGTATGACAGGCGGCTCACACCTGGCTGGAAGTGTTGTGATTTACAAATAGAAAACATATGTGTACTCGATTTGCTGCATGCGCTCACGACTCCGGCCGAAACTCGCGACCGATAGGCACGCCGGGAAACTCGCCTTGCGCGAAGACGAGGGTTCCTCGCAGGTAGGTGGCCTCCACTACCCCGCGCAATGTCTCTCCAAGGTACGGAGAAACTGGATGCCGGTAATGCAGCCGCTCCTTGCTTAGTAAGAACTCGCTGTACGGATCGAATACTACGAGGTCCGCGTCGTATCCTGCGGCAATTCGTCCCTTGCGGAGATGGCATCCGGCTAGCCGCGCGGGGCCTTCCGCCATCCAGTGCGCGATGTCGAGTAGCGAAAATCCGCGGCTGCTTGCCTCGGTCCAGATCACCGGCAGAGCAACAGAAAGGCTTGAAATACCGCCCCAAGCGGTTTTGAAATTACCCTCATCCAGCCGCTTCATCTCCGGGGGACAAGGCGAATGGTCAGTCGCGATCAAGTCGATGATTCCATCTCTTAGTCCTTGCCACAGTTGTTCACGGTTTTCCCGGCTCCGGATTGGTGGCGCGCACTTGTGGAGTGTGGCCCCCTCCCCGATCGTCTCAGAGGCGAGATGCAGATAATGCGGGCAGGTTTCGACACTCACCGGAAGCAACTCGGAGCGAGCGGCGCTCAATTCGCGAAGAGCCTGGCTGGTCGAGAGGTGAACAATGTGTAAGCGGAATTTGTACTGACGGCACAGCGACAACAACAGCCGAATGGCGGACAACTCTGCCTCATCGGGCCGCGACTGGAGGTACGTCGCGTAATGCCTCCAGTCGGCATGCACCAGAGTTTCGGTGACTTTATCGATCGGACCAGGAAGTTCCGCGTGCACCAGCAGTGGCAAGCCCGTCCGCGCAACATGGGGCAAAGCGGCTTTGAGCTGTTGCTCGGTGACCATCGTGAAGCCGTCGATACCTGGATGAACAAGAAAGCACTTGAACCCCAGCACTCCCGCCGCTGCGAGCGCCGCGATGTCGTCCTGATTGTGGTGGACAACGCCGCCCCAGGCCGCCCAGTCTACTCGGCATCGTTCCCGTGCCGCCGCACGCTTCAACTCAAGCCCGAAAACCGAAGTGGTTGCTGGCAGGCAGTTCAAGGGCATATCCACCAGCAAGGTGTAGCCGCCCGCAGCCGCCGCCCGCGTGGCGGTTTCGAACCCCTCCCAATCCGCACGACCGGGATCGTTTATGTGCACATGGGAGTCCACAAGACCCGGAAGAATCGCTGCCTCGCCGAAATCGTGCGTCTCGACTCGCACGGGGACTCCGTCTGGCGGCACGACGGACTGGATCTGTCCTGCTTCCACCAATATCGCCGCGGGCTGGATTCCGCCGGGAGTAACCACTCGTTGGGAGAGAAAAGCCTGCAAACCTCCTCCTAAGCTTGACTCAAGAGGCAGAGCGTATCGCGTGAGTCATGCTTTTTCAACATTTCGCATTTCCCACCACTGGATGTTTGAAGCCAGATTGATTCAGCACTATTTCCACGCCGCCCAATTCAAGAGAACGTTTTACCAACTTTGATTCCCGGCTTTATACTCGCTTTCAGCGAAGCGGCTGCGTAAGAGCCAATGTCGACTGAAGCGCGCAAGTTCGCAGTTTTCCGGTGCCCAAACGGCACCACCCCATTTTGCTAGAGCGACAACATGGATCAGCCTTTCATGGCGCGTGCCATTCAACTCTCCATCGAGAACGTCCATTCTGATCGGGGCGGACCTTTCGGTGCCGTTATCGTGAAGAATGGCAGCATTATTGCCGAAGGCACGAATCAGGTCACCTCGACGCATGATCCCACCGCACACGCGGAAGTGATCGCCATCCGGGAGGCGTGCCGGAAACTCAGCGTCTTCCAATTACTTGGTTGCGAGATTTACACATCCTGTGAACCCTGCCCCATGTGCCTGGGCGCGATCTATTGGGCCCACTTATCTCGCATTTATTTTGCTACTCACGCCACGGATGCATCCACAGTCGGCTTTGACGATTTGCTGATCTACCGGGAAATCACTCAGCCCTACTCCACACGCCGGATTCCGATGATCCAGATGATGCGCGAAGAGGCTCTAGCAGCGTTTCGGGCGTGGGAAGAAAAACCCAACAAGATAAGTTATTGAGATGCAGAGGGAGCGGCGCTCCAATTTCAACACTGCTCCCTGTGAATTTTCAGGGAGAACTGGCTGGATGCAGGTGAACGATATTAGTCAGGCCTTGTGGGGCAATTCCCGCTGGCTGTGTAAAAGTTCATCCCTGAAGCTTCACATTCACAGCGGCGAAAGCTCATCTTCTTTTTCTTCCCGCCTCTCGTGAACAAATCTCCTCTCCAGAAAATGCCGGGCTAAATCGCGGCCTCCCAGTCCGAACGCCAGCGCCAACCCCAGCATCAGCGCTCCGAAGACAATGGCGAAGGCGACCAGCGTCGTGTGCTCGCCAATACCAAGCTCCTCAAAGCCCATCGAAACCGCAAACACAATAATGATGGTGCGTATGGTCGAAGCAATCAGCCGAGGCGACGGCAGGTCTGCGTTGACGGCTGCCAGCAGCGCCGCGCGCGAAAAGAAGCTGGCGCCGAGCAGCCCGAAGAAGAATACAAACAGAGCCGCGAACAGCCGCGGCAAAAATCCAAAGAAGCGGGCAACGTGCTCCTGCAACCCGACGATCCCGAGCACGCTGACGCCGATCAAAATGAACCCAATCCACGCTACCCAAAAAACGAACCGGCTAAGCAACTCGGTGGAAGAGGGCAATGCGGCCCGTTTTAGCAGTTGCGCGGCGCCCGCGTCCTCAGACAGCTTGTCGAAACGCGCCAGCCGTAGGATGGTACGCAGGATCGATTTCAGGATGTAAGCAATCACCCATCCGAACACCACAACAATCAGCATCCCTGCCAGACGCGGTAGAAATTGCAAAATGCCGTGCACCATGTCCAGCGTGGCCTGTGTCAGTTCTTTGATAATCGTCTGCCACATATTGACCTCACTTCCTCCCGTCCCACATTTCCAGTAAGGACGGCTTTCGCTTCTCGAACGTCACGCAGAGCCTTTCGACATTCGACTCCACTTCCTCGCACGAGGCGTCCCGGTTTTCGAGCAGAAACGTGTGTGCCTTTCCGCGATACAGCGGCACCAAGGCCTGCACGATGTGATCGCGACTCATCACCGCTTTGTGGTACGCCGAAGCAAATTCATATGCTGTGCGCACCCACAGCTCGTCTGAATAGCGAAAATCTTCTTCCGGGAAAGTGGCGGCGCGTTGCAATTCGGAGAGAGTAGCCTCGGACAATATCGATTTGAGCACCGGCTCCAATTCGGCCACGCCACGCACAAACATTTCGTGCAGGCGCTTGGGGTTAACGCGCAGCGGCTCTGCGCTTAACTCATGATCGGGACCGATGGTTGGAATCGGCTGCGACTCTGCTTGAACTTGCCACACGGAGCCATTTTGTTCCAGCGACCAGAACAGCACACCCACACTTCGCCGCATCGCCACAACCAAATCGGAAGCAGCGTATTCCACATGCGCTCTCGGTCCGAGGAAGCTCTGCGCGAGTCGGAACCCTCCGGCAATTGCCGAGATCGTGAGATAGATTTCCGCCCCGATTCGGCCTGCCTCTTGCGACCACAAGTCCTGCCCGAGAAAGTGAGTCGCCAGTCGCCCTGAAAATGCAAAATCCAGCGGATAGGGCTCCCGCACGCGGCGTAGATAAAGCGCCCGATTCATAGGATAGAGAAGATTGCGGATCAGCAGACCATCAAACTTGTGACGCCGATATACCGGCGTCACCAGATCAAAGCCGTCCCGTGTGACCGGACGAAGCAATGACTCGATCCACCCCGGTTCGATGTTAGTGGAATCAGGGGCAACCACCGCGCAAGAGCTGGCCTGCAACAATTCCGCGGCGGCTAAAATTGTGTGCAACGCCAAGCTGCTTGAAGGGCCACCGGAATACTCTGTGCTGACGCAATGCAGAGTGCGGAGAGCATAGACGTTCGAGGCATGTTGCAAATCGCTGATGGAAGCGGCGCGAACCAATTCCTGGCTGCCATCGCGCGAGCCACCGTCCGCGTTGACGATGACGGCGCGCTGCCGGGGGAAGTATTTCAGCAGACCGGCACGGATCGCCTGCACGACTTGACCGACCGTCTTCGCGTCGTTGTACGTCGGCACGCCGATGAGAATGTCGACCTCACCGACGTTAATCAGTTCACGAAGAAAATCATCCGTCAGAATGGTTTCTTCGGGCAAAATGCCTCCTGAATGTCCGCGAAGGCCCGGACGCCCTCGTCCGGGCGCTAGAGCCAACGCTCGCAAAGAGCAGCTTCAATTTGGCAAATCTGCCAAGCCGTGCTCGGTTTGGGCGGGTGAGGGCACCCGCCTCTACGCATGCCCGCTAAATCCTTCGCAGCCGGAACCAATAAAACTGATATGGTCCCATGGTTAGAAGATATGGCAAGTCCCCGATTCTCGGGAACGGATTT
>Ga0209057_1001348_pt1 | contig 19913 bp, 16 predicted proteins | sample GraSoiAngelo_146_FD_185903 | JGI IMG/M metagenome (GOLD analysis project Ga0209057, IMG submission 185903) | Grasslands soil microbial communities from the Angelo Coastal Reserve, California, USA - 14_1009_05_30cm (SPAdes) (version 2) | ecosystem: Environmental > Terrestrial > Soil > Grasslands ... | reverse complement strand
TGTCGCTGACGGAGGACACGTTTGCATTGCAACTTGTGTAGCCGCATTCGATGATCACGATGATGACATCATTACCGTTGTTTGTAGAGAGTAGTTCTGAATTGGGTTGTGATCCGCAACAAGGAGTTGGTCGCACTCCTACTCCGTCCAACCCCAACGAGGGTGATGCGTGAACAAAGTTAGAAGACGAGATCACAGCGGCCGCGAAAAGAAGAACGACAGAGAGAACCCTCTTAGCTACCAAGTTCGCCCTGCAGGATACCCCAGCAACCCATCGATAAACAGCGAGTGTACAACTCATTACAAATGATTACAACAAGGGACAACAAGCCCATGGGTTCTACAAGCACGGAGAGTCCGACAATAAAGAGATAGCTTCAGAAATCCGCGACAGGAGCCGGCGGGACAGTCCTGTGAGCGCTTTCAGCTTGCAACCGCCTTCGATCTTGGTAACGATCAGTCTCCATTCGATCGAGACAATACGATGACTGTAGGCTGAAGAACTGAAGGACAACAGGATTCGAAGGCTGGCCAGTTTTCTTCGCGACCGGTCTTTTTTCTGTACCCCTCAGCTGGCTTCTCAGCCGGTTTCTCCTTCGTCTCTTCCACCGGTGGGACGAGAGGGGTAGTTGTCTCAGATCATTTCTGATCGACAGCGGGAACCTCGGGCTTGTCGATGATAAGAGGTGGCTTGGGCTCAGGGACAACGGCAACTGTAGAATCCTTGATCGGGGCTTTGCTCGGAAAAGTAGGACAAACCATGGGACGGGGCGACTGCCTGCCGGGCGAAGCGGACTTTTGACTCGTCGGGCCAACGATAACACTCGGGGGTGGCGTTCTTGGTGCGGGAACCGGAATGCAAGATCCGAGTACCAATGAGTTCCATCTTCGGTAAGGAAGAAAAACCCTAGACAACACCAAGCATGGTTCCGAAATTAGGGGTGAGGAAAGGATTCAGATGGCTGTGAGAGTTGGAAAGGCATATGCGGCTTACTACCCATACCGCAGGAGCTTCAATAGCTTCTCGAGGCAGTTGCGATTAAGCTATCCAGGTAATGGTGCTTCCATAAAGGGAACAATTTCCTTTGTCTTGGCATAATCGTCCACGGCAATCAACCGGACCATTTCACATAGTTTCGGAAGAAGAACTAATGAACAGGGTCATTCGCGTGAAGGCTCGGATTGTGCTCGCCGGAAGGCAGACTCTCACTCTTAGAACGGAAGAAGGCATCTTCGAGATCACACCAAAACTAGCTAGGAAATTGCTCCGTGAGGCAAAGCCTCGACGAAGTAAGGGGAAGAAGTTGTTGAAAAGAGAATGAATGTTGCGATTATCGGCGGAGGAATTACCGGACTCTTTTGCGCGCACTACTTGATGAGGGACGGACACGAAGTTTCAGTCATCGAGCGAAGAAGTACCGGATCCGTCACATCTATCTATAATGCTGGGCTCCTTACCCCATCACTTGCCCCGACTCCAAAAATCGGGCTTGGCAGAATTCTCTCGTCCTATCTCGGTCGAGACGACCCTGTCCACATCTCGCCGAGGCAGATCCTCGGGAACCCGAGATTTTTTCGGACTGCTCTGAAAAAAGGTCTCACGGGCTACGAGGACAAGATAGTGAGGATGGGACGTGAGAGCCTCGAATTATACAGAGAGTTCTTCACGGAAGTGGGCTCTCGTCCCGATTTGATCGAGGGAGTCGCCGCCGTTTACTCAGATGAAAGAGACTCAAGAATGGCACAGGCTTCGCTGGGCGGAGAGCTTCTCGATGAGGCATCGATCAGTCGAATGGGGTTCCGAGGCTTTCGTGGAGGAGTGATGTTTAGAGAAGAGTGGTCGGTGAACCCTGCCAAACTGTACAAGTCTCTCTGGGACGCTGTGGTTACACATGGCTCTGTGCATCTTTTGGTCGGAGATGATATCAGACTGGCTGCTGAGAAAGGCGGCAGTCAGCGTGCTCTCGTGTACGTGGACGGAAAAGAGATTCACTGCGATACTGTACTGGTGACGGCTGGTTCTTGGACTCGCGGGCTATGCAGATCGCTTGGCTATGACCCTCAGATTTTACCCGCTAGGGGACTTGCGATAGTGTTCGATACTGGTGGAGAGGAAATTGTCACGACTCCGGCACTACTGGAAGACTATGGCGTTGGGCTGGCCCAGCACAACAAGACAACACTCCGAATCACAGGTTTCTTCGAAATGGTCGGATTTCGAACCGATTTTTCCGAAGCTCGGAGGAAATGGCTGCTGGATAAGTTCTACAAGCACGTCGTCAAGTCCGACAAGGCCAAGATTGTTGAGGAGGGAGTTGGCTTCAGGCCTTGCACTCCGGATCAAATGCCCCTTATTGGCCTCGTTCCTGGGTACAAGAATGCCTACATCGCGTCCGGGAACTGCAGACTGGGAGTTACTCTTGCCCCAGCCACAGCTCGTTTGCTGGTTTCGATGCTAAACAGGACGGAACAATCTCTGGATCATGTGTACTCGAGTCAGTTGTCTTGGTACGACCCGAACAGATTCGTATCTCGCTCTAGACAACCGTGAGTATCTCGGGACGGAACGATTGCACCAATTCCAACAGTCGCTGCAGACTGTCTATTAGAAAACATACTTTTGCGCATTTCAGCGTCTTTCTTTGCCGAACGATTCTCCCTCTCACGATTCAACAACTAGAGACGCTTAAGAGAACGATAACCTGCGTTTTCTTACGCGAAGAATTCTGCTAATACCGGCGCAAGGACTTTAGGCCTTACACCGTGTGTCTGGCCGGCTAGCGTACGGAGTTGCGCCTTAGGGATGGCTTCGCTGATTGCTTGAGCTGTATCGCGCATAGCCGGAGTTCCGGCACCTCCGTGCATGACAAGTGTAGGAGTCGTGATGCCTGCCAAGAGAGCAGTAGGCAACGAATGGCCTTCTCCTAGAATATCGCTGTCATATGCTAGGGTTGGAGCCAACCTCTCTAATCCTCGCCACATCGTCATGCGTTTCATAGCTTGAACCTGCTTGTCAGATACGCCTACAGATCGGACGAATAAAGCCACGGCATCACCATTGCGTCCAGACGCGAGCAGTTTCTTGAGCAGGCTGTTGTACTCTCTGGCAGCTTTGCTTGCATCACTAGCCAAAGCATATGGCGCTTCGTACATGGCAAGTTTCCTAACCTGTTTGTTCAGTTTGTTGGTAGCCTCGATGGCGAGAGCGGCACCGGAAGAATGGCCATAAAGAAACACGGGTTCCCCAATCTCATCGATTAGCGCCTTCACGTCTTCAACTTCACGTTGAGGCGCATATGGTGCGGTGTCTGTGCTGTCGCCGCGTCCGCGCCGGTCATAGCTTATGACAGTGAAGCGAGACGCAAGTAGTTTGGCCAACTTGGCTCCAGACTTCCTTGAATTAAGAGCTCCGAGTACAAGTACTACAACCGGTCCACTCCCCACTTTGTCGTATGCGATCTTTGTACCGTCTTTGGACGTTACTGTGGGTGTCCTAGCTCTCATAAGAGCTCCACAATTCTCTCTAACAACTACGGGCAGATAAGTGTTGTAATTTCAATTGGCCCATCGACCAATTAAACCACGATCGCGAAAGGAAGCATTACTAGAAAAAGTAGAGATAGATCTTCCAATAATACTGAAATACGCGATCCGATCAATCCGACTCGAGGCTTCTGAGTGAACTCTGACAGTTGTCCTAAGCATACGCTTGTTTCGCATGTGGCCGTCTTGCATCACAACTCTGCTCTTCTCGTAAAATATCGGCAGATGCCCGATGGCCAGAAGGGCTGGTTCCTCCCAAATGACGACCTGAAACATGTTGAGCATCCTGAAGAAGGAGCTAAGAGAATATTGAGAGAACAGGTGGGGATTGAACCTTCGACCCTGAAGCTCGCTCAGATAGAATCCTTCGTAGGCAACAACAAGAGCTGGCACCTGGTCTTTGACTTTCTAGCATTCCCATTATCCATGAAGATCAGCAAGGCACCAAGCCTGCTGGACGCTCAATGGTTCGAAATGGACAAACTTCCTCCCGCGTCCGAGTTTGCCCATCACGGATGGGGCCATTCAGCCCTACTCAAGCTCGCCCAGTTCTAGGCCTGGGAAGCTCGAACTAGAGACATAGGGCAGACGAACAGGACGATGATCTCACCAAGCTGCCGCCCTATCTCAAGAAGTAACGATAGGTTGTTGAAACCTCAGAGCAGAGCGTCGAGCCTGCTTGACTACATCTAGGGTTACGTCAGTTTCTTGATTTCTTTCCGCATCTGCTTTAGAACTGCTCCGCCGCCGCGCTTTGTGAAGAATTTTTGGAGATCTTTTCGACGAAGTGTTTCTGCCGAGAGTCGCAGAACTTCCTTGAAAAGCTCCCCGAGCTGATCGAGTTTCAAGAGATCTTCTGCCTTGCTAATTTCTATGGTTAGGGAGTCGATGAATTCTTTGCATCTTTCGGCTGGGAAGTCTGATGGACTTGTGAGTCTCTTTTGTTGAATATCCACATAGAGTGCCCTGTTTCTCTCATTCTGAAGCTCGGCAAATTCCAGCAGAGGTTTTAGGAATGACTCCACGGCCGCGGGGTCCTTCTGAATTTCTTGCACGTGCTTTTCCAGGACGATGTAAGCTTCCTCAAATCCGGCGGGGCTGTTCTCAAGGGCGACCAGAACATCCTTAGCAATCGGTTGAATCTGTTCGGTAAGCCATCGTACTCCGAATTGCAAGATCTGTTTCTCTCTGTGTTTGCGAAAAGGTTCGAGAATCTTCTCACCGACCCTGAGTTCTCTCCCCACTAGGTGGGCCGGGGCAGGTTGCTGAGATGCTACCCAGAACATCTTGGCTTTGGATAGTTCTTCTCCTGCCAGGACAGCGAGTGCAAACGCATGACCGAACTTGTTCCCCGACTCTAGTATTCTCGCGTCCTCAAGCAATGATTTGGCGTTGTTCATCGCCTCTATTGAGACCCGCTTCAGGGTAACTATTGGTTCGTCCTTCATTCTAATCATGCCGTCTAAGAGAGAATGGCGGAACCTACATCGTGTGCCCAGTAGTCGACTTTTTCTACTCTTCCCCGGCCTTCTGTTGCCCGCCCAAATTATGAATACTATTCGGTCACTTGAAGGCCCTAAAGGTTCTGCAAGTGCGATTGCTCATGTGCTGACTCTACTTGGGTCCTTCCTTGTAGGGCTCGTTGCCAGCGGAACCTTTTGGGTCGGCGTTATCATTTACTTCTTTGAGCCAGGTGCAACATCTCTGCCTCCGATGTCAGTTATTCTGCTAGCCTCATCGCTTGGAATAACGGCGGGATTCATCATCGCAAAAATCAAACTTAGGGGACGGTTTTGGATGAAGTATACAACGTTCACGTTTGTTGCTGGTGGGTTCCTCGCGGCAATTGGCGGAATCCTTTTGATGGCGCTTGCACTCTGGGCCTATTCCATAGCGGGCACTGGCGGCTGAGGGCTAGTGCAGCTTCTCAACACTTAGTCTCAAGAGCCTTTCCGCGCCAGGCGACGGGCCCAACCGCATACCTTCTTTCATTGAGGCTTCCGCCACCCTTAATATCGCTGAGAACTCTTGGTTTAAGAGTTCAAGTTGGTGTTCGGCCCGTCCGCTGAGAAGCGGGCAATAGCACAAGGTACCGTGATTCGGGAGTTTCCCCGCTGTCCGATATGCAAAGCGACTTACGGATACGAAGTCTCAGGTTCTTCTCTCGACCATTTCAAATGTAATACGTGTCAGACAAAGTGGCAGACCGAACCTCTCGCGGATGGCCACATCTCATCGATGACGTTGGTTCAGCCTTCAGGCTACGACCTTCGCGGAATAGAGTTAACAGGCATAAGATACCAATCAGATGTCTACAAGAACTTCGACGCACAATACGGCGCATTCCTAAAGAACTACCGGTCCCAAATGACCGCCAAGCTCAGCTCAACTGTCTCGCTTGAGATCAACGAGGAGACGGTTTGGGCGTGGCCAGGCAGCAGTATGGTGCGGCTTCCGAGTGTGCTCGGATCGTTGGCCAGCCAAGTTGGCGTATCCCAAATAGCGGAACATTCAGGTCATTTGTTTTTGACAAGTGAGCGGCTGATATGGCTCCAAGATGGGATGTTCAACTTTGAAATTCCGCTTGAAGAATTGGCATCCTTTACACCCGCCAGCGCGTACCAGGGAAGCGACGCCTCAATTATCGTTGTAAAATCAGCGAAGAGGAACGTTGAGGGTTGGCTTCGATTGTGGTTGTGGTATGGTTCGACTGGGAATGTAGAGGTTGCTAGGGACAATCGAGCCTTCAACAGAGTCCGCGGTATGGTGTTCAGGCAGCAAGAGATCAAGCGCGAGAGAATCCAGAAAGAAAAGCAAAGAGACCACGTCCAAGTTGTTCTTGATTTCTCTTCGCTTAGAGAGACACTTGCAAAAGGAGGCGTAGTAGCTACCACTCTCACTTGTCCCCAGTGCTCAGGACCGCTTCACATTCCGGAGGCCGGCAGGCAGACAATTTGCAAATACTGCGGAGCATCGATAAGACCCGTGGACTTATTCGATAAGATCAAGAGTCTAGTCGGTTAGCGCCTTGAGGAACGAGTCAAGACATTCCTCATGGCTTGGATAGAGACCAGAGCAATCGGCGCATCATAAGTTCCTGGAATAGAGAAAAAATAGAGGCGGAGGCGCCCTCACAGTCGCGAGGCCCTCCTACCTAAGCCGGACCATTTCGCTAATGTTTCCGGACAGAGGCTAATCGTGCGGAAAGCGACTCGTTTCTCTGTAACGGCCTTCTATAGTTCTCGCTGAATAGCATTCAAGGCGGTCCTGTCAGTGCTCTTGCCCTCCATGGAGACTACCTCTTTGATGCTTCCCGACTGTTATGCAATCTATATCCCTGCTCGGGCATATCACTGGTGATGGCGATTAACTTGCCAGTCAAAACACAGCATTGACACACCACAGCCTTCTGGGTAGCCAAGTGAGAAAGTCCACGAGAATTATCTGTCGGGGTTATCTCTACTCTATCGGGAAGAACCATGCTAATGGGCAAGTTCTCTATTGTTGAAAACATCAAAGCTCTGGTTGTTTCAAACAACGAGGAAAAGCAGTTTTTCCCTCAGTTCGGAGTTAGTAATCGCCCATTGTCAGCCCTGATCTCGAATCTGGAAAGCTCTCCCTGGGGTTCATCTGCGATTCTGATGCTTACAGATGCTTGTATGATTAGGGAAGGTTCCGAAGTCCTGCTGCAGGGAACCCTGCCCAGCGACTATCAACTAGAGCCGCCTGGCATGCCGGCCGCCCCGGGGTCGGGGGTTCGGTTACGCCATTCCCTTTACGAGGCAAGCCACAATCTACTATCCTGAATTGTGTCAGCAATGGCCAGGCTCATCATACCCTTTGAGAAGAAGAGAAAACGAAACCATGACATAGCCTACCTCACCGTACTGCTAGCCCTATCCCTCGGAATCTTCCTCTTCGTAGCATTCTATGTCAACTCCCTCCTCCGGACCCTCCCAATCCCACCGTGAGCATTCAGGCTCGGGCAAGTCTCACCCTGAAGCCCTCATCGGCCTCGAACTTCTGTATCAAACAACCAGATTAGTCATCTTTCGCAATCTCCGGGTTGCTTCCTCTGGTTTCCGTGGAGGCTTTGTCTGTGCTTGCGCGATGGCATGAAGCAGGATTTGGAGATCGCTTGGGCCTTCAACGAGAATGGTTTGATAGCGGACAAGCAAAATCGCCCATTATCAGTCCTAATCTTGAATCTGGGAGGTCGCCCCGATCGCACCCGGCAAAACGTGCCCAAAAGGGCAGTAGGCCCCGTAGTTCCGCCATCCCACCTAAGCCCAGATCGTGCCCTGAATCGCCTGTCTCGCCCATAATCAGTGCTGGACGGGAAATGGTTTTTGGAAAATAGGGGGTCTTAGCGACCGACCCTCGCGTCTCGTAAGTGGGGTGTTTACTGTTTTGAGTACAGTGTACAGGCTGCCGTTATTAGCCCTGCCCTGTTGAGGGTCCTAAGGGTCAGCAGGTAGTGAAGGACTATCAGAGAGACATTACCCCATTTTGCGTCGTATGCGGGAAAGGGATAGATCACGATCAGCCCGCATACCAGTTGAATGAGGGAACAACCCAGATCATGACTCCCACGTTTCTCCCCGTGTCTTCTATTGGACTGCTTCACGCGTCCTGCCTTGCAGAAATCCTGGAACAGGTATACCAGACCCTTCTCCCCGTTCCACTAGAAAGGGTGATTCCGGTAAAGCAGAGGTTGCCTAGGCTGGATTTGAAAACGCCTTCTCAAGTCCCCGTCAAAGGGCGAATCGAAGTGCCCGCCAAGTAGAAACGGACCGGATCCTACAGCCTCTGGATCCGAAAGCTCTCTACCTCACCATCGTCACAACAGGCGGCCGCCTAAAGTCGCCAGCTCAGGATTCTAAGGCAAAGGATTGTTGCCCATTGGAAGGTTCCTAGAAAAAAGGTGGGAAGAGAGATCTAGTGAATTTGGATGTTGCCAGCTTGTAGGGTGCCGGCTTTTGAGTAGCCGGTTCCGAGGGTTATGGCGAAGGTGTCTTTTCCAGCGCCTGGTTCTGCTCTGTCTTGGACTGTGATTGTGAAGCTGGTCGCAATGTTGTTGTTGGTTCCTGTTCCCTTGAAGGTGACTGTTTTGCCGTTGAAGGTTGCTGAGGTTATGAGGCTGGTAGTGAAGTCTACGCCTCCAGCTGGGTCTTGGTAGGCTACTTTTCCATGTATTCGACCCGTGGTGTCGACTTTCACTTCTATGCTGAAGCTTCCCTTGTCTTGTTGCGCGTCGACGAAGATGTAGCCTCCTCCCGTGACATTGCACGTCTTTCCGAGCGGGCAGTTGCTAGGCAGCGCAGCGTTGCCGAGGACATAGTCGAATGCCCGTGTCGCGTCTCCATCTGTCAAGACGGGATTGGTGTTGGTGACAGCGAAGGTGAGTGCAGTGATACTGTACAGTGTGTCGCCGGTAATCGGGCTTCCGAGGTCGCTTAGCGGGGCGGTTATCGTTATCGTGCCCCTAGAAGGGTTAATCGTTCCTGTCTCTGGGATCTCTGAGGGGTATTTGATGATCTTACAGTTCTGTGGCGTAGTGGTGACGCAGCCGTTGCCTGGAGGTATTCCACTGCCAGGGGCAGCGGAGGTTCCCGTGCCTGCAAAGAAGACGGGAGTTCCGCCGGCCGTGCTGTTTGCGCCGAGATAAAAGATTCTGTAGCTTTCTTCACCTGCGTCGCCTGTGGAGAGGAACTGCCATCTTACGAGCCATAGAAGACCAGTCGAACCTGGTGGTGGGAGCAGGCTGGCGAGGCTCTGGAGTTTGAGTGTTGCTCTGATGTGTGAGCTGTCCGGCTGGGAGATTTGCAGGGAAGTTAGGTCTAACGCTAGCTGATTCGCACCAGCGCCTCCTGGGAAGTAGTGCGGTACCTGAGCGTCGCCCAACGGGTCTGCCACTCCCGTGGCTGTGTTGGAGAATGGTGGCGTGAGTGTTGTGCCAATAGCGCTGGGTCCTGCGACTTGTCTCAGCTCGAAGAGTGCTGCTCCGTGGTGTTGGCTTGTTAGATCATTGAGGACGATTCTGGCTGCACCGTTGGCGTCGAGGGCAACGCTGAAGAAGTCTGCGAGCGTCCGGTCGCCGCCTGATGTTGTGCAGCCTAATCCTCCAGTGCAGATCTGGCCGTAGTCTGTGGGATGCTCGCTAGCCTTGACCTGGTAGATTGTAGGTGTGAGGGTAGTTGCTGCTTGAACCTGGGTGAAGTAGACGAACCATTTGACGCTGGTGGCTGCAACACGGTTGTTGTACCATGAAGGGAAGTTGTTGGGATCGCCGCGCGCGTCTGTGCCGTAGAATACTATATCGACTGTTCCTGCTGCGCCCGCGATAGCCCAAGGCATCACATTTGTGTTGGCTGGGTCGCCATTAACTTGTAAGAGTGTTGACCAGTTTGTGCCCGCGTTGGTGGAGACAGTGAGGTAGACGTTATTGTTTGCCGTGTCAACCCAGACGACGTACACGTTGCCGGCCTGGTCCGTGGTTAGGGAAGCGAAGAGGTTTCCGATGGAGCCTCCTGGGCTAGCGGGTGTGTCGACACTGCTGAATGTTAGGCCGGTTCTCTGGCCGGGGATGACGTGGGCCCTCGAAACGTGGATGTGGTTTCCTTGTACGCATGGCAGGTAGAGGTTGCGGAGTACTGGGTCGAAGATTAGCCGGCCGCAGGGCGCACCCGCGCCGACAAACGTGGTTGTGGCGGCGTTCATGAATACGAGTCCTCCTGTAAAGTCGGTTGGGCCTATGGAGCCGGGCGAGGAGAGGACCTGGCTTCCTAGCGGTACTTGGCGGTAACTAAGGAAGACGGTGTTGTCCGAGACGCTAGTGGTTGGGCCGTTGTCAATAGCCAGCCACTGGCGGTCGTCTACCGGGGACATGGCGGCAACAAAGTTTTCCCTCCAGCTGTTGCCTTGGTCATTAGAGACTGCGACCCCTATGTGGGCTAGGCCTTCTAGATCGGCGAAGTAGGCCGTGCCCTGGTCATCAGTAATAATGTCAGTGTCGCCGCCCCCGGCCGGTGCCGGGTTGGGCCTGAGGCCGGTGGGCGACACAATGTGGAAGCTGTCGCCGCTGTCTGTTGACCTTGCAACGAAGCCCTGTGCAGTGGAGAAGCCCCAGGGCCCGGTTTCCCAGATGTTTCCAAACTTGTCAATATGGACTAGTGGTTCGCCTTCGGTTCGTTGTGGGTCGACGATCGTGTGCGCACCGAAAGATATTCCGCCGGTTGGAAAGACAGGGTTGGGTGTCGGACCGCCGGTCGTGAAAGCGAGGAGGGCTGAGCCGGTGTAACCGGACGCGACGACCAGGAAGGGTACTGTTCGTACCTCGTAGACGCCTGGCATCGGGTTCTGGAGGGCAACTTGTTCGCTTGTAGTTCCTCCTGAGGCTGAGGAGCCCACTTGTTGCTGGTCGCTCGTCCGGTAGATGTACAGGTCAAAGTCGTTGTCGCTGCTGGCCCATTGGATTGTGATTGCGACCGAGCCTGTGTGGGTCTGCCAGAAGGTGCTTGGTAGGTTGATGTTGAGGTAGAAGTGGTCGCAGACAAGATTCAGGGTGTCAACGGATCCCGGGCACTGGGCAGGGTCCGCCGTGAACGCGAGAGTGTAGAACTGTCCTTGCCATGAGGTGCTCGGCTGAGTGTCTGTGATCATGGCCGATGGGGGTGTTGCGGCTCTGGCGGCGGGTCCCAGGAAAGCGGCTGGGCCCAGAAGCATCGTGGCTAGGAGGAGCGTGATTTTGAGGACTGTTCGTGGTGAGATAAGTTGTCGTGACAATGATAATCACTGGTCAGGAAGCTGGTGTCACGAGTTATATGGAATGTTCAGCCAGGAAATATTCTCGAACTTCGATAATATCCAATTCTGATATATCGCCGTATGACACTGAGAACTTCTCAGACGCGTACATTGTCAGAACTTGGAGCTGTTTCAGCCTCCAAAGATCGAAACAATCCAGCTCTTACCATTGCTATAGTCAGGCACGAGAGGAGACCAAGCCAAGTTTCGATCCACAGTTCTTACAGAATAGAGCGTCTGCCGGATTGGCTGTCTTACAGTTTTCACAGATCTTCGACACTTGCGTAGTTCCGGTTCGCGGAGTGACGTCTGGCCATGGCAGAACAGGATTCTCGAGTGAGTTGCGTTCTAGGGTCCGCTGGGCCAGTACGGAACCGTAGCCTCCTAGGAATCCCCATATTGGGACTGTGATGATCAAGAAGAGGACTTGTTGTCCGGCAGCTGTGGTGCCAAGTCGGAGTCCGTTTAGGATCGCGTATACGAGTCCTATGATGATTCCAACAACTGCTCCGTTTTCCATTGAGCGGCCGGCGGATGCGAATCCGGCGATGGCGCCTGCGAGAGCGGGAACCGAAAAGAAGATCACGAGATCGATAGGTTGGAAATTTGACAATGGGTCTTCAGACGCGAAAACTACCAAGAGTGTTCCCGAGAGAATTCCAACTAGGATCGCGAGGTCTCGGTGTTGAAATCTTGCTGATGTTACTGAGATCGGTTGCTCCATTAGGTCGGATTCAAAGATCGTTGAGTTCTTATTCCTTGCTTTTGTGGAAAACCAAAAAACGAAAAGACACAAATTTACAGAAAAAGGTATACTGTAAAATGAATACCTAGCCGAACAGGATAAAGAAAGATCGGACACTAAGTTATCGGCACTCACAAATCGAAAACTCGATTATTCCTAGCCTGTCATGTCCGACTGGCGAACGTTCGCAATCCCTAGGTAATTTGGTAGATTACAAATGAATACTAATGGTTGAGACAAATGTTGGCCGTGATCAAAAGTGTACGTCGAGCTTATCACCGCGATGCCTAAACTCGATTTATCAGTCAAAGTATATGGACAAAAGCGCGAAACCATCGAATAGCCTGTCCACCCCCTCGGTTCCCTCCTCTTCAGGTACAAGCCGTACTTGGAGTATGCGCTACATAGTTGCCGCCTCCTCCATGGGCACGATCATAGAATGGTACGATTTCTACATCTTCGGCTCTCTCGCAGTCTTCCTCGCGCCCGTGTTCTTCCCATCAAAGACACTCGGAACATCGCTCATACTCTACCTCGGGACCTTTGCAGCCGGCTTTGCTGTAAGGCCCTTCGGAGCGCTCGTCTTCGGGAGGCTGGGCGACAAGATAGGCCGCAAATACGCGTTCCTTCTGACCATCACCATTATGGGATCCGCGACGACCGTCATAGGCCTCCTCCCGGCCTACCAAGCCATCGGCATTCTAGCACCAGCGATTCTCCTTTTCATCCGCATGCTACAAGGGCTCGCTCTGGGCGGGGAATACGGCGGCGCAGCAATATACGTCGCCGAACATTCACCCGATAAGAAACGTGGGTACTGGACTAGCTATATCCAGACAACCGCTACAGTCGGCCTCTTTCTCTCACTGATCGTAATACTCGCGACAAGTCTTAGCCTCGGAACGGTGGCTTTCGCAGACTGGGGATGGAGGATACCATTCCTCCTCTCCTCTGTTCTCGTCGCTGCGGCGCTCTACATACGATGGCGGCTCCGAGAAACACCGCTCTTCACCAGACTCAAAGAAATGGGAAGAACGGCGACATCCCCGATCAAAGAAAGTATTGGAAGAAATTGGCGTCTCATTCTTCTCGCTCTGTTCGGCGCCACTGCCGGACAGGCCGTGGTATGGTACACTGGACAATTCTATGCGCTCTACTTTTTACAAACCATTCGAGGAGTTGACAAGGTGACGTCCTATGCTATTGTTGCGACGGCTCTCGCCCTCGGTACTCCATTCTTCATCTTTTTCGGCCGGTTATCGGATAGAATAGGTCGAAAGAAGATAATCATGGCAGGGTGTCTACTAGCAGCAGTGACTTACTACCCCCTCTACGTGGCGATGTCATACTTCTCCGACAAGGCGAGCTTTAGTGTCCCTGCCCTAACTCTTCTCGTACTGACTCAGGTAATCTATGTTACAATGGTCTACGGGCCTATCGCAGCACTTCTCGTAGAGATGTTCCCAGGCCGGACAAGGTACACATCCCTATCTCTGCCATACCACTTGGGGAACGGGGAGTTTGGCGGTTTCACTCCCGTCTTAGTAGTCGCCATCAACGTCGCCACGGGCAGCATCCTAGCCGGATTGATTTATCCCATCGGAGTTGCTCTTGCCACTTTCATAATCGGCACGCTCTATCTTAAAGAAACGAAAGACGTGAGTATCTGGAATGAGGTAGAAGTTGTGGTTCCCGCAACACAACCCCTGGGCAGATCCACAGATCCAACGCGTGAGAAAATTCCCGCTCCAAAACCATAAGCACTTGCTACCAAGACGTTGCTAGATCGTCACTTCGAAAGAAAAGCTGAGTCGCCGCCTACCGCGCCGCCACTTTCCGGCTCGCCCTAATCGACAGCAGAAGACGAATAGGTCAAAGACTGTCGGATGGTTTGACAGTTCAACCAATCGAAACTCACAATGACCTAGGCGTCGGTCGAGAATAGAGCCTCCTTTTCTCAGATAGCAGGCCCGGGGGCCGAGTTGGTTAGTTCGGTAAACATCGAATGCTGCGGATGCAGAAAAAAGTAGATTGTAATATTCAACATTTCCATTTCTCGCGCGGCTTTTTCGACCGAAGTATCCCCCGAGGACAGAAATCGGACAAGCCAAGTCCTTTGTCGAATAGTAAGAGAATGCTCTGATGAATTCAGGAATCCAACGATAGCTAGCTTCTACGTATCATAGGTACCGAATTCATCATCCCCAGCGGAAGTAACGGATCGCTATGAATGTGAAGATAGGTGCGTAAACGAGCATCGTAACTATAGCGGTAAGCGGCGGGGTGGCATTAAAGACCGAATAGAGTAAAGCCCTAACGGGCGCGCCAGACGGAGAATAGTACATGATCGTCGCCAACGGCTCACCCACTATGGCAGGCTGAATCCACAGGCCTGAAAGGAGGAGCAAGAGAAAGAACAACCCCCCAGACAGGCCGCTTGCGACCGTCTGTGATGGAGCCAGGGCCGCTACAACCAAACCAAGAGAAAATATCACCGCAATCGAGAGAACGGTTGACAGAACAAAATACGGGATACTTACTTCAAGTGCCGCCCCAAACACTAGTTCGCTTCCAAAGATGACAATCAAGATTGTCACCAAGGCAAGCACAAGGTTGAGAGTCAATTGAGCTGCGAGTAGTCTTGAGGGAGGTGTTGGAGTCGTTGAGACTCTTCGTAGCCACCCCATCTCCCGATACCTCACTAGGGTGACAGGCAAGGAACTGATTCCGAGGGAAATAAATCCAACAACCATAATTATTGGAACGTAAATGTCCAAGACTGTAAGGCCTGTACCGGCGACGTTCCCTGGCACCGCTTTTCCAATGAGGCCGAATACCACGAGCAAAATGATTGGAAAACCGATTCCCATCGCCAATCCTGTTGGTTCTCGGAGGGCGAGCTTTCCCTCGACCTTGAGGAGTTCCGCAAAGTGACCTTGAAATCGGCCGTGCCTCGAATCGCCTCTGTTCGAAGTCATGATTGAAGTCTTTCCTGAACCCTAGACGCGTCGTCCTTGGTCAACTTCACGAAGGCGTCGTCAAGATTTCCACCTCTCGCCTCTATATCAGAGACGTGCACTCCGATCCTCGCAAGGGAGTCGATGACTGACGCGGCTAGGTCGCCGGTACCGATGACCGTAACGTAGGCTACTTTCCTCTCGATCTCTTTCACGCCAGGTATCGCATACAAGGTCCTGTCGTCGACCGGCTTCGACGGAACGAAACGCACCCTGCTTCCTCCTGCGTGTGCTGCGATAGCCTCGGGCGCGTCCAGCACTACGAGCTTACCGTGGTTGATGAGGGCGAGGCGGTCGCACAATCTCTCCGCTTCGTCCATGAAGTGTGTCACGAGTATCACGGTTACGCCGCGGTCTCTGGCACTCTCGATGAGAGCCCAGGTCTCACGCCTAGCCTCCGGGTCGAGCCCAGTGGTTAGCTCATCCAGTATGGCAATCTTCGGATTCCCCACCAACGCCAACGCTATCGACAGCCTCTGCTTCTGACCACCAGACAGTCTCCTATACGTCGAATTCTTGACCTTCTCGATCCCCAGGGTCTCAAGGAGGCAATCCGGGTCCATGGGGTTTGGATAGAAAGAAGCGAACAGCTTCACTGCTTCGCCTACCTTGAGGCGAGGAGGCATCGAGCTCTCCTGCAGCTGAACGCCGAGAAATTCTCTTATCTTGTTCCTGTCCTTAAGGGGAGAGAGCCCCTGGATGCTGATCGAGCCCGAATCCGGCGTCCGGAGCCCCGAGATGCATTCCACTGCGGTGGTCTTGCCAGCACCATTGGGTCCTATAATTCCAAAGATCTCGCCATGCTGTATCGAGAAGGATACATCATTGACGGCGACGAAATCCCCGTATCTTTTTACGAGGCGTTGAACCGTGATTGCCTGTTCAGACTCTTGCTGACTCACCATCACATCCTCCGTTGGATGAACTCCAAGATTACCAGATTGCATCAATGGGAGCGTCTCTCAGCATGGTTCAGCTGGGCCTTCGCTGGCAAGAGAGTCATGGCCGAAAAATGTTAAACAGATTGTAACCCGTCTTTGCCCTGGTAACGCGGCCCCGCGGGAGGGACGATGGATTCCCATACATCAGCCTCTTAAGCGGCGCCCACCCCGGATATCACTGGTCGAACAAGCTTGTCGGCAGCAAGATACAGGGAGAGGATGGCGGAACTCAATGTGGAAATCGAAAAACTACAGCACGAGATCACTAGGAAACAAGCAAAAGGAAAGTCCACCGATGATCTTGATAAGAAACTTGACGAACTGGAAAGTGAGAAGCATGACCTCGTCGAACGGATCGGGGAACTATCGATTGCCTAAACTTGTGCTACCCAGGACTTAGCGATTCAGCCCTCACAGCGTAACTATCCAAATAAGCCGACGCAATTTGTTCTATTTTGAAAACCCAACTTGAGGTTAGACGTGACTAACCTCGTCGTAATCCCGTCAACAAGTACTGTCCCACAATAGGAAGAGCCACAAAATTGAGCCAACCATCAATGAGTGTTGCGACTCCTGTTCCTCACATCCGTCTGATCTTCCTATTGGTTATCGCGGCCTTTTTTATGGATGTAATCGACGCGTCAATAGTGACCGTAGCGCTTCCTTCGATTAGAACCGAGTTCGCGGCTTCCATCCCCGACAGTCAGTGGATCTATGGAGCCTATGCAATCACTGTCGCAGGTTTCCTATTGTTGATGGGGAGGGCAGGCGACATTTATGGGCAGAAGAAGATCTTCGTTGCCGGGCTAGTCATATTCTCGATCGCATCGTTCACAGGCGGAATCGCTCCCTCCCTCTTGTCCCTGGTCGTTTCAAGAGCAGTTCAGGGCATAGGGGCAGCGATGACGACTGTTACCGCTTTTGCAATTTTCATCAGGATATTTCATGAAGGGCCCGAGAGGAACAAGGCGCTGGGATATTTGGTCGCAGTGCTCTCGGGAGGGTTCGCGGCCGGCGCCGTTGCTGGCGGAGCATTGACAACATTCCTGGGCTGGCGATGGGTAATGTTCATCAATGTGCCGATCGGAATTGTCACTGTCCTACTCTGCCTGAGATACCTGCCTGGTGGCGGCGGCTGGCTCAAGAACCAGCCTCTGGACGTTCCAGGAGCTCTCACCGTTACCTCAGGCACGATTCTCCTAATCTACGGGTTAACTAACGCCGCCGCGCTCGGCTTCGCATCCGAGTGGAGCTTCATTCCGCTCATTTTGTCCGCCTTGGTCCTCGCCGCCTTCGTACTCATCGAATCACGATCAAACGCTCCCCTGATGCCGCTCGACTTTATCCGAAGAGGATCCGTCCTAACGGCGAACACTCTTGCTCTAGTTTTGACTTCTATTGTGGGCGGCGTCGGGTTTATCGTACCAGTGTATTTCCAAAACGTGCTGGGCTATTCGGCCGTCTATTCAGGTCTCCTGACGTTGCCCCCTGCACTCACCTTTTTCATCGTCGGGGGTTGGGTAGCTCCACGTCTGGTCAACAGGTTCGGCGCCAAGCGTACCCTCCTAGTCTCAAGCGCTCTGATATCCGTTGGAACCCTTCTTCTCACCCCCATGTCGCCTAACGGGAATGCTTTCGTGCTAATGCCCGGACTGCTCGTATGGGCATTAGGGGCAAGTATCGGATTTCCCGCAATCAACATCGCCGCTGTTGCTGGGACTCGCCCAGGAGAGGAAGGCTTGGCCTCGGGAGTGGTTGGCACATCGTCCCGGGTAGGCTTCCCCATCGGTCTTGCCATCCTCTTGACGATCGCCGGAGCCTTCGACCCTCCTGCAGCAGGTAATGCCAATGCTTCCACCAGCACAGCTGGAGTCGTAGCAGGGTTTCAAGCCGCCATGTTGGCCGCGACGCTCATCGGAGTTCTAGGCTTTCTCATAGCTCTACGGCTGAAAGACGTGAAGCCTCCATGGGCATCAGGCGATTGGAAGCCAAACGAAACCGCCCCTCAGCAAGCTGCGCCCTAAGCAAAGAAGACATTTCCTAAAGTGGACGGTTCTCTGAAATCCGACACTCGTGAGACCCTCTGGAAAAAAAATTTCAACTAGCCAAATCGCCGAAAGTAATCCTGTTTCAGTATCCGAAAAACTGGACATACAATCACAATTGGAGATCGATAATTACTAATCGTTTTCGGATTCACACCTTTTGAACCCGTTTTTTGAAAACACTATTTTTGAAACAGTTCTTGAAATCGATTGTTGAAACAGGTACCGAAACTAGCTCTTGAAACGGGCGCCGAAACCTGTTATCTGAAATAGGTTATTGAAACGGGTTTTGAAAATCGGTCCGAAAAATCGGATCCTGATGATTTCTAGGGCCCCCCGGGCCTACTCGAGTCGCGCGGCCCGAACACTCCGGTGTTTGCTTACAAGTATTCGTTATGAATAACCTTAAACCGCTCCTCCCTGGCTCTGCCCGCCATGAAAGCTTCCAATCCTCCCCAGACAGGCGCGACGACGATCGTCGAACACGAAATGCAACAGGTACAACGGGCGAACGCGACGGGTCGGCCTCCCGTCGTATTCATCCACGGCCTCTGGTTGCTTCCTAGCAGCTGGGACCGCTGGGCGAAGGTCTTCGAGGACGCCGGCTATACCGCACTAACGCCCGGGTGGCCTGACGATCCTGAAACGGTCGAGGAAGCCAACGCGAAACCTGAAGTTTTCGCCAAAAAGACGATTGGCGAGGTGGCAGATCACTTCGAACAGATTGTCCGGGGATTGAATAGAAAGCCAGCGATTATTGGGCACTCGTTTGGTGGCCTCATAGCGCAGATCACGTCGTGCCATGGGCGATTGCGAACGCGACGTACAACCAGCAGAAAGGCGACAACCTCGTGACCGAGATTGAAAAGATCCCAGACCGGGGACACTCGATAACGATCGATCACGGTTGGCGGGAGGTCGCGGACAAATCACTTGCCTTCGTCCGGCGATTTCTGACCATCCCTGAGATAACCGCAACGCCATAGGCACTAACGAAAACTGCGACTAGACCACCGTACTGCTGACCGAAGCAGACCTATGAGCCAGGAAACGGAACCTGCGCCAATCTCACGGACTGCCCGACTCTTGACTAACGTGCCGCATGGATAGCGGGACTATAGCTTGTGGGGATGAGTATTCGATCCTGGATTTCTCCGACAAGGTCGCCGTGTTGAGCATTGGTGATTTTCTTGATCTCTTTCCACTCTTCGTTGGCCCTGAACTGTTCCCAGGCGTGTCGCATTGTCCTTTCATCCGGCCAGGCGAGTAGGTAGACGAACTCTGTCCTGTCTCCCAGCCTCGTCTCCCACGTGCCGAGGATGTTGAACCCGTAAGATCGCATGATCCGCCAGGCGTGATCGCGGAACCTGTTGTGAAACGCTTCCTTGTTCCGGTCGAAAATCTCGTAGATCCTAAGCTGATGAATCATATCTCTCTTATCCACCGATCAGTCATTGATAGGCGATCTCTTTTCTGTTACGATATGGAAGCCTCCTATCCATCGGCGAGGCACGACAGTTGAAGTTTAGCATCGATTTACCAGTCCAGTTCCGGGACATCGACGTAATGGGACATGTCAACCACGCAACGTATTTCCAATACATGGAGACCGCTCGTGTCGAGCTTGCAAGAAGCCTCGGGCAGGTAAAGAAAGGGTTCCGCTCCAGTTTCATCCTCGCTTCGGCTCGTTGCGAGTTCAAGAAGCCGATCACGGACGAACGGCGCATAACCGTCACGGTATGGGTGAGCCGGATAGGAGATCGCTCATGGGACCTCGACTACTCCATCCACGGACCCAGACGAATAGAATACGCGG
>Ga0209057_1001346_pt1 | contig 19946 bp, 17 predicted proteins | sample GraSoiAngelo_146_FD_185903 | JGI IMG/M metagenome (GOLD analysis project Ga0209057, IMG submission 185903) | Grasslands soil microbial communities from the Angelo Coastal Reserve, California, USA - 14_1009_05_30cm (SPAdes) (version 2) | ecosystem: Environmental > Terrestrial > Soil > Grasslands ... | reverse complement strand
TCGTCGGTATCCGCTTTCGCGGCGACCAGATCCTTCTGCCGATCGCCGCCGGACTCACCGCGATCGGACTCGTCCTGGTCCAGCGGCTCGCGTCGGATCTCCTCCTGCAGCAGCTCTCGTGGTCGATCATCGCTGCGGGAGCCTTCGCGGCCACGATCGTCGTGCCGCGCGACCTCACCGCCCTCGCCCGGTACAAGTGGACGTGGGCGCTGCTCGGCGTCCTGCTGCTCATCGCGCCGCTCCTTCCGGTCATCGGCCGAGAGATCAACGGCGCGCGGATCTGGATAAAAGTCGGGCCGGGGAGCATCGAGCCGTGGGAAGCCGTGAAGATCCTGCTTGTGATCTTCTTCGCCGCCTACCTCGAGGAGTACCGCGAGGTGCTGTCGCACGCCCAGCGCCGCATCGGGCCGTTCCCGGTGCCGCCGGTGCCGTACCTCGTGCCGATCGTGGCCATGTGGGTCATTGCGATGCTCGTGATGGTCTTCGAGAAGGACATGGGCGCGACCGTGCTCTTCTTCGGGATCTTCCTCGCGATGCTCTTCCTCGCGACCGGCGAGGCGTTCTACGCGATCATCGGGCTCGTTCTCCTCGTCCTCGGCGGCATCGTGGCCTATCAGCTGTTCGGCCACGTGCAGGCTCGCGTCGACACGTGGCTCCGGCCGTTCGATGAAGACCTGCGGTTCGGGACCGGGTACCAGCTGATTCAGGGCCTGTACGCGCTCGCCAACGGCGGCCTGATCGGCGTTGGTCTTGGCAACGGCATGCCCGACCGCATCCCCATCGTCTGGAGCGACTTCGTCTTCGATGCGTTCGCCGAAGAAGCCGGGCTCGCGGGGGCGATCGCCCTCCTCGCCCTCTATCTGGTGTTCCTCTATCGCGGAATGCTGATCGCGCTCCGCGCGCCGACCATGTTCCTGCAGCTCCTCGCGGCCGGCCTGTCATTCATTGTCGCGTTGCAGACGCTCGTCATCGTCGGTGGAAATCTCCGGCTCATACCACTCACCGGGATCACCCTTCCCTTCGTTGCGTACGGCGGGTCGTCGCTCGTCACGAACTGGATGCTCGTGGGGATCCTCATGCGGGTCTCGCAGATCTCGGACCGCATGCGGGGTGGAGGACCGTCATGATCTCGCCGATCAGCGCGAACATCCGGGCCCTCACGCTCACGCTCGCGCTCGCGTTCCTCGTGACGTCGATCGGCGCTGCCTACTGGACGGTCCTCGCGTCCGACCAGCTCGCCAACGATCCCTTCAACCCGCGTCTCATCGCGGCGACGAACGATCGTCCTCGCGGAGCGATCGTCGACCGGAACGGCGCGCCAATCGCGACGAGCGAGAAAACCGACTCCGGCTTCGCGCGCTCCTACAAGGATCGGACGCTCGCGCAGGTGGTCGGGTACGCGTCAGCAAAATTCGGCCTCTCCGGCATAGAGGCCGCGTACGCCGACTCGCTCATCGGCCAGGATCCGGCCGACCCAGTCTCGATTTGGAAGGCGCGCTACCTCGGCGATCGCGCTCCCGCGGGACAGGTCGTGCTGGGCATCGATCTCAAGATCCAGAAGGCCGCGGCCGACGCGCTCGGCGGGCGCAAGGGCGCGATCATTGCGCTCGACCCGCGGACCGGCGCGATACTCGCCTCGGTCAGTGTCCCGGCCTACGACGCGAATCAAGTCGTCGACCCGTCCAAGCAGGATGCGTCTTTCGACCAGTTGAGCCACGACCCCAACCACGCCCTCCTGAATCGGGCCGCGCAGGGTCTGTACCCACCCGGCTCGATCTTCAAGGTCGTCACGGGGGCGGCGGCTCTCGAGAACGGGTTCGACCCGACCAAGAAGCTGCGTGTGGACGACCCTTACCAGGCCGACAAGTCGTGGGGCGACTACTTCGTGCGCTCGGCGTCGCATGCGCATGGCCTCTTCGACATGTCCGACGGCTTCCGTCTCTCGGAGAACATCTACTTCGCGCAGGTCGGTCTGCAGATCGGAGGCGCGAAGCTCACCGACTACGCGAAACGCTTCGGGATCGGGTCGACACCGAACCTCGATCTGCCAGCCGCGAAGGGTCAGCTTTCGGATTCTGGTTCGATCGACAGGCCGACCCTTCTCGCCGATACGTCCTATGGGCAGGGCGAGCTCCTCGTTTCGCCCCTCCAGATGGCCCTCATCTACGCGACGATCGCCAACGGCGGTGTCATGCCGACCGCGCACTACGCGACCGAAGTCCGCGACGCCGAGGGCCACGTCGTCCGTCAGATCGCGCCCGGCCCCCAGGGCCAAGTCATCTCGCCGGCAACCGCGAAGACGTTGACCACGATGCTGGTCGGGGCTGTCTCAGGCCAGGGCGGTTTCGCTTTTGGCGCAAAGATCCCCGGCGTGAACGTTGCCGGAAAGACCGGCACCGCCGAAAACCGCCCAGGCGAGGCTCCGCACGGTTGGTTCGTTGGTTTCGCCCCGGCTGAAAATCCGACTGTGGTAGTTGCCGTGATCGTTGAGAACACGCCAGACGGAGGAGTAACGGCAGCGCCACTCGGAGCCGCGGTCATGCGAGCCGCGCTGGGCAAATAGCACATGGCGCGCGCGGGTGGACACCCGCCGTCTGGCTGAGCAGCGTCGGGGTCTTCTGAGCGAGCGGCCCCTACACGGCGGTGTATCGCGGTCCCACCGGGGCCGAGCGAAGAAGACCCCGGCGCTGCTCAGCCCCTTGCCGGCTCGGACCTGCCCACCGCGGCCGGCCATGAGGGAACTGCCAAGGTCGCTAGCCCGTATATGAACTTAGGGTCTTCCTACGTTGTTATCTGAGAAGCCCTGATACTCAGGAGTAAGCAGCCGCGGAAACTCAACGAAGAGGGGTAAGTAGCACGGTGGAGAAAGCTCTCGCGGCGAAGGTCAACGGCGTGGTCGAGAACGTCGAGCGGGTCATTTTCGGCAAGCACCACGAGATCGAGCTCGCGCTCGTGGCGCTCCTCTGCCGCGGCCACATCCTCGTCGAGGACGTCCCGGGGACCGGGAAGACCGTCCTCGCCAAGGCTCTCGCCAGGTCCCTCGGATGCTCCTTCCGCCGCATCCAGTTCACCCCGGACCTCCTGCCATCCGACGTGACCGGGGTCTCGATCTTCAACCAGCAGACCAATAAGTTCGAGTTCCGGCCCGGTCCCGTCATGAGCCAGGTGGTCCTCGCCGACGAGATCAACCGGGCCACCCCGAAGACGCAGTCGGCGCTCCTGGAATCGATGGACGAGCACCAGGTGACGGTCGATGGAACGACGTACCAGCTGCCGGAGCCGTTCCTCGTCATGGCGACCCAGAACCCGATCGAGTACGAGGGGACCTTCCCGCTCCCTGAGGCTCAGCTCGACCGTTTCTTCATGCGCATTCAGCTCGGCTACCCGACAAGCCGCGAGGAGATCGCCATTCTCGACGCGCAGCGGATCATCCACCCCCTCGAGACGATCGACCAGGTGCTCTCATCAGAGGAGCTGCTGCGAGCCCAGTCGGCCTCGCGCGAGATACACCTCGCCGAGTCGGTAAAGAAGTACGTCGTCGACGTGGTCACGGCGACGAGATCGCACCCCGACGTGTACCTCGGCGCTTCCCCTCGTGGATCGCTCGCGCTGTCGCGGGCAGCCCAGGCATACGCATCGATGAACGGGCGTGACTACGTCCTGCCGGACGATGTGAAGGCGCTCGCGGCAGCGACGCTCGCGCATCGGCTCATCCTTCAGCCCCAGGCGCGGCTCAAGGACCTCGCCGCGACCACAGTGATTGCCGAGATCCTTGCTTCGGTCCCGGTGGAGTCGACCTCCGGCCAAGCGCTGCGGGCGTAGGGCCTTGAAGCCTTGGCGTTTCGCGGTCCTGTGGCTCGTTCTCTTCATTGTCGCCGTGTCGACGGGGGTCGAGCTCCTCTCGTACCTCTCGTATCTCGTGCTGTTCGTGTTCATCGTGATGTCGATCCTTTCGCGGCTCACGCTCGAGGGGCTTTCGGTGAAGCGAACCCTCGGGCAGTCCTATGCACACCTCGGCGACACCATCGAGCTCGCGTACGAGCTCACGAACGATCATTCCCTCGGGAAGCTCTGGCTCGAGGTCTTCGAGAAGTCGAACTGGCCTGAGCCTCTCCCCGGCCGTGTGCTTTCGATCGGTGGGCGCAAGACCCGCAAATGGAAGGTGCTGGCGAAAGCCCAGCGGCGCGGCCGCTTCCGGCTCGGTCCGATCGTGCTCCGGAGTGGCGACCCATTCGGGCTCTTCGCGACCGAAGCGCGGATCCCCTCGGAGGCGCTCCTTCTCGTCTACCCGCGGGTCGTCCAGCTCCCGTTCTGGACTCTCCCGGGATCCTTGCTCGAAGGGAACGTCCTTACGGGGCAGCGCTCGCTGCAGTCCACCTCGATGGTCATGGGGATCCGCGAGTACCGGCCAGGCGATGCCATGAACCGGATCCACTGGCCAACGTCGGTGCGCCACCGGCGCCTTCACGTCAAGGAGTTCGAGCTCGACCGCACCGCCGACCTCTGGATCTACCTCGACCTCGATGGCCGCTGGCATCACGGCGATGGCGAAGACTCGACCGAGGAGCGGGCCGTCACGGTGGCCGCCTCGGTGGTGCGCAAGGCGCTCGATGGTCACCGCAACGTCGGTCTCGTCACGAACGGCAACCGCGCCGAGGTGCTGCACCCCGATCGGGGCTCGAAACAATTCGGCAAGCTCATGCAGTACCTGGCAGAGGTGCATGCCGGAGGCACGCGGACGCTCCAGGAGACGCTCGTCGAGACTCTTCCGCGCCTACGGCGGGGCGCGTCCTGCCTTCTGATCACTCCGTCGCTCGATCGCGCTTGGGTACGGCCTGCCAGCACGCTCCGTGAGACGGCGATCGCGACGCAGGCGGTCATCGTCAGCCCGCCGTTCGATCTCGACGAGCGCGATCGCGCGCGCAGGCGTGCGATCCTCGGCGAGCTCGCCGTCGCCGGCGTCCCGGCCGCCCACCTCGCGGCCGGGGCTCCGATCGAGGAGCTCTTCCACGAATCGACGGCGGCGATCGCATGAGAGATCGCTTGAGATCGATCCGGAGGGCGCTCGATCAATCTCTCGGCTTCGCCGAGGAGACACGCTCATGACTGGCGGACTCGCTCAGTCGGGCGGAGCCCTCCTTCGCTCGGCCCGGCGAGCCTTATTCCCGCCAATCGACCGTACGAAGCTGCGCTTCCGCGGCGGATGGTTCGCGCTGCCGATCTATCTCGTCGTGATCTCGATGTATCCGCTTTCGTTGCAGCACGCCGACTGGGTCGAGATCAGCTCGCAGTTCTGGTGGATCGCGATCGCCGGGGTGCTCGCCGGCACGCTCCTCGGCAACGGGCAGATCCGGTTCATGCGCGCGGTCCTCGCGGGCGGCACGCTCGGGATGCTGATGATCACCCTCTCCACGACGTTCGCTTCGACAGGCGGCGCCGCCTTCCGCGACAAGCTGACGCATCTGGCGATCCTCGTGAACAACTGGATCACGCAGGTGCTGGCCGGCGAGGCCGCGAGCGATCCGACGGTGTTCGTCCTGTTCCTCGGCGCCTCGGTGTGGTGCGCCACTTTCGTCGGTTCGTTCGTTCTCGCGCGCAGCGGCCGCATCTGGGACGCGGTGATCTTCAACGGCGCGTGCCTGGTGATCAACGTCTCGGTAGCCCTAACGAATCTCTACCCCGACCTCATCGTGTTCACGCTGGCCGTCCTCGTGCTCCTCGTGCGCATCCACATCGTCAACCTGCAAGAGCGCTGGACCCGGCAGAACATCGTGCCGTCCGGCGAGATGGATTGGCGCATTCTGCGTGGTGGGCTGACCTGGACCGCGGTGCTCGTGATCATGTCACTCGTAACGCCGCGCGTCGGGGCAGCCGAGGTGCTGAACGGAGCATGGAGCACGTTCGAGGGTCCGTACCACAGCGTCGAAGCCGAGTGGCAGCGGTTCTTTGCGGGTGTATCGGGTCCGAGCCGTCTTCGCGGCGTGTCGTTCTCCGATTCCATCCGCCTCGGGCAGGCGCCGAACCTCGGCGATCGCGTGGTGATGACCGTCGAGGCGCCGTCGGGCCACTTCTGGCGCGCCGTGACATACGACTTCTACACCGGCGCCGGATGGCGCACGACCGAGAGCGACAAGGCCGACAAGATCACGCTCCCGACCGCCGATCGCGAGGCGTTCCAAGCGCGCTTCGACATCATCGTGCCGCACTCGAACATCCTCTTTGGCGCGAACGAGCCGCAAAAAGTGGATGTGCCCTACCAGTTCTACACAGGCAGCGACAAGACCTATTCGACGTCGCTTCACGCGCTGAACCGGTCGCAGGCCGCGGGCACGTACACCGTCACAAGCCTTGTCTCGACCGCGGACAAGCAGACGCTGCGAAAGGCCGCGGCGACCTATCCCGACTACATCAAGGCGAAATACCTACAGCTCCCGTCGACGCTGCCGCCGCGCGTGAAGTCCCTCGCCCACAGCCTGCTCGACAACATCCCCAACGCCTACGACAAGGCGGAGACCCTCGAGAACTTCCTGCGCAGCCCGCCGTACTCGTACTCGCCCCAGGTGAAGGCGACGCCGCCCGGCAAGGATCCGATCGAGTACTTCCTCTTCGATCTGAGGCAGGACTTCTGCGAGTACTTCGCGTCGGCGATGGTGGTCATGCTCCGCGAGGCCGGTGTGCCGGCGCGGCTCGTCGAGGGATTCACGACCGGCACATATGACTCGGCGAGCAACGCCTATGTCGTGAAGGAGCAGGACGCGCATGCCTGGGTCGAGGTGTACTTCCCCCAGTACGGTTGGATCGAGTTCGAGCCCACCCCGTCGCAGCCGCCCTTCCCGCGCGTCGACACCTCGGCGGCGAGCGGCACGGATTCGGGCGATGGGTCGGCGAGCGGCGATTCGAGCTCCAACCCGAACGACCCCACAGGTCGAATCAACCGCGCCGAGGACCAGCTCAATCAGGACGACAGCTCGGGCGGGTTCTCCGGCGACAGCGTCGTGGCGGCCGTGCGCTCGCTCGATCCGCGCCCCGCACTCGCGTTCCTCGGATTCCTGCTGCTTCTCCTCGTGCTCGCCGTCGTGCGCTTCAACTGGCGGTTCCGCAACTACGGACCCATCGAGTCGGCGTGGGGAAAGACGCGCCTCCTCGCGAGCTACGTGGGCCATCCGCCGCATCCCTCGCAGACAACGTATGAGTTCGCGAGCTCCCTGGGGACGGCTATACCCGAGACGCAGGATCCGGTGCAGAGCCTCGCGGAGGCCCGCGTCGTGGAGCGATACTCCGCGCAAGGCGCCGACGATGATCTGCGTGACGCAGCGGAGACCGCATGGCATCAGGCCGCGTCGGCCATGGTGGGCCTCCTTCCCGGCCGCGTTCTCCGCGTCATCACGCACCTCTGGCGCTGACCGCGGACCATCCGAAGGTCGCGCGCGTCGTCGCGTACGCCAAGGAGCGCGGCGTCGACATCGATGTGAAGCGTTTCACCGAGACCACCCGAACCGCGGAGGACGCGGCGCGGCAGATCGGCACCGAGGTCAAGCGGATCGTCAAGTCACTCGTATTCATGGTGAAGTCAAAGCCGGTCGTCGTCCTCTGCTCGGGGGACCGTCGCGTCAGCCTCGTGAGGCTGGAGGAGATCTTTCGCACGAAAGATGTCCGCCGGGCAACGGCAGAGGAGGCGAAGGCGCACACCGGCTACGCGATCGGCGGGGTACCGCCATTTGGATACACGGGAACGGTCGATCTGCTATTGGACGAGGATCTCGTGCGGTTCGAAACAGTCTGGGCCGCGGCCGGTTTACCCGACGCGGTGTTCGAGATTTCCGTCAACGACCTGGAGCGGCTGACGGCCGCGGAGTCCGCCGCCATCGCGGCCATCCCCGGGACTCAGTGGGAGCGCTGAGCTAGCCCCCGAACTGGTAGCGCGTCACGGTCCGCGGAAAACCCCGTACATCCCAGGCGAACACCTTCGCCGGGGTCAGGACGTAACCGCCCTTCTCCCACTGCTCCGGCTTGGGCCGGTACTTGTACGTGCGTCCGTACTTCACGCCGTACTGCTTCGTGATCCGTTGCGCCGTGGGACGGTCCACCGTGGGCACCCGCTCTGCGCGTCCTTCGATCATCACCGCGGTCGTGCCCGACTCGGCGCCCACCGCGATCCGCGGCTCCCGGGCGACGTTCCGCGCCCACTTCGTGTCCTCGCCGCCCTCGAAGTACCACCGCTCGTCGATCCACGCACCCCATTGACCGACGAGGTGGGGCTTGCCATCGGCGTCGATGGTGACGAGCCAGTAGGACTGTGCACGCTCGAGCATCTTTCGCGTCGTCGCCCACGGCATCATGCCGCGCTCGGTCTTCGGAACGCCGTAGCCCTTCGGCATCCGCGGGCGCGTCGCCCGCGGGGCCGCTGCCCCGTCAGGGCCCCCTGCCCCTGCGCTAGCGCTCTTCTTCGTCGTCTTCGGCTTCGTCGTCCGCCTCGAATTCATCCGAGTAGAACCCCAGCTCCTCCGATTTGAAAACGGTGACGAGGAAGTCCTCGCGCTCGGGATCGTGGGTCTGCACGAGCTCCTCGTCGATCTGATCGATCAGTTGTTGAAGCTCGTCGTCGGTCAGGTCGACCTCGAGGAGCAGCGTGCCATGCACCTCGAAGCGGCCATAGTGAAGATCGATGCGACCGACACGGCGCGCACCGCCGTATATCGCGAAGATCTCGCTCGATTCGGTGCGGACGGTGCGCTCGAAACGAGAGGATTCCATGAGGGGCGAGAGGGTACTCCTAGACCCCGAGCCGCGCCGTGCGCACCGCGTTGATGTCGGCGAAGGCGCCGATCCGCGCGCGCACCTCATCCGGGACCGCGTCGTCGACGGTGAGGATCATCAGAGCCTCGCCGCGCGGATGGAGGCGACCGACCTGCATCGATGAGATGTTGACGTCGTGCTCGCCGAGGAGCGTGCCCACGCGTCCGACGAGACCAGGCTTGTCCTGATGCTTGGTCAGCAGCAAGTGGCCCTCGACCGGAACGTCGACCCAGAACCCGTCGATGAATACGATCCGCGGCTCGCCTTGCACGAGCGTCCCGGCGACCTCCGTCGATCCGACCTTCACCGAAAGGAGCGACGCGTACCGCGCCGGCTCGGTCTCGCGGCGTTCGGCGATCACGAGGCCGCGCGAGCGCGCGAGATCGAGCGCGTTCACGAAGTTCACGCGCTGCTCGCTGAATGTCTCGAGCACGCCCTTCACCGCGGCCGCGCGAAGCGGCTCCGGATCGAGCTCCAGGACCGCCCCGCCGTACGCGAGCGCGAGCTGAGCGGGCCGATCGTCGAGGAGCTGCGCCGCGAGCGAGCCGAGCCGCTCCGCGAGGCGGAGCCAGGCCATCCCCCCGGCCTCTTCCGATGGCGGACGTGGCGCGTTGACCGCGTAGCGCGCGGGCTTGCCGTCGAGGACGTCGAGGATCTGCTCGACCACGTCCACCGCGACGTTCGTCTGGGCCTCGGCCGTGGACCCGGCGATGTGTGGCGTCAGCACCGTGCGTGGAGCGCTCCGGATCTTGGCCTCGGCGGGCAGAGGCTCCGCTGCGAACACGTCGAGGGCCGCGCCGGCGATCGTTCCCTTTTCGAGCGCGGCCGCGAGCGCGTCCAGATCGACGATCTCGCCGCGCGCCGCATTGACCACCACCGCGGTCGGCTTCATTCGACTCAGCGCCTCGGCGCCGATGAGCCCGCGCGTCTTCTCGGTGAGTGGCACATGTAAGGAGATGACGTCCGCCGAACGCAGGAGCTCGTCGAGGTCCACGAGCCGGGCGCCGGCGGCCCGCGCGGACGCCTCGGTCGCGAACGGATCGTGCGCGATGACCGTCATGCCGAAGGCGCCCGCGCGGCGTGCGACCTCGCCACCGACGCGCCCGATCCCCACAAGGCCGAGCGTCTTGGCACGGAGCTCGCGGCCGATGAACTTCGAGCGCGTCCACTCGCCGGCGCGGACGCTCCGGTCAGCGTCAACGAGGCGGCGGAGAAGGGCGAGGGTCAGGGCGACGGTGTGCTCCGCCGCCGCGACGATGTTCCCGAGCGGCGCGTTCACGACGTAGACCCCGCGTGCCGTCGCCGCCGGCACGTCGATGTTGTCGACGCCGACGCCGGCGCGTCCCACGACCACGAGTTGTTTCGCCGCCTCAAGGATCGGCGCGGTCACTTTGGTCTCGCTGCGCACGATGAGCGCGTCGATGTCCGCGACGCGCTGGACGAGGTCAGCCTCTTTCAGACCGGCGGTCTGGCGGATCTCGCAGCGGGCGCGGAGCAACGCGAGACCCTCTTCGGCAAGAGGGTCCGCGACGTGAACGATGCTGCGGCGGTTAGCGACGAGTCGCGACCGCGTCGTTCGCCGACCTCGCGGTCGACGAGCTGCGGGCCGCGGGCCGCGACGTCTGCTGCTGGCTCTCCGCGTACGCGCGAAGCGCCGCGGTCATGGCCACGCCCGGCTCCACGGGTTGGTTGAGGTCCCGCAGCGTGAGCTCGAGCGCGCTGAAGAACGCGACGATGTCCTGCAGCGTCACGAAGCCCAGGTGGGCGACGCGGACAAGCTGCCCCTCCATCTTGCCTTGACCGCCGGCCACGATCGTGTCGTGGTCATCGCGGAGGAGGCGGATGAGATTGCGGGCGTCGACGCGTGCCGGGGGACGGAACGCGGTCACCGCCGGAGAGGCGTAGCGCTCGTCGGCGAAGATTTGCAAAGAAACGGCCTGAAGGCCGCGCCGCGTCGCGCGCGCCAGATCGCGGTGCCGGCGGATGATCGCCTCGAGGCCTTCCTCGGCCATCAGCCGAAGCGACTCCTGCAGCGCAATGAACACCGTGACAGCCGGAGTCGCAGGTGTCTGCGCCTTCTCGAGTGACGCCTTGTACGTGGCGAGGTCGAAGTACGCCTTTGGCAAGTTCGACTTCTCGTACGCCTTCCACGCGCGGGGACTCATCGTGACCATCGCGACACCGGGAGGGGCGCCCCATGCCTTCTGCGACGCGGTGACGCAGACATCGATGCCCCATTCGTCGATCTCGAGCTCGGTGCATCCGGCGCCGGAAACGCTGTCGACAAGGAAGAGCTTGCCGGAATCACGGACGACCGCCGCGATGTCCTTCATTGGGTTCAGGACCCCGGTCGATGTCTCGTTGTGGGTGATGAGGACTGCTTTCGCGGCGTCCTTTCCCTTCTCTTTGGCGAGCTCGTCGCGGACGAGATCGGGCTCGACGGCGCGACCGTACGGAACGTCAACGCGCCGTGCGTCGACGCCATACGCCTTGCAGATCGCGGCGAAGCGCTCGCCGAACGCGCCGCAGCTGAAGACGAGGGCCTTATCGCCGGACGACAGCGTGTTCGCGATGGCGGCCTCGAGACCCCCCGAGCCGGACGCGCTGAGGAGCAGTACGTCGTGCTCGGTGCGAAGGAAATCCTGCAGCGCGCGGGTCAAGGCCGCGAGCAACGCAGCGAATTCCGGGCCGCGGTGGTTTATCAGCGGCCTCGCCGACGCGGCGAGCACCGCCTGAGGAACGAACGTGGGACCAGGGATGCGGAGGTTCTGCGGACGGTACATTGAGCGCCCTCCCGGTGTTGATGATGCCAGCCGCTCATCGCGGCCACAAGGCGAAAGTCAGACATGGCTGAACCGAAGTTCGCCCCGTCCATCCTCTCCGCGGACTTTGCCCGCCTCGCCGAGGCGGTCATCGCGGTCGAGAAGGCCGGCGCGGACTGGATCCACGTCGACGTGATGGACGGTCATTTCGTTCCGAACCTCACGTTTGGGCCAAAGATGGTCGCGGACCTGCGCAAGGCGACCCGTCTGCCCCTCGACGTCCATTTGATGATCGAACGGCCGGAGGAGTGGGTGGATCGCTACGCCGACGCCGGCGCGACGTACCTGACCATTCACATCGAGGCAACACGGGATGTCCTGGGGACGCTCGCCGCGATCCGCGGTCGGGGGGTCCGCCCAGGGCTGACGCTGAATCCGGAGACCGCCGTCGACGTCGTCATGCCCTATCTCGGGTCGGTTGACCTGGCGCTGGTGATGAGCGTCCACCCCGGTTTTGGCGGGCAGACGTTCATCGAGAGCGCGCTCGACAAGGTCCGGACGATCCGCGAGGCGCTCGACGAACGAAAGCTCGCGGCCGAGCTCGAGGTCGATGGCGGAGTGAAGCCTGACAACTGCGCTCGCGTTGTCGCCGCGGGGGCGACCGTCCTCGTCGCAGGGTCGGCGGTCTTTGAGGATCCGGCCGGTCCGCCTGCGGCGCTCCGAAAGTTCAGGCAGGCGTTACGGCGTTAGTCGCTCCACTACTCGGCGTCGCCGAGGCCGAGCTCCGCCAGACGCGAGTCGCTGATTCCGAAGTGATGCGCGACCTCGTGCACGACCGTGTCGCGCACGATCTCCGCCTGGCGTCGCGGCGACGCCGTGATCCGTTCGATCGGCCCGCGGAAGATGCAGATACGGTCGGGGAGGTAGGGCTCCTGCGCGCCGCGCTGGGTGAGTGGGACTCCTTCGTACAGACCGAGGAGCGTGGCCCCTCGCGGAAGCTGCTCTGGCGCGGGCTCATCTTCGATCACGATCTCGAGATTGCGGATGCGCTCGCGGAACTCCGCGGGTAGCTCGTCCAAAGCGTTGCGCACCAGGCGCGCGAAGCGCGCGCGGCGCAGGTCCGACACGACCGCACTGTAGCCTCACGCAGCGCATGCCAAACGCACGCGGGCGAGCGCTCGCGCGCGAAGGCGGCAGACGCCCGACTCGGATAGACCGATCTCGCCGCCGATCTCACGGAGGGTCAGGCCGCGCCCGTAAGAGAGGACGAGCACTCGGCGCTCGATCGGCGTGAGGTCGCGAAGTGCGCTTGCGACGAGTGGCCAGCGCTCGTCCTGACGCCCCGGAGCAGGTCGTACCTCGGCCACGTCCCCGATGCGATCGAGCGAGACCTCGACGTACGGCGGGTTCGCCGCCGGCGCGACCGTGCCCTCTTCGCTGGCCCGCTGCGCCGCCCGAAAGGCTCTGCGCGCGCTGCGAGTCAGCGGATCACGCTCGCGCAGTGCGTCCAGGATCTGCCCGCGAACACGCCGCGCGGCGTATGCCCCGAACGACGCGCCGCGGTCCCCCCGGTACCGGCGAGCCGCCTGCACGAGGCCAACGAGCCCCCACGCGATGAGGTCCTCACGGTCCGCCCCGCGGCAGCGCGGGTCGATCGATCGTGAGGCGACCGCCCGTGCAAATTGCAGGTGCGCGATGATGCGGTCATCTCCAAGAGGAACAGCCGGATCGGCCATGCGCACCTCCCCTGCGGCGCGGACCGTAGTCAGGCCCTCGTGCGGTGTCAATAGCAGATTGACAAAGTTGTCCACCAAAGCCGAGGGTTTTTACCGCCGCTATCGCTACCCCGATTGGCTCGAGAGCCATAGCCGGGTCGTCGGCGCCATCGCCGAGGCGCTCGTTGCCGCAAGGCGGCGAGGAGCTCCCGAAATCGACGCCGAAGCCGTCATTCTCGCCGCATACCTGCACGACATCGGGCGGAGCCCGCTGCTCGCCGGCGATCCGCGGGACCACAACATCCTCTCGGGGCTTGTCCTTGCGGCGGAGGGCCTCGACGCCTGCGTCGAGCCGGCGCGGCGCCACGCCGTCTACACCGTGCTCGATCCGGTGCTCGCGCCGCGCACCGCGGCCGAGAAGCTCGTCTACGTCGCGGATCGGCGTGGCGGTCAGACCGTCGAGCCGCTCGCGGAACGTGCCCGCGAGACCGCGCGCCGGAACCCGAAATACGCGGCCGAGATCGTGCGCGCGATCCCGCCTGCAAGAGCCGTCGAGCGCGAGGTCTTCGCCGATGTGTCGTTCGGACCGGACGAGCTTTCGGAGAAGCTGCGGTGATCGACCGAGAGCGCCTCGAACGCCGGATGACCGAGCTCGCGCGGATCGGCGGCCAGGATACGGCCGTGTCGCGTCTGGGTCTCTCGGCCGACGAGCAGCGAGCGCGCGATCTCGTCGGCGCGTGGCTATCCAAGAGAGGCGCGCACGTGCGGCGCGACGCCGCCGCGAATCTCTTCGCGCGATTCGGCGGCGAAGGCAAGGTCATTCTCGTGGGGTCGCATCTGGACTCGGTACCGGAAGGCGGCCGGTTTGACGGTGCACTCGGCGTCCTCTGCGCGATCGAGGCGGTCGAGTCGCTCGTCGATGCCCACGTGCGCCTGCGCCGCCCGGTCGAGGTCGTCGCGTGGGCCGATGAGGAGGGTGCGCGGTTCGGTGTGGGCCTCTTCGGGTCCGCGGCGATGTTCGGTCGCCTCGCATCGAGCATCGGGGATCGTCGCGACCGGGACGGTGTCTCGATCGCCGAGGCGCTGCGCGCGCTCGGCGAGCGTGGAGACCCCGCGGCGGCGCGGCGCGATCCGGCCGAGCTCGCGGCATACCTCGAGCTGCATATCGAGCAGGGGCCGCGCCTCGAGCGAGCCGGCCTACCGCTCGGTGTCGTGAGCGACATCGTCGGGATCTATCACGCGCGCGTGACAATCCGAGGCCGTGCCGATCACGCTGGTGCCACGGTCATGACCGCCCGGGCCGATGCCCTCGCGGCCGCGTCCGAGATCGTGCTCGCGGTAGAGCGCATCGCGCGCGCGCGTCCCGATTCGGTCGGCACGGTGGGGGAGATCGCGGTCCGGCCGGGCGCGAAGAACGTCGTTCCAGGCGAGTCTCTCTTCTCTCTGGACCTCCGCGCGGCGCGGGATCACGATGGCCTCGTGCGCGAGGTGCTCACTTCCGTGACTACCATCGCCGGCTCGCGCGGCGTCGAGGCGTCCGTGGATGAGCTCGCACGGGTGCCGGTCACCTCGCTCGATCCGAAGATCCGCGAAGTCCTCAGGCACGCGACGAGGAGCGTCGGCGTCGACGCGCCTGAGCTTGTGAGCGGCGCCGGCCACGACGCGCAGAACCCCGCGCTCTCGGGCGTGCCGACGGGCATGATCTTCGTGCGTTCGACCGGCGGATCGCACACCCCGCGCGAGTTCGCCTCGGTCGACGACGCAGCGCTCGGCGCGCAGGCGCTCGCGAACGCGATCAGGGAGCTCGCGTCCTGACCGAGCCGACCGCCTGCGTCTTTTGCCGGATCGTCGAGGGTCACGAGCAGGCCAGCTTCGTGGCGCAGGGCGCCGACGTCCTTGCGTTCCTCGATCTCCATCCGATCACTGAGGGCCACACGCTGATCGTTCCTCGAAAGCACGCGGCCTCGATCGGCGACGTCGACGAGGTCACGGCCGTGGCGATGTGGTCGCTCGCGCGGCGGATCGCCGCCGCACTGCGAACATCTGGCCTCCGTTGCGAGGCGATCAACCTCTTCGTCGCCGACGGCGCGGCCGCCGGCCAGGAGGTTTTTCACTCGCACCTGCACGTGATCCCGCGCTGGCAGGGCGACGGTTTCCGGATCGAGTTCCCACCGCATTACGGCGCGGCCGCCCCACGCAAGGAGCTCGATGAGATCGCCGGGCGGCTGCGCAAGCGAATCTCCGCCAGTTGACGTAAACTGGCGAGCGTGGCGACGGCGGCGCCCGCGAGCTACCGGATCGGCGAGCTTTCCGCGAAGGTCGGGCTGACCGAGCGGACGATCCGCTATTACGAGGAGCGCGGACTCCTCGAATCGGTGAAGCGGCTCGACGGGGGCCAGCGCGTGTACACCGACGACGACGTCCGCCGGCTCAAGTTCATTCAGAAGCTCAAGGTGCTCGGTCTGTCCCTCGCCGAGATGCAGGAGCTCGAGACGCTCTACGGTCGCCATCACACCAATGCCAAAGTGCTTCCGCGCCTGATCGAATTGCTCGACTCGCATCTCGTCACGGTGAGCGAGCGCCTGAGCGAGCTCGCGGCGCTGCGTGACGAGATCCGTGCGTATCGGCACCACGTCACGAAGCGCCTCGAGGAAGCGAAGTGAGCGCAGTGATCCTCGGCGCTGCCCGGACTCCGATCGGCGCCTTCCTCGGCAGCCTGGCGCCGCTGCCCGCCCCGAAGCTCGGGTCCATCGCGATCAGGTGCGCGCTCGAGCGGGCAGGCGTGAAGGCAGAACAGGTCGACGAAGTGTTCATGGGAAACGTGGTGCAGGCAGGCGTGGGTCAGGCGCCGGCGCGGCAGGCCAGCCTTGGCGCAGGGATACCGAACTCCGTCCCGTGCACGACGATCAACAAGGTCTGCGGGTCGGGCCTGAAGGCGGTGATGCTCGCGGCGTCACAGATCGCAGCAGGCGAGGCGCGGCTCGTCGTAGCGGGTGGGATGGAGTCGATGTCGAACGCGCCGTACCTCGCGCGCGGTCTTCGCGCGGGGCTGCCACTCGGCGAGCACAACCTCGAGGACGCGAATCTTGTCGATGGCCTCATGGACGCGTACGGCCATGGGCACATGGGGCTCGGCGGCGAGCTCGTCGCGGAGCAGTGCGGTCTCGGCCGCGCCGATCAGGACCGCTTCGCATTCGGCTCCTATGAGAAGGCGTTGCGCGCGCAGCGCGAGGGGGCCTTCGACGCCGAGATCGTGCCGGTCGAGGTGCCGGGTCGAAAGGGCACGGTCAGCATCGTCAACAAGGATGAAACACCGCGGGAGACGAGCCTCGACGCGCTCGCGAAGCTTCAGCCCGCGTTCAAGCCGGGCGGCACGATCACCGCAGGCAACGCCTCGAAGCTGAACGACGGAGGCGCGGCGGTTATCGTCGCCTCAGCGGAGCGCGCGGGCGAGCTCGGCGCGAAGCCCATCGCGCGGATCGTTGCGCAAGCGCAGTTCGCGCACGAGCCCGAGCGGTTCCTCGCCGCGCCGAAGGGCGCGATCGAGCGCTGCCTCGAAAGGGCCGGGTGGGTGATCGGCGACGTCGACCTCTTCGAGGTGAACGAGGCTTTCAGCGGAATCGAGTGCGTGCGGCGCGAGCTCGACATCCCCGAAGCAAAGTTCAACGTCAACGGTGGCGCGGTCGCCCTCGGTCATCCCATCGGCGCGTCCGGCGCGCGACTGCTCGTGACGCTGCTCTACGCGCTGCGAGCGCGCGCGAAGCGGCGTGGCATCGCGTCGCTGTGTCTCGGCGGCGGAGAGGCCGTCGCGCTTGCAGTCGAGCTCCTGTAATGGTGACGACCGCAGCCGACACCGGGTTTGATCTGACGCTCACCGAGGAGCAGGAGCTCGCCCAGCGCGCGGCCCGCGACTTCGCGACCGAGAAGATCCTCCCGCGCGCGGCCGAGATCGACGATCAGGGCAAGCTCCCGCCCGAGCTGCTTCGCGAGATGGCCGGGCTCGGATTCATGGGCACCTACGTTCCCGAGCGGTACGGTGGCTCCGGCCTCGACGCGGTCTCGTACGTTCTGATCCTCGAGGAGATCAACCGTGCATGCGCTTCGACAGGCGTGATGCTCTGCTCACATGTTTCGCTCGCGGTCGACCCGATCCTGCACCACGGAAGCGACGCCCAAAAGGAGAAATACCTGCCGAAGCTCGCGCGCGGCGAGTGGATCGGCTGTTTCGCCCTCTCCGAACCAGCGTCAGGCAGCGATGCCGCCGCGATGCGAACTGCCGCACGACGCGACGGCGACGACTGGGTCTTGAACGGGACGAAGAACTTCATCACCAACGGAGCGATCGCCAACGTCGCGATCGTCTTCGCGCAGACCGACCCGGCCCAGAAGCACAAGGGCATCGCGGCGTTCATCGTCGAGAAGGGCACCCCCGGGTTCTCGGTCGGCAAGCTCGAGAAAAAGCTCGGGATTCGTGGGTCGGACACGGCGCAACTCGTTTTCCAAGATGCGCGGGTGCCCGCGGCGAATCTGCTGGGCGAGGCCGGCGAGGGATTCCGCATCGCCCTCTCGACCCTCGATGGCGGCCGCATCTCGATCGCGGCGCAGGCGGTCGGGATCGCGCGCGCGTGCCTCGAGGACTCCCTCGCATACGCCAAGCAGCGTGAAGCCTTCGGAAAGAAGGTCGCCGATTTCCAGGCGATCCAGTGGATGCTCGCGGATATGGCCACCGAGATCGACGCCGCTCGCCTGCTGACGTGGCGCGCCGCGGCATTGAAGGACGCGGGAGAAGACCACATCCTCGCCGCCGCGGAGGCGAAGCTTTTCGCGAGTGACGTCGCCGTCAAAGCCGCGCGCGACTGCGTGCAGATCTTCGGGGGCTACGGATATCTGAAAGACTTCCCGGCCGAGCGCCACTACCGCGACGCGAAGATCACGGAGATCTACGAGGGAACCAGCGAGATCATGAAGCTCGTCATCGCGGAAGAGATCCTCAAAGAGTGATCGCGCCGACCGGCGGGTTCTACAACGGTGGCGCGGTCCTTCTGGTGCTCGCGTTTCTCGGCTTCGGAGCGTTCTTCTGGCGAGCCTGGCGCCTCTACGGCTACATGCGGCTAGGCCGCGACGAAGGACGAATCGACCATCCGTGGCGGCGTGTCCGCGATGAACTCGTCGTCTACCTCGGTCAGCGGAAGCTCCTGAAAAGGCCGTACTACATCCGCGGGCTGGCGCACGCTCTCATCTTCTGGGGCTTCCTCGTCATCACGATCGGAACGATCGACCTTCTCGCGAATGGCATCTTCGGCTTCCACGTGCCAGGCACAGGCAGCGCCCTGTTCGCCTGGACGATTGATATCTTCGCGGTGCTCGTGCTCGCCTCGATCGCGATTGCCCTTGTTCGGCGGATCTTCTTCCGGCCGCCGCGGATGCACGTCGCGCTCGACGGTTATGTGATCCTCGGGCTGATCGCGATCCTCATGGTCACGCTCCTCCTATTTGAGGGGGCGGGCCTCTCGGCTGGCCTGCTTGAGAAGGGATACACGCCGCCACCGATCGCTGGCGCGGTCCTCGGCGCCATCTTCAAGGGCGAGGTCTCTGCCGTCGTTTTCTACTACGCGTGGTGGCTCCACGTCGTGACGGTGCTCGCGTTCGCGGCGTACCTCCCGCAATCGAAGCACCTACATATCGTCACCACTCTTCCGAACGTGTTCTTCCGCAAGCAGACACCAAGAGGCGCGCTGTCGCTCATCGAGGACATCGAGAACAAGGAGACCTTCGGCGCGGCGTCCATCCGCGACTTCTCGTGGAAGCAGCTGCTCGACGGCTATACCTGTACCGAATGTGGGCGCTGCTCCGACAACTGCCCGGCGCTCGCCACCGGAAAGCCGCTCGACCCGCAGAAGATCGTCCTCGACATCCGCGATCAGCTGCTCCGCGATGGATCGAAGCTGCTCGCCGATCCGAAGGCGGACACGGTGACGCCGGCGCATTTCACCGAGAGCAAGCCCGAGGAGCTCTGGGCCTGCACGACCTGCGCCGCGTGCGTCGAAGCGTGCCCGGTCACGATCGAGCACATCGACAAGATCGTGGACATGCGCCGTCACCTGACGCTCATGGAGGGATCGGCGCCACCCGAGGCGCAGCGCGCGATGACGAACATCGAACGTGCAGGTAATCCGTGGGGCGAGCCTCGTGAAACGCGCGGTGACTGGGCGAAGGAGCTCGGCGTGCCCACGTTCGCCGACAAGCCCGATGCGGAGTACCTCTACTTCGTCGGGTGCGCCGCGTCGTTCGACCGCCGCAACCAGAAGGTCGCGCGAGCGCTCGTGCAGGTCCTGCGCGCGGCCGGCGTCTCCTTCGCCATCCTTGCGTCCGAGGAGACCTGCAACGGCGACCCCGCACGGCGGATCGGCAACGAGTACCTCTGGCAGATCCAGGCTCAGCAGAACATCGACACCTTCAAGAAGTACGGGGTGCGCAAGGTGATAGCGAGCTGCCCGCACTGCTTCAACACGATCGCGAACGAATACCCGCAGCTCGGCGGCAACTACGAAGTCATTCATGCGCTGCAGCTCGTCGAGCGGCTCATCACGGAGGGCAAGCTGAAGGTGGGACGGGGGATGGCCGAGGCGGTCGCGTATCACGACCCCTGCTATTTGGGGCGGCACAATGGCGT
>Ga0209057_1001328_pt1 | contig 20085 bp, 17 predicted proteins | sample GraSoiAngelo_146_FD_185903 | JGI IMG/M metagenome (GOLD analysis project Ga0209057, IMG submission 185903) | Grasslands soil microbial communities from the Angelo Coastal Reserve, California, USA - 14_1009_05_30cm (SPAdes) (version 2) | ecosystem: Environmental > Terrestrial > Soil > Grasslands ... | reverse complement strand
CGCGGCGATCGTGTACACCATCGCGGCGCCGCGGACTGACATCCGCCGAGCCGCGATCATCCTGTTCGGCGGCTGGCTTCTCATCACCGGCGCAGTGTTCAGCTTGGCCCAGGGGATTATCCACCCCTACTACACCATCGCCCTGGCGCCGCCGATCGGCGCGCTGGCAGGCGCCGGCGGGTGGATGCTGTGGCAGCGCCGGACGCACGTGATGTCGCGCACGGTGATGGCGCTCGCCCTCCTCGCCACCGTGCTGTGGGCAAACGTTCTGCTCGACCGCAGCCCAACCTGGCACCCGGAGCTGCGAGCGGCCCTCGTGGTATTCGGCTTGCCGGCCGCACTCCTGATCGTGGTCGCGCCCCTGTTCTGGAGGCATGGTCTCGCGGTCCTGGTTCCGATCGCGGTGGTCGTCGCGCTCGCGGCGCCGGCTGCCTACTCGTTCGAGACCATCACCACCGCGCACGATGGGGCTCTTCCACTGGCCGGGCCGACGGTCCCGGGGGCCAACGCCTTCGGGGCTGGCGGCCCGGGTGGAGCCGGAGGTCCGGGCGGCCGTACCGCCTTCGTGCCTCGAGCTGGTGTCCCTGGCGCATCGCCGGCCTTCGGCGGCACTATCGCTAATGGTGGCCCCCGCGGCGGAGGCGGGGGGTTCCTCACTGCAAGCGAGGTCGGTTCCCAGCTGAAGGCTTTGCTGCAGGCGGGCGCGCCGGGCTATGAATGGGTTGCGGCCACAATCGACGCCAACTCGGCGGCCGGATATCAGCTCGCCACCGATGACCCGGTGATGGCCATCGGCGGCTTCAACGGCACCGACCCAGCCCCGACCCTTGCCCAGTTCCAAGCCGTGGTCGCCCAGGGCAAGGTCCACTACTTCATAGGGAGCGGCCGGGGCATGACCTCGGGCTCGACCTCGAACGCGATCAGCTCCTGGGTCAGCCAGCACTTCAGCTCGACCACGGTCGACGGCGTAACCGTGTACGACCTGACTTCGCCCTTGAGCTAGGAGGTCTCACGATACGGCGCGTTGCCGGCAAGGACCCACTTTGTCCTTGTTCGTCGGATCTGAGTGCTAGGGTCGCGGCGTCGTCGTCGTCGTTCAGCCAGTTGGCGCAATGGAGCACCCAACAGCGTGACCATCCTGAAAACCAAGCGACTTGCGCTTCGCGAGTTTCGTCGCGATGACCTCGAATTTCTCGTGCCCGTGCTTGGCGACCCTTACTCGATGCGTTTCTACCCTCATCCGCTCTCGCCGGCGGAGTGCGAGACCTGGATCGAACGCCAGCTCCATCGGTACGAATCAGAGGGCTTTGGGCTTTGGGCCATCGACATGCAGGACACAGGAGCGTTCGTTGGTGACTGCGGCCCTACCGTGCAGATGGTCGATGGGATCAGAGAGATTGAACTCGGATGGCACGTCCATCCCGCCTATCAGAATCGCGGCATCGCTACGGAGGCTGCTTTGGCTTGCCGCGATTACGCCTTCAGCGAGCTGGGACTCAAACGCCTTATCGCGCTAGTGAGGCCAGAGAACGTCCCGTCGTGTCGGGTGGCCGAGAAGATAGACATGCACATAGAGAAGGAGACGCATCATGGCTCCGAGGGATGGGTGCACCGGGTTTACGTGACGGCTCGCTCATGAGTGTCAACGAAGGATCCGTTGTAATTCGTCCGCGTCCGAGGCGTCCTCTTCGAGCTTGGTGCGGTCCTTCTCTCTGGCGGCGGCGGCGGAATCGTCGAGTTGCTTCGTCCGGCGTGCAAGATCCGTCAACTGATCAGAGAGTGCCATTCGTTGCCTCCCAAGCGGTATCCGTCGCGTCTGCAGCCGGACATCGATTGGTGTTGCGCGGGCGCTCTAACATGCTTGCGGCTACTGTCTCCCGTCGACTGGCAAGGAGGACCACATGAGCTACGCCAGGCAGCTGTTGGACACCTACCCGCGCAACTTCAACATCGACGCCGATGTCCTGTCCGCCGCCATCGATGCGCTCAACGACTGCGCCCAGGCCTGCACCGCCGACACCACCGCCGACTTGAGCGAACGCAACCTCGACGAGCTTGTCAAGTGCATCCGGCTGTGTCTGGACTGCACCGACATCTGCGCCGCGACCGTGGCGGTGGTCAGCCGCCAGGCTGAGTACGACGCCAACGTCATGAAGCCGTTGCTGCAATCCTGTGTCGCGATCTGCAAGAGCTGCGGTGACGAGTGCGAGCACCATGCTCACATGCACGTGCACTGCCGGGTGTGCGCGGAAGCCTGCCGCCGCTGCGAGCGCGCCTGTCGGGAGCTCCTGGCTGCCCTGAACTAGAGAGATCGTCTGATGTGGAGCGCCAGACCACCAGGTCGTGCGCCGGGCAGCTAGGTCTGCGATCAGGCGTGGACGGATCTTGGGCGTGTTTTAGCTGCGCCGACCCGAGGTCGCGTCGCGCATGACATCTTCGGGGTCGGCCGTGGACGTCACATACTCCGGACGCCCGAGAGGCCTATAGGTCTGGATGGTGATGCCCCGGGAAGTGGTCCGCGAGTTGACCAGTTCGAGCGCGACGTCCGGCCCGGAATCGGGAAACAGTCGTGTGCCCTGGCCGATGACGACGGGATAGGTGAGCAGGTCGAGCTGGTCGATCAGGTCGTTGGCGAGCAGCCATCGGACGAGGGCACCGCTGCCGGGCACCAGCAGTGTGCCGTCTTGATGCGCCTTCAGATCCGCGACGGCCCTGGCGACGTCGCCGTGCAGGACGGTGGTGCCCGCCCACTGCGGATCGGCGAGGCTGGTCGATGCCACGTACTTGGGCCGGCTGTTCAGCGCGGCGGCGATCGGGCTCGAGCTCGGATCGGCCATCGCTCCCCAGGAGCCGGCGAAGATCTCGTACGTGCGCCGGCCAAAGAGGAACGCGGCCGCGCCGCCGTAGACCTGGTTGAGATAGTCCCCGGTTTCGGTGTCGAGAAGTGGTATGGCCCATCCGCCGCGCTCGAAGCCGCCGCTGCGATCCTCGTCAGGTCCGCCCAACCCCTGCATCACGCCGTCCACCGAGACGTTGGTCGTGGTCGTCAACCTCATGTCGTGGTCACCTCCCCATGTGCATGCCTGGTGCGCTCATGACCGGATCAAGTCCGTGGTCGAATCGCCGCCTCGATCTCGTCCAGGTGCTCGCCCCGGTGGTTGGCTCGCACCGGGTTGAGCGGGCTGGTCTCGTGCAGGCCCGCGAGCATCTCATCCGGCAGCGACGCCACAAGCTCGTCGGTCTCCTCCGCGATGCTCACCGCCAGCTCGGCCAGAGCACGTGGCGGAATCGCGTGGATCAGAGGACGCGAGGAGTCGTTGATCCAGTCCACGTCCTCGGGCTCGTTTTCGGACGCCGTGAACGGCTCGCCGCGCTCCAGCTTGCCGGCGAGGTGGAGCGCGCGGCCGTCCCAGAACGCGATGTGCCCGAGCACGCCGGCCACGCTCCAGTACTCGTTGACCATGCCGCCAAGCTGCCGGTCGCTCAAACGCGACACCACCGCCCGCATCCGCGCGAGCTCGCGTGCGTTCGCCGCCACGAAGGAGCGATCCACGACGACCAGACTAAGCGCTACGCGTGAAGGATCCGTCGGTTCACGTCCTTGACCGCATTGTCCGCGTCGTCGAACGCCATGTCGTAGCCGACGAACTCGGACTGGAAGCGGCGGTTCAGCCACCTTGCGACGAAGTAGTCGGCGCCGGCGACCTGCACGCTCCCCACGGCTGAATCCGCGCCGAGCCCGGTGGCCTGTCCAAATGTCGTCGTCCCTCCGGCGAGCTCGATAAACCGAATGTCGCGCGGTCCGAGTCCCATGAGCGTCGAGTCGCGCTGGTAGTTGAGAGCAGCGCCGTTGGTGTCCCGAAACTGCACGACGAGCCCGACCACCAACCCGCCTTGCGGCGCACCCGTGGTCGAGCCGGACGCGGCGGCGCAGTCCGCGGCGGTGCGTCCGTAAACCGCGAAGGACGCAGCGATGGCGCCCTGCCGCTTCCACTGCTCCCATTCCGCGGCGTTCACGTCGTACGCCGGAGACTTCCGGATTTTCTCGTCATTCAAGACCGCGGTCACCTCGCCGCTTGTGTCGCAGCGGTGCATGCCGGGAAGGTCGCCGGGCTGAAGGATGACGCTCTGCGGCGTCGCCGGTTTCGGAGCGGCGCGGCTGTAAGGTGTCTCGCACGCCACCAGGAGCATCGCGACGGCCAGCAACATAACCGCGCGAGTCATGGTCGGGAGGCGCACGCTTCCATAGCTAGATAACGCTACAGATCGTGGTCCACGCGCCCGGCCGCAAACCTTCCACTTGACAACCCGCCGGATGGCCATATAATCCCGGTCTTGTAAGCGCTTACCGGTAAGCGCTTACCGCAGTTGCTTTGCGGGCGTCGTCGCCGTCGGACATGCACAGAGGCAAGAGGATTGCCGGAACCGAAAAGGCCCAAAGGTCCGCTCACGATCTACGACGTAGCCAGTCGCGCCGGCGTGTCGATCGCGTCGGTGTCACGCGTGCTGAACGGCCAGGGCAGCCCGCGCGCCGCGACCCGGGACCGCGTCCTCCAGGCCGTGCGCGAGCTCGGATTCGTGCCCGACGGCGCGGCGCGCGCGCTGTCCAACGGCCTGAAGGAGGTCGTCGGCGTGGTCTTCCGGCGAGGCGATGAGACGCCCTTCCCCGACGAGGACGAGAGCTTCCTCTTCATCGACGTCATCTATCGCGGCATCGACCTGGCCGCCAGGCGCCAGGGCTTCGACGTCCTCATGGGGTCTGTCGGCTTCAACGACGGCAACGTCGAGGCACGCGTGGCCGCTGTGGGCGGCAAGGCCGACGGCCTGATCCTCCACGACCGCATGATCCCGGCGACCAGCATCACCCGACTGGCATCGCTGGTTCCGGTCGTGACGCTGGCCGGAACGCCGGTGCCCGGCGCGATGAACGTGCGCTGCGACAACGACGAGGGCATGCGCCAGCTCGTACGCCACCTCGTGCTCGACCACGGCTACAACGAGCTCGGCTACCTGTCCGGGCGCATCGACAGCCCTGACAACCACGCGCGCGCGAAAGCGATCGAGGCCGAGGCAAAAGCACACGGGGCGCAGGTCGCGATCGGCCATGACTGGCAGGGCGACTACAGCGCAGCCGGCGGCGCCAGGGTGATCAGCGGCCTCCTCGAGTCTGGCCGAAAGCTGCCGCGCGCGATCGTGTGCGCCAACGACCAGACCGCCCTGGGCGCCATGCACGCGCTGGGGCGCCGCGGCTTGCGCGTGCCGCAAGACGTCGCGGTCACAGGGTTCGATGACGTTCCCGTGGCGCGCCACCTCCACCCGCCGCTGACGACCGTTCGTCAGCCGATGCAGGAGCTCGGCGCGATGGCGTTCGCGGTCCTCTACTCGAAGATCAGCACCGGCAGGGGAGATTCCGACGTCGTGCTGCCGGTGCAGCTGATCGTGCGCGAGAGCTGCGGGTGCGCCGCAGCAGAGAACGGCCGCTAGATGGGCCCCCTGGCTCGCCGGCTCGTCGTCTACCTGCTTGCGGCCTGGGTCGCGATCACTGTCAGCTTCCTGCTCCCGCGCGTGGTCCCCGGCAACCCGGTGGCCGGCGCTGTCGCGAGGGCATCCCAATCGGGCAACTGCAACGAGCAGTGCGTACTCGCGATCGAGCTGCAGCTCGGCTACAACGTCCACACGAGCCTGTGGGACCAGTACACGCAGTACCTCGGAAACCTGGCCCATGGCGACCTCGGTCACTCGTGGTCGGAAAACGCGCCGGTCGCCAGCCTCATCGTCTCGTACCTTCCCTGGACCCTTGTCCTCCTCGGCATCGCGACCACGCTCGCGTTTCTTGGTGGCAGCGTGATCGGAACCCTGATCGCCTGGCGCCGCGGCTCGTGGACCGATTGGCTCCTCCCGTTCGCGACGTTCTTCCAGGCGCTGCCTTACTTCTTTCTCGGCATCGTCCTGGTGCTGATCCTCGGCCAGACCGGAACCATGCTCAAGTGGTTCCCGAGCCTGTTCGGCTACGACATCTACACCAGCACGCCAGGATTCAACCTCCCGTACATCCAGGGCGTCATCAGTCACGGCATCCTTCCGGTGGCGACCGTCGTCCTTGCATCGCTGGGCGGGTTCATCCTCTCGATCCGCAACCAGGTGATTACCACGATGGACGAGGACTTCGTCCTGGTGGCCCAGGCGAAGGGTCTGCCTGCCCGAACCGTGATCTGGTACGCCGTGCGCAACGCGCTCCTCCCGGTCGTCGCCAACTTCACGATCGCCATCAGCCTCATCGTCGGCGGGCAGATCCTGGTCGAGATCGTCTTCAGCTACCCGGGCATCGGCTTCCATCTGTACGACGCGTTGGGCAAGATCGACTACCCGCTGGTGCAGGGGGTATTCGTTGTGATCACCCTGGTCGTGCTGGCCGCGAACCTTATCGCGGACGCGGTCTATGTGGCGATCGACCCACGGGTGAGGCACGCCGCATGACCATCGACACCACGACACTCATTCAGGCACCCGCCACGTTCCAAAGAGCGCGGGTCCTCCGCCTTCCACGCTCGCCCAAAGTCATCGCCGGGCTGGTGATACTCGGCGTGTTCAGTGTGGTCGCTGTCATCGGGCGGTGGATCACCCCGTACTCACCCAACGCGACCGACACGCAGAACTGGGTCCAGCACATCCTCGTTCCGGGCACTGGGCCAGATACCGGGTTCCCCGCCAACTACTACCCGCTTCCGCTGCCACCCTCGGCCGCGCACTGGCTCGGCACAACGGTTTTCGCGCAGGACGCATGGTCGCAGCTGCTCGCATCGACCCAGGCCACCATGTTCGTTGGCCTCCTGGCCGCCACGATCGCGACCGTGCTTTCGATCGCCTTGGGCGTCACCGCCGGCTACATCGGCGGACCGACCGATGAGGGCTTGTCGCTCATCGCCAACGTCTCGCTCGCTATTCCCGGCCTGCCCCTGCTGATCGTGCTTGCTGATTACGTCCCTTCGGCGGGATCCAGCCTCGTGCTCGTTGCGTCGATCATCGCAGTGACCACCTGGGCTTACAGCGCCCGGACGCTGCGAGCGCAAACCCTATCCCTCCGCAATCGAGACTTCGTTGAAGCGTCCAGGGTCGCGGGCGAAAGTCGCCTCCGCATCATCGTGGCCGAGATCCTTCCCAACCTCATTCCCATCGTTGCCGCCTCGTTTCTGTTCACGACCCTGTCGGCGATCTACGCCTACGTCGCCATCTCCTTCCTCGGCCTCGCGGGATCGCCCACCGGCTCGCCGCCCGGACTGTGGAACTGGGGCGAGATGCTGCGTGAGGGTTTCGCCAACAATGCAGTGCGCGGCGGCTGGTGGTGGTGGTGGGCGCCCCCGGGCATATGCGTGGCGCTTCTCGGCACCGGGCTTGCCCTCGTGAACTTCGGGATCGACGAGTTCATCAACCCGAAGCTGCGGACGTCGGGTCTCACCGCGCGAGCGGCGAGGAAAGCGGGTGTTCACGTCAGCACGACGCTGGGCCTGACACCCGTGATGCGCAGGGCAGAGCTGGCCGCTGCCACGATGCAAAGCGCCGCCGATGCGGTGCTGGAGATCCGCGGCCTTTCCGTCGATTACGGGTACGGCGACGAGGCGGTCCATGCGGTCAGGGACTGCGATCTGGTCTTGCGCCGGGGCCGCGTGCTCGGCCTCGCCGGAGAGAGCGGCAGCGGAAAGACCACCCTGGCGATGGCGGCGATCCGGCTGCTTCGCCCACCTGCCGTGATCACCGGCGGCCAGGTGCTGTTCCACTCGAAACCCTTCAGCGGCGACGGGCCGAAGGGCACGATCGACATCCTGGCCGCCGGCCCGCAGCAGTTGCGCAGCCTCCGGTGGTCGGAGATCGCCGTGGTGCTGCAGAGCTCGCTGAGCGCGCTGAACCCGGTCATCACGATCGGGGCCCAGTTCGAGGACATGCTCCGCGCGCACCGTCCGCAGATGTCGCGCGACGAGCGCTGGGCACGGTCGGCGGTGCTGCTCGACATGGTCGGCATGAACTCTGACCGCCTGCGCAGCTATCCACATGAGCTGTCAGGGGGCATGCGGCAGAGGGCGATGATCGCCATGGCGCTCGCCCTGGAGCCGCAGGTCATGATCCTCGACGAGCCGACCACCGCGCTCGACGTGGTCACCCAGCGCGAGATCCTCCAGGAGCTGATGGGACTGCGTGACCGGCTTGGATTCGCCGCCCTCTTCATCACGCATGACCTGTCGCTGCTCGTCGAGCTGGCCGATGACATCGCGGTGATGTACGCCGGTCGATTGATGGAGCGGGCCCCAGCCACCGCACTTTTTCACGCGCCGCGCCTGCCGTACACGCATGGGCTTCTGCACTGCTTCCCGCCCATGCACGGCAAGCGCCTCCCGATGGAGGGGATCCCGGGGTCACCTCCCGACCTCAGGGATCTCCCCTCGGGATGCGCTTTTCACCCGCGATGCGGGTGGGCGATGGAGCGCTGCAAGCACGAGGTGCCGCAGCTCGCACAGCTCGGAGGGTCCAACCGAGAAGTCGCGTGCTGGTTGCATCGGGACCAGGCGTCCGTTCCGGTCGAGCTGTCCCTGCCCGAGCCGTCGCGGAGCCTGCAAGAGGCCGTCAGCGAGGTGCCCGAGCAGTGAACGGGACGATTGGCACGCCAGTGCTGGAAGGGCGTGACCTGGTGAAGCACTTTTCTGTCAAACAAGGTCGCGGGCTCTTCGCGCGCCGGTCGGCGGTGCACGCCGTCGACAACGTGTCGGTGCGGCTCGACGGCGGCAAGGTGACTGCGCTGGTGGGCGAGAGCGGGGCCGGCAAGACAACCGTCGGACGGCTCCTCGCCAAGATCATCAAACCCGACGCGGGCAGCATCCTTGTCGACGGCCGCCCGGCGCCGGCGGCCCGCCCGCGCTCCTATGCCTCGACCGTCCAGATGGTCTTTCAGGATCCGTTCGCTTCGCTGAACCCGGTGCACCGGATCCGGCATCAGCTCGCCCGCCCGCTCCAGATCCATCATCTCGCCGGCGACGACGTCAACTCTGCCGTGGCCGGCCTTCTCGCCCGCGTGGCTTTGAAGCCGCCGGCGCAGTTCGCGGCCAAGTTTCCGCACGAGCTGTCGGGTGGGCAGCGGCAGCGGGTCGCGATCGCTCGCGCGCTCGCCGTCAGGCCGCGCGTCCTGATCGCGGATGAGCCGGTCTCGATGCTCGACGTGTCGATCCGCCTCGGCGTGCTCAATTTGCTTGCCGACCTTCGCGACGAGGAGCGCCTCGCGATCCTATATGTCACGCACGACATCGCGTCTGCCCGCTACCTGGCCGACACGATCTCGGTCATGTATGCGGGGCAGCTGGTCGAGTCGGCGCCGAGCGTGGAGCTGACCGATCGGCCGGCGCACCCCTACACGCAACTCCTGCTCTCCGCTGCGCCCGATCCGGATCGGGCGCAGCAACCCGTGCTCCCGGGACACGGAGCGCCACCCAGCCTGCTCGCGCCGCCGAGCGGCTGCCGGTTTCATCCGCGCTGTCCCTACGCGATGGATGTCTGCAAGCGCAAGGCGCCGCCGAGCGTCACGGTCGGCGCCGGCCACGTCGCGGCGTGCTGGCTGCATGTCGACCCCGCCGGGCGGCAGGCAAGCGAAAACGGAGTCCCGGCGGCGGAACTCGAGAAAGAGACACAAAAGAGGTGAGGAAGGTTGAGCTGGCGTCTGGCGTCTCGGTACCCCGCGGCGGCGTCCCCATCAACAGCGCATTGCGCCATGCAGTGCATCACGGAGGTGATTGATCCATGAACTGGCGACCTGTGGTAGGCCTGCTCGGCGTGGCGGCTCTTTTGTCCACCGCATGCCAGCTGGGAAACAACGCATCGACGGTGACGGGCGGGAAAGCGCTCATCGCCGAACCCACGACCGGGGTCACTTTCTCGCAAGACTTCAACCCGTATGACTCCAACTCGGTCTCGTCCAGCATGGGCACGCGGAGCATCGTGAACGAGCCGCTGATCGAGTTCGATGAGCTAGACCCGACTGCCGCCGGCACCCACCCGTGGCTGGCCACAGCCTTCCAGTTTGCGAACGGCGGCAAGGACATCCAGCTCACGATCCGCCAGAACGTGAAGTTCAACGACGGCTCGTCGTTCGGGCCGGCCGACGTGGCGGCGACGTACAAGGTGGTGGCGAATCCCAAAGCCAACGTTTTTGGCGTTCCCGACCAGGCTTCTGACCCGACGATCTCGGGCAACACCGTCACGCTTCATTTCACGACGCCGCAATACACCTCGCTGTTTACGATCCTCGGCAAGACCTACGTCCTCAAAGAGTCGGTGGCCAAGCAGGTCGCGGCCAACCCGACCCTGACGATCGCCAACCCCGTCGGCACGGGGCCGTTCATGCTCTCGAGCTACTCGAGCTCCCTCATCAAGTGGAAGCCGAATCCCAACTACTGGGGCGGCACTCCGCCGGAGTCCGAGATCGACACGCCGGCCATCGCGACCAACGCAGCCGCGAGCGACGCCCTCATCAGCGGCCAGCTCGACTGGGCCGGCAACGACATCCCGAACGTCTACGAGAACTACGTCAACCTCAACCCCCAGACCAACCACGCCTGGTTTGCGTCAGGTTCCACCGTCACCCTCTATTTCAACCTGAATCCCGGCAACGGCGGCGCGACCGGCATCGGAGACGTGGCGGTTCGCAAAGCCGTCAGCTACGGCATCGACCGCAACGCACTTGCGCTGCTGGGTGAGTCGGGCTACGAGCGAGCAGCGAGCTCTTCGAGCGCACTCATCCTGCCCAACCAGAAGGCCTTTCTCCCGTCTGACGGCAGCCTGGTCGGTGATTTGTCGACCAGCGGCAACGTGCCGGATGCAGCCGCCGCCAAGGCGCAAAAGCTGCCGGCTGGAATGGACGTCTACGAGATCCTGAAGAGCGCCGGCTGGGCTCCACCGGCCACCTCGCACTACGACACCGCCGCCGGGACCTTCAAGTCAGGCGGAAATTGCGACGGTTCCAACACGGCGAACTGCTGGACCAAAGGCGGTCAGATCATCAAGTTCTCCGTCTACGATCCGGTTCCTTTCTCCGACTACTGGGAGAATGCCGCACTCATCTCGCAAGAGCTCCAGCCGCTGGGCATGGACGTGACCACCAAGCCGGCGCAGGGCTACTCGGACTGGAACACAACCCTCACCTCGAACCCAGCCGGGTGGCAGACGATGATCCACTGGGGCAACGGCGGCAGCATCCCGTACATCCAGTACTACGACTGGTTCCAGGGCACAGCCGCCAAGCAGGTGGGCTATTCCAACGCCGACGCCGCGGCAGCCCTCACTGCCTACGCGAGCACAGATCCCAACGACACCGCCACGCTCTACCCAATCGTCCAGAAGCTCGAGAAGATCATGTCGACCGACGTTCCCTACGCTCCGCTCCTCTATGGCGCGGACTGGAACGTATTCAGCAGTGCGAAATACACGGGCTGGCCGAACCAGTCCCACCCATACATGAACCCTTCGCCGAGCGACCCGCAAATGGCGTACATCGTCATGCAGCTCAAGCCGATTTCCTAACGCTGCGGTTGTCGGATCACATCGAGTCCGGCCGGCCTCGCGCCGGCCGGACCCTCCACCTGCAATTCCGAGGAGCTCATCGATGAGTAGTGCCGTGGTCGGCGTCACCGGCGATGAATCGGGCCTGGTGGCGCGCCTAAGCCTCGAAGAAAAGGTTCGGCTGCTCACGGGCGCCAACTCGTGGGTGCTGCACGGCGAGCCCGCGATCGGCTTGCGGCCGATCGTGATGTCGGACGGACCCGCCGGAGTGCGCGGCATCCGCTTCGACGCGACCAACCCGTCGACCTCGCTCCCGTGCCCGGTGGCGTTGGGCGCGACGTGGGATCCGGAGCTCATCGAGGAGCTGTCGACCGCTCTGGGCCGCGAGGCGCGCGCGAAGGGGGTCGACGTTGTGCTCGGGCCTACGATCAACATCGTCCGCACGCCTTTGAGCGGCCGAGGATTCGAGTGCTTCTCCGAAGATCCGCTGCTGACATCGCGGATCGCCGTCGCCTACGTGCGCGGGCTGCAGAAGGCCGGCGTCGGCGCGACGGCCAAGCATTACGTCGCGAACGATTCCGAGACGGAACGGCGCACGTACGACGCGCGCATCAGCGAGGGCGTGCTGCGCGAGCTATACCTCGCTCCGTTCGAGGCTTGCGTCGCGGAGGCCGGCGTCTTTCTGATCATGGCGGCCTACAACTCGGTCAACGGCGCGACCATGACGGCCAACGCTCCGCTTGTGCGCGGCGTCCTCAAGGGCGAGTGGGAGTTTACGGGCGCCGTGGTCTCCGACTGGTCGGCGACGACGTCGACGATTGCCAGCGCGGTCGGCGGTCTCGACCTTGTGATGCCGGGCCCGGAGGGGCCGTGGGGCGAGAAGCTCGTCGAGGCGGTGCGCGGAGGCACGGTGGCTGAGAGCGATATCAACGACAAGGTGGCGCGGCTCCTCACCCTTGGCCGGCGCCTCGGGGCGTTGAATGGATTCGTCGACGGCACCGAGCAGGCGTCGCCGGTCTCGCTTGTGGCGCCGCAAGCGGCTTTGATCGATCCGGCGCTGGTGCGCGAGGTCGCGGCGCGCTCGTTCGTGCTGCTCAAAAACGACCGCAGAGTCCTCCCGATCGCCCCTGGCAGTGCGCGGCGAGTCGCGTTGATCGGACCCAATGCCGTTGCGCCGCTGATCCAGGGCGGTGGAAGCATCCAGGTCCTGCCGGTCGCGCGTCCCGGCATCACCGAGGCCCTGGCCGACGCGATCGACGCCGAGGTCACCGTGAACCAGGGCGCGCTCACGAGCGCCACGGTCGCGATTCCACCGGCCGGTACGCTCCACGACCCCGTCAGCGGCAAGCCGGGCGTACGGCTGGAGCTGCGTGATGCGGACGGCACCGTGCTCTACGACGACCACCACGCGACGAGTGTGCTCACCTGGTGGGACGGCCTACCCGGCGATCCGCACCTATATGCCTCCGAGATCGTCATGCGCACCCGCTACCGCGCGCAGGTCGACGGCCGCCACGTGATCGGCGCGGCGGGTGTCGGCGAGATCCGCATCGCGGTAGGGGACACAGTCGTGGCCGAGGCCAGGAGCCTGCAGCCGCGCGACGTCGTCGAGGCGCTCTCGCAACCACCCGAGCTGCGGGTGCCGGTGGAGATGCGCGCGGGCCGCGACCTGGACGTCCGAGTCGAGTTCCGGCCCGAAGCTCGTTTCGTGACGATGCGCCTCGGCATCGCGCCGCAATCCGACGATGCGGCGTTGATCCAGGAAGCGGTCGCCGCAGCGACGGCGGCGGATGTGGCGGTTGTCATCATCGGCTCCGCGGAGGGCAGCGAGAGCGAGGGCTTCGACCGGCCAGGCATGAGTCTTGTGGGTAGCCAGGACGAGCTGGTCCGCAGGGTCGCGGCCGCCAACCCGAGCACAGTCGTCGTGCTGAACACGGGGATGCCGGTGGTCATGCCCTGGATCGACGACGTGGCAGCTGTCGTCCAGGCGTGGCTGCCCGGCCAGGCGTTCGGCGAAGCGCTGGCTGACGTCCTGAGCGGCGCCGCCGAGCCGGGCGGGCGGCTCCCGATCTCGATCCCACGGACCGAGGCCGACGCACCGGTGTATCGAGCCCAGCCCGACAATGGCACGCTCGCGTACTCCGAAGGACTCCTGGTCGGCTATCGGGGCTACGACCGTAAGGGGACCGATCCTCTCTTCGCTTTTGGGCACGGCCTCGGCTACACGGAGTGGCAGTTCGATTCGTTGTCCGCCCCGGCGGACGCGGTTCGTGCCGGCGACGATGTCGACGTGACGGTGGCGCTGCGCAACATGGGGACGCGGGACGGACGCGAGGTCGTCCAGGTTTACCTCGAGGCCCCTGGTGACGACCCGCGCCGGCCTGTGCGCACGCTCGCCGGCTTCGCGCGCGTGTCCGCTGAGCCAGGCGAGACGGTGGAGGCGGCGGTGAGGTTGCGTGCCCGTGCATTCGCGCGCTTCGATGAATCGGCGCGGACCTGGGTCACGCCGCCCGGGACGTACACGGTCCGCGCGGGACGTTCGTCGCGCGACCTGAGCGTGCAAGCGAAGGTGGTGCTGAGATGACGTAGAGCGCGAGCTGTGAACGGCTGTTGGGGGTCAGTTTGTGGAGGGAGATGAAATGACATTGCGCAGGGTTCGTGCACTGCTTGTGGCGGGGGCGCTCGTGATCGCGGCCTCGGCCACTTCGGTTGTGATCGAGGCGGATGCGGCGCCGCCGAGCACGCCTGACTTCGGACCGAACGTCCACATCTTCAAACCGTCGACGGACCAGGCCGCGATCCAGGCCGAGCTGAACGCCATAGCGGTCGCGCAGGTCCACAACGAGTTCGGTACTCGGCGCGACGCAGTGCTCTTCGCGCCTGGCACGTACGGATCCGCCGCGCATCCGCTGGTTTTCCAGGTCGGGTACTACACGAGCGTCGCCGGGCTAGGCATTTCGCCCGACGACGTTCACATCAAGGGCGCGATCGAGGTTCCCAATCAGTGCAACGCGGATGGATGTTTTGCGCTGACGAACTTCTGGCGGTCGCTATCGAACCTGACCATCGACGTCGACACCGCGGGCGCGCCTGCGCTGCCGGCCACGGCGCCGGAGGACCCGGGATGCGTCAGCAGCAACGACCTGTACGCGGTTTCCCAGGCGGCGCCGATCCGGCGCGTCGCCGTCAACGGGTTGTTCTTCCTGTTCGACTACTGCGGGCCCAAAGGGTTCGCGAGCGGCGGTTTCATCGCCGACTCGCAGCTCGGGGTCGTGATCAACGCGACGCAGCAGCAGTGGATGACCCGCAACAGCTCCATCAGCGTCTGGACGAACGCCGTCTGGAACCAGGTCTTCTCGGGCGTGTCGGGCGCGCCGCCGCAGAGCTTCCCGCACCCGACGTACACCACGCTGGCCACCAGCCCCGTCACACGCGAGGCGCCATTCCTGTACACCGACTCGAGCGGCAGATACAACGTTTTCGTGCCGGCGGTGCAGCACAATTCGTCCGGCACTTCCTGGAGCAGCGGCCCGGCCCCCGGTACATCGATTCCTGTCGATAAGTTTTTCATCGCCCAGCCGGGTGATTCGGTCGACAGCATCAACAAGGCTCTCGGCAGCGGCAAGAACCTCATTCTCACGCCGGGCGTTTACCACCTGGCGGACAGCATCAGGGTCACGCGGCCGGACACCGTCGTGCTCGGGCTGGGCTTTCCGACTCTGATCCCGACCAGCGGCAACGCCGCCATGACCACATCGAGCGCCAAGGGTCTGCTGCTTTCCGGCCTGCTTTTCCAGGCCGGCGCTGTCAACTCCGACGTCCTGCTACGCCTTGGCGGCGACGGCAGCCAGAGCGACCACGACGCAAGCGACCCGTCAGGGCTCTACGACGTCTTCTTCCGGATCGGCGGTGCTGCGGTCGGCAAGGCGACGACAGCGCTGATCGTCAACAGCGACAACACGATCCTCGACGACATCTGGGCGTGGCGCGCGGACCACGGTAGCGGCGTGGGGTGGACGAGCAACACGTCTGACACCGGCGTCATCGTCAACGGCCGCAACGTGACCGCGTACGGGCTTTTCGTCGAGCACTTCCAGAAGTACGAGGTCATCTGGAACGGCGACAACGGCACCGACGTGTTCTTCCAGAACGAGATGCCGTACGACGTGCCCAGCCAGGCCGCGTGGATGGAGGCGCCCGGCGTCGACGGCTACGCGGCGTTCAAGGTCGCGGACGGGGTGACGCACTTCAACGGCTACGGCATGGGCAGCTACAGCTTCTTCAACCAGGGGATCGACATCTTCGCCGCCAATGCCTTCGAGGTGCCGTCGACGCTGCCGGCGGGCAGCATGCGTGACCTGCTCACGATCTTCCTCGACGCCAGTCACGGGAAGGGCGGAATCCTGAACGTGATCAACGGAGTGGGGGGCTCGTCGACCATCGCCAACCCGGACGTACCGGTGACGGTGGTGAGCTACCCCTGATCCAGCCGTGCGAGATCGCCGTGTTCGCGGCGGTCTCGCACCCACTTCGGTCATGAATTGGACTGCGCGGTTAGAGGGGAGTGGCCCCACCCCGGCCTCGACTGGTGCTTGATACGCCGGGATTGATTGGGGCAGGAGACGTCCGCGCGATGCGGCAAGACCTCTTCTACTTGCTGGTGCTTTTCTTGGCAGAGGTCTTGCGCGTGCTTGCCTTCTTCGCCGACGCTTTTGGATGGAGGCGCTCGGGAAGCACCTTCTTGCCTGTCGAGCGGTTCCACTCCTCGTATTGGTCGTCGGTGATCTTGCCCTCGACAAGCAGCTGTGCGAACTTTCGGCGCTGCGCCTTGCTCTTGAAAGGCATTAGGCAGAGGCTAGCAAACGCCGAATACGCGCCTTTCCAATGAATCGCAGAGGCGCCAATGGTCCTATTGCAATGGGAAGGACCTGAGGCCCGGGTTCAAAATCTCAGGCCGCCGACACCGGGCTCCCGACTAACTCCTACGGTTAGTCCGGACTGTCCGGCCTTTCCGGGTCCCACGAAGCCGGATAGTCCGGACTATCCGAGATGGAGTCGGAGACAGTCAGGATGACGTTGCCGACCTTCTGCTCAGTGTCCACATACCGATGGGCCTCGACCACATCCTCGAGCGCGTAGGTGCGGTCGATCACCACTCGATATCTCCCGGCCTCGATCAGCTCCTTGAGGAAGACGACCTCCTTTTTCGTCACTGCGCCGGCCGGGAAGATCACCTTCTTGTCCTGGAAGCGCGTAGTGAGCACGCGCAGGAGGTTGTCGAATCCGTCCGTGGGCAGGAACCGCCCGCCCGGCTTTAACGAGTTGCGGCTCCTCACGAATGAGTGCTTTCCCACTGCGTCGAAGATGACGTCGTAACTCTGGCCGTTCTTGGTGAAGTCTTCCTTGGTGTAGTCGATGACATGGTCAGCGCCGAGCGATTTCACGAGCTCCAGGTTCTTCGTGCTCGTGACCGCCGTCACCTGAGCGCCAAAATACTTTGCCAGCTGGACACCCGCGGTGCCGATGGCACCCGACGCGCCGTAGACGAGGACTGAATCGCCGTTCTTCACATTGGCTGCGCGGAGCGGGCTGAGAGCGTAGAGGCCGCCGTCAGTGATCCCTGCGGCCTCCACGCGGCTGAGGCTCTTTGGCTTTCGCGTGATGCGTGAGCTCTCCGGCCTCGAGATGAATTCGGCGTAGGCGCCAAATCTGATGCCCGTGCTGCCGAAAACTTCGTCGCCGGCCGCGAACTCCTTGACTGCCGGCCCCACAGCTTCGACCACGCCGGAGAAATCGCCGCCAAGGATCGGCTGCCGCGGCCGGCGAAGGCCGAAGATGGCGCGGCTCACCAGCTCGAAGCCGCGGCCGCTGCGGCGGTTGGCTTGGCGCGTCGCGCAGTCGGCCCGGGTCACCGCGACGGCGTAGATTCGGACCAGGACCTCGTCATTCTTGGGGACCGGCTTTGCTACGTCTTCGACGTGCAGGACTTCGGGGCCTCCGTACCGGTCGTAGACGACTGCCCGCATCGACTCCGAACTCTAATGCGCGTCGCGCTTTGCGCCGACACGACGGGCCCCGATTCCTTCGTCCACGTTCGATTGGTCCATTCCAAGCTTGACCTGGCGCGGCTTCACTTGACGAGCCTGCCGGACAGGCACGGGCGGTGAAACGCCGACAGGTGGTCTGAACCCATTTGGCCCTCCGTACGGTGCTCTCCGTAAGTCCAAGACTCGTCGCCGATATCAGGTTTCAAGAAGTCGGCCCTTTGGTATTTCCACAATCGAGCGACCGGGTATCGAGCCAGCTCGCCTCCAACTCCAACATCACTATTCGTGCAAGGCAGGCGATGACCGAGATGAGCTCGCAATGGAATGAAGATCCGATGCTGTTTCGCGACCGCCGGGAGGCCGGTCGGCGGCTCGCCGACCACTTGCTCGAGTACCGCGGCCGCCCCGATGTCCTCGTGCTGGGGCTCCCGCGCGGCGGGGTTCCGGTTGCGTTCGAGGTGGCCCGAGCACTTCACGCATCGCTCGACGTCCTGGTCGTCCGCAAGTTGGGCTTGCCCGGCCACGAGGAGCTTGCCATGGGCGCCATCGCCTCTGGCGGGATTCTTGTCTTGAACCCAGAGGTCATCGAGGCCTTGGGCGTGCCGATGGCCCTGATCAGGTCCGCGGCGGCGCGTGAACAGGCCGAGCTCGAGCGTCGCGAGCGCCTGTTTCGTGACGGCCGGTCGGCCGCCGATCCCGCGGGTCGCACGGTGATCCTGGTCGACGACGGCCTCGCGACGGGTGCGACGATGCGGGCCGCGATCAAGGCTCTTCGCGAACGCAACGCGGCCGCTATCGTCGTCGCCGTGCCGGTGGCTTCGGAGTCCACGTGCAGGGAGCTCGAACCACTGGCCGACCGTGTCGTCTGCCTGATCCGGCCGCGGTCGTTCGGTGCAGTCGGTGAGTGGTATCTGGACTTTGGGCAGACCAGCGACCCTGAGGTCAGGACTCTCCTCGATGAGGCTCAAGAGGCTCGGGCCGCAGTTGCGCAGGGAGGGCGCAACAGGAGCACTGATGTTCCACACAACACGACTACCTGCTGACCGGGAACGTCCCTGAGGCTCAGTCCCAGAGCGAAGCCGAGAACAAAGTCCGCGATCTTCTCGAGGAGATCGCCAACCGCTTCAAGTCGCTGCGGCCCAAGAGTGAAAAGGCCCTACCAAAGCCGAGTACCAGGGTCTGGAGCTGGCGTTCCTGACCCAAACGGCAAACAGGCGCAAACACTATCTGGGAGCACGCCCGGCCGGAGAGACGGAACCAGAGCACAAGTAAAGGCGACCTACCGGTCATGGGCTCTTGAATTCTCAATCAGCCGCCTAAACGATCGCGCCAACGCATCGATCGGATGCGGGGGAGCAGCACGAGCGTACCCATCCACACGCCGATCCAGAATGCCGTCGACGCGAGCAGCTCCAAGTTCGTCACGTCGCCGCCGGCCGAGCGTATGAAGATCAGACGCGAGCGATCGAGCCACGGCAGGACATCCGGTATCGGTTTTGCGTCGAGCCAGTAGTAGAGGACATCGACGTGGCCGGTCTGGTAATCGGTGTCGAAGGTCCACAGCTTGTTCGCCTCGAATATGCGCTGCCAGAGCAGGATGTCGCTTAGGGCATAGAAGCCGAGTGCGATGGCGAGCGCGACCACCGCCCGCTGCTTAGCGGTGGTGCGAGCCATCGTGGTGTCGCTTTCCTTCTTCGACCGGCGGCGGCGAGGGCACGGCAGCAGGCGGGATCAGCTCCGCGACTTGGGGTGGGGTGCGGGGCGAGGCGGCCGCACTCGCGTTGTTGTCCGGCTGCGAGGGCGAGGCGCCGACGCCAGGCGGTCGGAACAGGAACTCCTGCAACCCTTCCTTGACCAACTGGCTTGTGGCTATCGCCAGCGCCAGCGCGGCGCACCCGACCGTTATCGTGTCCATCAGCCCCTTCGCGCGGCGCCGCCGCGCGGCGCGGTCAGTCCGGGAGGGCTGCTGGATGAACGCCGCGCCACCTTTCTCCGCCAGCTCCCGGGCGAGCGGTACGTATCCGGCGGCGAAGACCGCGACCAGTACGAGCGCGGCCGCTCCCCGCAGCACGCGATGCCTGCCTGCCCGCCGCGCCGCGTCCCACCACCTGCGGACCAGCGGAACTCGCAGGATGACCAGCGGCGCGCTCACTTCGACCGCGTAGAGGAAGATCGTCGTCAAACCGAACAGCAGAAACAGGTGAAGCAGGATCGTGGCCCAGACGACGTACGTGATTCGCTGCACCGACTTCCAGTGCCGCCCCAACCACTGCTGCGCCCGGCGATTGGCGGTGATCACGAGCGGAACCAGCAAAAGCGTCGATAACGTTCCGGCGAAAAGAAAGGTGTGACCACCGATGCGTGTCAGCACTGTGCCGGGGAATGTATCGCCGGTGGTGATCGCCGCAAGTGTGATGTCGGTGGCGGCGGTCGCGAACATGGCGATGCCATAGTCGCGTCGGAGGATGACGTGCCACCTCCACCCTGTGATCGCGTGGAT
>Ga0209057_1001327_pt1 | contig 20089 bp, 21 predicted proteins | sample GraSoiAngelo_146_FD_185903 | JGI IMG/M metagenome (GOLD analysis project Ga0209057, IMG submission 185903) | Grasslands soil microbial communities from the Angelo Coastal Reserve, California, USA - 14_1009_05_30cm (SPAdes) (version 2) | ecosystem: Environmental > Terrestrial > Soil > Grasslands ... | reverse complement strand
GACGAGCGGGTTCGGTGTCTGGTCGTAGCTCTCGGACCACCGGTCGTATCCGTCGCGAACGTCCGGTCGCTGCACTTTCTTGTTCATGAGTCTCTGCCCCCGAGACCACGCAGCTGCCGATCGTGGACCCGCGCCAACGATAGCTGCGCGGTGACCGCCCCGATGAGCGCAGTCAACATGTCCCATTGCGTGTCCCACGGGTCGCCCTGCGTAGCGAGAAACGCATCCGCACCCGACCGCAGGGTGACCGCCGCGGCCCACTCGAAGAGCTCGTACGAAGCGCTGATTGCCAGACAAACCGCGGTCACCACGAAGAACAACCACTTCCCGGGCACCAACGGCGAGCGGCGAAGCAGAACCTCGCGAGCCAGAATCGCAGGAACGAAGCCCTGAGCGAAATGGCCGATGCGATCGTAGTCGTTGCGACGCAGATGGAGCGCACGCTGAAGCCAGAAACCCAGCGGAACACGCTCGTAGGTGTAGTGCCCACCCACCATCAGGACGAGAGCGTGGACGAAGATCAGAACGTAGGCAAGGGACGTCAGAGGAAAACGACGCCGGGTCAGAACCAGCACGGGGACACCGAGAAGTATCGGAAGGACCTCCAGCACCCAGGTAATCCGGTCGTGCGCGCCCAGGGCCGAGAGCCCAAGACAGAGGGCTCCAAGCCCCAGGAGCAGGGCCGGGGTCCACCGCGTGCGCGGGTCAGGCGCCATCGGGCCAGGCCAACGGACCCAGGTCATGGCAGAGTCCGTGCGCTGTCGAGCAGACCCTCCAGCGTCTCGCGCACGTCGGTGTGCGCGAACGTGAACCCCTGACTCATGAAGCGTGCCGGCAGGCAGCGCCGGCCAGTGAGCGCCAGGGACGGCTCCGTGCGCAGGAAAAAGGCTCCGATCCGCACGGCAAGCGCGGGCGCCGGCGGGCCAAAGCGCACACCCAGGGCGCGGCGCAGCTCGCGCATGAAGGTCGCGTTCGTCACGGGCGTGGGTCCGGTGGCGTTGTAGGTGCCGTGGACGTCCTCGCGCTCGATCGCCCAGCGAAACATGCGGCTGAGATCGCTCACGTGGAGCCAGCTGATGTACTGCCGTCCGCTTCCGACCGTTCCGCCGAGCCCGAGGCGTGCCAGGCGGACGAGCTTCTCGAGCGCTCCGCCACCTCGCCCGAGGGCAAACCCGATCCTGAGGATGGTCTTTCGCGTTCCCGGCGTCACCTGTTCCTCGACCTTCGCCTCCCATTGCTCGCAAACGCCGACCGAGAACCCGTCGCCGTGGGGAGCCGTCTCGTCACACACCCGGTCCTCGGCATCGCCGTAGATGGCGAGCGAGCCCGTCTGCACCCACGCCGACGGCGGTCGAGCGCAGCGGCGAATGGCGCCGCCGATCGCCTCCACCGAATGGACGCGCGACTCGACGATCTCCCGGCGATTGGCCGCGGTGTAGCGGCAATCCACGCTCCGGCCCGTCAGATTGACGACCGCGGCGGCACCATCCAGGGCCTCCGCCCATGGACCGAGCGTCCGCCCGTCCCAGCGGAGGTCCTGGACGGCGCCGGCACCGGTGCCCGGCGTCCGCGTGAGGTTCACGACCTCGTAGCCGGCCATCGCCAGGTCGGCGGCCAACGCCGTCCCGAGGAAGCCGCTGCCGCCGGCAAGCACGACCCGCGGACGACTGGCTCTCACGCGCGTCGGCCCGTCAGTCAGGCTCGGGCCGAGGGACCTGCCGGAACATGGCGATGCCCGGGACGACCGGGAGCCTCATTTCTCGCGGTCGGCGAGTCGGCTGCCCAGCGCGGCGCTGGAGAACGCCGCCAAGGGCACGAGGAGCAGGGAGACGGCCCACTCCGAGCCGGGTCCCCCCTGGAGCACCGCGACGCCGACCCGATGCACGATGTCACCCGAGATGATGAGCGACGGGAGCACGAGCACCGCGACCGAGAACCAGCGGCTCCAGCGGGCCAGGTAGCCGACGCCCAGCCCGAAGAGCCCGAACACCAACACATCGAAGAGGAGGAACAGCAGGGCCGACGGCGCACGAAGCGCAAAGGACACCTTCGCCATCCCCGCGACCATGCTCAGGCCAGCGGGGTTCACGAGGTCCGCAAGCACCTGCGGCCGCCGCCTTGCCTCGCTCACGGCCACCAGCCTCCACACTTCCGTCCTCACTTGCAAACACCGGCCCGATCGGCACAAAGCCACCCATGCCCCTCGCCCTCGTGACCGGCGGCTCGCGCGGCATCGGGCGCGCCACCGTGGAGCGCCTGGCGTGCGACGGTGCCGACGTCGCTTTCATCTACCGGCGCGACGCGAAGGCCGCGGCGGAGGTCGAGGCCGCGGTGCGCGCGCGCGGTCGCTCCTGCACCGCCCTCCTGGCCGACCTGGGCGAGCCCGCCGAGGTCGCCGCCGCCCTCGACCGCCTGGGCGACACGCCCGTCGACTTCTTCGTCGCCAACGCGGCCGCCACCGCCTTCCGGCCGCTCCTCGAGGTGAAGCCGCACCACCTCGAGAAGACCTACGCCATCACCATCGGCGCCTTCCTCCAGATCGTGCAGCGCATCGCGCCGCGCATGCCGCCCACCGGCCGCATCGTCACCATCTCGGGCATGGACACGCACCGCTACGTCGCGGGGCACGGCATCCTCGCCTCGGCCAAGGCCGCGCTCGAGGCGCTCACGCGCTACCTCGCGGTCGAGCTCGGCCCGCGCGGCATCACGGTCAACTGCGTGAACCCGGGCTACGTCGAGACCGACTCGGTCGCCATGTACCTGGCCGACGAGGCGGGCCGCAAGGCGTTCTTCGAGGAGATCGAGGGAGCCACGCCGCTCCGCGCGCTCGGCCAGCCGGAGGAGGTGGCGGCGCTGGTCGCGTTCCTCTGCTCCGCCGACGCCGCCTGGATGCAGGGGCAGGTCCTCTACCTGGACGGCGGCATCTTCCTCCACGCGCCCGGCCACAGCGTGCGCTGGTGGCGGCAGACGGGGCGCTGGCCCCGGTGACGAGCTTGCGTCCCCCGGCGCGCCGCGGCTAAGGTCGCTCCGTGCGCAGCCGGGCCGTCGTGTCCGTCATCGGCCGCGACCAGAAGGGCGTGGTGGCGCGCATCTCCACCTACCTCGCCTCCTCGAACATCAACATCGAGGACATCGAGCAGCGCGTGATGGAGGGACTCTTCATCATGACGATGCTCGTCGACCTCTCCGATCTCTCCATCACGCTCGACGAGCTGGTGATGGGGCTCCGCAAGATCGGCGAGGAGATCAACATGGAAACGACGCTCCGCCTGGCGGGCGGGCCGGCGGAGCGCAAGCGCGTCGCCGTCCTGGTGACCAAGGAGCCGCACTGCCTGGCGCAGCTCGTCCAGGACCGCGACGCGGGCGTGCTGAACGGCGACCTGGTCGTCGTCCTCTCGAACCACGCGGACCTGGAGCCGCTCGCGCGCGAGCACAAGATCCCCTTTGCGTGGGCGCCGTCCACCGACAAGGCGGCGCACGAGGAGTTCCTGCTCGCCCGGCTGGCCGAGCACAAGCCCGACCTGGTCGTGCTCGCGCGCTACATGCAGATCCTGACCACGCGCGTGATCGACCGCTACCCCTTCCGCATCATCAACATCCACCCCTCGCTGCTGCCCTACCACCCGGGCTCCAACGCCTACAAGCAGGCGTGGGAGGAGGGCGTGCGCGTCTCGGGGTGCACGGCGCACTTCGTGACCGAGCAGGTCGACGCCGGCCCCGTCATCTTGCAGGACGTGTTCCACATCCGCGTCGGGGAGGACGCGCTCGAGGACGTGAAGGCGCGCGGCCGCGCGCTCGAGGCCAAGATCCTCTCGCAGGCGGTGCAGCTCTACCTGAACGACCAGCTGGTGGTGAAGGAGAAGAAGGTCATCTTCCGGCCAGGCCGCTTCCCGAGCGTGGCGGCGGGCGGGTCGTGAGCGCACCGGCCTTCTCGGTCTGGGTGACGGGCCCCGAGCAGGGGGCCGCGGAGGCGATCGCCGAGGAGCTGGCGCGCCGGCTCGCGGCGCGCCGCGTGGCGGTGGAGGTCCTCGACCGGCGCACCCCCGGCATCGACGCGCTCGCGGGCGAAGGGCTCGAGCGGCGCGCCGCCTTCGTCGCGGGGCTCCTCGTGCGCCACGGCGTGGCCGTGGTGATCGCGCTGCCGGTGGCCGCGCGTGCGATGCGCGAGCGCGTGCGCGCGGAGCTCGGCCGCATGATCGAGGTCTACGCGCGGCCCGCGCACGAAAGCGCCGGCACGACCTACGAGCCGCCCGAGCGCCCGGAAGTCGAGATCACCGTGCCCGAGCCCGCGCCCGGCGCGGGCGTCGAGCAGGCGCTCCGCACGCTCGAGGTGCTCGACCTCCTGCCGCGCGGCGAGGAGCCGGCCTACTCCGAGGAGGAGGAGCGCGAGGTCATCCGCCGGCTGAAGGCGTTCGGGTACCTGTAGCGCGCGCCGGTTATGTGGCATCCGCCATGACACTGTGTCACGGCGGGCACTCGCACGGGCCACAACCGGCGGGGGAATAGCGTCAGCACCGAGTCGATGCCGACGGTCATCGGCGGATCACGGCCGAGACCCTCCCGCTGGACGCCGCTGGTGCGGTTCTTGCTCTCGTCGGACGCGTGCCCGATTACGTCAGCCTTCGCCACCTCGGTGGCGGGCGGAAGGGGCTCCTCCTGCTCCTCCGCTATGTGTTCATCGCCGCGGCGTCGTACCTCCTCCTCTTCCGGGAGCCCGGAGAGCTTCCCTCGCCGACCCTCGCGTTCGTGATCGCGAGCGCGCTCGCGAGCAACGTTGCCCTCTCCTTCGTGCCCGTGCGGCACCTGCTGTCATGGTACCTCGCGGCGTCCGTGCTGGTCGTGGACACGCTCTGGGTCTCCTGGGCGCTGCACGCGACGGGGGCGGACGGGCAGGGGTTCTTCCTCCTCTACTCGTTCGTCGTCTTCCTCTCGATGCTGGGCGGGAACTTGCCCGTCATGCTGGTCGGGAGCGGGCTCGTCTTCGCCGCGAACTTCGTCTCGGAATCGCCCGCGACCATGTTCACGTCTGCTCACCTGCTCCACCTCGTTTTCCTCTACACGGTCGCCCTCTTCTACGGGCACGTCCTCGGCCAGGTCCGCCACGAGCGGGCGCGCGCCGACCGCGGCTTCGCCTGGGCCCGGGAGCTCGAGGTGAAGGTCGCCGAGCGCACCGAGCAGCTCCAGCGACTGTACGAGGAGTGTCTCGCCGCGAACCGCCTCAAGTCCGAGTTCATCGCCAACATGTCGCACGAGCTGCGCACGCCGCTCCACATCATGATGGGCTACACGGAGATGCTGCTCGACGGGGACGGCGGCCGGCCGAGCGAGGAGCACGATCAGATGGTCGTCCGCATCCGCGAGGCGTCGCACGGCCTCCTCGAGCTCGTCGACGGGCTGCTCGACCTCCGCAAGCTCGAGTCGGGCAAGATGCCGCTCGAGATCGAGCCCGTGCACCTCGCCCCCTTCCTCGGGCACTTTCAGCGCCGCGAGCGACTGCCCGTGGCCCCGAACGTCGCGCTGCGCTGGCGGATCGGCCCTGCACTGCCCGAGATCGAGACCGATGTCGCCAAGCTCAGCATCGTCCTCGACAACCTGGTGAACAACGCGATCAAGTTCACGCGCGATGGCACCATCACCGTGAGCGCATCCGACGTCCCCGCCGAGCGGCGCGTCGTCTTCCGCGTCGAGGACACCGGCCCCGGCATCCCGAGCGAGCACCTGGCCGCGATCTTCGAGCCCTTCCATCAGGTCGACGAGCGATCGGACCGCGCGGGCGGCGTGGGGCTCGGGCTCGCCATCGTGCGCCACTACGTGGCGCTGCTCGGCGGCGAGATCAGGGTCTCGTCGCAGCCGGGCGCCGGCTCGAGCTTCGAGGTCACGCTGCCCTACCGGCCGGGCGAGCCCGCGAGCGATATGCGCCCCGGGGCCGAGCCGCGCGAGCAGCGACGGGCGGCCTGAGCCCGCGCGAAGATCAGCGACCATCGCGTCGAGGGCGAGCGCTTTCAGGGCGCGCCAGAAGGGCGGCGCGGCCGCCGACTGGCTGGTGGTCGGGCCGGACGGCACCGCGACCCTCGCCCTCCCCGCCCACGCTCGAGACGCGCGACGGAGCGCTCGTCCTCCTGCGCCCGACGGGGTGCGCCAGCCCGCGTCAGTGGAGCACGCGCGGCCCGCGCGCGCCGAGGCCGGTGCCGCGCGAGCCGCGGCGCGTGAACGAGCTCAGTTCCCAGCGGTCGTGCTCGCGCAGGTACTTGAGCACGTAGAGGTGCCCGTCGCCGCCGCGCACACGGAAGTAGTCGGCGTCGCTCCCGTACCAGCGGTCGAGGAGGTCGTCGACCTCGATCGTCTGCTCGCCGAGGACGAAGCGGCGGGGGCCCTCGCTGGCGCGCTCGGCGCGGCACTCGACCTGGATGCGCATGCCGCGGCATTAGCGCCCGTCGCCCCGCGGCGTCAAGATCGCCCCGCCGCGCGTGTCTCGCCGCGCGGGCCGCGACCGTGATATCGCATCCTGCACCATGCCTGACCTCGACGGGAAGATCGCGTTCGTCACCGGGGCGGGCTCGGGCCTGGGGCGCGAGATCGCGCTCACCTTCGCGCGCGCCGGCGCTCGCGTGGCGGTGAACGACCTGCGCGCCGAGGCGGCCGCGGCCGTGCAGGAGGACCTGGCGGTGCTCGGCGCCGCCCTCTCGTGCGGCCCGCTCGTGGGCGACGTCTCCGACTCTGGGCGCGTACGCGGCTGGTTCGAGACGCTCGGGCGCACCACGGGTGAGCGGCTCGACGTGCTGGTCAACAACGCGGGCTACGCCGACGTCGATCCCGAGACGCAGGCGCGCATGCGGCGGCAGATCGAGGAGCTCACGGCCGGGGGACCGGTGGTGACCGCCCTCGACGCCACGCGGCGGATGACCGACGAGCGCTGGGCCCGCATGCTCGCCGTCCACCTGAACGGGACCTTCTTCTGCACGCGCGAGGCCCTCGGGCTCATGGTGCCGCAGCGGAGCGGCCGCATCATCAACATGGCGAGCATCGCGGGCACGACCGGGATCGCCGGCGTGACCCACTATTCGGCCGCCAAGGGCGGCATCGTCGCCTTCACGAAGGCGCTCGCCCGCGAGGTCGGCCCGCAGGGCATCCTCGTGAACGCGATCGCGCCGGGCTACATCGACACGCCCCTCCTCGACGTCATGGGCGACCAGCGCGCCATGCAGACGGCCATGATCGCGCTGCAGACGGCCGTCGGACGGCTCGGGGAGGCGCGCGAGATCGCGGCGACGGCGCTCTTCCTGGCTGGCCCGGGGGCGAGTTACTTCACGGGGCAGGTGCTGTCGCCGAATGGGGGGCTGGTGATCTGACTCGGCCGCCCGGCGCCGGCCACTCAACCGCTATCCGTTAGACGGTTTTCACTCTCATGAATTGGCTTGAGAGTTTGGCTCAGCCCTTCATCTGGCACCCAGCTAGGGCGGCTTGCGTCGGCCTTGCCTGGCTTGGGGTGAGCTTGGTGCTTCCAAAAGCCGCACGTCTGCCGTTGCTCGTCGCGGCGGTCGGCTGGGGTGTGTTCGCCGCCCTCGAGTTCGAGGCCTGGCGCGAGAGAGCGAATATCCGCATCGACTTGCCGGTCACCTGGCCCGCCCTCTGCATCCTTACGGCAGGCTGCTTGGCCCTCTCCCTCAAGCGGATCACCGCGCGGAGTGTCGCGAGGCCTGACCGGAGGCCGAAGGAGTTTCGCTGAGCGATACGATGATCCCGGAGACGTTCTGCCCAAGAGGATCGGAACCGAGCGCCAGCGAGCCGTCTAACCGGTTGCAGCGGACCGGCGCGCAACCAGCTCGTCACGGCCGGGCGGTGGTGGGCGCCGGCCGCTCAACCGCAGGTCGTTGACGGAACAGGATATGGAGGACGCCGAGTACCACCGAATCTGCTCAAGGCCCGACGTCATGGTAGTCCGTGCGCGGCGGCGAGCAGGTCGATCGGATGCTCGACGCGTACGCGGAGCCCGCGCAGGATCGCGCCGGCCCTGATCTGGAGGATGCAGCCCGGGTTGGCCGCGGCCACCACGTCCGCGCCCGTCGCCGCGATGCGGTCGAGCTTCCGCTCGAGGAGGCGGCGCGCCATCCCGGGCTCGGTCAGGTTGTAGGTGCCGGCGCTGCCGCAGCACATGTCGGACTCCTCGAGTTCGACGAGACGGACGCCCGGGACGGCGGCGAGCAGCTGCCGGACCTGCGCGCGCACCCCCTGCCCGTGCGCGAGGTGACACGGGTCGTGCACGGCGATGGTGCAGGCGAGCGGGCGCGACGGGGACGGTAGCCCGAGCTCGGCGAGGAGTGCGAGCGCGTCCCGTGCGCGCGCGCCGACGGCGGCGGCCTCCGGCTCCCCGGGGAGCAGCTCGCCGTACCCACGCAGGAGCGCGCCGCAGCCAGCGGCGTTCGAGACCACCCAGTCGGCTCCTGACGCTCCGAGCACGCTCGCGACACGCCGCGCCAGCATCCGGGCGCGCTCCACGGCACCGAGATGGATGGCGAGCGCGCCGCAGCACCCCTGTCCACGTGGGACCAGGACGCGCAGGCCCGCGTGCCGGAGGAGCCGCGCCGTGGCGACGCTCGTCGCCGCGAAGACCGTCTCGGTGACACAGCCCGTCAGCAGGACGGCCGTGCCGCGCCGCCGGCCCTCCGGCTCGAGCACCTCGGGCAGGCGCGGGGCGCGGGCGGCGCCCGGCATCGCCGCCGCATATGCGAGCCATGTGCTGCGGAGGCGCCGCGCATAGCGCCCGAGCCACGCCCTGCCGCCCAGCGGCCGCAGCGGCGCGAACGCCGCCCGTCGTAGGGCCGGCGTGGTCAGCACCGCCGCCAACGCACGCCGCCCCCAGCGCGCCGGCGCCGGCCGGAAGCGCTCGATGTGCGGCCGCGCCGCCTCGATCAGCGCGCCGTACTCGACGCCCGATGGGCACGCCGTCTCGCACGCGCGGCAGCCGAGGCAGAGGTCCAGGTGCCGGATGACCTCGGGCGTGGGCGTGAGCTGGCCCTCTTCCAGCGCGCGGATCAGGTGGATGCGGCCGCGCGGCGAGTCGGCCTCCACGCCGAGCTCGACGTAGGTCGGACAGGCGGCGAGGCAGAGCCCGCAGTGGACGCAGGTGAGGAGCTTCTCGCGCGCGACGAAGCGGGTCTCAGGGCTCGACAATGCGATCGTCCTTGTGCGCGCCGAGCGCGCGCGCGTAGCGCCGGCTGCGCTCGGGCATGCGGGTCTCGCCGCGCGGCGCCGCCTGGTCGCCGAACACGGTGCGCGCGAAGTCGAGCCCGGCGAGCAGCGTCGAGATCTCGTCGTGGTCCTTGGGCGAGAAGAGGCGCACCGGATCGCCGAGCGCCACCCAGCCGATCGGCACGACCGTGTCGGGCGGGATGCGCGTCCGGATGTGCACGATGCCGCGGATGCGGACCGTCGCGCGCGCGCCGATGCTGGCGCCGTTGAAGATGCAGGCGCCGGTGGCGATGAAGACGTCGTCCTCGATGCGGCAGCCGCTCAAATGCGCGTGCGGCCCGACCAGCACGTGGTCGCCGAGCGATGCGGGATGGTGCGCGACGCCGCGGATCACCGCGTTCTCCATGATGATGCACCGCTCGCCGAGCTTGACCGGCCCGCTCTCCGCGGTGAGGACGGCGCCGAAGAGGACGCGGCTCTCGGCGCCGACGGTCACGTCGCCGCAGATGGTGGCGTTGGGCGCGACGTAGGCCGATGCGTGGATGCGGGGCCGTTTCCCGCCATGCTCGAGGATCATCGTCGATCACCCTCCATCAGATGCCGGCGACGAACCGCCCGGGGGCGAAGAGCCCGCCCGGGTCGAACGCCGCCTTGATGCCGCGCATGAGCGCGACGCCCTCTCCCGGATCGCCCCACACGTCGAGCTCGGCCTTCACCTCCGGCGTGGCGCGCTCGACCACGAGCGAGCCGCCGCGCGCCTCGAGGCCGGGCCGGAGCGCCGCGACGAGACCGGCAACGGCGCGCGCCTCGGGGACCGCCACCCGCACCACGCCGCTCGCCGCGTGCGCGAGGCAGCGGAGCGCGGCGCCGCATCGGCTCACCCGCGCGATGAATTCGCCGAACTCGGTCGGTAGCATGCCAGCGCGCAGCACGGCCGCCGCCGGCTCGAGCGCGAAGCCCGCGAGCCGCGCGCGCAGCGCCGCGCCGTCGGCGACGGTGATGGCGCGGAGACCGCGCGCCCGTGCAAGCTCCAGCGTGCGCGCCCGGGCGTGCGCCACCTCCTCCGCGATGCCGGCGAGCCCGACCACGAGCGCGGCGCCGTCGCCCGGTCCCTCGGGCAGAGCGCCGGGTCCTCCCACCTCGAGCCACAGGGGCGCGACCTCGCTCGCCATCACGCCGAGCGCGGCCTCGGCCGCCGCCTCGACCGAACGGGCGGCGATCACCACCGCCTCCTCGCACGCCGGCCGTGGCCGCACCTTGAACGTCGCCTCGACAATCACGCCGAGCGTGCCGAGCGCGCCGACGTGGAGCTTCGGGAGGTCGTAGCCGGCGACGTTCTTGACCACGCGCCCGCCGCCGGCGACCAGCGCGCCGTCGGCGCCCACCACTCGGATGCCGAGCAGGAGGTCGCGCACGCGGCCCTGGGAGGCGCGGAGCGGGCCCGAGAGGTTCGCGGCGATGAGGCCGCCGACCGTCGTCGCGTCGGCGCGCGGCGGGTCGAGCGGCAGCCACTGGTCGCCGGTGGCGAGCGTCCTCGCGAGCGCGGCGAGCGTGCAGCCCGCCTCCACGGTGACCGTCATGTCGCCGGCCTGGTGGTCGATGACGCGCGCCAGGCGGTCGAGCCCGAGTACCACGTCGAGCCGCGCGGGCGGCGCGCCGACGCTCATGTGCGCGCCGAGCCCCTGCACGACGAGGCTCGCGCGCGCCCGGCCGGCCGCCCGCACGCACTCCTGCACCTCGGCCACGCTCCCCGGGCGCACCACCCAGGCGGGCACCACGCCGTCGACGGGGGCGCCCGGCGCCACGTACTCGGCGCCGACGATGTCCGCCCACGGCGTCACATGGCCGCCTGCCGCCGCGGGGCGCGCGTCTCGACGCACACCTTCGCGTCGGGGAAGATCTTGTGCGGATTGGCGCGTCCCTCGGGATCGAACACGGCGCGCAGCCGCGTCATCGCGCGGAGGTCGTCGGGCCCGAAGAGGAGCGGCATCTGCGCCATCTTCTCGACCCCGATGCCGTGCTCGCCGGTGAGGCTCCCGCCGAGCGCGACGCACGCCTCCAGGATCTCCCGTCCCGCCGCGAGCACGCGCCGGACCTCGTCCTGGTCGCGCTCGTCGAAGAGGAGGATCGGGTGGATGTTGCCGTCGCCGGCGTGGAAGACGTTGGCGATGCGGAGCCGGTGGCGCTTCGCCGCCGCGGCGATGTGCCGCAGGATGTCCGGCACGCGGGTGCGCGGCACGACGCCGTCCTGCGTGCAGTAGTTGGGCGCGAGCCGGCCGACGGCGCCGAAGGCGCGCTTGCGGCACTTCCAGAGCGCGGCGCGCTCCGCCTCGTCGCGCGCGACGCGCACCTCGCGCACGCCGTTCGTGCGACAGACGGTAGCGACCTGCTCCGCCTGCGGGTCGAGGCCGACCGCAGGGCCGTCCAGCTCGATCAGGAGGACGGCGCCCGCGTCGGTGGGGAGGCCGATGTGGTACGCCTGCTCCAGCGCCTGGAGGATCAACCGGTCCATCATCTCGAGCGCCGCCGGCACGATGCCGGCCGCGATGATCCCCGAGACCGCCTCGCTCGCCGCGTCGACCGACTCGAAGACGGCGAGCAGCGTGCGGAACGCCTCTGGCGCGCGCACCAGACGGAGGGTGGCGCGCGTCACGATGCCGAACGTCCCCTCGGCGCCGACCACGAGCCCGACCAGGTCGTAGCCCGGGCGATCCTCGACCGCGCCGCCGAGCGCCACCACCTCGCCCGACGCCAGCACCAGCTCCACGCCGAGGACGTGGTTCGTCGTCACACCGTACTTGAGCGTGTGCGGGCCGCCCGAGTTCTCGGCGATGTTGCCGCCGATGGTGCACGCCGGCTGGCTCGACGGATCGGGGGCGTAGCAGAGCCCGTGCGCGCGCACGGCGTTCGTGACCCACTGGTTCACCACGCCCGCCTGCGCGACGATTCGGCGGTTGGCAACGTCGATCGCCTCGATCGCGCTGAGGCGGCTGGTGCCGACCATGACCGGCGCCTCGACCGGCAGCGTGCCACCCGAGAGACCGGTGCCCGCGCCGCGCGGCACGAAGGGGATGCGCTCCGCGGCCAGCAGCCGCAGCACCGCCGCGACCTCCGCGGGGGTGCGCGGCAGCACGACGACCTCGGGCGCCGCGCGCTCGAGCGTGTAGCCGTCGCACTCGTAGACGAGGAGCGCCTCGGGGCGGTCGATGACGCCGTCGCTGCCGACAGCGGTGCGGAGCTGCGTGAGGAGCGCAGCCGGGAGCATCGTGACCGACTTGTAGTCCTGAGGCTCTGCGCTGTACAGGCTGGCGCGCATGCCCGTAACGGTTCCAGTTGCGCGTGCTCCGCGCCCCTTCGCCGCCGCGGCTCCGATACCGTGGTGAGCGCCTTGGCGTGTGTCAGGGGTGCGCGCGTGGCATCGTGATCGCATGCGTGCCCTGGCGGCGCTGCTGGCGCTCATCACCGTCATGCCGGCCCACGCGGCCAACGAGCCGCTCCCGACGGCGAGCGCGCTGCAGGAGCAGGTGAGGAGAGCCTACCGCAGCGCGCGCTCGTACCACGACCACGGCACGGCGACCGACGCTCCCAGCAGTGCGACCTTTGAGACCAGCTTCTCCCGCGAGCACGGCCTCAAGATGACGTGGGACGAGTCGGTCAACGGGCGCCGCTGGGCCTCCTTCGTCCTCTGGGGCCGGGGTGACTGCTTCCGCCAATACATGGCAGTCCCCGGAGGCAGCACGACCTACCTCGACTGCACGCGCCCGGAGTGGCTGGACGGCCTCGGCTCTCTTAAGCTGCACGAGTTCCTCGTGCCGCGGCTGCTGATCGAGCGATTCGGACGCGGGAATGACGCGCCCGTCGAGGCCACCGTCCAGGAGCGCAGCCTCGCGGACGGCACACGCGCGTGGGTCATCGAGCAGCGACCGCGCAACCAGGGCTTCATCAGAACATGGGTGGATCCTGCGACGCTCCGCGTGCTCCGTTACGAGCAGGCTGCGGGGTTGGACACCGGACCGCGGCTCACGATCGAGTACCGGGACGTCGAGCTGAACGCGCCGGTGCCCGAGGGCGCGGTCACGTTCCGGCCACCGTTCCTCGTAGCCCACGACCCTCGCCGGCGACCATTGCCGTTCCTCGCCGCGATCGCGGTGCTCGCCTTCGGCGCCGGAATGCTGCTCGGGGGCATCCGCCTCGCTGGAGACGGCGGACGGGGCCGAGCGGTCGCCGCTCGCCGTCGCGTGCTGCGTGCCGCGCGCTGGCTCGGAATCGGCGCCGTCGGGGTGCTGGCGGCCTCGGCGGCTGCTCTCCTGCTCGGTGGGTTCGGGTTGCTCTCGCTCGGCGCGGAGGTCTCGGAGCGCTTCTTCGAGGTCGTGCTCCTCCTGACCGCAGCTGCGCCGCTGCTCGCGCTCGTGCCGGTCATCGTCGCCCTCGGGGTCACCCTCGCGCTGTGGGCGCGGGCGATGCTTGGCGGCAACTAACGCTGAGCGCCGCGGGCCTCGAGGAGGTGCACGAAGCGGTGGTCGATCGTCGGGTCGCCGACCTGCGCGTAAGAGAGCATGGAGCGCCCTTCGGCATCGCGGGCGTTGGGCTCCGCGCCGGCGTCCAGCAGCGCGTCGAGGGCCGCCTCGCTAGGCAGGCTGGCTTGCTCGACGAAGGGGTACATGAGCGCCACGCGCCCGCGGGAATCCCGGGCGTTGGGGTTCGCGCCCGCAGCAAGGAGGAGGCGTATCACGTCCGCGCTCCCCCTTGCCGCCGCTACCATCAGGGCGGTGCGCCCGTTGGGTTCGGGGAGCGACGCATCGGCGCCGTGGTCGAGGAGGAAGCGGACAACGGACGTCGCGCGGCGGTCGACGGCGGCGGTGAGCGGAGGACGGTGCGGGGGGTCCGGCAGCGCCGTCGCGTTCACGTCCGCGCCGTGGGCCACGAGTGCTTCGACGATTCCCAGGTGGCCGAGCTCCGCCGCCACTTCGAGCGAGGCGGGTGCAGCAGGAGCCCCGCGCTCGAGCAGTAGGTCGACAATGCGCTCGTTGCCGTGGAACGCCGCGCGGCGAAGTGCCGCGTCGTAGTTCTGAGGGCCGACGCCCTTCTCGAGCAGGAAGGCAACCGCATCCGGCTGTCCCCTTTCGACGGCTGCAAAGAACGCGTGCTCCACGCTGTCCGGGTCGATGCGCCCCTCCAGCCGCACCCAGAGCTGCTCGAGCACATCTACGTAGCCCTCCTCGGCGGCGTACACCCACGGGCTCATGTAGTACCTGTCCTTTGCCAGCGGGTCCCTCGCGGAAAGGATTGCCCTCTTGGCAGCGGGGACGTCGCCATCCTCGATCGCCTCGCGGGGCGTCGGCCGGACGGCCAAGGGCGTGTGGGCGAGCCGCCGCCGCAGCCCGAGGACGCGAACGATGTGCCGACGATGAGTACGAGCACCCCGGCCCGCATGCGCGGTGGCGCGAGCCGCCACAGAATCCCGGCGATGAGGCGCGCGACCACGTAATAGAGGGCGAGGTACGGCAAGGCGAGCAACGCAAAGGGCGGGAAGGAGACGCTCGCCGTTAGCACCGCAACCACGGGTACGAAGCCCGCCACGACGAAGAAGAAGATGAACGCCGGCACGGTGGCCGCAAACGTCGCGACGAGAAGCCAGGTTGCGAGGCGTCGGGAGCGAAGCATGCTCGTCGCCGAGTCGGTGCAAGGGATGTGCCCGTCCGCTCTGGTGACGCGGGGCGGCTCGCGCGGCCGCGGCGTGTCGGAAAATTGTCAGCTGGGTCCACGCGTGGCGGCTTCGTGGCCCCTCGTGTAAAGTGCGCGCCCGTGACCGCGATACCCGGCGAGTTCGCGCCGCCCGCGCGCCTGCTCCTCGGCCCCGGCCCCTCCGAGGTCCACCCGCGCGTGCTGCGCGCCATGTCCGCGCCGCTCGTCGGTCACCTCGACCCCGCCTTCATCGCGATGATGGAGGAGGTGAAGGCGCTCCTGCGCTTCGTCTTCGCGACCGAGAACACGCTCACCTTCCCCGTCTCGGGCACGGGCAGCGCGGGCATGGAGGCGTGCATCGTCAACCTGGTCGAGCCCGGCGACGAGGTGGTGGTGGGCGTGAACGGCGTCTTCGGGACGCGCATGGCGGACGTGATCGAGCGCGCGGGCGGGGTCGCCGTGCGCGTCGAGGCGCCCTGGGGCCGCGTCGTCCGTCCCGAGCAGGTCGAGGCCGCGCTCCGGAAGTGCCGGCGGCCGAAGCTCGTGGCGCTCGTCCACGCCGAGACCTCGACCGGCGCCTGGCAGCCGCTCCCCGACGCCGCCCGCCTGGCGCACGAGCACGGGGCGCTCTTTCTCGCCGACTGCGTGACCTCGCTCGGCGGGGCGCCGGTCGAGGTCGACCGCTGGGGGATCGACGCCGCCTACAGCGGGACGCAGAAGTGCCTCTCGTGCCCGCCGGGCCTCGCGCCGATCACCTTCGGGCCGCGCGCGCTCGCGGCGCTCGGCAAGCGGACGACGCGCGTGCAGAGCTGGTACCTCGACCTGACGCTGCTCTCGCAGTACTGGGGCGAGGAGCGCGTCTACCACCACACCGCGCCCATCTCGATGAACTACGCGCTGCGCGAGGCGCTGCGCCTGGTGGCCGAGGAGGGGCTCGAGGCGCGTTTCGCGCGGCACGGGAAAAACCACGAGGCGCTCGCTGCGGGCCTCGGCGCGCTGGGCCTCGCGCTCGCCGCCGAGGAGGGTCACCGCCTGCCGATGCTGAACGCGGTCACCGTGCCCGACGGCGTCGACGAGGCGCGGGTCCGGACGCGGCTCCTCGCCGAGCACGGCATCGAGATCGGCGGCGGGCTCGGGCCGATGAAGGGGAAGGTGTGGCGCATCGGCCTCATGGGAGAGTCGAGCCGGCGTGCGCACGTGCTGACGGTCCTCGCGGCGCTCGAGGACGCGCTCCGCGCCGAGGGACGGCGCGTGCCCCCGGGGGCCGCGCTCGCCGCGGCGCAGTCCGTGTACGCGGCGTGAGCCGGGCCCGGCTGGCGCTCTGCTGCCTCGTCCTCGCCGGCTGCGCCCTGCTCCGTCCGCAGCCTTCGGGCCCGCTCGTCCCGGCGGAGCTCCCGCCGCTCGAGGACGACCTCGACCTCGCCTCGCTGCGCGCTGCGATCGAGCGGACGCGGCCCGTCTACGCACGCGCCGGCGACGCGGCCACCGCGGCGGCGGCCGACCGGCTGCTCGCGATCCTCGACTCGACCATCGACCCGAAGGCCCGCCGCGCCGCCGTCGCTCGGGACTTCCGGGTGGTCCGCTTCCGCGACCGGGTCCTCCTGACCGCCTACTACGAGCCCGATCTCGCGGCGCGTTTCGCGCGCGATGCGAACTTCCGTCACCCCCTCTACGCCCGGCCACCGGACCTGGTCGACGTCGAGCCCCGCACGCTCGACGAGACGTGCACGTGCCGCCGCCTCTCCGGCCGCGTCGAAGGCGGGCGCCTCGAGCCCTATCCGTCGCGCGCCGACATCGAGGGCGGGGCGCTCGCCGGGCGGGGGCTCGAGCTGGCGTGGGCTGCCGACCCGGTCGCCCTGTTCGTGCTGCACGTGCAGGGTTCGGGGCGGCTTCGGCTGGACGACGGCACGCTCGTCGGCGTCCGCTGGGCGGGCTCGAACGGGCGCCCGTATCGCAGCGTGGCGCAGGCGCTCGTCGCGCGCGGGCTTCTCCCCGACGAGCACACCACGCTGCCCGACGTGCGTCACGCCCTCGAGGCCCTGTCGCCCGCCGAGCAGGCCGCCGTCCTCGCCGCCAACGAGCGCTACACGTTCTTCCGACTCGCCGAGGGCGGGGCCGTCGGCAGCCTTGGCGTCGAGCTGACGCCGGGACGCTCGCTCGCGACCGACCCCCGCCTGGTTCCCCCGGGAGCGCTCGCGTATCTGGAGACCCCCGGCGCCCACCGCTTCGCCGTGAGCCAGGACGCGGGCGCCGCGATCGTGGGCGCGCACGTGGACCTCTTCCTCGGCGCGGGCGCGGAGGCCGAGGAGCGCGCCGGGCGCACGCGCGAGCGCGGCGACCTCTATCTCCTGCTGCCGCGCTGAGAAGTCGGTGAGCGGGGCGTGCGCTACCGCTGCACCGACACCGCCACCGGCACCAGCTCGACCGGCCGCCCCTGCCCGATCGACGAGCCCAGGAACGACAGCAGCCACGCCGTCGTGTACTTGGCCGTGAACAGCTTGTGGACCGCCTCGATCCGCTGCGGAGCCGTGACCATCACCGCCCGCACGCGGAAACTGTACCCGTCCTGGCGAACGACTGCGGCCGGGGTCTTCGTCAGGTTCCGGTACCAGTCGGTCTTTCCGTCCTTGCCTGCCTGAACGACGATCTTGCCGTCCTCGACCACGAACCAGACCGGCTTCTTGTGCTCCTTGCCGGTCTTGCGGCCGGTGGTGGCGAGCTCGACGGTCGAGGCGCCCTTGATGCGATCGAGGGCGGCGGCGACCTCGGGCAGCGGTGCCTCGTCGGCGGCCGCCGCGGCCACGACCCCGAGCACACAGACCAGCGCGGCCGCCGCGGTGCGCATCACGCTTCCTTGGGCTTCAAGAACAGGGACAGCCGGTCGAAGCGGCCGCTCGTGCCGAAGCCGGCGTTGTTGACCAGCCAGTGGACGGTGAGCCCGCGGCGCTCCACGTCCTTCACCAGCTCGCGCGCGGCACCGGGCTCGACGAGGTCCTTGGCGATCGCGTGAGCCGCCACCCCGTGCGCGTCCTCGAGCTCGCGCGCCAGGGCCTCCAACCGCTCGGCGCGCCGCGCCACGAGCACGAGATGCCGGCCGTCGCGCGCGATGCGGCGAGCGAGCGCCTCGCCGATGCCGCTCGAGGCGCCGGTGACGAGCGCGACCTCCTGCGCCATGGAATCACCTCCGCGTGGGCGTTGGGCGGTCCCGCTTAGCACGGAGCCGCCGCCGTTGACAGCCTCGGGGCGACTGGCCATGACGGGCGCGTCCATGGCTCTCTTGACCGCGGCAGAGTTCACGGAGGCGGTCGGCGCGCTCGCCGAGCACTACGGCGTCGAGCGGCTGCGCGAGCGGCTGGCGCGCCTGAACGCCTTCACCTCGCGCCGGGGCCTCAACACCGCGGCCGCCCTCGCCGAGCGGCTCCATCTCCTGACCGGGGGCCTCCGGCGCCAGGTACCGGCGACGTACGCCTTCTCGCAGGTGTGGCACGAGATGGTCGGCGCCCGCCTGGGCGAAGAGGGCGAGAAGCGGCTCGAGGGCCTCGCCGATCAGGTGAACGCCTGCCTCGGCGAGCGCGACGCGATCGTGCCGGGCAAGGAGGCGGACCTCGACCGCGCGCTCGCGGCGTACCGCGACGCGCTCGCGGCGGCGACCGGGCCGGAGGTCGCGCGCCTCGACATGCTGCTCAAGGCGGTGCCCGAGGTGGCGGAGCGCCTGCGGCGCTGGGCAGGCCCGGGCCCCGGCGAGACGGCACCAGCGGGCTAGCCACATCGCGCTCGCTAGGGCCCAAGGGAGTCGCGCGACTCGTCACTCAGAGCAGGCGGGTCAGCGGCGAGCGCTCGGAGACAGCGTCTGCCGAGAGATCAGCAGCCCTCGGCGGTGCACGCGGCGCGGTTTGACGCGACACCCGCCTCCGTCGTTTCATCAGGCGCACGGAGGCGACCATGCCTGAGCAGCCACGCGCCACCCTGACCGTCCCCGAGGAGCGCCTCCCCGTGGTCGAGGAGGCCGAGCTCGTGGTGGTGGGCGGCGGCTCGGCGGGCACCGCCGCGGCCATCACCGCGGCGCGCGCCGGGCTCCGCACCGTGCTGGTCGAGGACTCGCCCTTCCTCGGCGGCATGTCGACGGGCGGCTGCGTCGGCACCTTCTGCGGGTTCTACTACCGCGAGAAGAACGGCGACCTCGTCCGCCTGGTGGGCGGCTTCCCGGCCGAGGTCGCGGACCGTCTCGCCGCGCGCGGCCTCTGCTACGGCCCGGTGCCGTTCAAGACCACGGCGGCGCTGCCCTACGTCCCGTGGGGGCTGAAGACGCTCTACGATCAGATGGCCCGTGCCGAGGGCGCGCTCACCGTCTACCTCCATGCCCGCTTCGTGCGCGCGCTCGTGCACGACGGCGCCATCGACGCGGTGACCGTCGCCACGCGAGGCGGTCCGGTGGCGATGAAGGCCGCCTACTTCATCGACGCGAGCGGCGACTCGCTGCTCGCCCTGGCCGCCGGCGCCCCCACCGCGAAGGGCGAAACGCTCCAGTACCCCTCGATGATGTTCTACATGCAGCGCGTCGACCTCGAGAAGGCGCTGCCACACCTGTTCTCGCTGAGCGAGCTGCTCGAGAAGCACTTCGACACCGCCGGCCTGCCGCGCCGCTCGGGCAACATCATCCCGACCGGGCGCCCCGGCGAGGTGCTGGTCGCGATGAGCCGGGTCGGGATCGCGGGCCGCCCGCTCGATGCGAGCGACGCGGCCGAGCTGACACTCGGCGAGATGCTCGGGCGCGAGCAGGCCGAACGCTGCGCCCACTTCCTCTGCAGCCACATGCCGGGCTTCGAGGAGGCCTTCATCTCGGACACCGCCCCGCGGCTCGGGGTGCGCGAGACACGCCGTCTGCGCGGCCGCTACGCGCTCACCGAGGACGACGTGCTCGGCGGGCGGAAGTTCGAGGACGGCATCTGCCGCGCCGCCTGGCCGGTCGAGCTGCACGTCGCGAACGGGTTCACCGACTGGCGCTTCCTCGACGACGGTCTCTGGTACACGGTGCCGTTCCGCTGCCTCGTGCCGGTCGGCGTGCGCAACCTGCTCGCCGCCGGCCGCTGCCTCTCCGCGACCCGCGGGGGCTTCGCCTCGGCGCGCGTCATCGGCCCCTGCATGGGCGAGGGGCAGGCGGCCGCGCTCGCGGTCGCGATCGCGCACCCGAAGGCGACGGCCCTCGCCGACGTCG
>Ga0209057_1001324_pt1 | contig 20115 bp, 20 predicted proteins | sample GraSoiAngelo_146_FD_185903 | JGI IMG/M metagenome (GOLD analysis project Ga0209057, IMG submission 185903) | Grasslands soil microbial communities from the Angelo Coastal Reserve, California, USA - 14_1009_05_30cm (SPAdes) (version 2) | ecosystem: Environmental > Terrestrial > Soil > Grasslands ... | reverse complement strand
TGCGCGGCGGATCGTGCGCACGCCTGCTTCGGACATCCCGAAGTGCTTCACCTTGCCCTGCGTAATCAATTCCTTGACCGTGCCCGCCACGTCTTCGATCGGCACGTGTGGGTCGACACGGTGCTGATAATAGAGATCCAAGACGTCGGTCCGGAGTCGTTTCAGCGAACCCTCTACGCTCTGCTTGATGCGCTCGGGCCGGCTGTCCTGCACCTGCTGCCCGCCGGCATCACGTCCGATCCCGAACTTCGTGGCGATCACGACCTGCGCGCGCACGGGCGCCAACGCCTCGCCAACCAGCTCTTCGTTGGTGTACGGACCGTAGATTTCGGCGGTATCGAAGAATGTGACGCCGCGTTCAACGGCCGTGCGGATGAGCGAGATCATCGCCTGCTTGTCCGGCGGGACGCCGTAGCTCTGGCTCATGCCCATGCAGCCGAGCCCGAGGGCCGAGACCTCGAGATTGCTCTTTCCAAGTTTGTGCTTTTGCATTGCCGATCACCTCGCGTTTCCGGTGGGCGCGAGTTCGTCGAGAGCGAGCGACGTTGACAGCTCGCGGTAGGCGTCGATCTGCGCCCGGAGATCGGCAACCGTCTGCTCGGCGAGGGCGATGGCATCGGCACCGGCGATGAAGCGGCGCGGCGGCTGCGCTTCGCTCGCGATCGTGACCAGCGCTCGCGCGAGCTTCGCCGGGTCGCCACCTTGTTTGCCGCTCTGGGCTTGCCACCACTTCAGCTGCTCCACCGTACGGTCAGCGTAGTCCTCGATGGACGGTTCGGCGTAGGTCACGGACGCCGGCTCCAGGAGCTCGGTGCGGAAGAACCCCGGGTTGACGATCGTGGTGGTGATGCCGAACGGCGCGACCTCTTGCTGCAACGACTCCATCCAGCCCTCGAGACCGAACTTCGCCGCGGCGTATGCCGAACAGAAGGCAAACCCGACGAGACCGGCGGTCGACGAGATCGAGATAATGTGCCCAGAGCGCTGCTTCCGCATGACCGGGAGGACGGCGCGGGTGACATTCATCGGGCCGATGAGGAGCGTGCCCAACTGCCGTTCGATCTGCTCCGGCGTCAGCTCCTCGAAGTAGCCGGCGAAGAAGTTACCGGCATTGTTGACCAGCACGTCGATGCGGCCGAACCGGCTGACAGCAGCCCGCACGGCCGCCGCGGCATCGGTGCGGCTGGTGACGTCCAGCTTGACGACCAGCAGGTCGTCCGACCTACCCACAGCCTTGGCCACGGCGTCGGGGTCCCGGCCGGTGCCCACCACCGCATGGCCGGCGGCCAGGGCGGCCTTGGCGAAATCGACGCCCATGCCACGACTGGCTCCGGTAACAAACCAAACCTTCTTCTCGGTCTTTTCAGTCATGGTACCTCCTCGTCGCTGACCTTTTCCATCCAGTCCACGGCCCTGCCGTTGAGCCGTTCCTGAATGGCGATGTGCGTCATGGCGGTGGTTGGCGCGGCGCCGTGCCAATGCTTCTCACCGGGCGGGATCCAGATCACGTCACCGGGCCGGATCTGCTCGATCGGCCCTCCCCAGCGCTGCGCGCGGCCGCAGCCGGCGGTCACGATCAGGGTCTGGCCCAGCGGGTGCGTGTGCCATGCCGTCCGGGCGCCAGGCTCGAACGTCACACTTGCGCCGGACACGCGGGCCGGATCGGGGGCCTCGAACAGAGGGTCGATACGTACGGTGCCCGTGAACCACTCCACGGGTCCTTTGCCCGAGGGTTGTGAGCCACTGCGCTTGATGTCCATGCGGCCAATCGTAGCGGGACCGTGCGCGCCGGAGTAGCGGGAAAAATGGAGAAGGGCTATTGAATATTATTCACAAATGGTGCGGGACTCACGCCACCTGGATCACCACTTTTCCCGTGGCCCGGCCGGACTCGGAATATGCGAGCGCGTCACGCACGTGCTCTAGCGGAAACATCTTGTCGACCAGCGGTTGGATGGCGCCGCTTTCAACCAGCTGCGTGATTTCTCTCAGCTGCTCCCCGTCGGCACGCACGAAAAGGTACTCGTAGCGGGCATTATGGCGGCGCGCTGCGGCCGTCGCCTTTCGGGACATCACGCTGATCGCCAGGACAATGATCGGGTTGAGTCGCCAGCTCCGCGCAAACGTTGCCGACGGCGTGCTGCCGATGCTCACCACCACCCCACCAGGTTTCACGCACTCGAAACACCTCACCAGCGTGTCACCCCCCGCGCTGTCCAGCACTACGTCACAATCCTTGGCCACGTCTTCAAAACGCGCGCTGCGATAATCAATGGCGACGTCCGCGCCCAGGCGCTTCACCAGGTCTACATTACGTTGCCCAACCGTAGTGAAAACAGTTGCGCCCAAATGACGGGCCAACTGGATCGCCACGCTTCCGACGCCACCGCTGCCCGCATGAATCAACACCCGTTGGTGGGCGGCCAGCGTTCCAGTCTCCACTAAGGCCTGCCACGCCGTCAGCGCAACCAACGGAAGTGAGGCAGCCTCTTCAAACGTCAGGTTGCCGGGTTTGAGGGCGGCGGCGCCTTCGCGGACCACGGCAAATTCCGCAAACGTTCCAATGCGGTCTTTGTCCAGACGCGCGTAAATCGCATCGCCTTTCTTGAAGCGCCTCACCTGTGCGCCGACGTCCGCAACCACGCCCGAGAGGTCATTGCCCAGCACCAGTGGGAACCGGTATTTCAACAGCGCTTTCAGCTGTCCAGCGCGCGTCTTGACATCCACCGGATTCACGCTGGCGGCCTTTACTTGAACCAACAAATCCATCGGGCCCATCACGGGGACGGCAATGTCCGCCACCTTCACCAAGTCATTGCTCCCGTAACGCTCGATCAGTGCGGCCTTCATGGAGGGGAACCGTCCGGGCCTGAGTAGCGGGAACAATCGAGAAGGGTTATTGAACATAACTCACAAATGGTGCGCGACGAGCTGAGCGTCCTATCCGCGTTCCTTGCCATAGCCGAGGAACGGAGCTTCACCCGGGCGGCCAACCGTCTTGGTGTGACTCCCTCGGCGCTCAGCCACGCGATCAAGGGGCTGGAAGAGCGGTTTGGCGTACCCCTACTCGCCCGCACGACGCGCAGCGTTGCCCCAACAGACGCCGGTGAACAGCTCATCGCACGTCTGCGACCGGCGCTCGGCGACATTCGCGGAGCGCTGGACTTGATTACGGGGCTGCGGGACCGGCCGGCGGGACGTGTGCGCCTGGTGGTGTCGCCCATTGCCGCGACGACCGTGCTCGCACCGAAGCTGGGACAATTCGCGCGCGAATACCCCGACGTCGTGCTCGACGTGACGACCGATGAGAGTCGCGTCGACCTCGTCGCCGCGGGCTTCGACGCCGGCATGCATTTCGGGGAATTCATTGAGCGGGACATGATCACCTTCCGCGTCTCCAAGGACCACCGGCCGGCCATCGTGGGTTCGCCCCGCTACTTCGAGTCGCACGAGAAGCCGGTACACCCGCGTGACCTCACAAGCCACCGCTGCATCAACTTTCGACACGGATCCGCCGGCGTGTACCGCTGGGAGTTCGATAAGGGCAAGCAGTCCCTCACCGTCGCGGTGAACGGCCCGTTGATCGTCGATGACGTGGAGCTCATGGTTCGCGCGGCGCTCGATGGCGTGGGACTGGCGTTCATGTCGGAGGAGCGCGCGGCGCCGCATCTCGCAAAGGGGGAGCTCGTGCGCGTGCTCGAGGATTGGTGCCCGCCGTTCCCCGGCTTCTTCCTCTATTATCCTCGTCAACGGCAGCTGCCCGCGGCACTCGCGGCGCTCATCGAGACTCTGCGTCTGTGATGCTCGAAGCCATCGGCAACACACCGTTGGTCAGGCTCCGGAGGATCGTCCCGGACGGCGCGGCTGAGGTGCTGGTCAAGCTCGAGTACTACAATCCGACCGGATCGTACAAGGACCGGATGGCCCTGTCGATGATCGAGCGGGCCGAGCAGCGGGGCACCCTTAAACCGGGGATGACCGTGGTCGAGTACACGGGCGGCAGCACCGGTATTTCGCTGGCGTTCGTGTGCGCGGTGAAGGGCTACCGCTGTCGCATCGTGACCAACGACGCGGTGGCGCCGGAGAAGCGGCGCAGCATGGAGATCTTCGGGGCCGAGCTCGAGGTGTTGAAGAGCGCGGGCGGGAAACTGACGGCGGATCTGGTGCCGCGGATGATGGAGCGGGCGCGGGAGATCGCGTCGCAAGAGCCCAGCTACGCGACCGACCAGATGCACAACCCGGACATGGTGGCCGGCTACGAATCGCTCGGCGAGGAGCTGCTCAGGCAGGTGGACCGGCCCATTCATACGTTCTGCGCCGCAGTCGGCACGTCGGGGATGCTGGTGGGGACGTCGCGGGTGCTGCGGCGGAAGGAGCCCAGGCCGCGAATCGTGGCGTTCGAGCCGGCGACCTCGTCGGTGCTGACGGGTGGCAAGGCGGGCACGCACGGCGTCGAGGGCGTGGCGCCCGGGTTCGTGCCGCCGCAATTCGACCGTGCCCTGGTGAGCGAGGCACGCGGCGTCAGCGAGACCGAGGCACGGCGGACGGCGTGGGAGCTCGCGCGGCGCGAAGGCATCTTCGCGGGGACGAGCACCGGACTCAACGTGGCCGGGGCGCTCCAAATCGCCAGGGAGATCGGCTCCGGCCACACCGTGGTCACCGTGGCCGTGGACAGCGGGTTTAAGTACCTGGCGGGGGACTTGTACCGCGTGACGCCCTGACAACCTCAACCCGTCGTCATCACCACCGGTGCATGATCGCTGGTGCCGATCTCCGCCTCGACCACGCAACCGGTGGCGCGGGCTGCCACCGTGCGTGACGCCAGCACGTAGTCGAGACGCCAGCCGATGTTGCGCGCGCGGAGGTTGCGCCACGGAGCCCACCACGTGAACAGACCGGGATTGTCGGGATCGAACGACCGCCCCAGGTCGGCGAGGCCCGTGCCGAGCAGCGTCTCGAACAGCGCCCGCTCCTCGGGCCGCTGGCCGATCGCATTGAGCTTGCGCTCCTTCGGGTGAACGTCGAGCTCCGTCCGCGCGATATTGATGTCGCCGCACACCAACAGCTCGCGTCCCTCGGCGGAGAGCTGGCGCGCCCAGTCCGTGAGCCGCTCTAGGAACTGCAGCTTCGCGGCATAGTCCTTCCCGCCGTTCGGGACGTAGACCGAGGCGATGATCAGATCGCCGAGCTCCGCCTGCACGATGCGGGATTCGATGTCGAACGGCGGATGCCCGAATACCGGATCGCCGGCGACGAGCTCCCGGCGTATCTGCAGCGCCACGCCCGAATAGCCCTTACGGCCGTGCCAGTACGCGTGATACTCGGCGAGCTTGCACTCGTCCGGGATCTGAGCCGCCTCGGCCTTCAGTTCCTGCAGGCACACGACGTCCGGTCGCTCGCGCTCCAGCCACGCTCGGACCTGGGAAGCGCGCGCCCGAATGCCGTTCACATTCCACGTGGCGACTTTCATGCCTCCCCCATTACTTGCCGCGCCCACTCACCGCGCCTACGTTCCGCACGCCAGAACTGTTTGTCGAGAGCTGTGGCCCCAAAACCAGCAGCGGAGGACACGTGCGCCAATCATTGCTGCTTTCCCTCAGCGTACTCTGCGTCTCGACCATGCGGGCGCAGTCCCCTTCCCCACAAAACAAGCCGTCGGTCCATTGGGAAGAGCTGACGGCCGCCGACTTCAAGGACGCCATCGCGCGTGCCCAGGGCACCTGCCTGCTCCCCTTCGGCATTCTCGAGAAGCACGGGCCGCATCTGCCGCTGGGCAACGATCTGCTCAACGTGCGCTATGCCGCGCTCAACGCCGCCCAGCAGGAATACGCGATCGTCTTTCCCGAGTACTACTTTGGACAAATCTTCGAAGCGAAGCATCAGCCAGGCACCGTCGCGTACAGCCGGGGACTCGAGCTCCAATTGCTGCAGGAAACGACCGACGAGATGGCGCGGAATGGCTGTAAGAAAATCATCATCGTGAACGGTCACGGCGGCAACAACAGCCTGCTGCCGTACTTTGCACAAACCCAGCTCGACACGCCGCACGATTATGTCGTCTACGTGTTGGGCATCATGCGCGGCGGGCCGGGCGAGCCGAAGCACAAATCCAACCCCGCGACGGATATGCATGCCGGCGAGAGCGAGACGTCCATGAGCATGATCGCCCGGCCCGATCTCGTGCATCTGGACCGCGCCGCGCAGGAATCGGGTGCGGATCAGGCGCGCGTGAAGCTGCCCGAAGGGCTCTACACCGGCATCTGGTGGTACGCGCGCTTCCCCAATCACTACGCGGGCGAAGGCGCCGCGGCGACACGTGAGCTCGGCGAGTTCGAGGCGAAGACGTGGATCAACGGCATCGCGCAGGCGATCCGCGCGGTCAAGGCGGATCAGGAGAGCCTGCGGCTGCAAAATGAGTTCTACGAGCGCAGCAAGCATCCCCTGGACACGCCGCAGTAGCTCCGAGGGTCAGGAGGCGGCGACCCGATGAAGGCCTTGCCGCGCGCGCTGGTGCTCGCGGGGGGCGGTGCGCGGGCCGCGTACGAAGTCGGTGTGCTCGCCGCGATCGCGGCGCGGGCCCCCGGTCTCGAGTTTCCCATCGTGACGGGCGTGTCGGCGGGAGCGATCAATGCGGTCTATCTCGCGGCGCATCCGGGCCCGCTGGCCACGGCGGTCGCGGCACTGCGGGCGCAGTGGAGCCGGCTGGTGGTGGAGCGGGTCTATCGCATTCGAGCCGGGCGCCTGGCGCGGGGCCTGCTGCTCGGGACCGCGCACACGGCGCTCGGCCGCGGCGGCGCCGCGGCCGCCGTGCACGGTCTCGTGGACATGAGCCCGTTGCGCGAATTTCTCGGCGCGAACATCGACTTCACCCAGCTCGCTGCCAACATCGCGGCGCGCCGCCTGCGCGCGGCGGCCCTGAGCACGACCTCGTACGCCACGGGGGAGACCGTCACCTTCGTGCACGGGCCGCCCGACGTGCCGACGTGGCGTCGCGCCTTGCGCTACGCCGTCGCGACGCAGTTGACGCTGGACCATGTCATGGCGTCCGCCGCCCTGCCGATCCTGTTCCCCGCGGTCCGCATCGGCGACGCCTTTTACGGTGATGGCAGCGTGCGTCAGACCGCCCCGCTGGCTCCGGCCATCCACCTGGGTGCACGGGCCATCGTGGTGGTCACGCAGCGAAACGATCCCCAAGAGCTCCACCCGCCCGCGCCCGGGCCCGGGCGGCCGGCGGCGCCCACATATCCGGCCCTGGCCGAGGTGATCGGCCTCCTGTTGCACGCGATCTTCCTCGATGCCCTGGAAGCAGATGCCGAGCGGCTCGAGCGCGTGAACCGCGTGGTGACGGCGCTCCCAGAGGCGCAGCGGCCCGACGGGCTGCGACCCGTCCGCCTCCTCATGCTGCGGCCCTCGCGGGATCTCGGCGCCCTCGCCGCCGGCTGCGGCGTGACGCTGCCGCCGCTCGTCCGGTGGCTGGTGCGCGGGATGGGCGGCCAACGCGCCACGGCCGTGGACTTCCTGAGCTATCTCCTGTTCGACCCGGCCTACACGAACGCGCTGATCGAGCTGGGATACGACGACGTCCGGGCCCAGTGGCCGCGCATCGAGCGCTTTCTCGTTGCGACCGACGCAGGGGAGCCGTAAGGCCGCCCCCGGCGGTTACCGCAGGACGACGTTCGCCGTCAGCAGGTCGAACTGATCGTTGCGGTTCTTGGCCCATGCCTCCTCGGTGTGTCCGGGATCGAGCGGCCGCTCTTCTCCGTAGGACACCGTTTCGATCCGGCTCGCGTCGATGCCGTGCGCCACCAGGTATTGCCGTGCCGCCATGGCGCGACGGTTACCGAGCGCCAGGTTGTATTCGTCCGAGCCGCGCTCGTCACAGTTGCCGGCGATCTGGATGCGGACCTGCGAGTTGGCCCTCAGAATCGGGATCTTCTGGTCCAGCGCCGCCGCATCGCCGGACCGAATGGTGGACTTGTCGAAGTCGAAATGGATCATAGCGGCGAGCATCCCCTTGAGGTCGTCGGAGCGGCGCTCGAGCGCGGCGAGCGAGTCGGCGCGGCGCTGGGCTGCCCGCCGCGCGGCCGCCTCGCGGGCTCGCGCTTCCGCCTCGGCCCGGGCGATCGAATCCTGACGCGCCCGCTCCAGGGCGGCGGAATCGACCTGCGGCTGCACCGCGACCTGTGGTGCGGCAGCATGGTGGCACGCGTTCGCCACGAAGGCGAGGACCATGGAAACGATCAACGGCGTGGTACGCATAGCATCTCCTCCTCGACTCTTGGTTAGGTGGGGATTACCCATCGGCAAAGAAGAAGCGCGCGTGGAGGTCGGTCGCCTCCATCGCTTCGACCAGGCGGTCCACCGCACGGCGGATGTTGTGGACCTCCCGCGGCGGCATCGCTTCCAGCGCATGGAGCAGGCGGCCTTGCGCGGCTTCCGGTGCATCCTCCGCGAGCGCCGTCCCCCGCTTGGTGAGCTCGATGTCCACGAAGCGGTGATCGAGCTGTCCGCGGATGCGACGGACCAATCCGCGCTTGTCGAGGCGGTCGACGAGGATGGACACGCTGCTTTGATGCACGGCGAGGGCGGCGGCGAGCCGACCGGTCGACATGCGGCCGGTGTGGCGGAGCGTCTTGAGCGCCCACAATTGCGGCCCCGTCAGGCCGTAGGCGTTGCGCACGTCCTGCGAGTAGGTGTGCAACGCCTTCACAATGCGACGCAGGCCCTGGACGATCTCGGTCGTGTCGGTGCGCTTGGTCGCCCGCGCTCGCTGTGCCAAGGATCATCTCCCGGGGAACCTCGCCAATATGTTGGTGTCTATATTGATGTCAATATGTATTATCGTACCCGCGGCACGGCAGACGTTCCCGCCCCCAGGCCGATCGTACCACGCAGCCTTCCCATGCTGGCGCTGCTCCTCGTGGCAGCCTGCGCGCGGACCATGTCGAATCCACAGCCCCCAGGTACCGAGGCGCCACCGTTCGGTATCCCGGGAGTATTCGTGACCCAAGGAGGCAACCAAATGCGAACTGCTCCACTCACTGCCTTAGTCGCCGGGCTCGCCATGGGTGCACCCGCCACCGCGCAGACCCCACGCCAGCCGACACGGTCCTCGTCGCCCGAGACCTTCGTGGCCGTCTTGACGGGCGCCTACGCGGTTCCCGAGGTCGATACCCGAGCCACCGGCACCGCCGAGCTGCGCCTGATCGGCTCGCGGCTACACTACCAGCTCCACGTCGACTCGCTTCGCGACGTCACCGGCGCCTACGTCCATATCGGTCGCGCCGGGGAAACGGCGCCGGCCGTCGCCGATCTGTTCGATGGCGTGAAAGCGGGCCCGGTCTCGGGGGTGCTGGCGCGCGGGACGCTCGAGCGAACCGCCCTCCACGGGGCGACGCTGCACCAGCTCGTCCGGGCGCTCCGGCAGGACAACGCCTACGTCACCGTGCACACGCGCGCGCATCCGGGGGGTGAGATCCGGGGTCAGCTGCGGATTCAACCGGTCGTCGCGAGTCGGTAACCGGGGAACCAACATCCCAGGAGGGGCCATGCCTACACGTACCGCACTCGCCGCCGGGCTGGCGGCGCTCGCCCTAGGTTGCACGGGGAGAGAGAAGCCTGCCTCGGCACGGGCCACCCAGGCCGCGCCCGCCTTGGCGCAGCCCGCCTCCCTCGGCGGCGCGACCGTCACCGGGGAGGTCAAGCTCCTCGGCAAGGCGCCCGCGAACCCCGTCGTCGACATGAGGGAAGAGCCGAAATGCAAGGCTGACTACCAGACCACGCCGCACGAGGAGATCGTCGCGGCGAACGGCAACGGGACGCTGGCTCAGGTGTTCGTGTACGTGCAGTCGGGTCTGCCGGCCGATGCCAAGTACGCCGCACCTGCCACTCCCGTGGTCATCGACCAGAAGGGGTGCATGTACCATCCCCGGGTCTTCGGGATCATGGTCGGTCAGCCCCTGGAAATCGAGAACAGCGACCCGCTGCTGCACAATATCAAGGCGATGGGCAAGGCGAATCGCCCGTTCAACATTAGCCAGCCGGCAGCGGGAATGACAACGCAACGCAGCTTCACGACGCCCGAGGTCATGCTGCCGTTTGAGTGCAACGTGCACGGCTGGATGCACGCGTACGTCGGTGTGCTGCCACACCCATTCTTCTCCACGACCGGTGCGGACGGCCGGTTCACGATCAAGGGTCTCCCGGCCGGCACCTACACGATCGCCGCGTGGCAGGAGAAGTATGGGACACGCAGCGTCATGGTCACCGTCCAAGAGAACGAGACGAAGACCGTAGACTTCACATTCACACCGCTGGGATCGTGATCAGCGCGCCCGCGGCTGCTCGCCCCACCAATACTGCGCCGGATCCGCCACGCTGCCGTGGCGCGCCAGCGCGGCATCCACTGTCTCATTCACGGGCGGGTGACGAGCGGGCACCTCACCGCCCCCGGCCACGAGCGTCTCGATGATCTTCAAATAGAGATCGGGGTCGCCGCCGTGCCCCAGGCGCCACAGCGCCGCTCCGACCATGTCGCCCCCATATCCGGTCCGCACGCCCGGGCGGGCTCCGCGCTCGAGCAACAGGTTGATCACGTCGAGATGCCCACTCAAGACCGTGTAGAACAGCGCGGTCTCTCCATGGCCGCTATGCGCGTCCACGTCCACCCCGCGGTCGAGCAAGCAGCGTACGACATCCCCGTTGCCATACGCGGCCGCGTACCGCAGTGCCATCTCGCGCCTGGGAACGTCCGCCTGGTCGACAAGGCGCTGGACGACGTCGAGCCGCCCCACGCCTGCCGCGGCCACGAGATCGAGGTGCGCGCCGCGCTCGGCGAGATGGCGGGCCGCCTCCGGACATCCGTTCGCCAAGCACGCGAAGACCGCGCCATGATCATTGCCAGCGAGATTGGGATGCTCCATCCGGGCGTCATGATCGAGTAGCAGGTCGATGAGCGCGATCTGCGCGCCCGCCTGGCGCGGATGGGCGCTCGTCGCGACCAGGCCGAGTGTCGTGCAGCCGCCACCGTACACGTTCGCCTCGGCGTCCACCTCGGCGCCGGCCGCGAGCAGCAGCTCGGTCATGCGTACGATGTTGTTTGGCGTGTGCTGGCGGTAATTCTCCACGCCGTTCGCCGCGACATAGTGCAGCAGCGTGGCGCGATGCTCGCGCTCCGAGCGGGCGCGAATCAGCTCCGGCCGCTCGCGTAGCAAGCGCCGCAGCGTCTCCTCGTCGCCGTCCACGATCGCCTGCGCCGCCGCCTCGAAGGGAACACCGGCATGCGCCAAGGCATCGAGGTGCGCGCTGAACTTGGGCCAGCTGTCGAATCCGTGGGAACGGGCGATCACGAACTGCGCGTCGGCGAGCACGCACGTTCGTGTACCGCCCTCCCTCGTCATGACGCGAATCGCGAATTCCTCGACCTGGTTGGCCGCGCGATCCCGTGACCGGCGATCGGCACGAGGCAACAGCGACGCTATCCAGCGGTCGGTCCACGCCGCGATGGCGCGCGGCGCCCCTGAGGTGCATGCCTTGACCAGGTCCTTGGCGAGCTTGCGGTACTGCTCGAGGCTGGGACGGGCGGGAAGCGGCAGGGCGTCCTGCGGGTTGGGAAACACACGAAGCTCCTTTCAGTGCACGCCCGGAGTCCGCACTGGTCGGGCTGAAAGAAGGTTCGCGATTGTACGGTGCTGCTCAGGGTGGGCACGGCCCTTCCCGCGGACTGGATGCGCCCCTCATGCGCTCCACCAAAACTAGCCTCCCTGAAGCCACGCCACCAGCTTTTCACGGGTCGAGGTTGTGAGGGCACCCGCAGCCGAACCTTAGGAAACCTCGGCACAACCCGGTGCGTGGCGCTGGGGGTCGGGGCTAGGGGCGCCTACACGCGAGGGCACCCCGAAACACGCCACGGGGACGTGTGCCTGCCCGAGCCAGCTCCGCGCCTCCGAGTCCGCCTTCGTGGCGCCCTCGCGTGTAAAGCGCCCTCCGCCCCGACCCCCAGCGCCACGATCACTTGTGCAGACGTTCCTTAGAGGTCAAGGACACCCTGCAGGTACAAGCATTCGTGAATACGTCTACGTGGTAATAAGGGATAGGCATGCGGCGCTAACTTACTGCAGCGCTCGTTCCGACACCACATCTGGAGAGGCGACCCATTCATGCTTGCTCGTTCCTCCGTGTCCGTGGTCACGATCGCACTCGTCTTTGCCGCGCGCAATTCTCGACAGAGCGAGCAGACGCGCATGGCACCCGCTGCGGCCGACGGAATCATCAGCAAGCCAAGCAATCACTCCGTGGATCAAACGGTCGATAAGCTCAAGAGCATTCTCGATGCCAGGGGTGTCACGCTGTTCGCGCTGGTCGATCACAGTGGAGAGGCAGCGAAGGCAGGACTGAATATGCGGCCCACCAAACTGCTGATCTTCGGCAATCCCAGGGCGGGGACCCCCGTGATGCTGGCAGCCCCGAGCATAGCGATCGATCTGCCGCTCAAGATTCTCGTTTGGGAGGACGCCCGGGGAAGAGTGTGGCTGTCGTACAACGACCCGGCCTACTTACAGCGGCGGCACGGCATACCGCGGCCGCTGCTGCAGAACATCGCCGCGGCGGAGACGTTGGCGGCTCTCGCGGCGCAGTAGCACACCTCACGCCTCGATCTTCGAGAACCGCCACGCGCCCGCGAGCACGAAGAGCACCCCGACGCCGACCAGCACGGCGACGTCCAGCGCGACGCCGAAATGCGTCCTCCCGGTCAGCAGTCCGCGCACGCCGTCGACCCCGTACGTCAGCGGATCGACGCGGGTGAGCCCCGCCAGGACCGCGGGGAGCCCCTCGAGCGGATAGATCGCCCCCGAGAGAAAGAAGATCGGCATCACGAGGAAGTTCATCACCATCTGAAAGCCCTGCATCTCCTTGAGGCTCGACCCGATCGCGGTCGCGAGCGCCGAGAATATCACGGCGATCAGCCCGATGACGAGAAACGCGAGCGGCACGGCGATCCAGCTCGCCGGTCGAAATCCTGCGATCAAGGTCACGACGAAAATCAGCGTGCCCTGCAGCACCGCGACTGTCGCGCCCCCCAAGGTCCGCCCGATCATGATCGCCAGGCGCGGCACCGGCGCGACCAGCGTCTCCTTGAGAAATCCGAACTGGCGGTCCCACAACATGGCGATCCCCGAGAACATGGCCGTGAACAGGACCGTCATCCCGATCACGCCGGGCGCCATGAACTGCAGATAGCTGCCTTCGCCGGCGCGCTGGAACACCGGCGCGAGGCCGAAGCCGAGCACGCCCAGGTACATGAGCGGGCCGCCGAGCGACGTCACGATCTGCACGCGCGAGCGCACGTACTTCTTCACCTCTCGCAGCCAGAGAATGAAGATGACGCTCATGCCGCTATCTCCGCCACACCCGCATGACCTGCCGCATCTGGTCCGCGGCGGTCGCGCTCTCGTCCCGGATGGTGGTGCCGGTGAGCGCGAGGAAGGCCGCCTCGAGCGAATCGCTGCCGGTTTGTGCCTTGAGCTCGGCCGACGACCCGGTCGCGACGAGCCGGCCATGGTCGATCACGGCGATGCGGTCGGCCACACGGTCCGCCTCGTCCATGTAGTGGGTGGTGAGGAACACCGTCACGCCCTCGCTCGCCCGCAGGCTCTGCACGTGGCTCCACATCTGATTGCGGCTCTGCGGATCGAGCCCGAGCGTCGGCTCGTCGAGAAACAATACCTTCGGCGTGTGCAACAGCCCGCGGGCAATCTCGAGCCGGCGCTTCATGCCGCCGGAGAACGTCTTGACCAAGTCATTGCGCCGCTCCCACAGCTCGAACATCCGCAGCAGGGCTTCGCACCGCTCCCGCCGCGCGTGCCGTGGCACGTGGTACAGCACGCCGTGGATGTCCATGTTCTCCCACGCCGTGAGGTCGCCGTCGAGACTGGGATCCTGGAACACCACGCCGAATCGCTTGCGGACCTCGGTTGGATGTGCGGTCGGGTCGAGTCCGTCGAGCTCGAGCGAGCCGCTCGTCGGCCGCAGCAGGGTGGTGAGCATCTTGATGGTGGTGGTCTTGCCGGCCCCGTTCGGCCCGAGGAACGCGAAGATCTCGCCGGCCCGCACGTCGAACGAGACGTCGTTGACAGCCTTGACGTCGCCGAACGACTTGACGATGTGCTGGACGCGGATGATGGGACGATCGCTCACGACGCTAGAACACCACGGTCTGAATGGAGTGCGGCCGCGTAGTGATCTCGACCGAGGCCCCGCCGACGGTGAGGTTATACGGTCCGCCCTGTGCCGTGGGGTTCATGACGACCACGACCACCTTCCCGTCGTCGTTGACGAAGCCCGTCGTGAGCAGCATGCTGCGGCTCGGCGACGCCAGGATCCGGCGGGCGCCCGGACGGATGAACTTCGAGAAGTGGCCGATATAGTAGTACGAGTTGGTGTAGATCAGTGTGCCCGTTCGCGTGTCGGCATGGACCGGCGCAAAACAGAAGTTGCCGACGTGGTTGGGACCGCCCCGCTCATCGAGCAGAATGTTCCAGTCCGTCCAACCCTCGGTCCCCGAATTGAAATCGTGGATCATCGACCGCCCGTATGCCTCGCCCAGGCTCCAGCGGCCGTACGCCGTCGAGTCGAAGTTCGCCGGGGTGCCCTCGGTGAACAGGAGGTGCTTGGTCGGGTAGAGCTGGTGCACCAGCGCCACGTTGTCGTACATCTGCGTTCCACCCGACCAGTCTTCGTACCAGTGAAACGCGATCCCCCACACGTACTTCGCCGCCGCCGGATCGTCCAGGATCGTCTGGGCCCGCTGCACGATCAGGTCGCGGTTGTGGTCCCACACCATGACGTGGACGTCGCGCAGCCCCTGCTCCACCATCGCCGGGCCAAGATGGTTCTTGACGAAGTCTCGCTCGTCCGTCGCCTGATAGACGCACGACTCCCAGGTCTGAGTCGCCATCGGCTCGTTCTGGACCGTGATGCCCCAGATGGGCACGCCCGCCTGCCGGTAGCTCTTGATGAACTTCGTGTAATAGATGGCCCACGCGCGGTAAAACTCCGGGCGCAGATGGCCGCCGTGCAGCATGTCGTTGTTGTCCTTCATGTATGCCGGCGGGCTCCAGGGACTGGCGAACAGCTTGAGCCGGTTGCCGGCCGCCGCCATGGCTCGCTTGATCAGCGGGATTCGGTAGCGCAAGTCATGCGCGATGGAGAACGACGTCAGGTCCTTATCGCCTTCCGTCACGTAGGTATAGCTCTCGCTCGAGAAGTCGCAGCTGTGGATGTTGGTCCGAGCCAGCGTATACCCGATCCCCCGGTCCGCGCTGTAGTAGGCGGCGATCAATTCGTCCTGCCGGGCCGCGGGGAGCTTCGCGAACGTCTCGGCCGCGGCGTCGGTCAGGGCGCCGCCGATTCCGATGAACGGTTGGAATGTCTTCTTCGGATCGACAAAGACGTACACTTTCCCTTCCGACGTCGACTCGGATGGCCTGAACGCCAGCGTGTCGGTGGGGGTCAACCGAAAGCTGGTGCTCTCGGCCGTGGTATAGACGAGCACGCGCTTCCCCGGGAGCTGCAGAGCGGCCGCGGCAGCGGGACCGCTTGCAAGCAGCAGCAACAACCCTACGCGTGCAGGCGTCACGACTTGGGCGCGGCTGGTTTGGCCGCGTAGATGAACTCGTAGTAATCGCGCATGGTCAGGTCCGCGGCGGCCTCCTGGTCGGTGATCACGATCGCATCACGATGCAGCTGGAGAGCGCTGGCCGTCACCATACTGGTGACCGGTCCCTCGACGGCCTGGGCAATCGCCTTGGCCTTGTGCTTGCCGCTCGCCACCAACACCAGCTTGCGTGCGTCGAGGATGGTCCCGACACCCATGGTGATCGCGTAGACCGGCACGTCCTCTCGCGTGTCGAAGAACCGGGCGTTGTCGTCGATCGTCTGCTTCGACAGCGTCTTGAGCCGCGTGCGCGAGCTGAGCGAGCTCCCCGGCTCGTTGAACGCGATATGCCCGTCCGAGCCGATGCCCAGGATCTGCAGGTCGATCCCGCCGCACTCCCCAATGCGCTGCTCGTACCACTGGCAGAAGGCCGGGTAATTGCTGGTGGTGCCCGAAGGGATGTTGATGTTGTGCCGGGGGATGTTGACGTGCTGGAAGAAGTGCTCGTGCATGAAGTAGTGGTAGCTCTGCGGGTGATTCATGGGCAGGCCCACGTACTCATCGAGGTTGAACGTCGTGACCCGGGAGAAATCGATCTGCTCGGCCTTGTGCAGCCGCACCAGCTCCTGGTACAGACCGAGCGGGGTGGATCCGGTCGCCATGCCGAGCACGGCATTGGGCTTGGTGTTGAGCACCTCGACGACGATCTGCGCCGCCGTCCTGCTCATCTCCTCGTAGCTTCGCTGAATGATCACTTCCATGGAGAGCCCTTTCAGCTCGCCGTTTCCCAGCGCCGAGCCCGGTCCAGCGCCTTGCGCCACCCGGCCTCGAGCAGCTTGCGCCGAGCGGGTTGCATCGCGGACGTGAAGCGGCGATCCACCTGCCACTGGGCCGCGATCTGTCGCTGGTCCGTCCAGTAGCCCACGGCCAATCCCGCGAGATACGCCGCGCCCAGCGCGGTCGTCTCGGTGACTTTAGGCCGCACCACGGGAACGCCCAGCAGATTCGACTGGAACTGCATCAACAGATTGTTGGCAGACGCACCGCCATCCACCCGCAGCTCCTTGAGCCTGATCTTCGCATCGGCTTCCATTGCCCGCAGCACATCCGCCACCTGAAACGCGATGCCCTCGAGCGCCGCGCGCGCGATATGCGCCGCCGTGGTGCCGCGCGTGAGGCCGGCGAGCAGGCCGCGCGCGTATTGATCCCAGTGCGGCGCGCCCAGGCCGGCGAACGCGGGGACGAGGTACACGCCCTCGGGATCGGTCACCTGCGCGGCCAGGGCTTCCACCTCGGACGACGACTTGATGATCCCGAGGCCGTCGCGCAGCCACTGCACCACCGCCCCGGCGATGAAAATGCTGCCTTCCAGCGCGTACTCGGTGCGCTTCCCGATGCGCCAGGCCACCGTGGTCAGGAGATTGTTCCTGGAGGCGATCGGCTTCGCTCCCGTGTTCATGAGCATGAAGCAGCCGGTGCCGTAGGTGTTCTTCACCATCCCGGGCTGGGTGCACGCCTGGCCGAACAGCGCGGCCTGCTGGTCGCCCGCCATCCCGGCGATCGGGATCCGACCGCCGAGCAGCGTGGTCTCGCCGTACACTTCGCTTGAGGAGCCGACGGCCGGCAACACCGAGCGCGGGACGCCGAACAGCTTGAGCAGCGCGTCGTCCCAATCGCCGGTGCGAAGGTTGAAGAGCATGGTGCGCGACGCATTGCTCGGATCGGTCACGTGCACGCGGCCGCCGGTGAGATTCCACACCAGCCACGAGTCCACGGTGCCGAACGCCAGCTTGCCGGCCTTCGCCCTGGCGCGCGCGCCCGGCACGTTGCGCAGCAGCCACTCGAGCTTCGTGCCGGAGAAGTACGCGTCGACCACGAGCCCCGTCTTGCGCTTGATCAGTGGCGCCAGCCCGCGGGCCTTCAACCGATCGCACGCGGCGGCGGTGCGGCGATCCTGCCACACGATCGCGTGGTGCACCGGCTCGCCCGTCGCGCGGTCCCAGACCACGGTCGTTTCCCGCTGATTCGTGATCCCGATGGCGGCGATGTCGGCCGCGGTCAGCCCGGCCTTCGCCACGGCTTCCTTCGCCGTGTGCAGCTGTGTGGCCCAAATCTCCCTGGCGTCGTGCTCGACCCAGCCCGGCTTGGGAAAGATCTGGCGAAACTCCTTCTGCGCCGACGCGACGACATTGCCGCTATGATCGAACACGATGGTGCGCGAGCTCGTCGTGCCCTGGTCCAGGGCGAGGATGTGCTTCATGCCGGCCAATACGCCCGATAGACCAGCGCCGCGATCAGGCCGCCGACGATCGGTCCGACCACCGGTATCCACGCATAGCCCCAATCGGAGCCGCCCTTTCCCGCAACCGGCAGCAGCGCGTGCGCGAGGCGGGGACCCAGGTCGCGGGCCGGGTTGATGGCGTACCCGGTAGGCCCACCCAACGACAGGCCGATGGCCCACACGAGGATACCGACCAGGAACGGGCCGAACCCCGCGTCCCAGCCGTGTACCGGGTTGAGATTCTTCGGCGTCAGGATGGCCAGCACACCCAGCACCAACAGGAAGGTGCCGATGACCTCGGTGAGCAAGTTCGCAGTCGTATTGCGGATGGCGGGGGCGGTGCAAAACACGGCCAGCTTCCCAGGCTGGCTCTCCGTGACAGGCCAGTGCGGCAGGTAGGCGAGCCAGACGATCGTGGCACCGAGAAACGCACCGAGCATTTGTGCCGCGATGTAGCCGGGGACCGAGGCCCACGCGAACTTGCCGATGGAGGCGAGGCCGATGGTCACCGCGGGGTTCAGGTGCGCGCCGCTGAAGCTACCGACGGCATACACCGCGACCGCGACGCCGAAGGCCCAGCCCGCGGTGATGACGATCCACCCGGCGTTCTGGCCTTTGGTTTTGGCGAGCACCACGTTGGCGACCACGCCATCGCCCAGGATGATCAACAGCATGGTCCCCAGCAGCTCTGCGAGAAAAGGCGGCATAAGGTCGATTGGGAAGCGGCGAAGCTATCAGGGCGGCGGCGGCTTGTCTACACCGATGATCACAGCCTGAACAGGTAGCTCAACTTGACGAAGAACGCGTCGTCCGTCCGCGTGAGGCCGCGGAACCGGAATGCGTCCTGGTCCACCATGTCGCTGCCGTACCCCGCGAACACTACCGTCCCCGGGACCGGTTGATAGCTGAGCAGCACGTCGGCGTGGAAGAGATTGCTGTGCGAAGCGGCGGAGCGAGTCAGGCCGCCCGGTCCGCTGATGAGAATCGGCGCACCGGTGCGGGAGTCGTCGCGCAGCGAGTCGGTCTTGTCCTGGATGTACTGGCCCACCACCCGTACGAACAGCGGACGCGAAACCTGGTATTCGACCTTGGCCCGGAGCACGCGACCGACGTTCACTAGGCTGCCGTCGGTGCGGCGGTTCACCTGCTGCCAGAAGTAGCTGACGCTGTTGCGGAGCCGCTCCGTGGGGCGGTACGACACGTCCACGCTCAGCAGTCGCAGATCGGCCGAGGCCCACTCGAAGAAGTTCTCATCGTGGCCTTGCAGAAAAAACCCGCTACCACTGAAATGCTTCCACTGTGGTGTCCCGATCTGGACGATGTATTCGCCGTTCGTGATCGTCGGCTGTCCCGTGAACGGCACCGTGTCGAGGCCGCCGCCGGCGAGCGGCACTTCCAGACTGTCGCCGGCATAGAGAGCGGAATCGTAGCCGAACGATTCCACGAAGTATCCCGCACCCACGTTCCAGCCGCCGCGCAGCGTCGCGTTGCCGTTGAAGTGCAGCTTCTTGTCCTGCAAGTGACGCCCATGAATGAAATTCTGGTACTGCCAGATGCCGTCCACCAGGATGTCGCCGGTGAACCGCTGCAGCCATGCGCCGGGGCCCCCGTAGGCCGTGTAGCTCGGATCGACGTACGAATGCACGATCCCCGCCCGGCCGATGAATCCGCTGGCGTCGCGAAACTGGTCCGAGATGCCGGCGAACACACTGCGCAGACCCCAGATGCGATGCTGAATCGTGAACTGGGTCAACCACAGCGGCGCGGTCGTGGTCACGCCGCCGGTCCGCGTGCGGCTGCCGGCGAGCTGCAGGTTCAGTCCGTAGATCTCCTTGAAGACCAGTCGACTGTCGACCTCCGCCACACGGTTGTAGTCGCCGCCCTCGATCCGATCGGTGTAAACCAACCCGACGCGTGACCCTCGGCCCAGACTGCGCTGGGCCCGCAGAATGTTGAAAATGGGGTTGTCCGTGCCGGACGCGGACGCGAACTTCTGGTCCACCGCCGAGAGCAGGCCGAGGTCGGTGCCGAAGGTGGTCCCGGTGAGCTTGACCGCGGCGATTGGTTGGACGATACGACGTGTATAGATGAGGTTCTGGGGCACCTGAAACAGCTCGCTGCCTTCTAAGAAGAACGGCCGCTTCTCCGGAAAGAACAGCGCCTGGCGCGGATCGAACGC
>Ga0209057_1001315_pt1 | contig 20198 bp, 18 predicted proteins | sample GraSoiAngelo_146_FD_185903 | JGI IMG/M metagenome (GOLD analysis project Ga0209057, IMG submission 185903) | Grasslands soil microbial communities from the Angelo Coastal Reserve, California, USA - 14_1009_05_30cm (SPAdes) (version 2) | ecosystem: Environmental > Terrestrial > Soil > Grasslands ... | reverse complement strand
CATCGTGCTCGTCAATGCCGCACTCGCACCGGGCGACACGACGTTCTACCCCGGAGCGTCCGCGGTCACACCGCTCGCCGCGCTGCTCTGGATGGTCGGTCTTATGGGCGCTGGCTCGATCGTCGCCGAGACGATCCGAACTCGGGTCGTGCTGCGCTCGATCCGCGCTGTCCTAGCGGCGACCGCGCTCGTGCCCGCGATCATCCTTGACGCGCGCATCCCGCTCTACCCGTTCGTAGCCGGGATCGCGAGCGGTCAGGGCACGATCACCCTGAACGACGTGCCACTCCGCACGTCGGCGGCACAGACGCCGTTCGTCCCGCTCAACCCGAATCCGCCTCGCACGACGGTTCCGACGCCCGGTCCGGATGCGATGGTCAGCGGGCTCGTGCGCTGGGGCGAGCTCGCTGTGCCGGCGGTCAACGTCACCGTGCTCAACAACGGCATACCGAGTTTCGTGCCGACCGACGTGGACGGTCACTACCGAGCATCGGTGCGATCCGGGACGGTCGCGGTGTCGGTCGACATTCGTTCGATCTCGTCCGCGACGTGGTTCGACGCAGCGACGCCGGCAGCGATGCGCGTCAACGCAGGCGGCGAATTGAGCTATCCGACGATCTACATGACGCGCAGGATCAACCCCTCGGAGCCGGTCGTTGGCGCGAGCGTCCAACTGCCGGTGACGCTTCGCTGGCAGCCGCAGTGGCAGTCACTGGACGCAGCGGTGACCTACCTCGTTCGCGTGTTCGACGACGGCGCGATCGCGGCGCCTACGCCGTCGCCGGCGCCACAGGTCACCGCGGTGCGCATCGCGGGCACGTCGCTGCCCGTCACGAGCCTCGTCGCGAGTCATCGTTATCGATGGTCAGTCGAAGCGTGGGCGCAGCCGCGCGCCGGCGGACCAGAGCTTCCGATCGGCCGATCCGGCACGAGCTCGTTCGCGACCCGTTAGACCTCCTTGAGGTACTGCAGCAGGTCCGGCCGGCGCCGATAGCCCATCGTCTCGTTGATGTGCAGGATCGGCGCGTTCTAGAGCGGGCTGCCGTTCATACGCCAAGATCGGTCCGTGCGGACGTGTCGACGACGATCAACGACGATCAAAGAGAATGGATCCGACGCCGACGCATCTTCTTGAGGTCGCCTGGCCAGCCTGTGCCCCTAAGCTCCAGCATCTTCCGGCGGTCACCCTCGTCGGCGAGACGCCGAAGGGCGTAATCGACGGCGGCGCGCTTCGTCGGTAGACGGTACAAGCGCATGACTCGCCTGATCAGGGCGTCGTCAATCACGATATTCGTGCGCGCCATGTGGTCTCTAGAGCTCCTTCAAGTACTGCACGAGGTCGGGCCGGCGGTGGTAGCCCATGGTCTCGTTGATATGCAGGATCGGTGTGTTCGCGGAGTCGTTGTCGGTGCGCACGCGGTCGACGCCGAGCGCGATCGCCTGCATGAGCGTCTCGCACTTGAGCGCGCGCGCCACGCCGCGGCCGCGCACCTTGCGCGCCGTTCCGGTCCAGTCGGTCGTCACGACACCGCGCACCGGTGGGTAAGAGAGCATCGAGATCCCGACGACGTCATCGCCGTCTCGCGCGACCCAGATGCGGTCGGGACGCAGGCCCGGTGAGTCGAACCACTTCTTCCACTCGGTCATATCGACGAGGACATGTGGCACCGTTGTCGGCACGTCGAGCTCGGCCTCGTCGCTCATGCGTTTGAGCTTCTCCCATTTCTTGGGATCCGTGTCTTCGCTGAGCGTGAGCACGCGGATGCCTTCCTTCTTCATGCGCTCGCGCGACTCGGTGGTCATCTTCGAGATGCGCTCGCGCTCCTTGGTGAGGTCGAGCTCCCAGAAGCGCTCGCGACGTTCCTCGCGGTAGCCGCGACCGCGCAGCATCTCAAGCCGCAGCTCGTCGAACACCCAGGTCCACGTCGTCGCCTTCTTCGCGCCCTCGTCGCGTCCCTGGGCCTCAAGTCCCTCGTAGAGCGCGGAAAGCCGCTCCGCCGTCCGCGCGCTTGGGCGAATCTCGGCGTGCAGGCGGATGAAGCGCTCGGGCATCTTCTCCCAGACCGGATGATCCCAGCGCGTGTAGCCGACCGGCGTGCCGTCGCGCATGACGATCGCGCGCGCGACGCGATGGCCCTTGTCGGAGTCGCTCATCGACCACCAGTGCCGGATCATCTTCGGGTCCTCGACCTCGTCGGGGTTGATCTCGGTGTCGATGTCGGCCACGAGCGCGGCATCGGCGAGTGACGCGGGACGGAGCTCGAGGTCGCGGACCTTCATTGCCATGAGAGACACGGTACCGCGCTAGGCCGTGGACCCGCTCCTCGGAGGGGCGACCGTGAGCAGCAGGGTGACGACGATGAGCGCCGCGGCGGTGTGCATGACCATGAGCGACGCCACGGCTGGGATCGTTGCGCCGGGGTCGTTCCACACGAGGAGCAAGATGTCGGGAAGGTACGAGAGGACGAGCGCGACGATCGAGAGCACGATGTACACGCGGCGCGGATCGCGCGCGAAGCGGCACACGATCCAGTACGTGATCCCCGCGAGCACGACGCCGCCGATCGTGTACGGCGCGACGGTGCCGTGATATGGCTCGAAGTCACCAGGGACCGCGAGCACCGTCCGTCCGATCTCCTGGATCCCCAGATCCACCGCGGTCGCGATGAGCGCCGCGAGCGCCGTCGCGAGGGCGATCCTCACGCCTGGTTCATGAGGGCACGCATCGACGCGAGCGCGGCGTCATGCAGTCCGGCGCCCGAGCGCAGTGGCGCGCCGAAGCGCACGCCGACGGTCACGCGCTGGAGCGGCGGGAAGGCGAGCTGCAGCATCGACGCGAATCGTTGGCGCTCGCGCTGCGGCGTGCGCCGGCGCGAGAGCGGATGATCGAAGGCGGCGCGCGACACGACGCCGCTCACCAGAGCCGGCAGCACGAGCGTGCCGGCCGCGAGACGGGTGATGCTCTCGATACTGCGCGACCACGCGTCGAGCGCGTTCATCGCCGCTACCGGCGAGACGGCCGGATCGGGCTCGAGCCCGCCCGCCGGGAAGAGCAGGACCGCGTCGCCACGACGCAGCCGCGAGGCGATGTGGCGCAGCGCGACGACTCGCGCCGCGCAGCCATCGCGCACGAAGAGGAAGCGCTGGTTCGCGCCGCGCATCGCGCGCAGGAACGGAAAGTCCGCCGCGACGACCCACGCGTCATCGCGACGCAGGGCTACCAGGAGCGAGACGGCGTCGGCGAGGCCGGGATGGTTCGCGACGACGAGAAGTGGTCCGCTGCGCGGCACGCGATCGGCGCCGTCGACGATCACGCCGCCGGTCGCGCGCTCGGCGATCCAAGCCGCGCCGTGATGCGGCCCGCGCTCGGCGAGCACACGGTCGTACTGGACGAAGCGCCGCGCGACGAGATGCGCGGCCGGGCTGAGGAGCCGGCGAGTCGCCGCGACGCGCCGTCCTGCTGCGGCGCCGACGATCGTCTCGGCGCTCTCGCGCGCGACGATCGAGGCGAGCTCTGAGCGGTCGGCGATCACTCCCTTGATGCGCGTGCGGGTCAGTTCCGGATCACGCCGAGCACGCGATCGCGTGCGACCTGCCCGAGCTGGATGAGGTACTGGCCGATCTCGCGCTGTCCGAACTTGGACTTGCCGAGCTCGCGGTCGCGGAACGTATATGGCACCTCGACCGCCTTCTTGTATCGGCCGCGCGCCATGACCTCGAAGCCGATCTTGAACCCGATCGGGTTGAGCTTCACCCCGTCCACGACGGACCGCCGCATGGCGAAGAACCCCGAGGTCGAGTCGTGGATCGGCACGAGCACGTTGCCCATGAGACAGGCAACGCGCGAGACCACGCGCCGTTTCAGCGGCCAGTCCTCAATTCCGCCGCCCGTGACGTAGCGGCTGCCCACGGCGAGATCGGCGCCGTCCTCGAGCGTGCGCATGAGATCGGGCACGACCTCCGGCGGATGCGAGAGATCGGCGTCCATCACGAGCAGCGCGTCACCGCGCGCCGCGCCGAATCCCGCGACGACCGCCGACGCGAGACCGGCCTTGCCCGGCCGTCGCACGACGCGCACGGGATTCGTCTGGCCGAGCCGATCCGCGACCTGCGCCGTGCCGTCGGGCGATCCGTCGTCGACGACGACGAGTTCCCACTTCGCATCGGCGAGCGCTTTCGCGAGTCGTTCAACGAGACGCGGGAGCGAGTCGGCTTCGTTGTATGTGGGGACGATGATCGAGACGAACGTGCGCGTAGTTTAGGAGTGCCTAGTGTTACCGCGGTGCGCGTGACGTTCGACGCACGTCATCTCCAGACGGTCGCTCGCGTCCGGGGCATCGGTCGCTACTCGCGCAATCTTCTCGCCGCGTTCGCGCGCACGGCGCCGCCGGACATCGAATGGACGCTGCTGCGCCTTCGCAACTTCCCGAGCGCGGACGCCGCGCCGCTCCCGCCACACCGCGATCTGCGAACGTTGCGGCTGCGTCGCCCCGAGCTCTCGATGCTCGCGCTCGACCCGGTCCTGCTGTCGTTCGAGCTGCCGTTCGCGAGGCCGCAGGTGTACCACTCGGTACAGCTCGGACTGCCCGCGGTACGGCGCTTCCGCGCCATCGTGACGATCCACGACCTCGCGCCGCTGCGTTGGCCCGAGCACTACCTGCGGCTCCCGCACGCGCGCGTCGGTCATGCGTGGCAGTACGCCCTTGCGCGTCGCGCGGACGCGATCATCGCTGTCTCGGAAGCGACGAAGCGCGACGTCATCGAGCGCCTGCGCGTCCCCGAATCGCGCGTCAGGGTGATCCCCGAGGCCGTCGACGCGTCGTTCGCGCCGCCGGCGCGCGACGCCGCACTCGCGCGCGTACGCGAGCGCTTCAGCGTCACGTCGCCGTACGTCCTGTACGTGGGGCAGTTCGATCCGCGCAAGAACATGGACGGGCTCGTGTCGGCGTTCGCGCGCGCTGCCGAGCGCCATCGCGATCTGCGGCTCGTCATCGCGGGCGATCTCGGCAAGCTCGCGCCGTTCCTCTACGACGCGCTCGACCGAGGCCGCGCGCCTCGCGAGCGCGTTGCCCTGACGGGGCATGTTTCCGATGTCGACCTCGCGGCCCTCTACGCGGGCGCGGAGTGCCTCCTCCACGCGGCGCTTCTCGAGGGCTTCGGGCTCACACCGCTCGAATCGCTCGCCGCGGGCACGCCGGTCGTCGGGCTGCGCGCCGGCGCCGTCGAAGAGGTCGTGGGCGAGGCGGGGATCCTCGTCGACGATCGCCCCGAAGCCCTTGCAGAGGCCCTCCTGCGCTATTTGGAGGACGACGTGCTGCGGGGCCGCCTGCGCTCGCTCGCTCGCGGACGCGCGTCGCGCTTCTCGTGGGACAGCGCCGCCGAAGCGACGCTCGCGCTGTACCGCGCGGTCTGAAGCGACGTTCGCGCTCTACCGCGCGCCGTAGGCGAAACCCGCCGCCTCGCAGCGGGTAAAATCAGAGGTCCCCGTGGCACGTCGCATCAGCCTCCCGCGTCTCACCCAGCGCCAGCGCATGGCGCGGTGGCAGCGCGAGCGCCGCCAGCAGGCGATCATCGTCACGGTCTTCTCGGGCGTCCTCTTCTTCACGCTCGGGCTTGTCGCGTGGGCCGCGACGGAGCGCTTCTACACCGAGAACCTCGCACCCGCGCTCACGATCGACGGACGCGTGTTCCCGATGCGCGACTACAAGCGCGAGGTCGGCTACCAGTACGTCCGCTTCTACATCGATTACGGCGTACCGCCGGGTTACGAGAACGACCCGCAGATCGCGCAGCAGAAGGCGAGCTACGACGCGACCGCGCTCGACCAGCTCGTCGAGCACAACCTGCTCGACACGAGCGCGAAGGCCGATGGCTTCGTCGTCACGCCCGATCAGATCCAGGACCGCTACGTCGCCGACTTCGGCGAGTACCACACGCGGCACGTCCTCATCACGCCGAAGCCCCTCGGCGATGGCGCCGACGCGAAGACCGCCGCGGACAACGTCGCGCTCGCGAAGGCGCGCGCGGTGGCCGACCAGCTCCACCAGTCGCCGAACGATCAGACCCTGTGGAACACGCTCGCGCAGCAGTACTCCGACGATCCGGGCTCGGCCGCGTCAGGCGGCGACCTCGGGTTCGTGGGCAAGGGCCAGTTCGTGAAGGAGTACGAGGACGCGGTGCGTGGCATGTCGATCGGACAAGTCTCCGATCCGGTGAAGAGCCAGTACGGCTACCACGTCATCCAGCTCCTCGAGCTGCGGGCGCCCGACCAGAGCGTGTTCGCACAGCGCGCCACGAAATATGGATACGGGGCCGACGTCATCAAGGAGCACGTGCGCTACGACATCCTCAGAGACGAATACACGAAGCGCGCGCAAGCGCAGAGCGTCCAGTCGCCGACCGATCAGGTGCACCTCGCGTGGGTCGCCGTCGCATCACCGAAGGTCTCCGGCGGCGACTTCCAGGCGTTCACCGATCAGCTGAAGAAGGTCTCGGACGTCCAGAAGGCGCTCGACGACGGCAAGGACTTCGCCGAGATCGCCAAGCAGTACAGCGAGGACACCGCGACGAGCGACAAGGGCGGCGACCTCGGATGGTTCGCCCGCGGCATGATCACGAAGCTCGACATCGAGAAGGACGTCTTCGCGCTCGATGCCGGGAAGGTGAGCGCGCAGAAGTCCGATCAGTCGCAGACGGTCTGGTACAAGGTCCTGGAGAAGGATCCGAGCCGCGCGCTCGACGACGATCAGAAGAAGAAGATCTCCGATCACGCATACGACTACTGGTTCCAAGGACAGAAGAAAGCGCACCAGATCCAGAAGCTGGTCCCGGGCCACGAGCTCGACACCTGATCTAGGCGCGCTCCTCGAGCGGCTCCTCGCGCGCTTTCCCGGAGGCGTCGACGTCATCCGCGCGAGCGCGCTCGATCGCCACTCCTTCAACACGCTTCGGCCGATCGTCCTCGTCCTCGATGCGGAGCTCGATCGCGTGCTGATCGCGAAGCACTACCCGGCGGGAACGGAGGCCGAGCCGCTCGCGCCAGGATTCGCACTGCTGCCGGCGCGGGAGCCGTACGCGGACCTCGCATCGCTCGCGACCGTCACGCGCATCGCCGAGCGCCTTCGCGCGCCGAATGGGTGCCCGTGGGATCGGGAGCAGACGCACCAGAGCCTGCGGCCGCATCTGCTCGAGGAGGCATACGAGGCGCTTGAGGCGCTCGACTCTGGTGACCTGCCGCGTCTGCGCGATGAGCTTGGCGATCTGTTGCTGCAGATCGCGCTGCATGCACAGCTCGCGCACGAGGAAGGCGCGTTCGACATCGCCGACGTCGCCGCGCGGTTGAACGAGAAGCTCATCCGCCGCCATCCGCACGTCTTCGCCGGCGCCGAGATCAGCGGCGATCTCCTCGCGCAGTGGGAACGCATCAAACGCGAGGAGCGCGAGGAGAGCGGCAATCCGGACGAGACGATCACCGCGGGCGTGCCGAAGGATCTGCCGGCTCTGTTCGCGGCCGAGCGACTATTGGAACGCGCGCAACGCGTCGGGCTGAAGCCCGAACGCATCGACCTACCGCTCGATATCGACGACTCGTCGTTCCTCGGTGAGCTGCTCTTCGATCTCGTCGCCGCGGCGCGGGAGAAGGGCTTCGACGCGGAGACCGCGCTGCGCGAGGCGAACGAGCGCTTTGTGAAGCGCGTGTCGAAGGTGGAGGAGCGCGCGCGCCGGGAAGGTCGCGCGCTCGAGTCGTACGCTCCGGACCAGATGCGGCGGATGTGGGAGGAGACGGCGTGAGCGTGGCATACGAACGTCCGGGGAAACGCGCACACGATGCGCTGCGACCGATCGAGATCCACGTCGGCGTGTCCAAGTTCGCGGAGGGCTCGTGCCAGATCCGCTTCGGTGACACCGAGGTGCTCTGCCTCGCGACGGTCGAGGAGAGCGTGCCGCGCCATCTGCTCGGCAAGGAGCAGGGCTGGGTCACCGCCGAGTACGCGATGCTCCCGCGCGCCACGCCCGAGCGCAGCCGCCGCGAGAGCCTCGAGGGCCGTCCCGGCGGGCGCACGTTCGAGATCCAGCGGCTCGTGGGACGCTCGCTGCGCGCGGCGGTCGATCTCAAGGCGCTGGGCTCGCGCAGCGTGATCATCGACTGCGACGTCATCCAGGCCGATGGCGGCACGCGCACCGCCGCGATCACCGGTGGCTACATCGCGCTCGCGCACGCGCTACGCCACTTCACGCCGACGCCGCTGCGGAAGCATGTCGCCGCGGTGTCGGCGGGATTCGTGAAGGGCGAGCTCGTGCTCGATCTCGAGTACTCCGAGGACTCGGTCGCCGACGCGGACGTGAACGTCGTCGCGACGTCGGAGGGTGAGCTCATCGAGGTCCAGGGGACGGCCGAAGGCCGGCCGTTCTCGCGTGCGGACTTCGACCGCGTGCTCGAGCTCTCGCTGAAGGGCATCGCGCAGCTCATCGATGCGCAACGACAGGCGCTGAAGCAGACGAAGACCGCCGCACGCGCGTGAGCGCGCCGCACGGCGAGCACATCTTGCTCATCGGTTCGGGGAACGCGGGCAAGCAACAGGAGTGGCGGGAGCTGCTCGCGGGGATCGATGCCGTGCTCGTCGTCCCGCAGGACCTCGATCCGGTGCCTGAGGAGCCTGAGGAGCGCGGGACGACGTTCGCCGAGAACGCGTCCGCGAAAGCGCGTGCGTACGCCGCCGCGACCGGCCTGCGCACCGTCGCGGACGACTCAGGGCTCGAGGTCGACGCGCTGCACGGCGCGCCAGGGCTGCGTAGCCGGCGGTTCTTCGGCGAGGACGCGAGCGCCGCGGACCGCAACGCGCGGCTGCTCGCGCTCATGCAGGACGTGAAGGATCGCGGCGCGCGCTTCGTGTGCGTCGCCGCGCTCGCGCAGGCTGATGGACGCGTCGAGCTGTTCGACGGCGAGGTCCGCGGCGAGATCGCGCAGGCTTCCCGCGGCGCGCAGGGCTTCGGCTACGACCCGCTGTTCGTCATCGCGGGCGACGGCCGCACGATGGCCGAGCTACCGCCGCACGAGAAGCACGCGATCTCGCACCGCGGCCTCGCCGCCGCGAAGCTGCGCGCCCGTCTCGCTGAGGAGCCGCGCTAGCTCGCGAGGATCCTGCGCAATGCTGCGAGCTCGCGCGCGATATCGCCTTCTGGTCGCACGACCTCGGGCCGGTAGTCGGCGCCCATGAATCTCGCTGGTGTGCCCGGCGCCCCGTCGTCGAGGAACCGCGGGATCACGTGCGTGTGCAAATGGGGCAGCGAGTTGCCGAGCATCTCGAGATTCATCTTGATCGGCTTGTAATGCGTCTCGATCGCACGCGCGACGCGCATCACCTCCGTGAAGTACCCGCTCGCCTCATCCGGCGACAACTCCATCGGCTCGGCGACGTGGCGACCACGCCAGATGACGATCGTGTAGCCCGGATGTCCCACGTCGGCGCGCTGCAGGTACGCGTCGCTGTAGCGCCCCACGAAGATGCGCGGACCGAACCCGTTGTCGTCGGGCCGGCCCTCGCGGCACATCGCGCAGTCCTTGCCGCGACGGCGCTCCTCCCAGTCAGCCGGCCACTCTTTCAATCGGTCGATAACGGTATCGCGCCGCCGTCGTACACGAGCGCGCCGTCAACGACGCGTGCGACATCCCAGACACGGTGCGGCTCGCTTTTGCCGACATCGATGAGGTGCGTCACGTCCCAGCCTGCGACGGTAAGAAGGTCCGAGAGCATCCGCCGGTGGCAGCGCCACCACAGTGTCTCGGCGCACATGTACGCGGTCGACGTCGCGTTCGCGACCGCGATGAGATGACTGATGTCGCGCTGGAACTCCGGCGTCGCCATGTGGTCGGCGTAGCCGCGGAAGGCGTCGACGCGCAGCGCGGTGTGCGGGGAGTCGGGCCGTGGATCGCGACGTCCGCCGAGCCCCTTCAGATGCATGTACGCGATGCCGCGCTCGGCGAGCGAGTCGCGAAGCGCGTCCTGTCCGTACTGGGGATGGCGGCGCGAACCTGGGTGCGTGCGGATGTCCGCTAGCGTCACGACCTTCGCGTCTTCGAGCACGGCGATGAATTCCTCGATCGGCCGCGTCCCGTGGCCGATGGTCCAGATGCGCACGCATCGAGTGTGGAACACTCGAACGGTGAAGGAAGCGCCTCCGCGGCCGGATGTGACCGTCCGGCCGGTCTCGCCCGATCAGCATGACGCCGTGCTGCACTACTTCGACCTCGTCGCCTACGCGGACAATCCGAACTGGTCTCGCTGCTATTGCATCGAGCGCCTGGCTGCGGACTACAACGAGCGTACGAAAGAGCAGAACCGCGCTTTGCGTTCGGAGCTCATTCATTCGGCCAAGGCGAACGGCCTCGTGGCATATCGACTCGGCCGGGTCGTCGGGTGGTGCCACGCGGCGCCGAAGACTGAGGTGCTCAACGTCCCCGGCGAGGTGACGCCCGGCGTCGGCGCGATCGTCTGCTTCGTCGTCGCGCCCGATCAGCGCAACCAGGGCATCGCGACGACGCTGCTCGACGCGGCGATCGAGCACCTGCGCAAGCGCGGGATGCGCAGCGTGGAGGCATACCCGGTGATCGGCGAGATACCGCCGTCGCGCTGGGTCTTCGCCAACTATCTCGGCCCGCTCTCGATGTACGTGAAGGCAGGATTCCAGATCGTCGAACAGCTCGACGGCCAGGCCATCGTGCGTAGAGAGCTCTGAGATGCGCGGCCGCGTCGCGTGGATCCACGTCGCTCCGATCAAGTCGCTGCGCATCCAGGCGCGCGACTCGGTCATGGTCGGCCCGACGGGCGTCGAGGAGGACCGTCGCTTCTGCATCGTCGACGAGGAGGGACATCGTCTCAACGCGAAGCGCGTCGCCGCGTTCGTCTCCGTGCGCCCCGAGTTCGACGACGACATGCGGAAGCTCACCCTGCACATGCCCGATGGGCGGCGCGTCAGCGGCCCGATCGAGCTCGGCGCGCCCGTGACCGTGACGACGTCGCAGCGCCAGGAGGCCGGCCACGAGGTGGTCGGTCCGTTCGCGGCCGCGCTGTCGTCGCTCGACGGCCGAGTCGGTCGGCTCGTTCGTTTCGATGACGTCGGGCGCGGCGTCGACCGCGCACGCCACGGGGGCGCCGCGACGCTTCTGTCCGTGGCATCGCTGGATGGGATGGCCGAGGTCGCGGGCGACGGGCCGGTCGATCCACGCCGCTTTCGGATGCTCTTCGGCGTCTCCGATGTGCCCGCACACGCGGAGGACGCCTGGCTCGAGCAGCGCGTCAAGGTCGGCGACGCGGTCGTGATGCCCATGGGGCACGTCGGGCGCTGCGCCGTGACGACGCTCGATCCAGACAGCGGTCGCTCGGACCTCGACACTCTTGCCGCGCTCGCGCGCTACCGCGGCGATCTCAAGTCGACGGAGCCGCTGCCCTTCGGGGTCTGGGCGCGCGTCGTCGAACCCGGCCGGGTCGCGGTCGGCGACGAGATCGTCATCTGACATCTCGTCCTGATGCCGACTCAGCACCGTCGCGTCACTGTTCCGCGACCTTCCCCGCCGCTACAAAACGCGGCAATGACGAGTGCTCGCTTGGCAGCGGCAGCAGCAACGACCACGGGAGGTGGGGGCTGAGTCGCGCCTAGCGGCACACAGCGACGGCGACAGAGGCCTCCCGGATGGGGAGGCCTTTTTAGTACCCGACGCGTGGCAAAAGGTGAAAGGAAATGGCGATGGACGAACGCGACGCCTGCGGTCTCGTCGCGATCGCGCGCAAGGACGGGCGCCCTGACGCGTACGTCCTTGGCGAGGCCATCGAGGGCATGCGTCGCATGTCGCATCGCTCCGGCACGGTCGACGGCGAGGGTGACGGCGCCGGCGTCCTCACCGACATCCCGCGCGCGCTCTGGGCGCTGCGCCTTGAGGAAGCGGGCCGCGATCGGTGGCGCGCCTTCAGCTCGCGTTTCGCGGTCGCCCACCTGTTCGTTCCCGGGAGCGCCGACGAGGGCGAAGAGGCCGCGGTCCGACGCATCCTCGCGGGGCACCGCATCACGATCCTTCTCGAACGCAGGGGCACGACCTGGGGTGACGCGCTCGGTCCGCGGGGTCGCGTCGAGGAGCCGCGCTTCTGGCAGCTCGCGCTCCTCGCGCCCGGCCGCGCCGCAGTCGCGTCGCGCGCGCTGTACGAGGCCGGCGTCGAGATCGAGCGGCTGACGGCCTCGACCGTCGTCTCGCTCTCGCGTCACACCGCGGTCTACAAGCTGCGCGGCGGCCCCGACGCGCTGCTGCCGTACTTCGACGACCTGCGGCATGAGCGCTTCGCGACGAGCATGGCCTTCGGTCACGACCGCTACGCGACCAACACGAGCACGTCGTTCGAACGCGTGCAGCCATTCGCGGCGTTCGCGCACAACGGTGAGATCGACACGATCGGCCGGCTGCGCGAGGAGGCGCTTTCGCTCCGCCTGCCGCTCTCGCGTGATGGCAGTGACTCGCAGGACGTCGACGCGATCCTGCGCGCGCTCGTCCTGCGCTCGCGCCTCACACCGATCGAGGCGATCGAGCTGCTCTTCCCGCCCATCGTCAACGAGATCCGACGCATGTCGCCGCGGCTCCAGGACCTGTACACGCAGGCGCGCGCCACCTTCGGCCCGTTCGCGCAGGGACCGGCGGCGTTCCTCGCGCGTGTCGGCGACACGTGCCTGTTCGGCGTCGACGCGCTCGGCCTGCGTCCGCTCTGGCACGTCGAGACCGACGACTCACACATCTTCGCGAGCGAACGCGGCTTCGTTCCGCTCTCGCGCTACGTCCGCGATCCGTACCCGCTCGGCCCTGGGCAGCGCGAGGCGCTGCGCCGCGACGCGACCGGCTGGCGCTTCATCGACGAGGCAACGCTGCGCGAGCGTTTCGCGGCCGCGCGCGAATCGCGCGGCATCGTGAGCGACGGAACGCGGGAGCATCTCGACTGCGGAGGTCCGACGGCGGACGCGAGCCTTGCCGCCGAAGTGCGGCCGGGAACTCTGCGCCAGCCGGAGCGCCGCTGGGAGATCGGCACGCCACCCGACGAGCTCGAGGATGTCGCGCGCCGCCGCGAGCAGCAATTCGCGGCGCTCGGATTCGAGCCCGACGACCTGCGCATGGCGCAGCACATGGCCGAGACCGCGTCCGAGCCGATCGGCTCGCTCGGTTGGGATGGTCCGCTCGCCGCGCTCTCGCACGGGCATCCGAATCTCGCCGATCACATCCACGAGACGGTCGCGGTCGTCACGAACCCGGCGATCGATCGCGAGCGCGAGATCGAGCACTTCTCGACTCGCGTCGTCGTGGGCCCGCGTCCCGCGATGCGCTCGCGCCGCGCCGATGGAGCGCACGCCTCATTCACAGACCGAGGGTCCGCCGTCCGCTGGGTCGAGCTGCGCATTCCGATCCTGCTCGGCGGCCACGCGCCAGAGACCGGCATCGCCGCGCACGATGAGCGCGACGTCGCGAGGCGCCTCGGCACGTGGTGCGTCGAGGATCTCGTCGCGCGATTCACGCGCGGCGCGACGCGCGCGCCGGTGGTCCTCGAAGCGGACCGCGACTGGGAGGAGCATCCCGCCGACGCGCTCGCGCGTCTCGGCGCACAGGCGTGCCGCGGCGTGCGCGCCGGGGCGGCGCTCGTCGTCGTCCAGGACCGTCACGTGTTCGCCGAAGGCCGCGCGTGGGTCGATCCGCTGCTCGTCGTCGCCGCCGCGCATCGTGCGCTCGTCGCGCAGCCGCATCGCAATGGCTCACTGCGCCGCGCGTGCGGCCTCGTACTCTCGGCGGGGAGCATCCGCAACCTGCACGACCTCATGGTCGCGATCGCGCTCGGCGCGGACGCGGTGAACCCGTACCTGCTCACCGAGTACGCGCGCTCGCTCGACGACCCCGATGCGCTCCCTGATCTCGTCGAAGCGCTGCGTAAGGGAATTGAGAAGGTCATCTCGACGCTCGGTATGCACGAGCTCCGTGGTTACGGCCGGCAGCTCTCGGCGATCGGGCTCTCGCCAGATGTGGCGCGTCTCCTTGGGATCCGCACGTTCTTCGGCGCGCACGATCGCGGGCTCACCTGGGAGCGCATCGCCGAGGACGGGCTCGAGCGCGCGATGCGTCTTCGCGAGCGCAGCGCAGCGCGTGTCGAGCCGCCGTTCCGCGTGTATCCGCGCCTGTACAAGAGCGCGCTCCTCGTCGCGAACGGCGAGGCGCCCTACGAGACGTACGCCGAGAAGCTTCGCCAGATCGAGGAGGAGCATCCCGCCTCGCTGCGTCACCTCATTGACCTCGCGCGTCCGATCGACGGTGACCCCGAACGACGCGCGATCACGAAGGCCGGCGAGCACGCCGCGCCGATGTACATCTCGTCGATGTCCTTCGGCTCGCAGGGCGAGACGGCGTATCGCGCGTACGCCGAGGCCATGGCGCGGATGGATCTGCTCTGCGTCAACGGCGAGGGCGGCGAGCTGCCGGACCTCATCGGGAAGTACCCGCGCAATCGCGGACAGCAGATCGCGTCAGGGCGGTTCGGCGTCTCCGCGCTCCTCGCGAATTCTTCCGATTACCTCGAGATCAAGATCGGCCAAGGGGCGAAGCCCGGCGAGGGCGGACACCTCCCGGCGCGCAAGGTGTCGGTCAAGGTCGCGCTCGCGCGCAACGCGAAGCCCGGCGTCGACCTCATCAGCCCGTCGAACAACCATGACATCTACTCGATCGAGGACCTCGCGCAGGTCGTCCACGAGCTGAAGACCGTGAACCCGCGCGCGCGGGTGTCGGTGAAGGTTCCCGTGGTGCCGGACATCGGGATCATCGCGGTAGGGATCGCGAAGTCTGGCGCGGACATCGTGACGCTCTCGGGTTACGACGGCGGCACGGGTGCCGCACGCATGCACGCGCTCCGGCGCGCGGGATTGCCCGCCGAGATCGGCGTCGTCGAAGCGCACCGGGCGCTCGTCGCCGCGGGTATGCGCGACGAGGTCGAGATCTGGTGCGATGGCGGCATGAAGAGCGCGCTCGACGTCGTGAAGATGCTGTGCCTCGGCGCGGACCGCGTGGGGTTCGGGACGCTCGCGATGGTGGCGATCGGGTGCACGATCTGCCGCGGCTGCCAGCTCGACACCTGCCACGTCGGCATCGCGACGCAGATCGAGTCCGCGAAGGAGGCCACGGAGCGTGGGCTGAAGCGCTTCGAGCCGCAGGAATTCGAGCGCGCCGTCGAGCAGCTCTGCCGCATGTTCGGCGCGATGCAGCGCGAGGTCGCGCGCATCGCTGGACATCTTGGCGTGGCGCGCACCGACGAGTTGGTCGGGCGGACCGACCTGCTCACGCAGGTGCGCGGTCTCGACCGCGTCGACCTATCGGACCTGCTCACGCCCGCCGGCCCCAGTCGCCATGGCGGACGCGAGGTACGCGTTCTCGCGGTGCCGCGCGGCCCGGAGATGCGAGTCGCCGCTGGTGAGGACGGATCGGTCGCGCACGAGATCGTGCTTGGTAGCGAGCACCGCTTCGTCGCGACGGCGAACGCGGGACAGCTCGCGCGCCAGGCGATCGCGGGCGCTGTCGTCACGGCGTACGAAGGCGCGTTCCGGCAAGGATCGGTCGCAGGCAACGGCCTCGGCGCGTACGCCACCGAAGGTGTGTCGCTCGTGGTGCACGGCGGCGCGCAAGACGGCGCGGCGAAGACCGCGCTCGGCGGGCGCATCACCATCCTCAAAGGACGCAACGCGTCCGGCGCGTGGATCGATGGCTCGGTGGGGAAGTGCTTCGCGTATGGAGCGCAGCGTGGCCGTCTCATCGTGCAGGGCGGTGCCGATGCGCGCGCGGGTATCCGATTCTCGGGCGCCGACATCGTGTTCGGCGGCGATCTGCGCGGCTTCGCCTTCGAGTACATGACCGGCGGACGCGCCGTCGTGCTCGGCGATCCGGGGCGCTGGATCTGCTCGGGCATGAGCGGCGGCGTCGTGTTCGTGCGGCACGATCCCGCGCGCGGGCTCGACGAGCGCGGCATCCGCGACCGCATCGCGAAAGGCGCGAAGGTGAGCCTGCGCGCGCCGGATGACGCGGATCGCGAGATCCTCGGCGAGCTGCTGGGCGCCTACATCGCCGCGCTGCGCGACTCGGGTCAGGACGCCGGTGAAGTTGGGCGTCTCCTGGACGACGCCGCGAGCGCGTTCCGCGTGATCCGTCCCGGCGCGGAAGTGGTGGAGCAGTCAATATCGACTGAGTGATCCCCATCCCGTCCAAGGTCATCCCACGCGAAGGGACCTTCACGCTCGACGCGGGCACCTCGATCCATGCGAGCGAGGAGCTGCGCGTGCTGGCCGAGTCGCTGCGTGACACGCTCCGACCGGCAACGGGTTTTCCGTTCCCGATCAACTCCGCGACAGGGACGTCGCGCGTCGAGCTCGCCTTGGATGCCCGCGCGCAGGGCAATGACGGGTATGCGCTCAGCATCCGGCCCCAGGTCGCGCGCATCGCCGCTTTCTCGCCGGTCGGGGTCTTTCAGGGCATGCAGACGTTGCGTCAGCTTTTTCCCGCGGCCATCTACCGTCGCGCACCGGTCTCGGGCGTCACGTGGACGGCGCCGTGCGCCGACATCGCCGATGTGCCGCGATTCGGATGGCGCGGCTGTCACGTCGACGTCGCGCGTCACTTCATGCCGAAGGAATGGATCCTCAAACATCTCGACCTGCTCGCGATGCACAAGCTCAACGTCTTCCACTGGCATCTCACCGACGACCAGGGCTGGCGTCTCGAGATCAAGCGCTACCCCAAGCTCACCGAGGTCGGCGCGTGGCGCAGCGACACGATGCTCGGTCCGCCGACGAAGGATCCCGCGAAGCGCCGCTTCACCGGCAAGCCGCACGGCGGCTTCTACACGCAGGACGACGTCCGCGAGGTCGTGCGCTACGCCGCCGACCGCTTCATCACCGTCGTACCCGAGATCGAGATGCCCGGGCACTCGCGCGCCGCGATCGCCGCGTATCCCGATCTCGGCAACGACATCGACAAGACCGTGGTCGGCACGTGGTGGGGCATCTACGACAAGGGCGCGGTGTTCGGCGTGGACGACAAGGTCTTCCGGTTCCTCGAGGGCGTCCTCGAGGAGGTGCTCGAGCTCTTCCCCTCGACGTTCATCCACGTCGGTGGCGACGAGGTGCGCAAGAACGAGTGGCGCGAGAGCAAGGCCGCGCAGACGCGCCTGAAGTCGCTCGGGCTGAAGGACGAGGACGCGCTGCAGTCCTGGTTCATCAAGCACTTCGACACCTGGCTCGCCGCGAAGGGCCGGCGCCTCGTCGGTTGGGACGAGATCCTCGAGGGCGGCCTCGCAGCGGGCGCGACGGTGATGAGCTGGCGCGGCGAGGACGGCGGTGTCGCCGCGGCGAAGGCCGGGCACGACGTCGTCATGGCGCCGCAGAAGCCGACGTATTTCGATCACTACCAGGCGAAGAACGACCGCGAGCCCATCGCCATCGGCGGCCACAACTCGCTGTCGGACGTGTACGCGTACGAGCCGGTGCCGCGCGCGCTCAAAGCGGCTGAGGCCGCGCACGTGCTCGGCGCACAGGCTCAGCTCTGGACCGAGTTCATGCCCGACCCGCGGCACGTCGAGTACATGACCTGGCCGCGCCTCTGCGCGATGGCCGAGGTGCTCTGGTCGCCGACCGAGACGCGAAACTACGACGGCTTCAAGGCCCGGCTGCGCATGCATCTCGAGCGCCTTCGCGCGCTCGACGTGAACTTCCGCCCGCTCGACGAGTAGTGCTTCGCAATACAGGCGTCGCTCGTCCTCATGCGGAAGCTGCGGCTTCCGCACTCGTCCTCGCTAGCCTGTGACCGGGCTCGCGCTCGTCCTCGTCCTCAGCTCCGCCGTCCTGCACGCGAGCTGGAACCTCGTCGCGAAGCGCGTGCAGGCCGAATCGCCGTTCCTCTTCCTCATCTACGTCGTTGGCTCGCTGGCGTACACGCCGTTCGCGATCGCGATCATCGTCATCGCGCACCCACTGCTCGGCATCTGGGTGCTCGCATTCGTCGCGATGTCGATCGTGCTCCAGACCGTGTACTTCGCGACGCTCACCGCAGGCTATCGCGCCGGCGATCTCTCGCTCGTGTACCCGATCGCGCGCGCGACCGGTCCGCTGCTCGCGACGGTCGGCGCGATCGGAGTGCTCGGCGAACGGCCATCGGTGCTCGCGATCATCGGCGCGCTCGCGATCGTCACCGGGGCGCTCGTGCTCACCGGCGATCCACGCTCGCTCCGCGCGCGCGGAGCCGGCCGCGCCGTCGGCTACGCGCTCGCGACCGGCGTCGTCATCGCCCTCTATACGCTTTGGGACAAGACCGCGGTGAGCGTCGCGCTCATCCCGCCGCTGATCTACGACTGGATGACCATCGGCGGTCAGGCGATCGCGGTCGCGCCCGCGGCATGGCGCCGCCGCGCCGATGTCGCGCGCGTGTGGAATGAACAACGGGGGCAGCTCGTGTTCGTTGGGCTCGTGAGCCGCCTGTCGTACTTCTTGATGCTCACGGCGCTCGCGATCAGCCCGGTGTCGTACGTCGCGCCCGCGCGCGAGACGGGGATCCTCTTTGGCACGCTGCTCGGCGCGCGCGTCTTGGCAGAGGGCGATGTTCGTCGCAGGCTCATCGGCGCGAGCGGGATGGTCGTCGGTGTGATCGCGCTCGCCTTGGGCTAGCGACCTCGATCCCTCCGGCAAAGTCTCGGATTACGGTGAACCGGCGAGCTGCTCTTCGAACTGCCGCGGCGTGATGATCGGCATGTCGTCGTGACTGCCGAGCGAGAGAAGATCGCGATCTCCCGTCACGAGGGCGTCGCAATAACCCGCCGCCGCAGCCGCAAGGACCTGGTCGTCATCCGCATCGCGCACGATGCGCGGCAGGGCCTCAGGCTGCACCAGGGTGGCAAGGAGCTCATATTCCGCTCGTGCGGCTTGCGCGACGGCCGCTGCCACTCCAAACCGGTCGCGAAGGACTTCCTCGAACTCGCGCATGAGATGAGCGCTCGTGACGACCGCGAAGTCACCGCGAAGGGCGCGCCGCAGCAGTTCCCGGGGCAGCCCTCCGAAGAGAATGGCCGAGACGAGGACGTTCGTGTCGAGCAGGACGCGCACCTAGCGCGCGCGGCTGCTCCGTCGGCGCTCCGCGACGACACGCAGGACGTCCGCCTCGGTAACGCCCGCACGCCGCGCGGCCTGCGTACCGGCGGTGAAGATACGCTCCCATCTTTCGAGGCGCGCGACGTACTGGCGGAAGGCCTCGCGCAATAGCTCGCTTCGACTGCGGCGCTCCGCGCGAGCGACACGGTCGACTTCACGCGCGAGCGCGGGTGGAAGCGAGATCGTAACAGTGCGAGGTGCTGCCACGGCAGCAATGTAACACAGTGTCATACATCAGGTCGGCTCGAACAACATTGCCGTCGACCGAATCTGTCAGGGCGCTGGGATTCGGACGCAGGACACGCGGTTCAGGGAACCTGAGCGTGGGTCTTGCTGTATCGGTAGCGTCATGCGAAAGCTTGGCTTAGGCGTCGCGCTCGCGTTCGTCCTTACATGTGCGCCGACCGCACTGCCTCGCTCGGATAGCGGCCCGTCGAGCGCGTCGTCCGAACCGATCAAGACGACCGACCTGATCACGTTGCGCGAGGGCGGTCAGCAGCCCGCGCTCGTCGTGCGCAAGGTCGCAACCGCGGAAGCCGTCCGCACTCTGCCGGACGGGCTGCTCCTTTCGGACGGCGTGACGGTCCTCGCGCTGGAGCCGGGTGGCGCGTCGACACTGGTCAAGAAATTCGATCGTCGCACCGGTCAGATGAGTTCGTCGCAGCGCCTTGAAGGCACGTGGCAGCTGTATCCCGGCAACAACTCGTTCAGTGGCTCCTCCGCCAATGGCAGCCACGCCGTGTTGTTTGGCAGCTCCTACAACTTCACCGATCAAAGCGGCAAGTGGACCGCGCGAACGACGTTTGGCGTACTCGATGTCGCATCGCTGAGCATCGAGCCCGTGCAGTTGGACGGTCGCTACGCCCTTCATGCCGTATCGAATGACGGTCGCTTCGTCTTCCTCGATGAATACACACCGCCGCAGCTACCCGCAAACGTACAACTTCGCGTCTATGACATGACGCGTCACAAGCTTGACGAGCCGAGCGGCGACGCGC
>Ga0209057_1001313_pt1 | contig 20232 bp, 16 predicted proteins | sample GraSoiAngelo_146_FD_185903 | JGI IMG/M metagenome (GOLD analysis project Ga0209057, IMG submission 185903) | Grasslands soil microbial communities from the Angelo Coastal Reserve, California, USA - 14_1009_05_30cm (SPAdes) (version 2) | ecosystem: Environmental > Terrestrial > Soil > Grasslands ... | reverse complement strand
CGAAGTCGATCCGCACCGCCGAGTGCGAGGCAGTGTGCGCCAATCCCGATCCGAGCGTCGACCAGAACCTCTCTCCGGACCCGCGTACCTTCGCGACCATCGCCAACGGCTACACGAGCTACTGGCAGGAGTGTCACGCCGAGACGGACGCGGTCCAGCAACCGAAGACGTGCCGCGAGTGGTGCGCGGCGCGGGAGCGCGGCCGGGCGCTGCTCGAAACTTCCGGTCTCATCGGCAGCTTCCTCGACGCCGACACCTACAACAACCTCTGGCGGGCGTGGGGGGCCCTCGAGCGTCCGCCCGACTTCGACCAGCACATCGTCGAGCGCTACGGTCTGCAGCCCGCCCCGTTCCCGAACCCCTATCCCCTCCCCGGCGAGGATCCCGCGACGGCGAACGGCGGCTCCGGCCAACTGCCGATGGGCCTCGTCCAGACGAGGAGCTCGTCGGGCCAGTACGACGGCGGCATCGGCTTCACGTGTCTCCTCTGCCACGCGGGCCGGATCGGCGACGCCACGCCCGAGCGCCCGGATCTCGGCAGCCGAATCGGCATCGGCAACACCACCTTCGACATCGAGGTCTTCTCCTACGACCTGGGCAAGGCGGGCGGGGTGCCGATTCCCTTGCCGTACCCGCACAACCAGGGCCGCGGCACGATCAACGCCGTCTCCGACTTCGAGTTCCTGATGACCCTGCGCGACTTCGATACGCTCGACAGCACGCCCTTCGTGAAGGCGTTTCCGGCGCACGCCTCGCCCGGCGACCAGGACGCGCCGGCGTGGCACAACACGGGCTCGAGGCCGCGCGTCTACATGGACGGCGGCGTCTCCGCGGACAACACGCGCGCGCTCATGCAGTTCCTGACGGCCAGCATCACCACCAGCTCGTGCAACGACGCGAACGCCGAGAACACGCCCGGCTGCGGCGCCTGGATCAAGAAGCAGGAGCGCGACTTCGAAGACATCCGCACGTTCGTCGAGTCGATCGAGCCGCCGGCGTTCCCGCGCTCGAGCGATCCGGCGAGCCCTCAGTACGTCGACGCCGCCGGGGCCGCGCACGGCGAGGAGCTCTTCCACTGCAAGAACCTCTTCGGGCCCGACCTGAGCACCGACGCCCAGGGCTGCGCGCAGGAGACACCGGAGCAGAAGGCGAGCGGCGCGCTCTTCGGCAACGGGAGCTGCTCGAGCTGCCACGGCGTCTACAGCGCGACCTACGCGAGCCGCCTGCCCGACCCGAGCATGGTCGGCGTCGCCGGCCGGATCGTGCCGCGGGACTTCGTTCGCACCGATCCGGGACGCGTCGACGCTCTCTCGCGCGAGCTCCGCTGGGGCTGGGGAACGCTCTGGTTCGCCTACGCGGACAACTCGGCGAGCAACGCGGTCGACGAGGTCCTGAACGACTACGTCACCGAAGAGACGAACGGCCTTCCCTATACGCGCGCGCAGGGGCGGTGCGGGTGGGTCGGCGTCTACGAGCAGTCCCTCGTGCAGTTCATCGGCTACGCCGCGCCGGCGCTCCACGGGGCGTGGGCGACGGCGCCGTATCTCCACAACGGCAGCGTGCCGACCCTGTACCACCTCCTCCGCTCCGGGGAGCGGCCGACCTTCTGGCGCCGACGGCTCAACACGCCGGGCACTCCGCCCGACCAGGGGTTCGACGTGAGCCTCGCGGCCTACGACTTCGCGAAGGTCGGCTGGAAATTCGACTGCCTCCTGCCCGACGGCACGGCGCTCGACACCTGCCTGCCGCTCGGATCCGCCATCGCCGCCACGGGCGCGGCCATGCCGGGAAGCCAGGTGTGGCTCGCCAACCAGTCGCCACGCCCGCTCACACAGGCCGACATCGAGCTCCGGAAGATCTACGACACCACCGCCTACGGGCGCAGCAACCAGGGCCACTGGTGGACGAGCCGGGACACGCTCACGGAGAGCGACGTCGAGGATCTCCTCGCGTACCTGAAGACCCTGTAGCCTCCTGGCTCACCGGCCGGCGCTCCGCGGCCCGTTGAGACCGCCTGGCCGAGCTCGCTCGCCTCCCGTAGTCTACGTCGAGGCCAGCTGCGATCACGGCATCGGCACATCCTGTTCTTCGACCTCGAACCGCACGGTGACCTGACGCAACCGCCGATGCACTGGCATGACCTTGTGCAGCTTCGGGTCGAAATAGTCCCTCAGCATCATGGGCCGCGGGCGCTGCAAATAGAGGTCGGGGTTGCTGCAGACCTCGGAGGACGCCACCACGTCCAGCTCGTCACGCGACGAGACATGCTGCACGATGCAGGGCACGTGCGTGATTCCCAGCTTCCGGAGCGCATACGCCCGATGGCTTCCATTGTTCAGGATCAGGCGATTTTCGGCGTAGACGGCGTTCAGGAAATTGGAACCGAATCCGACACCAAGCCCGACGGCGCCCACGAGGTCGCCCCGCTGGGGGTAGTCCCTGAGGTGGCCGGATCGCAGCTCCATCGACCCGAGGAAGCGCAGATCGTTCGATGGCGACATGAAGACGAAACGGTTGTCATGCACGCGCGACCATTTCACCGGCGGTCGAGGATGGTCGTAGGGCAGGCAGGTCCGGAAGATCTGTTCCTCGCTGGGCGTCGGCCCCAGCCTGCCTTCGAGCTGCGCGGCGTACGTCAAGTCGATGTGCTTCTGATACACCACCAGGCGGTCCAACTCGACGATCGCGAGGTCGGTCGGCACCGTGTTGAACCCATGCCGCACCAAGGGGTCTTTGAGAAACTCGATCAGCAGCGGCTCGTATTCCGATCCCATCCTGCGCATGGGAGGACCATCGGCAGCGCCGGCCTCTTCCTTTTCGAGGATACGGACGCACTCGTGGGCAGCCTGCCATTCTTCGATGAGGACTCCTTCGCCAGGCGGGTTCACGGCGTGCTTCGTCACGAAGCGAAGGAAGCCCTTCAAGGTCGGGCGCCCGATCAAGTGTAAGTTCTCAGCCACCGCATCCTGAGCGCCGTCGGACTGGATGGGTGTGGATGCACCTGTTTGCAGCCCCGCCCTGGATTCGGCCTGCGCTGTCTCGGGTGATGCGATCATGTGTCTAACCGTCTCTCGCTGCTTTGTAACTGGAGGGCGCCGTTCGCGGTTGTCGAGTCACCACCATCCCCAGAACTCGACCTTGAAGGTGCGCGCCAGGCTCCGCATGAACAGGTCAGCGCCTTCTCTTCGGCCGCAGAAGATCTTGGCCTGTCCCGTCATTTCCGGCTTGAGAAGATGAGAGTGATTGTCGATCTCCGTGGTGACGAGCAGCGTCTTGTCGGCGCTGGCAACGTTGCCCGTGGCTTGCGGCTGGCCGGCGCTGCCTTCGGCGCTCGTGGCGATGGCGGTCACCGTTCCATGAAAAGTCTCGTCCGGGTAGGCACGGACCTTCAGGTCGACCCCCTGACCCACTCGGACGTCCGCAATATCCTTTTCCGAGACGACGAGTTGTGCGGTGACGGTGTTCATCTCGTACACCTTGGCAACCAGATCTCCCTTCCTGACGAGCTGACCTGCCAGTTCCCTCAGTTGTCGCGACGGCGTCGCTACGACCCCCGTGACCGGACTAACGACGGTCAGCAGTCGCAATTGGTCCTCGAGGTAACGCCGCTGCGTTTGGAGCCGCTCGCTCTGCGCCTTCGCCTCCTCGATCTGCTCTGGACGGATGCTGTTCAAGAGCGCGCTCAGCTTGCGCTTGGCCTCCGCGAGATCGTTGGCGGCCCAAGTCGCCGACTCTTGCTTGTCTTCGAGTTCCGCCCGAGCAACGAGACCCTCGGCGAACAGGGTCCTGAACCTGGCCAGCCGGGATTCCGCAAACGTGAGCTGGCCCGCAGCCTTCGAAACGGCCGCCTTGGCGACTTCGACGTCCTCTGGGTTGGGACCTGCCTCGAGCATCGTGAGCTTGGCCTGCGCGTCTCTGATATCCGCCTTGGTCTTCTCGAGCTCGGTGAGCGTGTCCTTGTCGGAAAGACGTGCGATCACATCACCCGCGCTGACCCTGTCCCCCTCATCTACGTAGACCTTCTCGATGATCCCCTCGACCGCACTGCGCACATCCGCGTTCCGGCTGGGGAGGACGTCGACTGCCGCCGGTATGCGCAACTCCCTGGGGACCAGGAGGAGCAAAGCCCCCGCAGCCGTCAAGGCCGTCCACACCAGCCGGCGCCTCCATGGGATCCCATCCGTTCTCCCCACCCCTGCAGGCTCGGACGGTCCGGGAGTCTCCGCGCCCTCCGAGTCGTCGAAGTCACCGGGATCGGACGCAGCCGACGACCCCCCAAACAGCCGGCGGAAGCGGCGGCGGATTTTCATGACGACGATGCAAGCGGAAAGCAGCACCGCGAGCAGCGAAGCGCGACCTGCGCCGAGGTAGCCGCTGGCGGACGCGAGGTACCCGACGTAACCCAGCAGCGACAACGATCCGACCAGCCCCGCCACACCATAGACGAGATAGATTCTCCGCTCGCGTGGCGAGACGTCTTCTTCCTCCGTCCGGCGCGCCGAGCCGAGCAGTCTCGTGATCAGCGTGCCGACATACCTGAACGATCTCGCCCTCAGGTTCGGGATCTCCAGGTAGTCGCTCAGCAGATAATAGCCGTCCAGCTTGATCAGGGGATTGAGGTTGAAGCACGTCTTGATGCCCGAGGTGGCCATTACGATCAACGCCAGGTAGTTGATCCAGGTCTCCCCGTCCGTCACCCGCCAGAGCAGGGTCGCCAGTGCCCAAATGACGAGTTCGAAATACGGTCCCGAAACGCCTACCCACAGTCGCGTCGATGTCTTTGGAAACAGCCAGGCGTCACTGACGTTGCAATAGAGCGCGGGCTGCAAATAGATCAGCATGAAGCCGATCTCGTGAACGGCACCGCCAAAATGCTTACAAGTCAGACCGTGAGCAAATTCATGTGCGGATACGACCAGGAAGCTGACCGCCAGGACCAGCCAGATCGTGGAGATACGGTAGAGTCTCGACAAGTCCAGGATGATCGCGTGCCAATTTGCGGCCGCTGTGCCGATCGCGAGGAGAATGAGAGCGGCCGACAGCACCACGAACTGCGGCGTGAAACAAGGACGTAGCCTGGGACCCAAACGGGTGAAGAGGCGATCGGGATCGAAGAGTTTGAAGCGGAGGTAGAGTGGGTTGCCCAGAATCCGGCGGCGCCCGCCGGTCGGTTGCGTCGCCGGCGCGGCCTCTGATTGAAGGAGGCCGGCTGCCTTCAGGGTCGTGACGAAAGCATTGAGGGTACCGGCGGGGAGGGTCGTGGCGAACTGTCGTTCCGTCCTCTGCCGAACCACCTCGATGGGCGTCTCCCCGTCGAGTTGCTGCGCGACGAAGTGTTCGGCCTCCCGGAGGCGGAAGAAGTTGCCGGACAGAGGCTCTTTGACGACGAAGAACCTCCCGTCGGGCGTCTGCTGCTCCCGGACGGTCAAGTCAGTGCGAAGTTTGGGCGCCGAAGAGATCATGACGCCGCGCGAAGCGCGGGTACGGTGTCCGGGAGGGCCGCCCGGAAGCATTTCGGCAGCCCTCCCGTTCACCATCGCGTGAACCACCAGAGGTTCGGGTCGACCTGGTTGCCTGGTGGTTCACGCGGTCGATACGAGGAATCACTCGCAGTAGTGGGTGTCCTCGCAATGGGTGCCGCAGGTGCCTTCGCCGTTACCGCCGACGTAGACGCCGACACCCAACCCGATGCTGCCACCGAGCGAAATGCCGCCAGGGGCAATCCGCTGCTCGAGCTTCTCGAGTTCGAGGTTCAGATGCTTCATCACGTTCACCTCCCTTCTCTCTGGGATGGCCACCTCCCGTCTCTTTGGGACGGAGGGATCGGGACGGACCGGCTGCAGAAAGGAACATCCGAGTCGATTCCCGTCCGAGGGTCCCCAGGTGGCAAGGGGCCGGAAACTTTCGGGGGCTGTCCGGCCGCGAATTCGTTCGAGCATCTACGCACTGGGTAGGTGCAAGACCGATGCCAGCGGTGCGCCCCCTCCCTCTCAGGAGCGCAGCGGCGATGCTCGATCTACTGCATCCCCGGTCGTCGCAGATGCGCGGTCGCCCGTGAGTCCTGCGTCAGGCACCGCCCGTTCGCCTCACCGGGAGGCCATCGTCGATGAAGGAAATGAAAGCCGGTCCCTCGCGTCGAGAGGCCCCTCTCGTAAAATCTACTCGCGGGCTTCCCTGCAAGTCTTTCTCCGAATGTAAGCCTTGCTCCGATGTAAGTCTTGACGTGCATTACGTCCTGCTGGCGCCCGATTCACCGCGCGCCATCGGCGCGGCCGAGATCGCAGGACGCAGGTTGCCCTGGCGGCCGGAAGAGACGGTTCAGCGCGGAGAGCCGTGGGTGCAGGTACTCCCTTCGAGGGTGCACTCCCTCCGTAGCCCTCGGGCTGGTGTCAGGACCAACCAGCCGTCCCGCGGTCATGCAGCCTCTACGGTAGCCCGAGCGGCCGGAAGAACTCGACGGCGCAGCGCGCGGCTTCGACCGCCATGTGGCCGTGGCGGCTCAATTCGAGGGTGGCCGGGCCGTGGTAATCGATCTCACGCAGGGCCGCCACGGCGGCGGCGAGGTCGAGGTCACCTTCGCCGGGGAGCAGGTGCTCGTGGCGGTCGCGACGCATGCCCTCGAGGTGCACGTTGACGATCTCGCGCGCGAAGCGCCGGATGGCTTCCGGCGCGCTCTCCTCGGTCATGTGCGCGTGGCCGACGTCGAGCGTGAGACGGAGGCCCGGCTCTCCGACCCGGTCGCGGATGCGGCGGAAACCCGCCAGGTCCTCGATGTGCATGCCGGGCTCGGGCTCGAAGCCCAGCACGACCCCGTGCTCGGCGGCATCGCGCGCGAGAATCCGTAGACCCTCTGCGAGGCGCTCGTCCACGAGCTCGGCCGGCTCGTCCGCTTCCGCCGTCCCGGACCAGAGCGAGACGACCTCCGCCCCGAGCAGCGACGCGACGCCGATGGCGCGCCGCAGGAAATCGATTCTTCGCTCGCGGTCTTCGCCCCTCGGGGAGAGGAGCGTGGGCCAATGCTTGCGCCAGGGATCGAGAAGGAAACGCGCGCCGGTCTCAACCACGGGCACGAGGTCCTGCTCGGCCAGCCAGGCGCCGATCGCCTTCGCCTCCCGGGCCGTCGCACCGTCGTACGGATCGAGCGCCCCGGCATCGAGCGTGATGGCGACGCTCTTGAAGCCGAGCCCGGCGATGACTGCGAGCGCATCGCGCAGGCGGTGGGACGTGAAGCCGTTGGTGTTGTAGCCGAGACGCATGTCAGGTGGGACTATACATGCGCCGGAGAGCCATGGCCGGCAACATGAGCGACGCGACCGCGAACGCCCACGAGGTGTGGCCCGCCGCGGCGACGAAGGTCGCATCGAACAGCGGAATCATCAGAATTCCTCCGCCGATCGCGCGTCCGGTCGTCGCCCCTCCCGGCTCCGTCCAGAGCGGCGCGAAGAGCGTCGCACCCCGAACCACGAGAACCGCGAGGAAGGCCCATCCGACCGGCGCCGCCGGCCACGGGGCGATGGCAACGGCCATGACCAGCGCGACGACCGCCATCGCGGTGACGCCGCGGCGTGCACGCTCGAGCGTGTTGCCTCCGACCTCTTCGTGCGCGAGGTAGGTGAGGACGGAGACGTAGGCGGCGAGAAGCACCGGGGCGAAGAAGAGAGACGTTGGAACGGACTTCATCGCCAGCGACATGGGCATGGAGAAGTTGAGGCCGCGGCAGACGCCCATGTTGAGGAAACCCGCTTCGGTTCCTTTCAAGACCGCGTCATAGAGCAGAATCGCGAGCGCGAGCACGGCCGCGACCGCGATGGCGGGCCCGCCCGCGAGGCCCGCCAGCGCGATTCCCGCGGCCAGGAGGCCCGCTCCGATCCCCGCCGCGACCGCCGGCGGAACGGCTCCCGAGGGAATCGGGCGCTCCGGTCGCTCGAGCGCATCGACTTCACGATCGAAGTAGTCGTTGAGCGCGATTCCGCCCAGGTAGAGACAGGCCGACGCCGCGATGCACCAGAGCCCGCGATCGCCCGAGACCGGGCCCGCCCGGCGTGCGAGGACCAGCCCGGCGAAGGAGTCGGCGACCGCGGTGAAGACGTTCGGCGGCCGCAGCAGTGCGAGCAGGCCCGCCGCGAGCGATCGCTTTGCCGGCTGGTTCATCGCCACCGTGTCTTCGCCGTCGTCAGGCGGGCAGGGCAAAAGCGCGCAGCCGGTTCCCCGGCAGAAACTCTCCCGCCCCGCTTCCCACGAAGACCATCCCGCGCGCAATCGCGGGCCCTCCGGCAATCGGCGGGCCGGGCGGAGACTCCCAGAGGAGCTCCCCATCCCGGGCGCGCCAGGCCCGGAGCTTCCCGTCGATCAGGCCGATGAAGACGACTCCGCCGGCGACCGAGAGCGGCCCGAACTGGAAGGCGGGCAGCGAGTGCAGCCAGCGGATGTCGCCCGTCGCGGCTTCGATTCCGGCGACGATGCACGTCTTGTCGGCGTGATTGTTGGACGCGAAGAAGACGAGATCCTCGGCCGCCGCCGTGGGGCCCGCCTCCGGTCCGGTGGTGGGCAGGGCCTCCTTCCCGCCCGGAGGCAGGGCGGGAGCGAGCTCGACCCGCCAGAGCCTTCGCCGACTCGTGCGGTCCCAGGCCCGGAGGCCGTCCTTGCCGCCGACGATCACGAGCTCCCTCCGTCGATCCGGCGCCGTCACCCGGAGCAGCATCGGCGGGCAGTTGAGGTCGAAGTTCCGGCCGTCATGGGGATGGACCTGGTCGGCCCAGCGCAGGCGCCCGCTCGTCGCGTCGAGGGCGACGAGACTCGAGGTGTGATCGCCGCCGTCGGAGCCCGGGGTCGGATGAAAAGGGTTCCCCGTGGCCGCGTAGAGCGTCCGTGTGGTGACGTCGAGAGAGGGCGGCGCGATCAGCCCGCCGCCGGCGAGCTCCTCGGGGACGGTAGCGAAGCTCCAGCGGAGCCGTCCGCTCTCGGCATCGACGCACACCACCCGGCCCCGTGTCCGGGTTTCGCTCCCCGCGGACACACCGGCGTAGAGACGTCCCTGGTGGACGAGCGGAGCGGCCCAGAAATACTCGAGCGTGGTTTCGGGCGAGCCGATCGTCCGTTCCCAGAGCAGGTTTCCCGTTTCCAGTGAAAGCGCGATCAGCCGGTCGGACGCCAGATGGACCGTCGAGCGCTCCACCGCAGGCGACGCGAAGATTCCCAGCCGTCGATCCGGGGGATACGTTCGCTGTCCTGCCTCGAAGCTCCACAGGAGCCGTCCCGAGCGACGATCGAGGCAGTAGGCGCGCCCGTCCCACGATCCCACGATCACCCGGTCGCCGACCACGGCAGGGGTCGCGGTGATGCCCGATGCGGCTTCGAATTCCCATCGCAGCGCCAGCCGGGAGACGCTCTCGGGCGTGATGTCCATCTCCGAGGGATTGTGTCGCCTCTGCTCGGGACCGAAGCCGTGGGAAGCCCAGTCGTGCGGCGGGCTCTCGCCGCTCCCGCGCACACGGTGCGGCAAGAGGGCGGAGGTCAGCGTCGCGGCCGACGCGGCGAGGAAGCGCCGTCGAGAGATCTCCGGAGAGGTGCTCATCCGCGCCCGCCACCGGCCGCGCCCCCGATCGCCCCGAGTTCGACGCCGCGAGGAGAGCGACACGGCCTCCCGTCTAATGCGTCCGCTGGCACTCGGGCAATCCCGGGGAGCGCCGGGGCGCGCGCTCGTCAGGCGGCGAAACGCCGGCGGGTCACGGCACCTTCGCCCACGCCGAGCTGCTCACCGATCCAGCGCCGGCTGCGCTCCGCCAGCACCTTCCGCGTCACGCCGAGCGGCGAGAGCGCCGGCCCGAAGGTGAGCTCGACCGAGAGCGCCGGCTCGCGGATCACGCGCGCGACCGACGCGAGCACGGTCGTGTCGCCCACGAAGACCGGCGCGGGACTCGGGTCGCCGCGCCCGTCGCGATAGCGGATCGCGACCGGCTGGACGGGCGCGCGCGCGTCGATCGCGGACTGGAAGAGGGCGGGATGGAAGCGCCCGAGCGTCGTGCCGTCGGTGGTCGTGCCCTCGGGGAAGACGACCACGCGCGCGCCCTCGCCGAGGGCGCGCGCGACCTCGGTGCGCATGCGGGCGGCGTCGCGATAGCTGCCGCGCACGATGAAGAGCGTGTCGAAGCGCAGCGCGATGGTGCCGAAGAAGGGCCAGCCGCGCACCTCCGACTTGGCGACGAAGCGGGCGCCGGCGACGGCGCTGAGCGCGTACATGTCGAGCCAGGACACGTGATTGGCGACGATCAGCACCGGATCGGTGCTCGGAAGGGGCTGGCCCCGGACCTGCGAGCGCACCTCGAGCACGTCGAGCATCTCGCGCGCGAAGGCGGCCGCGAGCTCGCGCCGCGCGCAGGGCCCGAGGCGGAGGCTGCGCAGCCGGGCGCTCGCGTAGACGCGGGTCAGATGTCGCCCGAGCCTCGCCGCGCGCCAGAGGCGCGTGCTAGGCCGCATGGTTCCGCGATCTGCCCGTTGCACTGGTCGTCTCCCCGAGACGCAGGAGCCAGCGCGCGTGGCGCCGCTCGAGCTGCGCGAGGGGCAGGAGCATGAGGAGGTCCGCCGTGTTGAACTCCGGGTCCCACGCCGGCTCGCCGCAGACGAAGGCGCCGAGCCGGACATAGCCTCGGATGAGGGGCGGCGGCTCGACCGCCAGCGCGCGCGACCAGCCGCCGGTAGCGAAGGGAAGACGAGGAAAAACCCGCCATCGTTCCGGCCCGAGGTGCTCCTCGCACAGCCGCCCGCAGACCGCCGCCGCGGCTTCGCGGCCGGCCGCCAGGCCGACGCTCGCGCATCCCATGACGTAGCGGCTGTCCGAGGCATTCAGGTAGCGGAGGAGCGCGGCCCAGAGGAGCGCGATGACGGCTCCGTGGCGGAAATCCGGATGCACGCAGGCGCGGCCCACCTCCACGGTGAGCGGGCCGAGGCCGTGGAGCCGGCGCAGGTCGAACTCCCGCTCCGCGTAGAAGCCCCCGGCGCGCCGGGCGCCCTCGGCGCGCAGGATGCGATAGGTTCCGACCAGCAGGCCGCTGGCGCGCTCTCGCACCAGGAGGTGGCGGCAGAAGGGATCGAGGTCGTCCCGGTCGAGGCCGGCGGCGCTCTCCGGCATCCGCGCGCCGAGCTCGTCGGCGAACACGCGATAGCGGAGGCGCTGCGCCTCCTCGACCTCGCGCTCGCTCGGCGCGAGGCCCGCGCTGAAGCGGGCGGTGTGGACGAGGGAGCCGTCGCTCCCGCCTGTCCGATCGGGCTCGAGGTGCTTCATGCCCTCATGATCGTCACGGGCGATGACGGTCGCTTGAGGGAACGATCAAGGGACCGTGAACCTCGCACCCGAAGGGCCTCTTGCGCAGACAATTCACCACCCCTTCGTGCGCCCGCAACCTCGCCCGGCTATGAGCTGGCGCGCCACGGCGCTTTCCCCTCGCACGTACCGGGGCGTCTCGCACAGCACGGCGGGACGTCCCCGGTGCGCCCCCCCAGATGCCGTCGCAGTTCCACGGCGCGGGCGCGGGTTGACACCCGTGCGCGAGGGGGGCGATGCTCCGCGCCCGTGCGCGACCGCGTCGCCATCGTCGGCGTCGGCGAGACGGAGTACCGGCCGTGGGGTGGGATCACGGACCGCAGCGAGTTCCAGCTCGCCTGCGAGGCGATCCTCGCCGCCTCGGCGGACGCCGGCCTCCCGCCGCACGACCTCGACGGCTTCGCTTCCTACGCCAACGACCGCAACGACGCACCCCGGCTGGCGGCGGCGCTCGGCTGCGCGGAGCTGCGCTTCTCGGGCATGGTGTGGGACGGCGGCGGGGGCGGCGTGTGCGCCGCCGTGGCGCACGCGGCGCACGCCATCCACGCCGGCGCCGCGAGCACGGTCGTCGTCGTGCGCGCGCTCTGCCAGGGGCAGTTCGGCCGCTTCGGCCGCATCGGGGGGCGGGCCCCGGGACGGCAGGCCGCGGCGCCGAGCGTGCCGCCGGGGTTCGCCTACGCGCTCCCCATGGGCCTCCTCTCGCCCGCGGCGATGTGCGCCCTCATCGTGCGCCGCCACATGCACGAGTTCGGCACCACGCACCGGCAGATGGGACACGTGGCCGTCGCGGCGCGCGGGCACGCGCAGCGGAACCCGCGCGCCGTGATGCACGGGCGCCCGCTCACGCTCGAGGAGCACGCGACGGCGCGCCTGATCGCCGACCCCTTCCGCCTGCACGACTGCTGTCTCGAGACTGACGGCGCGTGTGCCCTGATCCTCGTCTCGGCCGAGCGGGCGCGCGACCTCCGCCGCCGGCCGGTCCACGTCCTGGCCGCCGCCGAGGGCGGCGAGGGCGCGTGGGGCGCGAGCCTCTACACCCACGCCGCGCCCGCGCCGCCCTACCCTGCCGCCAACCTGGCGCCCGTCGCCCGCCGCCTCTGGGCGATGGCGGGCTGCGGCCCGGCGGACATCGACGTGGCGCAGATCTACGAGAACTTCACCGGCATGGTGCTGCTCGCGCTCGAGGATCTGGGCTTCTGCGCGCGCGGCGAGGGCGGCCCCTTCGTCGAGGATGGGAAGCTCGAGGGGCCCGCGGGCGCGCTGCCGCTCAACACGGCCGGCGGCAACCTCGCCGAGGCCTACGTGCACGGCCTCAACCTGGTGCTCGAGGGCGTGCGGCAGATGCGCGGCGAGTCGACCTGCCAGGTGCGCGACGCGGAGCTCTGCCTGGTGGCCGGCGGCCCGGGCGTGGCGCCCACCAGCGCGCTCGTCCTGCGTCGCGGCTGAGCGGGAGATGATGCCGTACCTCCCCGCCGATCTCCCCCGCCTGCCGCCCGGCCGCGACGACGCGCCCTGGTGGGAGGCGCTCCGCCGCCACCAGCTCGTCGTGCAGCGCTGTGCGGCGTGCGGCACCTGGCGCCACCCGCCCGCGCCGCTCTGCGCACGCTGCCATGCGACCGCCTGCGGCTGGGAGCCGGTCGGCGGGCACGGGCGCGTGTTCAGCTACACGTGGGTGCACCACGCGACCCATCCCGCGCTCGCCGAGCGCGTGCCCTACAACGTGGCGCTCGTCGAGCTGCCGGATGCGGGCGGCGTGCGCCTGGTCTCCAACGTGATCGACCTCCGGCCCGACGAGCTGCAGGTCGGGCTTGCGGTCGAGCTGGTGTTCGAGGACCTGGAGGACGTGACCCTGCCGCGCTTCCGGCCCGCGCCGCTCAGCGCTGGCCACGCTCCAGATAGCGCTGGCTGAAGAGCTCCGGATCGAGCCGCTGGTTGAACTGGACGTCGGCGATCTCGATCACGGTGTGCGAGCCGGCGGCAAGGGTCGCCACCTCGACGTGGTGCGGGACGGGGATCGCGCCGATCGGCTTGATGTCGCTCTGAACGACCCGCTTCTTCGGCTCGGCCTCGTCCTCGTAGAGCTCGAGCCGGCGCGGTACCAGGTCGTCGCGCCCGAGCCAGACGACGACCTTCTTGTAGCCGATGTCCTCGCGCTGAGGAGTCTCCTCGATCGCGTAGGTGGGCGTGCCGTCGACCGTCGCTTCGCCGCGCAGGGTCGAGCGCGCGTCGGCCTCCGTCCAGGACGTCATCTCCTGGATCAGGTCGAGATCGTGGTAGCTGAGATCGGTGCCCATGAAGCTCTCGTTGCGGGCGCGCGCGGTGATCTGGCGCACGCGCTGGAGCTCGGGCAGGTAGAGCCACTGGTCGGCGGCCCGCCCCTTGTGGGTGAAGGCGAGGAAGCCCGTGCCCTTCACCTCGGCGGGGGCGAGGAAGAAGAGGATCGTCTTCTGCTCGTCGCCGGGCTCGCGGCGGTCGAAGAGCTCGATCTCGCGCACGCGCTCCCCGCCGCGGCGGTCGAAGATGGTGAGCTTCATCTTCTGGTGGCGATCATCCCAGTGGCGCGTGGTGTCGTCGAGGGTCTTGCGGCGGTCGAGGATCTGGCGCGCGGTCTCGTCGGCGCGGGCGGCGCTGGCGAGCGCGAGGACGACGGCGACGGCGACGGCGACGGCGACGGCGGCCAGGCGGGGGCGCATATGGGCCGGGCTCATAGACCAGCCCCGCCCGCGAGCGCAATCACGCGCGGCGCCGGCCCGGCTCCTCGCGTGCGGGCGGCTCGGCCGCGGCGGCGGGCGCCTCGCCCTGCCGCTGCAGCCAGGCGAGACCCCGGTACATGTACTGCAGCCCGGCGAGCGTGGTGAGCCCGCCGGTCACGTAGAAGACGGAATCCCGGGCCGAGGGGGCGACCATGTCCTGCTGGACGAGGGCGACCAGCACGAGCGTGACCGAGAGCAGCTGGAACGCCGTGCTCGTCTTGCCGGCGACGCTCGGTCGCACCTCCATCGTCTGCCGCGCCAGCATGAAGAGGAGGAAGTAGCCGAGCACGATGAGGACGTCGCGCGAGATCACGATGACCACCAGCCAGCGCGGCACGGCATGCATGAATCCCAACGCAATGAACGCCGAGACGAGGAGCGCCTTGTCGGCGGCGGGGTCGAGGAAGGCGCCGAGCGTCGTCTTGGTGTGCGTGAGCCGCGCGATCGCGCCATCGAGGCCGTCGGTCACGCCGGCGGCGACGAACACCGCCAGCGCCTCCCGATAGCGCAGGTCCTCGAGCAGGATCAGGAAGCAGGGGATGGCGACGATGCGAAGCAGGGTGAGGAAGTTGGGGACGTTGAGCACCGTCAGCACGGCCGCTCCGCGGCCAGGCCGGGGAGTTGCTTGCGGAGCTGGCCCGCGACCTTGGGCGGGACCAGCGCCGTCACCGTGACCACGCCGTCGCGGTAGTACTCCTCGATCACACGGCCCGCGCGCTTGAGCAGCGAGATCAGGTCGCCGCGGCCCGAGGGCAGCGCGCAGCACACGCGCTCGAGGCCGCGCGAGAGCCGTCCCTCGACGGCCGCCAGCAGCGGGCCGATGCCGGCGCCCGTGCGGGCCGAGATCGGGATCGCGTCCGGCCCGGCGCCGGGCGGGGCCTGGCCCGCCCGCAGCAGGTCGATCTTGTTGAGCGCGAGGACGACGGGGCGGTCGCCCGCGCCGATCTCGCCGAGCACGTCCTCGACCACGCGCACCTGCTCGGCCCAGGTCGGGTGCGCGACGTCGACCACGTGGATCAGGAGGTCCGCCGCCCGCACCTCCTCGAGCGTGCCCTTGAAGGCCTCGACCAGCTGGTGCGGGAGCTTGTGAATGAAGCCGACCGTGTCGGCGAGCAGCACGGTGAGACCCTCCGGAAGACGGAGCTTCCGAATCGTCGGGTCGAGGGTCGCGAACAGGCGGTCCTCGACCAGCACGCCGGCGCGCGTGAGCTTGTTCATGAGCGTCGACTTGCCCGAGTTCGTGTAGCCGACCAGCGCCAGGGTGGGGAACGGCACCGTGCTCCGCTCGTGGCGGTGGAGCCCGCGCGTGCGCTCCACGTCGCGCAGGCGGCGGCGGAGCTGCGCGATGCGCTCGCGCACGCGGCGGCGGTCGACCTCGAGCTGCGTCTCGCCGGGGCCCCGCGTGCCCACGCCGCCGCCCAGGCGCGAGAGGTGGGTCCACTGCCGCGTGAGGCGCGGCAGGAGGTACTGGAGCTGCGCCAGCTCGACCTGCATCTTGCCCTCGAGCGAGCGCGCGCGCTGCGCGAAGATGTCGAGGATGAGGGCGCTGCGGTCGATGACCTTGCGCTTGCAGCCCTTCTCGAGGTTGCGCTGCTGAGCGGGTGAGAGCGGATCGTCGAAGATGGCGACGTCGGCCTGCTTCGAGTCGGCGAGGGCGCGGATCTGCTCCACCTTGCCGGCGCCCACGAAGGTCGCCGGATGGACGCGACGGAGCGCCTGCACGATCTCACCCGCCACCACGAGCCCCGCGGTGTCGGCCAGGCGGGCGAGCTCGGCGAGCGACTCGCTCGCCGGGAGGAGCATACGGGGCCGCTCGGTGCCCACCAGGATCGCCCGCTCCTGCTTGGCGGCGGTCGTCTGTGCGCGCTCGCTCACCGGAAGGACATCACCGCTCCGAAGATGCTGCGGGCACGCACGGTAGCGCGCGGCGGCGGCGGGCGTCAACCGAAGGCGCGGCCACGCTCAAGAAGCCGTCGAGCCACCCCGACCCGCCACCTCGGCGAGGGTGGCGAGCAGCTCCTCGGGGTCGAGCGGCTTCGCGACGTGCGTGTCGAAGCCGGCGGCGAGCGCACTCTCGCGGTCCTCCTTGCGAGCGTACGCGGTGATCGCGACGGCGGGCAGGGCCTTCGCGCCCTGCGCGCTCTCCTGCCGTCGCACCTTCTCGATCAGCGCGTAGCCGTCCTCGCCCGGCATCCCGAGGTCGGACAAGAGGAGGTCGACCCGCCAGCGCCCGAGCACGTCGAGCGCCTCGGCGACCGAGGCCGCGGTCCGCGCCTCCGCGCCATTTTCCGCGACCAGCTCCGCGAGCACGGTCGCGGTGTCGGGGTCGTCCTCGACGATGAGGACGTGCAGCCCGTCGAGACCGGCATGGTCGGTCCCGGGGCCCCGCCGGGGCTGGCCGGGGTCGAGAACCAGCTGCCGTTCGAGCATGGGCAGCCTCACCCTGAACGTCGCGCCCTGCCCCTCGCCGCGACTGGCTGCCTCGACGCTGCCTCCGTGCAGCTCGACCAGCTTCCGCACGATCGCGAGCCCGATGCCGAGACCCCCGTGCGCGCGTCTGCTCGAGCTGTCGGCCTGCCGGAAGCGCTGGAACAGCTGGGGCAGGAACGCCGGGGCGATGCCCTGGCCGCTATCCGTGACCGTCAGCTCGACGTGAGAGCCCGCGCTCGCCAGTCCGAGCTCGATCCGGCCCCCCGCGGGTGTGAACTTGACGGCGTTGCTGAGCAGGTTCCAGACCACCTGCTGCAGGCGGAGCGGATCGCCGAGCACCAGGCCGGCGCCCGGATCCACCAGCAGCTCGAGCACGAGCTGCTTGGCGTCGGCCGCGGGGCGGACGGAGTCCACGGCCGCCTGGATCACGTCCGGCAGCTCGACGGGCCGCTGGTCGACGTGGAGCTTCCCGGAGACGATTCGTGAGACGTCGAGGAGGTCCTCGACCAGGCGCGCCTGTGACTTGACGTTGCGCTCGATGGCTTCGAGCGCCCGCGGGACGCCACCGGGCGCGACCTTCCCGCGGCGCAACTGCCGCGTCCACGCGAGGATGGGCGTGAGCGGAGTGCGGAGCTCGTGCGAGAGGACGGAGAGGAACTCGTCCTTCGCACGGTTGGCCGCCTCGGCGTTCGCGCGCGCCTCCTGCGCCTCCGCGTACAGCCGGGCGTTCTCGCGCGCCAGCTTCTCGGCCTCGGCGCGCGCGGCCCGCTCGCGGACGAGCGCCCGGCGCTCGCTGACGTCGCGGATCGCGCTGGTGACCAGCATCCCCTCCTCGGTCTCGAGCGGGCTCAAACTGATCTCCACCGGGAACTCCGAGCCGTCTCTCCGCAGCCCGTAGAGCTCGAGGCCCGACCCCATGGCGCGCACCCTCGGCTCCTCGAAGTAGGCGAGGCGGTGCTCCGGGTGGTGGCCGCGGAAGCGCTCGGGGACGAGCATCTCCACGGGTTGGCCGAGGAGCTGGTCCCGGCGATAGCCGAACAATCGCTCCGCCTGCGAGTTCACCAGGACGATCCGTCCCGTGCGCTCGACCATGATCATCGCGTCGGGAGCCGCCTCCAGGAGCCCGCGGAACTTCCCCTCGACCTTCTTGCGGTCCGAGATGTCGCGGATGATGCTCGTGACGATCACCCCGTCCCGAGTCTGGAACGGGGAGAGGCTGATCTCGGCCGGGAACTCGCTGCCGTCCTTGCGGCGGCCGGCGAGGTCCAGGCCCACGCCCATCGGGCGCGTCCGCGGGTCCACGACGTAGCCGGCGCGGTGCCGCTCGTGGGCTCGGCGCACGCGCTCGGGGAGGAGGATCTCGACGGGCTGGTTCAGCAGCTCGTCCCGCCCGTACCCGAAGATCTTCTCGGTCTGCGAGTTGATGAGCACGATGCGCCCTTGGTCATCGACCCCGACGATGGCATCGGGAGCGGACTCGAGCAGGTCGCCGAACCAGCGGTCGGCGGTCGCACCGCGCAGCACGGCCGGGGTGGCCTCCGACGGGCGATCCCGAGTGCCGGCGCGAGCGGCAGGAGGGGGATCGGAAGCCCTGCGCGCACGCGGCTTCGAGCTCCGTGGCGTTCGCCCCATGCCTCCACCTCCTCCCTCTCGGGGCTCATCATACTATGCCTTCCGGTCGATTGCATGGTCGGAGGTCAGCGGGACCGCTCGCGTTTTGCACCGACCGCGCAAGTGCGCGGTCCCCGCATTCACGGGGCTGGCCTCGGGGCTCGCGTTCCAGGCCTGGCTCGGGCCCGCGGTGTACGCCTGTGCGAGTATGCGCGGCGACTGCCCGCTCCTCGGCTCGGGCAACTGCACTCGTAGGGCCCCACGGACCCGTAGGTCAGCGGCCGAGCATCCCCGCGAGCAGCCGCGCCGGGATGTTGCTCGCCTGCGGGTCCGCGTCGGCCGGCACCGCCCCGTATTCGACGAGCAGCTGCCAGAGGCGGCACATGATGACGGCGAAGCGGAAGGCCGCGAACACCTCGTAGTAGTCGAGGTGCCGGACGCGGCGGTCGATGAGCTCCTCGTAGCGCGCGACCGTCTCCTCCCGCCCCGGAAGGCCCGCGAGGCGCTCGATCCCGATCCCCTCGCTGTGGTGCCGATCGAGGAAGAGCCACCAGGCGAGGTCCTGCTCGGGGTTGCCGAGCGTCGCCATCTCCCAGTCGAGGACGGCGCGGCAGCGCTCGCCCGCGAAGATCATGTTCCCGATGCGCGCGTCCCCCCAGCAGAGGCCGAGCGGCTCGCCGGCCGGGCGGTGGCGCCGGAGCCAGGCGAGGCCCGCCTCGATGACCGGCTGGGGTCGGCCCCCGGCCGCCCACGCGAGGTAGCGCGCGTAGTAGTCGAGCTGGGCGTCGAGGCCCGGCGTACCGTGCGCGAGGAAGTCGAAGCCGAGCCGTCGCCAGTCGAGGCGGTGGATGCGGGCGAGCACCTCGAGCCCGTCCCACCAGAGCGCCGCGCGCGCGGCCGGCGCGATCCCCGTCATCCACCCCGCCGCGTGGTACGGCGGGTTGTCGGGCGGGACGCGCCCCTCGACCCTTCCCATCACGAAGAAGCGGGCCCCGAGCACGTCCGTGCGGTCCTCGAGCCAGAACATGGGCGGCACCGGCACGTCCGTCGCCTCGCCGAGCCGCTGCATGATGTGGAACTGCTGGCCGACGTCGTACGCGGGAAAGACGGTGAAGCCGCGCGGCTCGATGCGCACCACCATCCCCGCGCGGCGCGCGCGGCCGTCCTCGGTCCACTCGAGGTCGAAGAGGAGCGTGTCGTTCGAGAAGCCGGTCGCGGCGGGCGGGGCCATGCTCGTGATGGCGAGGTCCCGCGCCTGCGGCATCCGGCGGGCGAGCCAGGGGGCGAGCTGCCGGCGCGTCGCCTCGGGGTCGCGCGGCTGGGAAAGCGGCATCGGGCGGAGCTCGAGTCCGGCCGAAGGTCGCACCCGGGCCAGAGAGCTGTCAAGGCGACGGAGCTGTTACGCCCCGGACGCCGGACCTGTTCACCGACGCCCGACCGAGGTGCGCTACGGCCGCCGCAATTGCGTCGCGCTTCGGCTCGGCGTCAGCACCGCGGCGACGGGCCGCCTGCTGCTGCGCCGCACCTGCTCGAGCAGATCCTCGATCTCGAACGGCTTCTTGACGCAGCCGGCGGCGCCGATGCGCCGAGCCCGCTCCTCCGCGCCCGGGTGCGCGGACACGACCACGACCGGGATCGACGCCAGGGTCGGATCGCGCAGCTGCTCCGCCCGGAACTCCTCCCCGTTCATCACCGGCATCATGAGGTCGAGCAGGATGAGCGAGGGCGGCGGCATGGCGTGCAGCCGATCGAGCGCCTCCTGGCCGTTCGCGGCGCTGACGACCCGATGACCCTCGTATTCGAGGATCGGGACGAGCGCGTCGCGCAGGTCGAAGTCGTCCTCGACGACGAGGACGGTCGCGGCGGTGCCATCATTCGTCTCATCGGGCATGATGCCGCCATTGTGGACCAGATCGAGTCGTTTCCCAAGCCGGACGGGTGCCAAAACTTTGAACCGCTGGCGCCGGCCAGGGAGCACCCGTGGGGTTCCTGGCTTGGCCTGGCGCTTGCTTGGGAGCCCGAGGCATGTCGCTCCTCCCGCGCGGCTATCTGGACACTACCGTCGCCATCGAATCCGCCCATGCCGACGGCGAGAGCGTCCGCTACCGGACGATCGGC
>Ga0209057_1001311_pt1 | contig 20265 bp, 18 predicted proteins | sample GraSoiAngelo_146_FD_185903 | JGI IMG/M metagenome (GOLD analysis project Ga0209057, IMG submission 185903) | Grasslands soil microbial communities from the Angelo Coastal Reserve, California, USA - 14_1009_05_30cm (SPAdes) (version 2) | ecosystem: Environmental > Terrestrial > Soil > Grasslands ... | reverse complement strand
GGGAGGTGTACATGATCCGGTAGGCCTCGGTCAGTTGCTGGCGGGAAAGACCTTCGTAGGTCTTGCCCGCCTGCTTAATGTCGCTGTCGGCTACTCCGGCCGGTTTGGGATCGGTCTTGGTCGCCATGCTCAAATGCATTGTAAATCGAGATACGGCGTTCCGAATATACTGGATTTGAGGGAAGATTACTTCCTTCGAGAATGATCCAGTTCAACCGCCAATTCGATCCTCATAAAATCAAGCTGCTGGTGTTTGATCTGGACGGCACGCTGATTGATTCGCGGCTGGATCTGATTCACTCGGTGAATGCCATGGTCAGGCATTACGAGCGTCCCGAGTTACCCGGCGATGTGGTGGCTTCATACGTCGGAGATGGCGCTCCCATGCTGGTTCGCAGGGCCCTGGGCGATCCAAAGAGCGAAAAGTTTGTTAAAGAAGCTTTGGAGTATTTTCTCGGTTATTATCGCGTTCATAAATTAGATAACACGCATGTTTATGAAGGCGTTAAGGAGACCCTGGCGGCGATTCGCAGCTCGAACGGAGTGCAGCGACAAATGGCTGTTCTGTCGAACAAACCGATGAACCCCTCGCGAGCCATTGTGGAGGCGCTGGGATTGTCCGAGTTCTTCGTGCACGTTTATGGTGGGAACAGCTTTCCCACCAAAAAGCCTGATCCGGAAGGGGTGCGCAAGCTGCTGCATGAGACGAAAACACACGCGCAGGACGCGGTGATGATTGGGGATTCGTCGATCGACGTAATCACCGGTAGGAATGCGGGCATGTGGACTTGTGGCGTGAAGTATGGATTTGCGCCGCATACGCTTTGTGAAGCCCCTCCAGATGTGGTAATCGATCAGCCCAAAGATTTGGCGGAACTGTTCGCAGCCCCTTGAGCGTGGCAGAGATACTTTCGAGTGAATCTCTGTGTACCTCTGTGCCCTCTGTGGTTAACGCTCTCAGCCGCGATCCTCGATTACACTCCACTATTAATGAACTCCATCCATGAATTCAGTGCCACTGAACTGCGCAAGCTGCGCAGCCTGAAGAACCCGCACGGCATTCAGCGCTTCATTGACGACATGCCCTACCGTCTCGCTGACACGGCATGGTCACCACAGCGCGTGCTGCGCGAGAATACGGCTCACTGTTTTGAAGGCGCCATGTTGGCGGCGGCTGCCATGCGGGTGAACGGATATCCTCCGTTAATCTTCGATCTGGAAGCGGATGAGGACACGGATCATGTGGTCGCGATTTATCGTGTACACGGGCACTGGGGTGCCATCGCGAAGTCCAATTTCACGGGATGCCGCTATCGCGAGCCGGTCTATCGCTCGTTAAGAGAACTCGCAATGAGCTACTTCGACGCGTATTTCAACCTGCGGCGCGAGCGCTCGTTGCGCACGTTTTCTCGCCCCGTAAATCTCGCTCGCTTCGATCATCGCCACTGGATGACTACTGATCAGCCACTGTGGTTTATCGCCGAATACCTGTTTACCATCCATCATTACCGGCTGATCACTCCCGCCATGGTGCGAAATTTGCATCGGCTCGACAACAGGTCGTTCAAGGCCGGCTGCCTCGGAAGAGCGGAGAAGAAAATTCAGAATGCAGAAGTAAGAGTGCAGAAGTAAGGCTTGCCACGTTAGCTGAAGATATTCTTTCGAATTGCGGTTTCCACCCGAACCTCGGTGATCTCTAGGATGTTTCGCAAGGCGGACTAGAATTCATTCATGAAGCGCGCCGCCCTGTTTATCATGTTGTCCGGCATGCTGCCTGCGCAACAGCAAGTTCTGGTCGAGATCACGGCTGAGCCGCATCATCGTCTGCTGCTCGAAAACGACAATGTCCGCGTTTTTGCCGTTACAATCCCGCCGCGCGAAGCTACTGAACTCACGCGCCACGAGCATAATTTCCTGGTAGTCACATTTCAGGACAACGAAATTGCATCCTGGGCAGAGGGCGAGGCTGGGGTCCTCACGTATCGCTTCCACGCGAATGACATTCATTTTTATTTCGGCGGACGGGCGCGCGCAATGCGCAACGACACGTCTTCTGAGTATCGCAACGTTACAGTTGAGTTTCTGAATCCGAAAGTCACCACCTATGGCTACCAATCCAACACGCGCCGCTGGCAGTACGGAGGCAACACGCTGCTGCCGCCAGTCGATCCGAATGCCAAGTTTGCTAACCGAATGCCGTTGGGCGAGGCGGTCGTGAAAGATGTTCAGCTGTTGCCGGGAGACGAATTCCCGGCGCCCGAGAAAGGGATAGCCCAACTCGTGATTGCATTGTCGGATGTGCAATTGTTGGCAGGAAAAGAAAAGATCCAAGAGGATATCGGCGGAGTAGCTTGGATTCCATCAGAGAAGGCAGAGAAGCTCACAACCAAGGGCACCCAACCGGCACGGTTCGTGGTGGTGGAACTGCAGTGAGGGTTCGAAGCCGAAAATATGGCCTGTGCCGCCACAAAGTGAATCCAATTTATTTTCTCATCACGAGCGAAGCGAGGGATCTGCAGTTGAAGCGCTACAAAGGAACTGCAGATTCCTCGTCGCTATTGCTCCTCGGAATGACAACTCTTCTAATCGGGTAATTGTTCTCGGCGAGCACAAAGACCGCTAAATTAGGTTTTCTTTTCTGCCACCTGCAAGCGAGTATCGGCACGCTTCAACGCATCTTCCGCCCGCTCGTAATCCACTTCAGTTTTTCCGCTCTTGAGGAGTTCTTCGGCACGCTGGCGGGCTTCTTGCGCGCGTTTCACATCAATTTCTTCTGGCCGTTCGGCTGTTTCAGCAAGGATGGTTACTTTGTCCGGCAGAACTTCGGCGAACCCCCAAGCAACCGCCAGATGATGAGTTGACGCGCCGCTGCGATAAGTAATTTCGCCGACCGCTAACTCGGTAATGAGCGGGGCGTGGCCCGGAAGAATGCCAAGATAGCCATTCTTGCCGGGAATTTGGGCTTCTTCCGCGACATCGCGGACGACCATCTTTTCCGGGGTGACGATTTCGAGTTGAAAGGTGTCGGGCATGTGGACGTTGGTCGTTAGTCGTTTTACATATCTCTAACAGGTGTCATTCTGAGCGCAGCAAAGAATCCATGTATTCGAATTGTGACGGTAACAGTCCATAGATCCTTCGCTTCGCTCAGGATGACATCTCATATCGAAACTAGTCACATTAGCTACGCTGCGGCTTTCAGTTTCTCTGCCGCCTCGAGCACCTCGTCGATCGTTCCTTTCATGTAAAACGCCTGCTCGGGGATATCGTCGTACTTACCGTTGGCAATTTCCTTGAAGCCCTTTACCGTGTCAGCGATTTTAACGTAGCGTCCTTGCGCGCCAGTAAACTGCTCGGCAACGTGAAACGGTTGTGAGAGAAATTTCTGCATCTTGCGGGCACGAGCGACCGTCACCTTCTGGTCTTCGCTTAATTCGTCAATTCCTAGAATCGCGATGATGTCCTGTAGATCTTTGTACGTCTGCAGAGTCTTCTTCACAGCTTGCGCAACGTCATAGTGCTCTTGCCCGACGATGCGCGGATCGAGAATGCGCGACGTGGACGCCAGCGGATCGACGGCGGGATAAATGCCAATTTCCGTCAATGCGCGTGAGAGCACCGTAGTTGCATCGAGGTGAGCGAACGTAGTCGCAGGTGCCGGATCGGTCAAATCATCAGCAGGAACATAGATCGCCTGCACAGACGTGACGGAGCCTTTCTTGGTAGAAGTGATCCGTTCCTGCAACTCACCCATTTCTGTCGCAAGATTAGGCTGGTAACCCACCGCGCTCGGCATACGGCCGAGAAGCGCCGAAACTTCTGACCCCGCTTGGGTGAAGCGGAAAATATTATCGATGAAGAGCAGCGTGTCGGCGCCCTCGACGTCGCGGAAATACTCGGCGACCGTAAGGCCGGTAAGCGCGACGCGCAGGCGAGCGCCGGGTGGCTCGGTCATTTGTCCGTAAATCAACGCAGCTTTCGATTTCGAGGGATCGCCCGGTTTAATCACGCCGGACTCGGTCATTTCCAGCCACAAGTCGTTACCTTCACGGGTGCGCTCTCCGACGCCAGCGAAAACCGAAAAACCTCCATGCTGCTTGGCAACGTTGTTGATCAGTTCCATGATGATGACGGTCTTGCCGACTCCCGCGCCACCGAATAAACCGATCTTGCCGCCCTTCAAAAATGGTTGAATCAGATCGATGACCTTCACGCCAGTTTCAAACATTTCGGCGGTGGTGGCCTGATCTTCAAACAGCGGCGCTGGGCGATGAATGGGCATCTTCTCTTTGAACTGAATTGGCCCGAGCTGGTCTACTGGCTCGCCTATCACGTTCATCACGCGCCCGAGCGTACCCGGACCAACGGGAACAGAAATTGGCCCACCCTGATCGATGGCTTTCATGCCGCGCACCATGCCGTCGGTCGGCTCCATTGCGATGCAGCGCACGCGCCCTTCGCCGAGATGCTGCTGCACTTCGAGGATGACGTTGATGGCTGTGGGCACCTGAAACCCCTCGTCGACAACTTTGAGTGCTTCATAAATCGGCGGCATCGCCGATTCGGTGAACTGCACGTCGACGGCAGGCCCAGCGACTTGAACTACATGTCCGATGTTTTCTGGCATAAGACCTCAGCTACTGTGCTGCCGCTCCGCTCACAATCTCAATAATCTCTTTAGTGATCTTCGCCTGGCGCACGCGGTTCATAGCGAGCGTCAACGAATCAATCATGTCTGTGGCATTGTTTGTGGCCGCATCCATGGCAGTCATGCGAGCGGCGTGCTCGGCGGCAACAGATTCGAGCAACCCATGAAAGATCTGAATGCCCACGTACTTCGGCAGGAGCGCGTTGAACAACTCTTCCGGGGGCTGCTCGTAGATGTAGTCCACCTGTGCGGTTGCGAATCGGGCAGCTTCAGCGTCTATGGCCCGAGTGTCGATCGGGCGGACACCAACGCCGGCCCCCTTCGCCGCCTCGAGCGCGCGGTGACGCTCCTCCGCGGTCATCTCTTCCGCTTGCGCCACGCCAACTTCGCCCACACGTTCGATCGGGAGTACCTTCTCGACGACCAGCCGCTGCGAAATAACTGACTTGAACTCGTTGTAGAGCAGATAGACGGAATCAACTCCTTGTTCGCTGTAACGGTCAATCACGCGCTGCGCGAACTCGGAAGCAATGGAGTATTCAAGCTTAGTTAAGACTCCGATCTGCTCGCCGACGATGTGAATTCCGGGCTCGCGCAACCGCGTTTCTTTAACCCCGTGCTCCGCCTCTGCGTGCTGCATGTCCTCCCGTATATCCAAGCCGATCCGTTCAACCAGCTCTCGTTTTGGATAACGCCTCCGCAAAAAATCTCTTCCCTTGCGCCCGATCGCTTCGATTTCGATGTTCTTCCCTTGTTTCGATTCCAGGAATTTCGTCGCAGCTTTGAGGATGTTGGTGTTGAACGCGCCTGCCAGTCCTTTATCGCCGGTAACGACGATCAGGAAGACGTTCTTTTCCGGACGCTGCGCGAGAAGCGGATGGCGCGGCTCGCCAGTTTCCGGATCGCAAATTTCTGCGCGCGAGACGAGCGACTTGAGCACGTTCGTGAGCATCTGCGCGTAGGGACGAGCGGCCAGCGCGCGTTCCTGCGCACGGCGCAGTTTTGCCGCCGAGACCATCTTCATGGCTTTGGTGATCTGCCGCGTGTTGGTCACGCTGCGAATGCGGCGCCGGATGTCGAGAACGTTTGCCATGTGTCGGTCGTTGGTCTTTGGTCGTTAGCTTTTGGCCGCGCCTTCAGCCGTTAGCAAGAGCGATGTCATTCTGAGCGTAGCGAAGAATCTATGCATTCCGTAACGACACCAAATGCATGGATCCTTCGCTTCGCTCAGGATGACATCTCTGACGACATAAGTTTCTACCGTTCCGATGCCTTAAGCTCTCAGGCGACTAAATCTACTTCGCAGCGACTGTTTGCCGTTCGGCCGCAAACGTCTCTTTGCACTCCTTGAGCATCTTCGTCATCTCTGCTTTCAGGTTATCATCGAGAATTTTCTTTTCCATGATCGAACGCAACAGGCCGGGATTTGACGTATCCACGTACTTGTACACCTCGGCCTCGAAGTCACGCACCTGATCGACTGGGAGGTCGTCAAGAAATCCGTTGGTTCCGGCAAAAATAATCAAGATCTGCTTGGAGAATGGCAGCGGCGAGAACTGGTTCTGCTTGAGCACCTCGACCAGCCGCTGGCCACGATTGAGCTGCGCCTGAGTGGCCTTATCCAGATCGCTGCCGAATTGCGCGAACGCGGCGAGTTCGCGATATTGAGCGAGATCCAGCTTCAAACTGCCTGCCACCTGGCGCATAGCTTTGATCTGCGCGCTGCCTCCGACGCGACTCACGGAAATACCAACGTTCACTGCCGGGCGAACTCCCTGATTAAATAAATCAGTCTCGAGAAAAATTTGGCCATCGGTGATAGAAATCACGTTCGTCGGAATGTAAGCCGAGACATCGCCAGCCTGCGTCTCGATCACCGGCAGCGCAGTAAGCGATCCGCCGCCCTTCTTGTCGCTTAACTTGGCTGCGCGTTCCAGCAAACGAGAGTGTAGGTAGAACACGTCTCCCGGATAAGCTTCGCGCCCCGGTGGACGCCGCAATAGCAGCGATATTTCGCGGTACGAAGCGGCATGTTTGGAAAGATCGTCGTAAATGCAAAGCGCATGACGCTTCGAGTCGCGAAAATACTCGCCCATGGCGCATGCAGCATAGGGCGCGATGTACTGCATAGGCGCGGGCTCAGAGGCAGATGCCGCAACTACGATGGTGTAATCCATCGCGCCGAAGTCGCTCAAAATCTTCACAACCTGCGCAATCGACGAACGCTTCTGGCCAATAGCGCAATAAATACAAATGAGATCATTGCCCTTGTTGTTGACGATGGTGTCGAGTGCAATTGCGGTTTTTCCGGTTTGGCGATCGCCGATGATCAGCTCGCGCTGGCCGCGGCCGATGGGAATCATGCTGTCGATGGCCTTCAGCCCGGTTGCCATCGGCTCGCGGACTGGTTGCCGGTCAATAACGCCCGGCGCCAGACGTTCCAGGGTAATGAATTCGCTGGTTGAAATTGGGCCTTTATCGTCGATTGCCTGCCCGAGCGAATTCACGACGCGCCCAACCAGCGCGTCGCCCACGGGCACGCTCATGATGCGTCCAGTGCGCTTCACCTCGTCGCCCTCTTTGATCTCGGTATACTCACCCAGCAGCACCACACCAACTTGGTCTTCTTCCAGGTTCATGGCGATCCCGGCAAGGTCATGCGGGAACGAAAGCAACTCGCCGGCCATGACTTTGTCCAGGCCATGCACGCGGGCGATGCCGTCGCCGAGCGTGATGACCGTACCGACCTCATCGACAGCGATTTTGGATTCGTAGTTTTCGATCTGCTGCCGGATTAGCTGTGTGATCTCGTCTGCTTTGATCTGCATAAGTTCAGCTTCTAGCTGTTAGCTCTCTTTGCGTCCTTTGCGCCCTCTTCGCGAGCTTTGCGGTTAAAGATTCTGACGACTAAGATTCCGAGTTTCCGCCCTAGCACGCAAGGCGCTGAAAGACGCACGACCTCCGTATTCGCAGCTGCTTCTTTCGCCCCTCCGGGGCTAGCGTGTTTCTCACGTCTGACCCCAGGGCTTACGCCCTGGGCTGCATTCTTACGCCGCTTTGCGGCTATGCGGCGCTGCTGCCTCCAAGAAGCTAAACGCCAGGAGCAACAGCCAGAAGCTAAGGGCTAAAAGCTAGGAGCACAGAGCTAGGAGCTGATAGCCTGCCGGATTCTCTCCAACCGCCCGCGCACCGAGCCGTCATAAATCGTGCTGCCAACTCTCACCACGGCGCCGCCGAGGATCGACCGATCCTGGGCATAGCGGGCCCGGACCTTCTTGCTGGTCAGTTTCTCGACTTGCGTTTCGAGGGCCCGCCGCTCCGGTTCACTCAGCTCTCGCGCGCTGGTAATTTGTGCTTCGGTGAAGCCCATTCGCTGATTCAATTCCCGTTCAAGCTGCTGGACGATCGATTGCAGAAATTTGATGCGGCGGTGATCAATCACCACGGCGATAAAGTTCCGCACTGGCCGAGAAACTCTCTCGCGCGCAACAATAGCGTCCAGCAAGTTTCGCTTTTGCTCCGCCGGAATTGACGGCGCTTCCCAGACTTCGCGCAGGGGTTTGCTTGCCGCCACAAGCTGCGCAATCGCTTGCACTTCAATCAGCGCCATCCCAGCATTAATCTGCTGATCAAAAACCACGTCAGCGAAAGCACGAGCGTAGGTGTTCGTGACAGATGCCATGCGCTATTGCCCACCGTCGTTGGATTTCGGACCAGATCCATTCGAGGTTGCCGAAAGCTCATCGGCAAAATTGCGCACCAGCATCTGGTCAGTCGTTGTGTCCACCTTAATTTGCTTGGCCGCAAGCGACACTGCCAAGTCCGCAGCGTACGCGGTCAGCTCGCGACGCGCGGCTCGGGCTGCAGCCGCGATCTCTTGGTCCGCCGATTCCACGATCTTGCGAGCGTCTTCCTCTGCCGCAGCCTTGATCCGCTCTTCCTCTGCCGCCGCTTCCTTTTCTGCCGCGGCCGCCATCTGTCCGATTTCCACATCCAGCCGGGAAAGCCGCGCCTCAATTTCGGAGAGCCGGCGGTTAGCATCCTCGCTTGCCTTCCGCGCCTCCTGCATTGCCTTCTGAATCGAAGCTGTTCGATCGCGAAACAACGCAGGCAGATTCTTCTTTGATACCCACACGATCACGCCGGCGACGATCGCAAAATTCAGCAGCACGCTCAGCCAATACGCATGCTCAAGGCTGAGGCCGGTAATTCTCGACACGAATTGCACCGAGCCTGAATGTTTAAATTGCTCCTGATCATCCTCGCCAGCCGCTTCCCTGGATTGCTTGGCCAGCTCAGAATTCGTGGATGACTGAGCAGCTTCTTCAGCGGTAAATTTCGCGGTCGACGCGTTTGCGCGCTGTTGTGCAGTAACAGTAATCAGCAAAAACAACACCGAAATGAGGAGTAAAAGATGTGACCGTGCTCTCATCGACCCACCGCCGGCACTTGCGCTGCCGAGAGCAAGACTGTACGAATGATCACTGCCGCTAGGCGCACGCTCTCCGCCTCTAAGCTAGCTTGCGCTGATTGCTTGTCCTTCTGGATCGCGGCCTTGGCTTCTTGAACTCGCGCCTGGGCTCGCGCACGCGCTTGGGCCACGGCGTCGGAACGTGCTTGCAAAGCTTGCTGACGGTGCATCTCCAGCCTTTTGAATACCGCCGCGCGCGCTTCCCGGAGGCGCTGTTCGTATTCCGCGGTTCTTGCCTCCGCCGCGGCAATATCAGCGCGCGCTTTTTCCACGGCACCCTCCGTTTTGGCGTGGCGCTCCGCCAGGACCCTTACCAGCGGCCTGTGCATAAGGCCTGTATAGATCGCATAAAGCAGGACCAGGAAGATGATGGTCGGTACGGAGCCAAGCAGTAATCCGCCTAGTTGTGCCAGTATCTCGTCCATTGTGTGCTGATAAGGTACTCGAGCGTAAGAGGGCTTTTAAACTGTTAACGCTAACATTTCAAAAGAACTACTGTCAACGCGAGCAGGTGCGATTTCCGCTTCCGAAATCCCTCCGCGAGCCCTTCAAAAAATAAAGGAAAGAATGCTTGACATCTGCGCAGAGGGGTCTAGCATGGAAGTATCACCTCCGATCCAATTCAGGATCGAATGGGCCGATAGCCAAGGAAAGTCACCGCTTCTTGGTTGCCGGCCCATTTTAACTTTTGGGGTTTCCTCGGTGAGTCAGCCAGGGGTGAAAACCGACGTTCCCCCTGCGATACGGGCCCCACCCTCGCTTCTCTAGTGAGTGGAGTTGCAGGTTTGCGAGTGTACCGCCCGCAGAATCCGGTTGATCAACTCGCCGTCTCCCGCGGGATCCTTGAGGATGTCCCATCCCGTGAACGCAGCGATCAGATCCTCCTCCGGAAACACCATCAGGCGTTGCCCGCCGAAGCCCCTGGCCATCCACACATACCGCTGCCCCTCCGCACGTGGAAACAGCCACCATTTGAATCCATACTTGAAACCTTCCTCGGCATCAATAAACGGAGTTAGCGACTGCTTCACCCAGTCCTTCGACACAATCTGCTCCCCGTCCCACACGCCATCGTGCAGATAGAGGTATCCAATCTTCGCAAGGTCCGTGGTGCGCAGGAAGAGTCCCCCCTCGGTATCAACCACTCCCATCGGCGTCCGCTTCCAGTAATGCTCCATGCCCAGGGGAGTGAACAGATATTTCTCGCCGTACTTCTCAACGTCCTGCCCCGTCTCCTTCTGGAAAATGTAAGCCAGCAATTCCGACACGCCGCTGCTGTAGTTGAAAACCTTTCCGGGCTCCTGGGCCATCGGCCGGTCGATCACGTACTGCACCCAATCGTCGGTCGCCTCCATCAGGCTCGAATCATTCTTGGGATCGTCGTACGCAACTTCTTCGTTCCAGTCTAGCCCTGTGGTCATCGTCAAAACGTGCCGCAGGGTGATGCGCCGCTTTCGGTCATCCACATTCTTCACCGTCGCCACGTCGAAGTACTTGAGCAGAGGCGTATCCAGGCCTGCCTTGAAATCACCGCGCGTGATGGCGATCCCGAGAATAACCGACGTGACCGTCTTGCTTACCGACTGCATGCTGTGCAGGTCGGTTCCGTGATAGTAGGGGTGCCACGCCGGATCGAAATAGTTGTACGGACCTGTGAGATGCGCGTTCAGCGGCCCGCGCGTCTTCGCCTCTTTCCCGTAGATCTGTCCGTAATCGTGGGAGTAAGTGCGCTCGTAGACGGACGTCCCGCAGCGGAACACGGCAAAGCTGTCCACCAGAGAGTATTTGCCACTCGCCAGATCACCGTCCAACTCCGCGAGAATCTTTTCGTCGAGCCCTACGCTGGAGGGCTTACCCTTCGCCCAGCCATGGGTCGGCCACTTCGTCACGCCTGATCGCGCGTCGAAGCTTCGTGCTCTTAGATCCGTGACTTGCGCCAGCAGGATGCAGCTCATCAATATGCGGACTGCAGCGGTCTTCTTCTTGGTCATCTGTCGCCTTCGCCGGTTTGGCATCGGGACGAGACCATATGGTCGCCGGGCCTGCGTGTCAAGCCGACACGATGCAATTTAAGGATGGAATGGGTCGATAGCCAAGAAAAGTCAGCGCTTCTTGGTTGCCGGTCCATTTGGATTGGCCAAGCTCTGGAAGGCGGCCGAGCTATCCCTTCTGTGCAATCTTGACCAGGGACAAGATCAAGACCCCGGCGACGGCGGCCACGCCCAAAACGCCGAATATTTTACGCAAGTCGTTCTGGAGTTCCGCCATTTTGATTAGGTCGAGCACCCAAAGGCTGACTAACAGTGCTCCAAAGACCACAGCAATCACGGCGACGAGCAGTAGAAATTGTTTCATTCAAAGCCGGCTTTCTCGTGGTTTGTTGCCCTTGCTGCACAATAAGGCAGCCTTACTGAATCAGCGGTTCATTATTGGCAGAGATTATGTCCGCGTCGCCACAGTGTCAATTACTTCCCGCACACGCGTGCCTCATAGCTAAAGATCTTCTCATTTGATTTGTCGTGTGTCCTTGGGCACAAGTCACCCAGGGAGGCTCATTTAACCACCCATTCCCTCAGCCTCCGCACGATGGACTCCGGCGCTTCAGCCTCCATCTCAACCAGACCGTCTCGATATTGACGCGAATAGATCCGTGCCCGCGATTCGAGCAGCGCCAGCATCTTCCCTTCTTTCTGTGGGACACGTAGTCGCACACGGCCAACCGGATCTTCGGCTAACATCGCGTCAATCCTTTCCAGCAATGTGCTCAAACCGATTCCCTTGGCGGCCGAAACATGAACTGCGCTCGCGTCATCCCGCAACGAGTCCCGCTGCTTCGGAGGCAGCAGATCAATCTTGTTCATGATGTGTAGGCGCGGTTTGCTGCCTGCATCCAATTCCTTCAGAACGCGTTCTACTTGGGCATCCTGCTCGGCGGAAAGCGGACTGCTGGCATCGGAAATGTGCAGAATCAGCGTTGCACGCTGCACTTCCTCCAGCGTGGCGCGAAAGGCTGAGACTAGAGTGTGCGGGAGGTTCCGAATAAAACCCACAGTGTCGGACAGCAGGGCCTGACGTTTTGAAGGCAAGTTCACGGCCCGAATCGTTGGATCCAAAGTGGCAAACATTTTCGGTGACTCGAGCACCGCGGCGTTGGTCAGAGCATTGAACAAAGTGGATTTCCCCGCATTCGTATACCCCACCAGCGCAATCGTGGCAATCGGCACTGATTCGCGTCTTTGGCGCTGCTGAGCGCGAATCCGCCGCACATTCTCAATCTGTTCTTTAACATGCCGGATGCGGCGGTAAATTTTCCGGCGGTCCGTCTCAAGCTGAGTCTCACCAGGACCGCGGGTGCCAATTCCGCCCCCGAGCTGAGACATTTCCACTCCGCGGCCTCCAAGACGCGGCAGCAGATATTCCAATTGCGCTAGTTCCACCTGCAACTGGCCTTCTCGGGTTCGGGCATGCCTGGCGAAAATGTCAAGGATAAGCTGCGTCCGATCGATGACACGGATATTCACAACCTTCTCAATATTGCGCTGCTGCGAGGCTGTGAGATCGTGGTCAAACAGCAGGAGATCTGCCGAGACTGAGGCCGCAGCCCCGGCAATCTCTTCGAGCTTTCCGCGCCCGATCAACGTGGCGGGATCGGGACGATCGCGACGCTGAAGAAACTCTCCCGCGATTTCAGCTCCCGCGCTTGCAGCCAGAGCGCGCAACTCATCCAGAGATTCCTGTGCACTGAACTCCGGAATCCTGGGTGTTTTCGAGAGCGCCAGCGCGGTGGTGTCGCGAGCAGCCTGAGCGGCAGCCGTGAGCGAGCTTTTCACTCCCTTGGATCCCGCGCGCGAGCGATACTCTAGCCCGACAAGAAAGGCGCGCTCCTTGGGGACGCTATTAGGCGCTCGGTCGCGGTTTGACCGGTGTCTGTTGCGGGAGATTCTGGATTGCGAACTGCTCAAGCGAAGTTCCCGGCCCTGATCCTTTCCTAACCTTCGGTCCCGGTGCCGGAAACGTCCGACTCAGGCATCGGTTCCGTGCTCTTTGCGGTTGCTGTTGCCGGAGCCGTGATTGCGGTCGGCCTTTCACTATGGCCATGCGACGTCCTGCCCATGGCCACCGTGGAGATGGCGTGCTTGAAGATCAACTGCTCTTGGTTGTTGGTCTCGAGCACGACCGAATATTTGTCGAAAGAGCGAATGCGGCCCGTCAACTTCACGCCGCTGAGCAGATAAATGGTGATGCTCGTCCGCTCCTTGCGAGCCGTATTGAGGAAGGAATCTTGAATATTTTGCGCCGGCTTATTTTCCATAGCCGATCTCCTTAGCTCTCATGTGCAATTTGCTCCTTGGGCGGCTTACAGACCGCGTGGAGCTCAACTAGCCTTGCACTCCGCGAGCGCCCCCTCGATTCCTCATCTCAGCGCAGTGCAGTGGCTACGTTCGTACAATACGGCCTAAGTGCTCAGTTTTTCAAGGCAGACTTGAATTTCTTCGGTTGACAGAACAGCGGACAAAGTGCAAACATTCTCCGCCTTAAGAACGCAACACGCGTCAAGCAATAGCGTCCTTCAGGTGCTATGCCTTTTCGATGTGAGCTTTCCTGATTCTTTTCTGCGCGCGAGTATCTGTCCGGCGCGTGTGGGCCTCAAACTTCGCCGTCCGTTGTTGAGGAGGAATCGCAATGCATCATCTGACAGCTTTCGCAGGGTTGTTAGTCATGCCGACGCACACGTGGACAGAAGCTTTCGCGCTTCTTTTGCGTTGGGTTCACTTCCTAGCAGGCATCACCTGGATCGGATTGCTGTACTTTTTTAACTTGGTCAACGTCCCCTTCATGAAGCAGGTGGACGCGGGTATGAAGCCAAAAGTCTTCCAGTACATGACGCTGCCTACGCTGCAATGGTTCCGCTGGAGCGCCCTGCTGACTGTGTTTGTCGGCTTCTGGTATTGGGCGCAAATTTATGTTGCCGCAGATGCCGCGCGCATGGGAGTAAGCCCGGGGAGCACAGTCTTGCTGTTTCTTCTGATCTGGATTGTGTCCTGGGGAATTCTCTATTTTGTGGTTTTGAAAACCCCACCGGGTTATGTGGTTGGACTGGTCACAACTGTGGTGGTGGTCTTGGCCGCCTGGCTGTTCGTGAAATTCACCCCAGTGGGACAGGACGACAATCATGTCCTCTCCATCGGAATCGGCGGAGGATTTGGAATCATCATGCTTATGAACGTCTGGGGGATCATCTGGCGGAACAACAAGAGGATTATTCAAGGAACCCTAGCCGGCTCGCCGCCGGCAAACGCATCGGTGCTGGCGCGACAGGCATTTCTGGCCTCGCGGACGAATTTCTTTCTCTCCGTGCCGATGCTGTTTTTTATGGCCGCCAGTTCACACTACACGATATTGGGAGGATAGATCCACCTGAGCTCAACAAAAAGGCCGGCTCAGCCGGCCTTTGCAATCCGCAATCGGTCCCACTAAAACGCGATCTTGATCCCGAAGCGAATGGCACGGTGGCCGCCATCGAACAGCTTAGGATTACCAAAGCCGGTCGCCAGTCCGTGCAAGCCAGCGTCGAGATCGATGAACGGATCGATTCCGCCAAAGGTAGACGCAGGATCGGCTCCGGCAAGGTTGTAACCGTAATTCGGGTGGTTGAAGACGTTCACCATGCTCATGTGCCAGGTAACACTGGCCCGCTCTCCCCACTTAGTCATCTTGGAAACTTGGAAGTTGCCGGTGTTGGTTATAGCGTCCCGCACCTGGTTGCGGCGGACATTGCCGAACGGCGTACCAAAAACCGTGTCCGCTTCGGCGCCATTGAGGATGTATCGAACTTGGCTGGCACTGACCGAGTTCACGGGGATGGAGGTAGCACCGTTGGTGATGGCTGCATTATACGGCGAGTAGTCGATTAACTGATTTGCCGCCAAAGCGCAGCTACCAGCATCACCGTTGAACGAACAGGCGTCTCCCGCGAACACCCCTACCGATGCGGGCGGAGCACTCGGATTTCCGTAGAACGGCCGCACGCTGTCGAAGAATGCGAATGCTGAGTTGAAGAAGAAGTCCCCGCAACCACCGCCGCCGCAGCCGCCCGTAAAGGTGTTGAACAGGAACTGCGTCGGAGTGTAAGGCTGACCGGATTGCCAAATATAGCTGCCGGCGACCGTCCAGCCACCCAGGGCGTGTCCCAAAATCCCATGTTGGTTGCGGAACATTGGGAGCGATTCAGAGAAGGAGACCGTCCAGGTGTGGCGGAAGTCCAGACCAGAGAGCCCATACTCACCGCGCTTGTTATCGAGCGGGTTTTGCGAGAACGCGTTCGTACCACCCGCCGCACCCGTGGCAAAAATCTCGCTAACATTATCCAACGTCTTGCTGAACGTGTAGTTGGTTTTCATGCTTAACTGCTTAAACAGGTTGTTGGTGCGGAACTCCGTTTGGACTCCGTTGTAATAGGAATAGCCAGTGTTGGTGCGCTCACGATTGACTGCCGGTGCGGTGCAGCTGACGCGCCCAGTATCATCTGGCCTTCCGGGCACCGGATTAAGTGGCACAAAGGAGTTTGCGCATGGCGTGACCCCTGAGGGCAGCAATTGGGGGAAGCTGGACGCCAACCAGGAGACATCTGGATTGGCGTTGATTGACTGGAAGAGATTCTCGCCGCGGTTGCCAACGTAACGCGCTTCTGCGGCTGCATGCGGCCCTAATTCACGTTGCACACCAAAACTCCATTCGTGCACTCGATCGGGACCAAAATTCGGAGGCACAGAACTCTGATTGAATTGGCGCGGATCAAAAACTCCCGGAGTCGCCACCGACGCCAGTGCCGCACGCACGTTAGGTCCCAGGGGCGCGGCAGGTATCGGACTGGCTGTCGCAGTGGCGCCTGTAATGCTTTGCAATAGAACCTGCGGAGCAGCGCTGGAGATGTTGAGATAAATGTTGTAGTACGGCGGGTCGTAGGCGAGCCGGTATCCGCCTCGAAACACCGTTTTTCCATCTCCGAAGAACTTGCCCCCTGGTGAGTAGGCAAAACCGACACTCGGCGCCCAACTATTCTTTGGGGCAGGGATGCTGGGGAAGACTGTGACCGACTGCGGCAGGGTCGGATCCCAGAGAGGGTTACTACTCTTCTGCTGTTTGAGATCATTGGTATGGAACAGATTTGCCGGCTGCCCGTAGTACGAGTAAGTAATACCAAGATTCAATGTCAAATGGGTTGCCAGCTTCCAATCATCGCCGACGTAAAAGAAGGTATCGTGCTCACGGAAATCCAGGTTGTCATTACCTAATGCAATCCGAATCCGATTTGGCTCGTTTAAGGCGTATGCCGTCCAGTCGTCAAACCTGTATTGGCCATTAACGTTGGGAAGGAAAAGGTTCGGGGATCGTTGATAGGTGTAGTTGATGCCTGCCTTTAGCTGGTGTTTCCCAACCACGTAGTTCCAGTTGTCTTGTACCTGATAGGTGTTGACGATTCGTCCTTGCGGGGAATTGGTAGCAGGCCCGTAACCAGCGAGACCGGCGCCAGAAAAGATGATGTTGGCCACCGCATCTTCCAGCTGACCCTGATGGGGAACCGTGTCTCCAATGGTGTTGCCGCCAAATTCCACCCGGAGTCGACCGTAGTTCAGGCGCAGCTCATTATTCATGTAATTGCTGATCTGGTGCGTCCAGCTAATTCCCATTTGCTGGCCGGTGGAAGGAACGTTGTTGGGATAGCCTAGAGCGGCAAAACCCGACACAAAGCTGTCCTGGTCGAATGCGGAAATCTTCTGCCAGACGTATCTTCCATATACGTTGTCCTTGGCACCGACAACGTCGAGACGCGTGATCCAGTCGTACTCGTGCGTGCCATTTGGCAACGTGCGCTGGACCCCACCCATGTCGACATTGCAGACTGGAGCACCAGTCAACGGATCCGTGCCGTTTGGCACGTCCGGGCTGAAGGTTTCCACAGGCGCCGGGCTCAACGACTTTGGGTTACCACCTCCTACACCGTAAGGACCGAACGTGGATAGCGCCGCAATCGCTTGCTGACTGGCAGCGCCGGTGTAGCAGCCGGACATTTGTGCGATACCGGCCGGCGTTGGCGTTAGGTTGGTGTTTTGGAAGAGGAACTTTGAAGAGAGGATTTCAGTATCGTAGCCACCGAAGAAGAACACTTTGTTCTTTACCCATGGCCCGCCAATCGTCGCGCCAAAGAAAGAGTCGTTAAAGTGCGGGACCTGCTTCAAACCCTCGCCATAGCCTGATGACACAGGCGCCTTCTGTATGTTGCTCAGAGTGTTCAGCACCGAGTTGCTCTCATTGGCAAAGATCGAGCCATGCCACGTGTTACTGCCCGACTTGGTGACGATGTTGACCACCGAACCCGCATTGCGCCCGTATTCTGCGCCGAAATTGTTGGTTGTAATCTGATATTGATCAACAAATTCCGGGTTCGATAAGAAAATGGCAGGGCCGGCAACCGAGTTATCGTTGTTGTTCTGTCCATCGATCTGCTGATCGTTTTCACGGCCGCGCAAGCCATTCACCGAGAAACCAGTACCACCATTGGTATTGGAAAAGAAGAGGTCGCGTGATGCCGAAACGCCAGGCAGAAGCACTGCCAAATTGTCCAAGCCCTGGTTTTCTTGGATGCCGGGAAGGTTGTTCAGATAAGTGGCCGAGAAGGTATCGGTAATTTGTGCCTCTGTCGTCTCCACTATCGGGGCACTGCCAGTCACTTCCACCGCCTCTGTGGCCACGCCTACTTCCAACTTCACTGCGGGGAGCGCGTTGTCGACGTTCGAATTTACAGCCACATTCGACACAGCCGTTTTGCGGAAGCCCGACTTCGTGACCTCAACGGTGTAGGTTCCTACTGGCAACAGGTTGAGCCTGAACGAGCCGTTGTTTTCGGTACTCGTGGTAAATACCTGGGCGGTGGCCGTATTGACGGCTCTGATTTGCGCCCCCGGCACAGCTGCGCCGGATGGATCCACCGCTGTGCCAGAAATTGAACCTTTGATCACCTGGGCGGAAACCGGCACCGCCACCAACATAGCCAGCACGGCGATGGTGATCAGGAAGCAAGCCTGAGTCGGTCGGAACGCATATTTCATTGGCTGTCTCCTAACTTTTGGGCAATTCGGGGAATTTAATTGCGAAGGGTTCTCGCTGCAAAATTGACAATTCGCAAATCACTGTGGTCTTTGTTAAAGCAACTGACATTCCACAACTTCACCCGTTAACAACTAATCGTTCCAACAGCTTACGTTGACTCAAATCGCGTGTGATATAGGAATGTGGAAAGGCGTGAAATAGGTGCTATGAAATCCTGTAGGGGAGATCCTGTATGCCTGTGACACAATTAGCTGTGGACTCAGCCCGCTTTCGCGAAGGGATCAAACTGTTCAACAGTGGAGAGTTCTTTGAGGCACATGAAGTGCTGGAGGACGTCTGGTGTGCGGCACCGGCTGCGGAGAAGAGATTCCTACAGGGGTTGATTCAAGTTGCAGTCGCGTTACATCATCACTCAAAAGAAAACCGGGTCGGGGCGCGATCTTTGCTGGCGCGGGCGCGGCGCAATCTTTCAGGCTATCCGGATGAGTTCGGGGGAATTTTTCTAAAGCCGTTGCTCAAGTCATTAGCTGAATGGCAAGAAGCGCTGGAGGATGGCAAGCCGACGCCTCCACTGCCGCGGATTTGATTCCGGGCACCGATTGTCAACCGTTCGCCCTGCACATCGCAGGCCGTACTTAAATCCGGAAGTTTCGTGTCCGAATGCTAGAATTTTTCTTTCGTGACTCACCCCGTCAAACCGGAAGCCAGACACCCCGAGCAATCAACCGCCGTTCCGTTACTGGATCTTCAGCGGCAGTACAGCACAATTCGCGAGGAAGTCCTGGCCGCCATCGAGCGTGTATGTTCGTCACAGCAGTTCATCCTCGGAGCTGAAGTCGAGGAATTCGAGCGCGAAATCGCTACATTCATCGGCGTACCTTCGGCGGTGGGCTGCGCTTCCGGCACGGACGCGCTTTGGCTGACGCTGGTCGCGGCGGGAGTTCAGCCCGGCGACGGCGTCATCACTACAGCATTTAGCTTTTTTGCTTCGGCCAGCGCGATTGTCAGGGTCGGGGCGCGTCCGGTGCTGGTGGATATCGATCCACGCACGTTTAACCTTGATCCGGAAAAAGTTGCGGCCAGATTGCGATCCGGCGGATCGCACAAAATTCGCGCGCTGCTGCCGGTCCATCTTTATGGACAATGCGCGGACATGGACGCGTTGCAAGAGCTCGCGGAAGAGTCCGACTTAGTGATCATCGAAGATGCGGCACAGGCGATTGGGGCGAAGTGGCGCGGGCGTCAGGCAGGATCGCTCGGCACCGCCGCTGCATTCAGTTTTTATCCCACAAAAAATCTAAGCGCTTTTGGCGATGCGGGGCTGGCCATTACGGGTGATGCCGCGCTAGGAGAACACATGCGCCATTTGCGTAACCACGGCAGCTCCCGGCGCTATCTGCACGAAGAAGTCGGCTGGAACTGCCGCATGGATGCGATCCAGGCGGTGGTGCTACGCGTGAAGTTGAAATATATCGATACGTGGAACGAGCAGAGGCGTGAGCGCGCTGCGACCTATGAGCGTCTATTTGCCGAGGCGGGACTGAGTCGCGCGCCAACTAATGTGGACGGTCGCTCTTCTGTAACACTGCCGCAAACGTCAGAGCACGCGCACCATGTCTTCCATCAGTATGTGATACGTGCTCAGCGCCGGGACGAACTGCGGGCTTTTCTTGTGCAACGGAGCATCGCGACCGGAATTTATTATCCGATTCCGCTGCATCTGCAACCCTGCTTTGCTTTTCTCGGATACGGCGAGGGGGACTTGCCCGAAGCCGAGCGGGCCTCCAGGGAAGTGCTCGCGTTGCCAATGTTTCCGGAGCTGACCGAGAGCGAACAAAGGTGGGTCGTGGAAGCGATTGCGGACTTTTATTCTTAAACAGCCAGTTCGGCGGCGGCAATGTCCACGCTTTTAGCCGGTTTGCGCCCGATCGGCGCGGAATCGAATCCTCAGTGTAACGGCACGCATGAATGCGTACCCTCCCACAAATCGCCCTGCACTGACCGTAACGCCAGTAGACAAGTTTTATTGCTGACG
>Ga0209057_1001310_pt1 | contig 20267 bp, 19 predicted proteins | sample GraSoiAngelo_146_FD_185903 | JGI IMG/M metagenome (GOLD analysis project Ga0209057, IMG submission 185903) | Grasslands soil microbial communities from the Angelo Coastal Reserve, California, USA - 14_1009_05_30cm (SPAdes) (version 2) | ecosystem: Environmental > Terrestrial > Soil > Grasslands ... | reverse complement strand
GACGCTGGTGGTGCAGCGTTTCCAGCGCCGTCACCGCATAGCCAAAGCGGTAGTAGGCGACCGCCATCGCAGTCGTCACCTCACGGCGGACGGCGCCTTCTTCCGCACGAGCGCCGGCCGCGGCAGCCCGCACGACTCCCGAGCGAGCCCCGAGTGAGCCAGGCCACGGGATCTCCTGGCTCAGCTCCACGTCCGCCTCGGTGAAGTCGCTTTGGTTGAACTCGAAGTGCGGCATCACCAAGTCCATAACGCCGATCGTCAGCATCGGATCCGGCAGCGAACCGGCTGGTCGGATGCGGAGCGTGGCGGCTCGGACGGCCGCCTGCCGCTGCGCTAGCGTCGGGTTACGCGCGAGCGCTTCAGCGACCAGCGATTGTAAACCCGAGTCGCCGGCGACGCGCGCTGAGTCCTGCGCGTGCGCCGGACCGGCGCCCGCTATCACGAACGCGCTCGCCGTCAGAATCAGTTGTCGGACTTGCATACCTCTCCTCGCCAATCAGTTTCCGGCGGAACGCGCCGGAGCCCGCGCCGTTGTAGGCGGCGCGTCAGGGCACACTACGCTTGGGAGAGGCTAGGCTTGGGGAGGTGGAGGGAGCGGTGCTTGGGGGTCGGCCGGGGCGAGGGTCGAGACCCCGAAGCCGACAGTGTGTGACTCTCGTGCGGAGGTGGAAACGGCTCCACCAAGCGTGACCACTGCGGGCGCCGTGATCGCGCAGAAGGCTGGATTGGCGCACGGAGTAGCGTGGCTCGTCGCATCGACGACCGGCCCAGACCGGTTGGAAGCCATTCGCTGCTCGCAGCTCGCCGGCGTTGCTCGCTGGACTTGGTCACACAACAGCGGCAGGCCAACCGGCAACATCTGGCCGCTCAGCAGCAGCGTGGCGACGAGTCTGACGAGTGAGAGTTTCATCCGCTCGGGAATATACTACGATGCCGTCAGCGTAGTCACGCCCTCTCAGTCTGCCGAGGCGGGCATGGGCTCGACCCATAGGAGCAGAAGATGCAGCAATCACCAGGCTTCGGCCGGAGTACCGTGCCGCACCCCGTGCACTCGTAGACGTGCACGCAGGCGTTGGTCGGCATCGTTTCGCTCTTCTCGTGCCCGCAGTGCGGACAGGTGAGCGTGGCCGTCAGGACGGTCATGCCAGATTGTAACCGTGGTGCCAACGGTACTCCATATCCGGCCCCTTGCCGCCGATTCCTGAATCGGCGCATAATATGCGCCGAATGGCAAACACCCCTTTCACATCCTCGTTCCTCGGCAAGCTCAACGGCCCGTGGCACAAGCGGGCGCTGCAGGTGTTCCTGGTGGTCGTCGTCGCCCACTGGGCCGAGCATCTGGTGCAGGCCTATCAGGTGTACGTGCTGAAGTGGCCGCTGCACCAGGCGCGCGGAGTTCTGGGCCAGGCGTTCCCGTGGCTCATCCACTCCGAGGTGCTGCACTATGGCTATGCCGTGATCATGCTGGTCGGCATCTGGACGTTACTGCCCGGCTTCGTGGGCCGGTCGCGCACGTGGTGGCTCGCGGCGCTCGTGATCCAGTTCTGGCATCACATCGAGCACGCGCTGCTCCAAGGCCAGGTCATCGCCGGCCGGACGCTGTTCGGGTCCCCGGTTCCCACGAGCATCGTGCAGCTGTGGTTCCCGCGGCTCGAGCTGCACCTGTTCTACAACAGCGTGGTGTTCGTCCCGATGATGGTGGCGATGTACTATCACCTGTTCCCCAGCGCCCCCGACGCCGCGCGGAGGCGGTGCAGCTGCGCGCTCCGTACGCACGCGGCCACGACCTGACAGTCCTACTGGTGTGAGGCCCCGGCGAGGGCCAGCGCCGCGTGGAAGGCGCTGAACACGGCCGCCGACCAGTGCTTGCGGCAGTGGTCGATCTTCGCGAGCGCCGCCGCCTGCGAAAACGCCGGGCGGTAGGGGCGCGTGGTCGTGAGGGCGTCGTACACGTCCACGATGCCCACGATCTGCGCCGACACCGGGATCTCGTCGCCGCACAGGCGGTCGGGGTAGCCGGTCCCGTCGTAGCGCTCGTGGTGCCAGCGGATGACGGGCTTGAGATCCCACGGGAACTCGACCTTCGCGAGCAGCTCGATCCCCCAGATCGGATGCATCTGGACCACCTCGAACTCCTGTCGCGTCAGCGGGCCGGGCTTGCTCAGAATCTCGTGCGGGACGCGAACCTTGCCGAGATCGTGGAGATAGGCGCCTAACCGGACCGTCGTCTGGGCGTGCCCGTCCATCCCGAGGGCGCGGGCCACGGCCACGCCCAGCTGCGCGACGCGCTCGCAGTGGCCGAAGGTGTAGGTGTCGGCGGACTCGAGGGACTGGCCCCACTCGCGCACCACGGCGAGATAGGTGGCCTCGAGCCCGGCCATCTTGCCGGCCACGTGGACCAGGTGAGCGTGGGCGTCGAGCCGCCCAAAGAGGCGATGCGCGGCGTTCAGCAGGCCGAGCGCCTCCTGGTTCCGGCCCATCGCCTGATAGAGCACGGCGAGCTCGCGTGCCGCTTCCGCCTCGTTCAACACCGACCCCGCGCCCACCGCCAGCTCGATCGCCGACTTGAGCCGCGACTCGGCGAGTGCCGGCCGACCCGTCTCGCGGTAGATCATCCCGAGGACGCGATAGGCGTCGGCCTTGGCGCTCACCACGCCCAATTGATCGAACACCACCAGGGCGGCTTCGGCATCGTGCCGGGCGTCCTCGTATCGCTCACGCGCGACGTGCACCTTGGCGTGGTTCACGAGGCACAGGCCTCCGAGGTACGCATCGCCCGCGCGCGCGGCGATCTCGTGACTCTGCCGGAAGTAGCGCTCCGCTTCGTCGAACCGCTCCCGGTCCGCACTCGCCATACCGAGGTTGTGGTAGGCGATCGCGCGCCCGTGCTCGTCGTTCGACTCGCAGTAGGCCTCGAGCGAGCGCCCGTAGCGCGCCAGCGCTTCGTCGAAGTCGCCCTGGATGTTCGCGAGGATCCCCAGGTTCTGCTCGGCCCGGGCACAGAGCTCGCGGCTGTGCCCGCCCAGCTCCAGCGCGCGCAGGAAGTGGCGCCGCGCGTCGCCGACGGCGTCGGTCTCCAGGTCGATCCCGCCGAGCGTGTTGAGCGCTTCCGCCGCGAGCAGGTCGCTCCCCGCGGCGTGGGCCACGGTGTAACTGGCGTGGCAGAGCCGTCGCGCCTGGTCCGATTCGTTGCGATGGTGGCGGATGACCGCGAGGCGGCGCAGCGCTTCGGCGAGCAGCGCGGGCTCTCCCGCGCTCTCGGCCGCCGCGATCGCGCCCTCGTACGACGCGATGGCGTCCGAGATGCGGGCGGCGCGCTCCTGCGCCCGCGCGTCGTGGAGCAGGTCCGCCGCGGGGCGGACCGGCCTGCGGGGGCCTGTCTGCATGGGGTCGCTTCGCAGCGTGGCGGTCACGGTGACCTCACCAGGCGATGGCGTAGTTGGAGAAGTGGTCCAGCCGGCCGGTCACATTCCCCGTGAAGAGGTTATCCAGCGACAGGACGTAGCTGAGGATGGTCAGCGCATCGTTGGTATACGCGATCCGTTTCGGCAGGAGCTTCCCGAGCAGGTTGCAATTCGCGTAGCTCATCGTGAGGGCCGCAGACCGCCGGAACACGAGACCCTCGGGTTGGAACCGAACGCGGTTCACGTTGTCCCAGGGGACCGTCGCCGTGATGGTGACCGGCGCGGCGAGCGCGCCTGCCGGGATCGCCAGCGCATGCGGGCCTATCTTGATCACCCCGCCCGCCGATCCGACCGTTTGCGTGGCCGTCGTGGTCGGCATCGGCGTGCACTTGAGCAACCCCGTTGCCTGCAGGAGCGAGCCGATCAGGCTGGCTTGCGGCGGCGGCGGGACAGGGCCGAGCGGGGACTCACCGCAGCCCAGCAGCGCGGCGGCGGTGAGGACCAACGCAGCCCGCCTCAGATGTGTGACGTTCATGGCTGTGCTCTCCGGGATGTGGGAGTCATCGTGCCGCCTCACCACGCGATGGCGTAGTTCGAGAAGTGGTAGATCTGTCCCGTTACCTGCAGCGCGCTCGGGTTGTCCGACGACGGCACGTAGTACAGGATCGCGAGCGAGTCGGTCGTGTATGCGACTTGCTTCGAGGCGCCCGATCCCGCCGTGCTGCAATTGGCGTAGCTGAGCACCACGTAGGCCGGCTTCAGGAAGGCCAGTCCCACGGGCTTGAAGTCGAGGGCGTTCCCCGTACCGCCCGCGGTCTTGGCGCTGATCGTGACGGGTTGCGCGAGCGCGCCGGACGGGACCACGAACGCGTGCGGACCGATCCACATCGTGCCGCCCGCGGAGCCGATCGTCTGCTTCACGGACGTCGCGGGCAGCTTGCTGCATTGCAGCAAACCGCCGGGCGTCGATTGCGTCGCGGCGGTGATCCCCGTCGGCGGCGACCGATCGGACGCGCAGCCGCCGGAGAGAAGCCCGACACCCAATAGCGCAAAGAGTGAGACGACCCGAGCGTGACGCACCATCGGTAGACCCTCCCCTGAGCTCCGTTAGCGGGCTGCGACCTGCAGCGCTGCTTCCAACGCGTCCAACTTCGCGATCTCTGCAGTCGCACCCAGCCGGTCGAACGTCGCACGGGCCACCCGCGCCATCGCCGTCGCCGCAACGCGGTCGCCTGTGCGGTACAGGACGCCCGCGAGATCACGCTGGGCAGTCGCCACGAGGAGCGGCCGGTTGTGATCGGTCGCGCGGGCGATGACGTCACGCAGCATGTCTTCGGCGTCGCGTATCCTCCCCGCGAGGCCCTGCGCCACGGCGAGGATTCGCAAGTCCTCCGTCTCGAGGACGCCGTCGTTCAGCCCACGGTGGATCGCCAACGCTTCCTGCGCTTCCCGGATGGCGAGCTCCGGCTCATCTTGGACCAGCCGGATCTCGGCCCGTCCCGCCAGCGCCTGGGCCTTGAACCCCCGGTCGTCCAGCCACTCGGCGTCGCGCACCGCCGCGTCGGCGGCCTGGAGCGCGTGGTCCAGTTGCCCCTGCTCCCGATAGGTGATCCCGAGATTGTGCCGCGACTCGGCAATCCCCCGGTGATAGTGGGCTCGCTCGTACGCCGCGATGGCGCGGGTGTAGGCGCCGATCGCCCGGGGGTAGTCCCCCTGCATGGTGGCGATGATCCCGAGGTTGTTGGCGCACCGGCCCACGGTGGCCATGTCGTTGTCCTGCATCGCCTGCTCTTGTGCGCGCGTGAAGAAATACGAGGCCTCCGCGATGCCGCCGCGCTCCAGGGCGACCGCGCCGGAGACGTTGAGCGCCCGCACTTCCAGGGTCCGATCGCGCAGCGTGCGCGCCCGCAACTGCGCGACCATGGCCCACTGCTGGCCCAAGTCCAGCCGGCCGAGCCGGCTATGCGCGATGCCGCACAACAGCGTCAGCATGGGGGACTGTTCGAGCTCCTCCTGCGAGCGGGCGCCCAGGTAGGTGAGCAGCTCGACATAGCGCCCCGCATCGGCCAACTCTTGCGCGACATGGAGTGGAGCGAGCGAGCCGCGCAGCTCGGCCGCGAAGTCGGGTTCCCAGCCCTGACCCGCCAGATGGCGGATTTCGCCCTCCGCGCCAAGGCGGGTGAAGGTGGCCCGTGCCCGCCGGGCGGCGGTCTGCGCTTCGGCGCTGCGCCCGGCCCCGCGCAAGACGACCGCGAGGTCCCGCGTCGCCTCGGCCAGGAGCTGCGGACGCCCCTGTTGCTCCGCCCGCCTGATGACCTCCCGCAGTGCCCGGTCGGCGGCAGGGACGTCGCCCTCGGCCGCGCGCACGGCAGCCCCGATCCGCAAGTCCTCGGCCTCTCCCACCGGATCGGCCAGGCCGCTGCGGATCTCACCAACCTCATCGAGGTCGCGCCGCGCGGGCTCGAGCTCACCACGCACCACGTGGATCTCCGCCCTCCCGCGCAGCGCGAGCGCCCGGAGCGTCTCGTCCCCAGCCACCTCCGCTGCCCCCACGGCCCGCTCGGCTTCCGCGAGCGCGCGGTCCGGCATCGCCTGGAGCCGGTACGTAATCGCCAGATTGTGGTAGCACTCGGCGACGCCCTGCCGTCCGCCCGCCCGCTCGAACGCCGCGACGGCGATCTGCCAGGACCCGATGGCCTCGGCATACCGCCCGCGCAGGTTGCTGATGATGCCCAGATTGTTGGAGCAGCGCCCGGTCATGACGAAATCGCCGTCCCGGCTGGCGCGCATCAGGGCCTGCGTGAAGTAATCCGCCGCCTCGTCGATCCGTCCGCTGACAAAGGCAGCCGCCCCCCGCGCATTGAGGGCGCGACGCTCCACCGCGTCGTCCCGCCCCCGGCGCGCCTGGTCCAGCGCCAGATCGAGCCACCGGAATCCTTCATCGTGGCGCCCGAGCCGCGCCTGCGCGGTCCCGTACAGCAACGCGAGGCTCGGCGAGTCCTCGAGCTCGGTGCGCCCGCGCGCGCGGAGGTAGGCCACGACCTCTGCGTGGTGTCCGGCCGCGGCGAGCTGCTGGGCCGTCTCGACGACAAGGGACGACGTGTGCATCGGGTGTCTCCTTGTTCACTCCGTTACCAGCAAACCGCGTACTCGGAGAAGTGGTACAGTCGGGCCGCAACGAATTTCCGGTTAGCGTTGTTGTTCGACGCCAACTTGAGCCAGGGCTGGGTCTTCCGGGTCTGAGACCAGACGGCGAGGTGCTGCGCTAGCGTCTGGTCCGTCGCGTCCACCTCACCATCGCCGTCCAAGTCCGGATCCGCATTCCCGTACCAGAGGGTCAGCGCCGCCGGCCAGATCTTCGAGAACGACACGCCCGAGGGCTTGAAATGCACGTCGAAGCTGCCGGGATCGATAGTGAGGGTGATGTGCACCGAGTCGCCCCGCTTCAACCGCCTCCCGTCGGCGCTGGTCTCGAGCCCCTGCTTGGGGATCTCGAAACGAAGGAAAGGGTGGCCCAGCGACTCTCCCGCCGCAGCCAGATACCTCACCCGGACCGTCGATGCCTGGCCGACGAAAGCCCAGAATGACACTCGGTAGGCCTCGAGCGGGGGCGCGCTCGGCGACTGCCGGACGATGTGCATCGCTGGGGAGGGCATCCGGCTGAGCTGCGGGCCGGGCACGGCCCCGTGGTCGTTGACGGGTCCTGTCGTATCCTCGCAGGCGACGAAGGTGAACGCCACGGCGAGAGCGATCAAGGAACGGCGGACGAACATAGGAGCGATCCTCATGAGCCGGATGGTTGGATCCCTTGGGTGCGCTCTTGTATCCCGAGCGTCACCAGGCGACGGCATAATTGGAGAAGTGCTGGAGCTGGCCTGTGACCGTGAGGCCGCCCAGGTCGTTCGTGGACGGCACGTACTGGATGATCTGCAGCCCGTCGGTGACTTGGGCGACCTTGAGCTGCGTCGCGTTGACCAGGCTGCAGTTCGAGTAGCTCATCCTCAGCGATGCGGGTTGCTGGAAGACGAGACCATCGGGCTTGAACTGGATGTAGTTCCCGGAATACCCGGCCGGAATCTTCGCCTGAATCGTCACCACCGCGCTGAGCGCGCCTGGCGGGATGGTCAACCGGGCCGGGCCGAGTGCGATAATGCCGCCCGCCGGCCCGACGGTCTGTCTGATCATTCCCACAAGGACAGTCGAGCAGGAGTCGACGCCGCCGTTGCCCCCACCCCCACCCCCACCCCCGCCCCCACCTCCCCCGCCACCGCCCTTGTTCGACGTGGTCGACGCGAAGACCGGCGCGCGGATCGAGGGCGCCGTCGGCCCTGTGATGCCATGATCCGCGCAGCTCAGGGCCGCGGCGGTCGCGGCGACCAGCAGCGCGGCGAATTGGAGACGGTCGGGCTTCATGGACGCTCTCAGTTAGTGACGGCCAGGACGCACGCCGCCGTAGCGCAGGAAGCGTTCCGTGCGCCGCGTTGGACTCTCTCCGTTGATGTGTCAGGACTTGCGAGTATGAGCCGCCGCAGGCGCGGCTCGGGGAGGGTCGTTTTGTCCCTACGCGTGGGTCGATACGCCCCGGAGCTGGCGCCGCTTACTCGGGTCGCACGAGGCCATGCGTCGGCGGCTGGGCGAAGCGGCCGCGCCATCTCGGCTCCGGCTGGTCATCTTCCTCGAGATCGAGGCCCAGGTCATCGCCGCCGTTCAGCAGGCGCCGCAGGCGTCGGGGAGAGATGCCGAGCCGGCGAGCCGACTCGCTGCGATTGCCGGCGCACAGCTGCACCGTCGCCTGCGCGGCAGCCGTGGTGATCGTGAGCAGCGGCGCGGGGAACGGAATCGGTCCGTCCCGCCGCACTCGCGGCGCCGCGGGCGGCAGCAGCTCGTCGGCCGAGAGCTCGCCCGGGGGCGACAGGAGCAGCGCTCGCTCCAGGGCGTTCTTGAGCTCGCGGATGTTCCCCGGCCAGGGATGGGCCCGCAGGCGGGGGTGCAGGTCGGCCGTGAGCGGCGGCGCGGCCAGACCATGCTCTCTGGCGAGCTGCGCGAGCAGCGCCTGCGCGATCAGGAACAGGTCGTCCCCGCGCTCCCGCAGCGGCGGCAGGTCGAGCATGACGGTGCTCAACCGGAAGAAGAGATCTTCCCGGAAGCTGCCTTCCTGCACGCGGTCCGACAGCTGGTCGTTGGTGGCGGCGACAATGCGGACGTCCACGGTTCGCGATTTCGTGCCCCCGACCCGCCGGATCTCCTTGTCCTCCAGCGCGCGCAGCAGCTTGGCCTGGAGGGCGAGCGGGAGGTCGCCGATCTCGTCGAGGAACAGGGTGCCGGCGTGCGCCACCTCGAACAGCCCCGGCTTTGCCGCATGGGCGTCGGTGAACGAGCCGCGCTCGTGACCGAACAACTCCGACTCGATCAGGTGCTCCGGGAGGGCCGAGCAGTTGATGGCGACGAACGGGCCGTCACGGCGCGGTCCCCCCGCGTGCAGCGCTCGCGCGAGCAGCTCTTTCCCGGTCCCCGTCTCGCCGGCGATGAGGGCGCTTGCGTTCCGGTGCGGCAGGAGGCGGGCGGCCCGGGCCAGCACTTTCTTGATGGCCGCGCTCTCGCCTACGATCCCCACGAACGCGTCCGCGCGCCCGCTCGAGACCGCCGCGCCGCGCGTCCGTCCCCCGCTCACGGCGGCGGCGACGGCGGTGCGGAAGATCTCGAGATCGTCCGGCAGCGCGAAATAATCGCTCGCCCCGCGAGCCACGAGCTGCATCGCCATGCGCCGCCCGGGATCGGTGCCCACCACCAGAGCGGGCAGGCCTGGGCGGACCCTGTGGGTCTCGAGCCACTGCGTTGCGTCCTGTTCGACCCCCCCTGCCGCCACGATCACCGCAACCGTCTCGGGCGACGAGGTGACGGCTTCGGCGGGGCCGACGACATCGATCGCGGCGTGCACGTCCAGGCCGAGGTCCGTCCAGAATCCTTGGAACGCCTGCGATAGCGGGATCACGCTCAGTCGCGACACGGCGGCACCTCCCCGACCACAGAGTTTCCCGCGCGGCTGGCCGGGTCAATCGAGGGCCCTTATGGTCGCTAATCTGGAGTCATATTGTCATCTGTCAAGACCGAAAATGGATCCAAAATAGAGCCTCTTGGGGAACGGCTCGTTATCCACCCTGAGGAGTTTGCCCCTGGGAAGGTATCTCGTTGACCTATCGCCAGTTCGGCGCTGGTCGGTCGGCAACAGATCCTTCGCTTCGCGCGCGTCCCGCGCGCTCGCTCAGGATGACAAGCCGCGGCGCGCCGTGAGAAAAGAGAGGGAGGTCTTCGTGCGGAGCGAGCGAGCCTGCCATCCTGAGCGCCGAAGGCGCGAAGTGTCGATTCCCGAACCCCTCATTCGACGCTTCCATAGGACCGGTATGCGCCCGGCACGAACCCGAAACCGGAAGGAGCGAGACCTATGCGATTCATGATGCTGGTGATCCCCAAGGGGTACGAGAAGGCGGCGGCCGACTTCGCCCCCCCCGCGGACCTCGTCGCCAAAATGACCAAGTACAACGAGTCTCTTACCAAGGCCGGCGTGCTGCTCGGGCTCGACGGGCTGACCCCCCCAGCCAAGGGCGCCCGCGTCAGCTTCGGCGGCGGCAAGACGAAGGTGACCGACGGCCCGTTCACCGAGGCGAAGGAGGTGCTCGGCGGCTACTGGATGATCCAGGTGAAGTCCCGGGCCGAAGCCATCGAGTGGGCCAAGCGCGCGCCCATGCTGGACGGCGACATCATCGAGGTGCGCCAGGTGCAGGAGCTCTCCGACCTCCCGCCCGACGTCCAGAAGGCCGCGGGGAGGTAGGGCGGCCTGGTATTCCTCGCACCGGTGAACGGGTAGATTTGTCGGCCGTCATTCGCCGAGCACGTAACCAAAGGAGTCGGTCATGAGCGGAGTACGAGTGCTGGTGGGTACCCGCAAGGGTGCGTTCATCCTGACGGGGGACGGCAAGCGCAAGCAATGGAACGTGAGCGGCCCGCATTTCGCGGGGTGGGAGATCTATCACATGAAGGGATCGCCCGCGGATCCGAACCGGTTGTACGCGTCGCAAACGAGCGGATGGTTCGGACAGATCATCCAGCGCTCCTGCGACGGCGGCAAGACGTGGGAGACGCCCGGCGGTGGCATGACCAAGACGCCGGACGGCATGCCCGCGGGTGAGAGCAACAAGTTCGTCTACGACGCCTCGCCCGAGACCGGCAAGCCCCTCACCACGCACCAGTGGTACGATGGCACACAGCACCCCTGGGAGTTCAAGCGGGTCTGGCACCTCGAGCCGTCGCTCACGGATCCGGACGCCGTGTACGCCGGCGTGGAAGATGCGGGGCTGTTCCGCTCGAGTGACGGCGGCCAGACGTGGCAAGAGCTCCCCGGACTGCGGGGCCACGGCACGGGGCCCAAGTGGCAGCCGGGCGCCGGCGGGATGTGCCTCCACACGGTGCTGCTCGACCCGAAGAACGCGAAGCGGATGTACGTCGCCATCTCGGCGGCGGGCGCGTTCCGCTCGGACGACGGCGGCGCCAGCTGGAAGCCGATCAACCAGGGCCTGCACTCGCAGTATATCCCCGACCCGAAGGCCGAAGTCGGTCATTGCGTCCACCGCATCGCCCTGCACCGCTCGCGCCCCAACGTGCTGTTCATGCAGAAGCACTGGGACGTGATGCGGTCGGACGACGCCGGCGACTCGTGGCGGGAGGTGAGCGGCAACCTGCCCACCGACTTCGGGTTCGTGATCGACGTGCACGCCCACGAGCCGGAGACCATCTACGTCGTCCCCATCAAGAGCGACTCCGAGCATTACGTGCCCGATGGGAAGCTGCGGGTGTACCGCAGCCGCAAAGGCGGCAACGAGTGGGAGGCGCTGACCAAAGGCCTGCCGCAACAGGACTGTTACGTGAACGTGCTGCGCGATGCGATGGCCGTCGACTCGCTCGAGCCATGCGGCGTGTATTTCGGCACCACGGGCGGGCAGGTGTACGCGTCGGCCGATGCCGGCGACAACTGGGCGCCCATCGTCCGTGACCTGCCCGCCGTACTGTCGGTCGAGGTCCAGACGCTCGCATGATCCGCGTGGTGCTGCCGCCGCACCTGCGGGCGCTGGCGCGGGTGAAGGGCGAGGTGACGCTCGACATCCCGAAGGGGGGCCCGGTCACGCGGGGCGCGGTGCTGGACGCGCTCGAGGCCCGCTATCCCATGCTGCGCGGCACGATCCGCGACCACGTCACCGAGCGGCGGCGGCCCTTCCTGCGCTTCTTCGCCTGCGAGCGGGACCTGACGCACGAGCCGCCGGATGCCGCGCTCCCCGACGCGGTCGCGTCGGGAGCGGAGCCGTTTCTCGTGATCGGCGCGATCGCCGGAGGGTGAGGACGTGAGATACATGCTGTTGATCTACTTGGACGAGCAGGCCCTGAGTGCCGACGAGCGGGAGCAGTGTTACCGCGAATCCACGCAGCTGGCACACGAGCTCGACGTCGCGGGCCAGTATGTCGCCGCCTCGCCGCTCGAGCCCACGGCCACGGCCACCAGCGTCCGGGTCCGTGGGGGCAAACAGGTGGTGAGAGACGGGCCCTTCGCCGAGACCAAGGAACAACTTGGTGGCTACTTCCTGATCGATGCGAGCGATCTCGACGAAGCAATCGCCATCGCCGCCCGGATTCCCATGGCCCGTCGCGGCACGGTCGAGGTCCGGCCGGTCGTCCAGCTGGCGGACCTGCCGCCGGATTAGCCATGAAAAAATTCGCCTCGTGACGCAATCGGATACGCACGACGCGATCGACGCCGTGTGGCGCATCGAGTCCGCCAGCTTGATCGCCGGGCTCACGCGCATCACCGGCGACGTCGGCCTGGCCGAGGATCTGGCACAGGACGCGCTCGTCGCCGCGCTGGAGCGCTGGCCCGAGTCGGGCGTCCCCGACAACCCGGGCGCCTGGCTCATGGCCACGGCGAAGCATCGGGCGATCGACCAGCTGCGCCGGGGCAAGATGCTCGACCGTAAGCACGAGCAGCTCGGTCACGAGCTCGACGCCGGGCGGGACGGCGCGCTGCCGGATCTCGACGCCGCGATCGACGATCCCATCGGCGACGACCTGCTGCGCCTCATGTTCATCGCCTGCCACCCGGTGCTCTCGACCGAGGCGCGCGTCGCGCTCACGCTGCGGCTGCTCGGGGGGCTCACGACCGACGAGATCGCGCGGGCGTTCCTCGTGCCGGAGCCGACCGTCGCCCAGCGGATCGTCCGCGCCAAGCGAACCCTGCGCGAGGCGCGCGTCCCGTTCGAAGTCCCCCGCGGGGCCGAGCTGACCGCGCGGCTGGCGTCGGTGCTCGAGGTCATCTATCTCGTCTTCAACGAGGGCTACTCGGCGACCGCCGGCGACGATTGGGTGCGGCCCGAGCTGTGCGAGGACGCGCTCCGGCTCGGCCGCATCCTGGCCGAGCTCGTTCCCGAGGAGCCCGAGATCCATGGCCTCGTGGGGCTGCTGGAGATCCAGGCGTCGCGGCTGCGCGCCCGCGTCGGACCGGCGGGTGAGCCCGTCCTGCTGGCCGATCAGGATCGCACGCGCTGGGACCAGCTCCTCGTGCGGCGCGGGCTCGCGGCGCTGGAGCGCGCCGAGCAGCTCGCCGGCGCCCTCGGTCCCTACGCGCTCCAGGCTGCGATCGCCGCGTGTCACGCGCGCGCCCGCACGCCGGAGGAGACGGACTGGACCCGCATCACGGCGCTGTACGACGCGCTGGCCCAGCTCACGCAATCCCCCGTCGTGGAGCTGAATCGCGCGGTGGCGTACACCATGGCATTCGGCCCGGCGGCAGGGCTCGAGATCGCCGACGCGCTCCAGTCCGAGCCCGCACTCGCGAATTATCATCTGCTGCCCACCGTGCGGGGCGATTTTCTCGCCAAGCTGGGCCGCTTCGCCGAGGCGCGCGCGGAGTTCGATCGCGCCGCGTCGCTCACCCGCAACGCCCGCGAGCGCACCTTGCTCCTCGAGCGCGCCGCCACGTGCATGCGCGGGCCGTGATCGTTCATCTGGTAGACGGCACGTACGAGCTGTTCCGCCAGTTCTACGGCCGGCGTCACTTTACCCAGGGCGAGGATGAGCCCTTCGGCGCCGTGGTCGGCGTGCTGCATTCGGTCTTGGAGATGATCGAGCAGGGAGGCACGCACCTCGGCGTCGCGACCGACCACGTCATCGAGTCGTTTCGCAACCAACTCTGGCCCGGCTACAAGACCGGGGATGGCGTGGAGCGCGCGCTCCTCGCGCAATTCCACCCGCTCGAGGAAGCACTCACCGCGATGGGCGTGGTGGTGTGGCCGATGACCGACCTCGAGGCCGACGACGCGCTCGCCTCCGCGGCCGCGATCGCCTCGGGAGATGAGCGGGTGGAGAGGGTCTGCATCTGGACACCCGACAAGGACCTGGCCCAGTGCGTCCGCGGCGATCGCGTCGTGCAGGTCGACCGCAAAGGACGAAACATCCGCAACGCGGCGGGCGTCCGCGAAAAGTTCGGAGTGGAGCCCATGTTGATCCCCGACTTCCTCGCGCTCGTGGGCGACGCGGCGGACGGCTACCCCGGCATTCCGAGGATCGGGGCAGTCACGGCGGCTCGGCTCCTGAACCAGTACGGGAGGATCGAGGACTTTCCCGCGTCGGTCCTGGGGGACGCTCGTGACCGGGCGTTGCTGTTCAAGGACCTGGCGACGCTCCGGACCGACGCGCGCCTGTTCCGGGATGTGGACGAGCTCATGTGGCGCGGGCCCACCGACGCGTTTGCCGAGCGGACGGAGCAGCTGGGAGACGCTCGTCTGCTGACACGCTGCCGGGCCGTCCTTGGCACCGCGGCGACCCGGTCGATCTGACCCCACCTCGTTCGACGTCGAAGGTGCGTCGAGGCATGACGCCCCGCGCCTGGTGGCTCTTCGCCCTGAGCTCGGGCGTCTGGGGCGTCCCGTACCTCTTCATTCGGGTCGCCGTGGACGCCGGCGTGCCGCCCGCCTTTGTCGCGTGGGCGCGGGTCGCGCTGGCCGCCGCGCTCCTCTTACCCGTGGCGCTGCACCGCGGCGCGCTGCGCGGCCTGCGGGGGCGCGCGGGCGCGGTCGCCGCCTACGCTGCCTGCGAAATCGCCGTCCCGTTCGTCCTCATCGCGATCGGCGAGCGCTACATCTCTTCGTCTTTGACCGCGATTCTCATCGCCGCGATGCCCCTCTTCGTGGCGTTGCTGGCGGTGCGCCTCTCGCCCGCCGACAAGCCCACCGGCCTCCGGCTGCTCGGGCTCGTGATCGGGCTCGGCGGGGTCGTCGCCTTGCTCGGCGTCGAAGTCGCCGGCCGCCCGGACGAGCTGCTCGGCGCCGCCCTCGTCCTCGTGGCGACCCTGGGGTACGCCATGGCGCCCATTATCGTGAGCCGCCGATTGGCCGACCTCGACCCGCTCGGGCCGGTCGCCGCGAGTCTGAGCCTGTCGGCGGTCGTGTTACTCCCGGCGGTATTGGCGCGGCCGCCCCACGCGATCCCTGCGTCCGCGCTCTGGGCCATCGTCGTGCTCGGCGTCGTCTGCACCGCGCTCGGGCTCGTCGTGTTCTTTCAGCTCATCGCGGAGGCCGGACCGAGCCGGGCGAGCGTCATCACGTACATCAACCCCCTGGTGGCGGTCCTGCTCGGCGTGGTGGTGCTCGATGAGCATCTTGGGACGATGGCCGTCGCCGGGTTGGTGCTGATTCTGGCGGGCTCGTGGCTGTCGACCGGCGGTTCGGATCCCCTTCAACTAGGAGAACGGAAAGTGAGACGCGCATCATGACCGCACCGAATCTCGTCGCGAAGTGGTCGAGCTGGACCCCGCGCCTGCTCAGCGTGCTCCGCATCGTCGCCGCCTTTCTCTTCATGCAGTTCGGGACGGCCAAGCTGTTCGCGTTTCCGGCAGCCATCATGCCAGGCGGGGGCACCGCGCCGATCACGTCGCTGGCCGGCATTGCCAGCATCCTCGAGACGTTTGGCGGCCTGTTCCTCCTCGTCGGATTGTTCACCCGGCCGGTGGCCTTCATTCTCTCGGGCGAGATGGCGGTCGCGTATTTCCTGGGCCACGCGCCCCACGGCTTCTGGCCGGTGCTCAATCAGGGACACCCCGCCATCCTGTTCTGTTTCGTCTGGCTCTATCTCTCCGCCGCGGGGCCGGGGCCCTGGAGCCTGGATGCCAGGCGCGGGAAGTAAGCCGCTCGACCGCTCGATCGTCGAGGGCCCGCTCGCCCGCGCCGTGTGGATGCTCGCCTGGCCCACGATGCTGCAGAATCTCATCGGCGGGCTCCAGGGGATGGTCGATCACGCCCTGGTGGGTCACTTCGTGGGGTACGCCGGCAACGCCGCGATCGGCGTGGCGATTCAGATTTTCATCGTCGTGATCGTGTTCGTCATGTCGGTGTTCAGCGGGATGGGCGTGCTCGTGGCCCGCTTCGCCGGAGCCAACGATCCGGAAAAGGTCAATCGCACCGTCTATCAGGCGTTCCTCGCCGCGGTGGCGCTGTGGGGATTCGTGCTGGCTCCGCTGGGGTGGGTGCTGGCGCCGTCGCTCCTCGGCGTAGTGAACGCCGCGCCCGCCGTGCGCGCCGAGGCGTTGCCGTTCCTCCGGATCATGTTCCTGGGCAGCATCGGGATGCTGCTCTTCTTCATGGTCGGTGGGGCCCTGCGGGCGGCGGGCGACGCGCGCACGCCGCTGCGATTGGGCGTGCTGCTCACCGTCCTGAACATCGCGTGCAACGTGGCGTTCATCACGGGCCTCGGTCCCCTGCCTCGGCTGGGAACCGCGGGCGCCGCGGTCGGCACCACGGTGGCGGGCCTCGCCATGAGCGGCGTCGCCGTGTACCTGCTCTTCTCGGGAAGCCTGCCGGTGGTGTGGCACCGGGGGATGGACTGGCGACCCGACTGGGGCGTGATCCGAGCGCTGTTCCGCTTCGGCCTCCCCACCGGCGTGCAGGGGATCGCGATGAACGTGGCGGGCGTGCTGCTGCTGCGGTTCATCGGCTCGCTCGGCCAGAGCGCCCAAGCGCAGGCCGCCTACGCGGTGGGGTACACGGAGCTGTTCTCCTTCATCACGTGGACCTCGGTGGGCTTGATGGGCGCCGCCGCGACCGTCGGGGGTCAGAACCTGGGAGCGCACCGCCCCGAACGCGCGGTGCAGGGCGTGCACGTCGCGGCGGGCCTCGGCCTCGGCCTCGCCGCTGCGATCGGCGCGTTGTTCCTCACCATCCCGCGTTCCCTGCTGGCGCTGTTCGGCATGACCGACCCGGTCGTCGTCGGGTTGGGGGTGCAGCTGCTCGGGTTCCTCAGCGTGTCCGGACTGTTCGTCACCGTCGCGCTCACGTACACCGGGGGACTCCAGGGTACGGGCGACACCCGCTCGCCGCTGTACATCTCGATCGTATCCCAGATCGTCGTCCCGCTCGGCCTTTGCGCGCTGCTCCAGGCGACGAAGGGCTTACGCCCCGCCGACATTTGGACGGCGATTCTCTTCGGTCACGTGACCCGCTGTGGATTGAGCGTCCTGCGGTTCCGCCAGGGAAAGTGGCGCGGCATCCGGGTAGAGATGGAGCCCGCGCACCCGCCCGCTTGACCCTCGCCACCCCCCCTCCCAAATGGCACGGCCAGCGCTGGCGAGCGCCGGCCGTCGCAAACGAGGAATTGGGAGGATGCCCTGGCCCGGATTCGAACCGGGATGCCTTGCGGCGCTGCCCCCTCAAGACAGTGTGTCTACCAGTTTCACCACCAGGGCAGGCGAGGAAAGGTAGAATCCGTGCCGGAGCGGGTCAACCGGAGCGCGCGCGCCGGGCCGGCGTGCACTAGATTGTGGCGTCATGGAGCTCTGGGTCGCGTTCGGCTTCGGTGCGCTCATCGGCGCGTTCATCGGCGTCCTGATCGGCCGTCATCGCGCGGCGCTCCGGACCGCCGCCGCTCCGGCGGTGGCCCCGCCACCACCCGCAGCACGCTTTGCCCCGCCCGAAGTGCAGCACGTGGTGCTCGACGAGGGTTCGGCGAACGTGCTGAACGCGCTCAACAACCGCCTGGCGGCGATCGGGGCCCTCGCGGACCTGCTGCACGGCAGCCCGCTCGACCCCGAGCGCGCGCGGGCGCTCATGATGCTGCACGGTGAGGTGCGGCGGGCGGCCGAGATCACGCAGCATTTCCTCGAGCTGGCGCAACACCCCATCGGAGCGGCGGAGCCATCGGACTGCTCCATCGTGTTGAACGGCGTGCTCGCCGAGCGGGAGGGCACGCTCAGGGAGCTGGGCGTGAAGCTGGTGCGGAGCATTCCCCACGAGCTCCCGATGGTCGCCTGTCCCATGGCGCAGCTCACCGAGATGCTGATGAAGCTGGTGGACTTCGCGCTGCGCCGGCTGCGGGACAGCCAGCCGCCGCGCGAGCTCCGCATCGCCGTGACCGAGACCGGGCCGTCGCTCACGATCTCCATGTGGGACTCAGGGCTTCCGCTCTCGGTGGAGGCGGAGCAGCGGTTGGTGACGCCGTTCCGCTTCACGCAGAGCGCGGGCGGGGGCGAGATCGAATTCGCGTTGGCGCGCGCGCTGGCCCAGTCGTCCGGAGGGACGCTGCGACTGCGCCCGCGTCCCGGAGGCGGCGCCGAGGTGGTGGTGACGCTCCCCAAGAGCGTGCTCGCGCCCCTGGCGCGCGCGACCGCCGCCACGCCGTCGCTGCCCAAGCTGCGCATCCTCGTCGTCGACGATGACGCCGTGAACCGTCAGGCGATGCGCCTGCTGCTCGAGCGCGAAGGTCACGAGGTGGTCGCGGTCGAAAACGGCCTCGAAGCGATCGAGCGGCTGGGGCCCGCGAGCGACCGCTTCGATGCGGTCGTGACGGACCTGCAGATGCCGCGACTCGGCGGCCGGGCCCTGTACGAGCAGCTGCGCGAGCAGCGCCCCCTGCTCGCCGAGCGCTTCGTATTCGTCACGGGCGACCGCGCGCGCGACGAGACGCGCCGCTTCCTCGAGGAGTGCGGCCAGCCCGCCGTCATGAAGCCGTACGACTTCAACGACCTGATCAGCGCGATCGGGAAGGTGGCGGGGAAGGCAGACTGACCACCTCCGGCTCGTACGCGAGCCGGATGCCGAACGTTCGCTCCACCCCAGCCCGCACCTCCTCCGCCAGCGACAGGAGATCCGCGCTCGTGCCGCCGAGATTCACCAGGGCCAGCGCGTGGCGGGTCGAGATCCCGGCGCCACCACCGCTCCCCAGGTAGCCCTTGGGGAATCCCGCCCGCTCGACGAGCCACGCGGCCGGCACCTTGACGCCCCCATCCGCGGGAAACGAAGGAATCCCCTTCCACCGCTTCTCGAGATCGGCGAAGGCGTCGAGCGGCAGCACCGGATTCGTGAAGAACGAGCCGACCGAGCGCGTGTTGGGGTCCGCCGGATCGAGCACCATCGACTTGCCGCGGCGCAGCGCGAGCACGGCCTCGCGCACGAGCCGGACCGCGTCCCCCGGAGCAACGGCGTCCAGCCCGCCATGCGCGGCCACGGCGCGCTGCAGCTCCGGATAGCGGATGCGGGGCTTCTGGTCGCGAGCCAACCGCAGGGTGACCTCGAGCACGACATAGCGCCCCCGGTCCGCACGCTTGAACCGGCTGTCCCGATAGCCGAAGGCACAGTCCCGGGCCGGGAACGTTCGGCGCTCGAGCGTCGTCCGATCGAGACAGGCGACGCTCACGAGCGTCTCCGCGATCTCCTGCCCGTACGCGCCCACGTTCTGAATCGGCGTGCCGCCCACCGTCCCCGGGATGCCCGACAGGCACTCGACGCCCGTCCAGCCCCGTTCCACCACGCTCTGCACCAGCGAGTCCCAATCGACGCCGGCGCCCGCGCGCACCTCGGGGGTCGGCGCGTCCCGGAACTCGGTCCCGCCGACGATGATACGCACGACGAGTCCGGGGAACCCCGAGTCGAGGAAAACGACGTTGCTGCCGCCGCCCAGGACGTACACCGGCAGGAGGCGCTCTGAGGCGTACGCCAGTGCGGCACGGACCTCTCCCTCGGTTCCGCACTCGACGAAGTAGCGGGCCGTCCCGCCGAGCCCGAGCGTCGTGTACGGCGCGAGGGGCACATGTTCGTGCAGCGCCAAAGCCTAATCCTCCACGCCGTCGTTAAGTGTTGCGGTGCCGCGACGGCCACTCCGGTACGAAGGCTTGCATGGAATGTACGGCGTACCAAACTTCCCATCATGCTTGCGAAGCGCGCAGAGGCCGCCACTACCACCCCCCGCGAAAGCGGGGACGCCTTCCGCCTCCTGGTCGAGGGCGTCCGGGACTACGCGATCTTCATGCTCGATGGCGCGGGTCGGGTCTCAAACTGGAATACGGGAGCGGAGCGCCTCGAGGGGTACCGGGCGGAGGAGATCGTGGGGCAGCATTTCGCTCGCTTCCATCCTGCAGAGGCGGTGGCGGCGGGCAAGCCGGCCCGGCTGCTCGCGCTCGCCGCGCGCGAGGGCCGCGCGGAAGACGAGGGCTGGCGAGTTCGGAAGGACGGCTCCCGCTTCTGGGCCAACGTGACTATCACGGCCCTGCGGGATTCGGATGGCGCGGTCATCGGGTTTGCGAAGGTGACTCGCGACATGACGGAGCGCAAGAAAGTGGAGGACGCGCTGCGTCAGAGCGAACAGACCTTCCAGCTGCTGACGGAGAGCGTTCAGGACTACGCCATCTTCATGCTGGACCCCGAGGGGCGCGTCGTGAGCTGGACTGCCGGGGCGGAGCGCATCAAAGGATACCGCCCCCAGGAGATCCTCGGTGAACATTTCTCCAGGTTCTATCCGCCGGAGGATGTGGCGCAAGGCAAGCCGCAGTGGGAGCTG
>Ga0209057_1001309_pt1 | contig 20269 bp, 19 predicted proteins | sample GraSoiAngelo_146_FD_185903 | JGI IMG/M metagenome (GOLD analysis project Ga0209057, IMG submission 185903) | Grasslands soil microbial communities from the Angelo Coastal Reserve, California, USA - 14_1009_05_30cm (SPAdes) (version 2) | ecosystem: Environmental > Terrestrial > Soil > Grasslands ... | reverse complement strand
CGGTAGCCAACTGCAACGACTTCAACGCCTGTACGACGGACGCCTGCATCGGCGGCGTGTGTGTCTACACCAATACGTGCCTCGCGCCGGAGGCGGCGCCCACCGAGATCTGCGGCAACTGCATCGACGACAACGGCAACGGCCTCACCGACTTCGAGGACCCGGCGTGCTCCGGGCAGGCCGGCACGCTCACACTGGAGGAGGGTCGCCTGCGCCCCGCGGGCAACGCCACCCGGCTGGACCTGCACACCGTGCTCGCCGGGCTCGGGGTGAACCCGCTCGCAGACGACGTCATCCTGCAGATCCGCCCGGAGAACGGGACCGACGTCCTCTGCGCGCGTATCCCGGCCGGGAGCTTCGTGAAGCACCGCCGCCTCTTCAAGTTCGCCGATCCGAAGCACGCCGTCGCGAGCGCGCTGGGGCTCGACGACGTGAGGATCCAAGTCCCGGCCCACGGTAGCGTTCGCCTCCGCGCCCGCGGGAAGCGCGCGCAGATGATCTGCCCGGACGCCGGTGCGCTCCAGGTGACCGTCGGCTTCCACGACGCCACGGCAGGTGACGGCGGGAACCGTTCCGCGACCACCGTCCAGACGTTCAGCGCCCGGACGAACGGGACTCTCCGAATCCCCTAGGTTCCGCCGGTCGCCGGCCCGCGGTGATGCCTTGGAGCACGGGCTCGGGCGTGAAACGAGGCGTTGAGGTCCACTCCAGAGTCGGTGAGCACCAAGAACCCACCGCTCTCGGTCGCCGTTCCCTACAAGACCGACCAGTTCGGCGCGAGCCCGCCGCTATCGAAGTCGTCCACGCGATCGGGCGTGCCATCAAGCCGGGCGGGCCCGCCAGCGGACAGAGTCGCTGATCGGTAACATCACCGGCCCTGGTAGACGACCACCCCGTCGCGCTCGGCGCGCAGCACACGTCCCTCGCGCCGCAAGAGCTCGAGATGCGCCAGTGTCTCGTAGGTGGCCGCCATCACCTGGAAGCGATTGTCGGGAGCGATCGCGAAGGCGTCGAGCGCGACCTCGTAGGCGGTCATCGGTCGGCGGCGGACGAGCTCGAGCATGGTGAGCTTGCGCACGCGGTGGAAGTCGATCAACTGGCGGGCCCGGCGGCGGTGGTCCTCGTACAGCGGGCCGTGCGCCGGGCAGACCAGCCGCACCTCGAAGCGCTGCACCTTCTCGTGCGAGGCGAGGAAGTCGCCGAGCGGGTTCTCGGGGCCGTTCGGCCAGAGCCCGACGTGCGGCGTGATCTTCGGCAGCAGGTGATCGCCGACGAAGAGGATGCGCTCGGGCTTGAGCAGGAGACAGCAGTGGCCCGGCGTGTGGCCCGGCGTCCAGATCACCTCGAGCGTGCGCCCGTCGCCGAGCGGGATCTCGTCCTCGTCGCCGAGCAGGTGGTCGGGATCGGCGGGCGCGTACAGCTTACCGAAGTACTTGGTCGGCGACGGCAGCCGGCGGTCGGCCGGCACCTCGGGGACGCCGTGCCGCCGCATGTACTCCGTGTTCTCGCCCTCGATGTGGGCCATCATCGTGACGCGGTCGGCCTCCAGCGGATGGAGGTAGACGTCGGCGTGGGTGAATTCGCGGTAGGGGCCGGAGGTGCCGAAGTGGTCGACGTGATGGTGCGTCCCCACCAGGCGGACGATGGACTCGGGCGCGATGCCCACCTCGGCCAGCGCGCCGCGGAAGGCCGCCACGCTCTCGTCGGTGTTCATGCCCGTGTCGATGAGTGTCCAGGTGGCGCCCGCCCGCACCAGGTAGACGTTCACGATCGAGGGCCGCACGGGGAGGGGCAGGTAGACCTGCACCACCCCGTCGACGATCTCGCGCGCCTTGGCCGCCGCCTCGCGCATGCTACTCGTGGAGCCGCTCCTGGACCGCGAACGTGACCCGCAGGCGGACCCGCCAGGCGCTGACGGCGCCGTCCTCGATCATCGCGGTGACGCCGGCGATCTCGGCCTGGCGGAGCCCGTCGATGGTGGCTGCGGCGCGATTCACGGCGAGCCCGACCGCGTCCTCGATCGAGTTGGTGGAGGTGCCGGTGAGCGTGATCGTCTTCTCGACCATCGAAGTCTCCTCCCGCAGGCGGCGCGCGCCACCGCCGACGTTTCACTATAGGCGTGGTTCGCGCAGGCGATGCAAGCTAGGGAGGGGCTTCTTCGCGCGCGAGCCGCCTTCCCTAAGCCCGTCGCGCCAGCCGGGCCAGCAGCGCCGCGTCGGTCGGGAACGCGAGCGGCGGCGGGGCGGTCGGATCGAACCAGCCGACGGCCACGGCATCGTCTCCGGCGACGGGGCGCGCGGCGGGATCGGCCAGCGTCGCGGCGAACCAGATCCCCACCGTCGGCTTCTCCGGCTCGTGGAAGTTCGACGTGACCTGGACCGGCTCGCCGATCACGACCTCCATCCCCGCCTCCTCGCGCGCCTCGCGCGCCGCGGCCGCGCGCACGTCCTCGCCCCATTCGACGAAGCCGCACGGGAAGCACCAGCGGCCGGCGCCGAACTGCCCGGGCGCGCGCTGGACCAGGAGCACGTGCCCCGCGGCGTTGCGGAGGACGCATGCCGCGCCCACGCCCGGGTTGGCGAAGAAGATGAAGCCGCAGCGCGGGCAGGTCGGCCGCGGGATGCCGCCCCGCACGACGCGCGCGAGGGCCGTGCGGCACCTCGGGCACGCGACCCAGTCGTCGCCCGGCAAGGCCATCGGCCCCCCAGGATGACGGAGCGCGGCGCCCCGGTGCAAGGCCGCCGGCGGTTTACAGGCGGGCGCCGGCGCGCTAGGGATGCGCCGTCCGCTGCGGAGGTCCACCATGCGCCCCTTCGCCTACGACCGCCTGAGCTTCCTCGACAACTCCTTCCTCATCACCGAGAGCCCGACCAACCACATGCACATCGCGGGCACTGCCAAGTACGAGGCAGGCCCCCTTGCGCGCCCCGACGGCGGCATCGACATCGACCGCATCCGCGATTACGTGGCCTCGCGCCTGCATCTGCTCCCGCGCTACCGCCAGGTCCTCGCCTGGACCCCGATCGAGGGCCACCCCGTGTGGGTGGACGACGAGCACTTCAACATCGACTATCACGTCCGGCACACGAGCCTGCCCCGCCCGGGCGACGCGCAGCAGCTGAAGCGCCTCTCGGGCCGCATCATGTCCCAGCAGCTCGACCGCTCGAAGCCGCTCTGGGAGATGTGGATCGTCGAGGGCCTCGAGGGCGGGAACCGCTTCGCCGTCATCACCAAGGTCCACCACTGCATGATCGACGGCATGTCGAGCGTCGACCTGCTCGAGGTGCTGCTCACGCCGCAGCCGACGGAAACGATCGAGCCGGCGCCGCGCTGGATCCCGCGCCCGGCCCCGCGCCCGCGCGACCTGCTCTGGGCCGAGGCGGTGCGCCGCGCGAGCATACCCTTCGAGCTGGTGCGCGACTTCCGCCGCTTCCTCGCCGAGGCCGAGGATCCGCGCTCCGACCTCCGCACCATGCTGCGCGCGGTGCGCGACACGGTGCGGGCGACCCTGCGCCAGGTTTCCGACACGCCGCTCAACAAGCCGGTCGGCCCGCACCGCCGCTTCGAGTGGCTCGCCATGGACCTGGAGGAGGTGAAGGCCGTCAAGAACGCGCTCGGCGGCTCGCTGAACGACGTGGTGCTCGCCACGGTGACGGGGGCGGTCGCGGGCTTCCTCGAGCAGCGGCGCGTCAACGTCGAGCTGCTCCACTTCCGCGTCATGGCGCCGGTCAGCGTGCGCGCGCGCGAGGAGCGCGGCACGTTCGGCAACCGGGTGTCGGCCTGGATGATCGACCTGCCGCTCGCCGAGCGCGACCCGCGGCGGCGCCTCGAGAAGATCCGCGAGCAGACCTCCCGGCTGAAGGAGTCGAAGCAGGCGCTCGGCGCCGAGGTGCTGACCCGGGTCGTGGGGTGGACGCCGTCGACGCTCCTCTCGCTCGGCGGGCGCATGGTCACCCGCGCGCTCCCCTTCAACCTGGTCGTGACCAACGTGCCCGGGCCGCAGGTGCCGCTCTATCTCCTCGGCGCGCGCATGCTCGACAACTACGGGCAGGTGCCGCTCACCGATTACCTCGGGCTCGGCGTGGTGCTGTTCAGCTATGCGGGTACGCTCTGCTGGGGCTTCACGGCGGACTGGGACCTGGTCCCCGACGTGGCCGAGTTCGTGGCGGGCATCGAGGCGGCGTTCGCGGAGCTGCGCCACGCCGCGCAGGCCGGGACCGCCGAGGTCGCGCCGCCGCGGCGCCAGCCCGCGCGCGCCGAGGGGCGCGGGGGCAAATTGGAAACCCGCGCCGAGTCCGCCTGAGGAGGCCGGGGTGGCCGAGTTGCCCAGGCCGGCTCGGGGCGCCGCCCCAATGCCGCGCCCGGTGGGCGCGTCTTCAACGAGCGATCCGCCTCACGGGGCGGTCACGGCCCACGTGCCGGAGCTCTCGTAATAGCCCGCGGCGGCCGCGCGAATGTAGGGAACCGCTCCGTGCGTGAAGATCGAGCTCCCCCCGTCGGCGGCACTGTAGAAGCTGAACGTCGAAATATTGCCCGAGTCGAAGCCGAAGAAGATGCAGAGCTGACCGGGCATGGCGGCGGGCGCCAGCGACGTCCCCGGGCACTCCGCCGGGGGGGTGTTGCTGGGGGCGATCACGTGCACCGTCGGACTCGAGGCGAGCGGGAACTGGAACGAGATGCCGTCCTCCACCGCCTCACCGGCGGCGGCCGCGTCGCCGCGCATGGCGAAGGCGCCGGTCAGAGTCATCCCGCTCGGCAGCGTAGCGGGAAGCGGACCGGCGGGACCCGTTGCTCCGACGGCCCCCGGCGGGCCCGTCAGACCGACCGCCCCGAGCTGCGACAGGTCGACCGCCTGCTCCTTCGCCTTGCAGGCTGCCGGGCGGATCACGACGACACCGCTCCTCTTGCTGCACAGCATCGTCGCGTCGGCGGCGCCGATTGCGCCGAAGGCGATCGCGAGCACCCACAGGCCGGCCACCAGCTTCCTCATCCTCATTCCCCCTCCTCTTCCACTGCTGTGAGGTCCTCACAGTAGCATCGGGCTCGGTTGCGTTCCAGGCGCCCGGAGTGGGTCAAGCCTTCACATCGTCGTTCGCGCCCAAGAAGGGCTGCCGCTCGAGGCAACGCTCGGCCGCCCGACGGGCCTACGCGTGAACCTTCGCCACTCTCCCGACGCCTACCCGAGATGCGCCCCGCCGTCGACGTAGAAGACGTGCCCGGTGACGAACCGCGAATCATCCGTCGCGAGGAAGAGCGCCACCGGCGCGATGTCCGTCTCCGGATCCCCGAGCCGCCCGATCGGCCGTGCCGCCATCGCCTTCGCGAACCCCTCCGGGTCGCGCGCCGCGTAGTCCTGCCCTCGCTTCGTCCACGCGCCCGGCGCGATCGCGTTGGCCGTGATCCCCTGCCGGCCCCACTCGCGCGCGGCGGTGCGCGTGAGCGCCGCGATGCCCGCCTTGGCCGCGTTGTACTCGCCGAGGCCGGCGTCGCCCCGCTCGGCGGCGAGCGACACCATGTTGATGATGCGTCCCCAGCCGCGCGCGGCCATGTGCGGGCGGGCGGCACACATGGCCCACCACGTGCCCTTCACGCCCGACGTCCAGGAGAGGTCGAACTGCGCCTCGGAGATCTCCTCGAGCGGGGCCCGTGCGCCGAAGCCGTGCGCGTTGTTGACGAGCACATCGACGCTGCCCCAGCGCCGCACCGTCTCCTCGACCATTCGGTCGACGTCTTCCCGCCGCCCGACGTCGGCGACGAGCGGGAGCGCCTCGCCGCCGGCGGCGCGGATCTCCTGCGCGGTGCGCTCCGCGCGGTGCTCCTTGAGCTCGGCGACGCACACCCGCGCCCCCTCGCGCGCGAACACGAGCGCGATCCCACGGCCGATGCCCTGACCGGCGCCGGTGACGAGCGCGACCCTACCGGCGAGCCGGTCCATGGGCGAAGGCGACCCCTAACACTTCGCCTCGGGCGCGGACAAGCGATCGGCCGCGACGTCCCCCGTCCCGTCGCGCCGGAACACCCGCGCAGGACGTCAGCCGGCGGCAAGTCCACGATCGGCGCTACGGCGGCCTCGATCCCACACTCACGGCCGATGGGAGCCCCCGCCTCGCTCACCCTCGGTCATCGACCAGCCCGCGTTGCCGGCATCCGCCTCAGGGGGCGGTCACGGCCCACGTGCCGGAGCTCTCGTAAAAACCCGCACCGGCCGCGCGAATGGCGGCAACCGCTCCGTGCGTGAAGATCGAGCTCCCCCCGTCGGCGGCACTGTAGAAGCTGAACATCGAAACATTGCTCGAGGCGAAGCCGAGGAAGATGCAGAGCTGACCGGGCATGGCGGCGGGCGCCAGCGACGTCCCCGGGCACTCCGCTGGGGGGGTGGCGCTGGGGGCGATCACGTGCACCGTCGGACTCGAGGCGAGCGGGAACTGGAACGAGATGCCGTCCTCCACAAACTCACCGGCGGCGGCCGCATCGCCGCGCATGCCGAAGACGCCGGTCAGAGTCTTGACGCCGGTCAGAGTCTTCCCGCTCGGCAGCGTAACGGGAAGCGGGCCCGGGGGACCCGTTGCTCCGACGGCCCCCGGCGGACCGACCGCGCCCGGCGGACCGACCGCGCCCGGCGGACCGACCGCCCCGAACTGCGACAGGTCGACGGCCTGCTCCTTCGCCTTGCAGGCTGCCGGGCGGATCACGACGACACCGCTCCTCTTGGCGCACATCATCCTCGCGTCGGCGGCGCCGATTGCGCCGAAGGCGATCGCGAGCACCCACAGGCCGGCCACCAGCTTCCTGCTCCTCATTTCTCCTCCTTTTCCACTGCCATGAGTCCCCGGCCTCGCTCACCCACGGTCATCGACCAGCCTCGCGTTGCCGGTGCCGAAGCAGGTCGCGTGGCCCGGACCGGTGTGCCCGCCCGTGCAGGCCGCGTTGTTGTTGCAGATCTGGGTGAAGGTGATCCCGCCGCCTCCGGTCGCCAGGATGTCACTGCGGTTGTCGATGTACATGGTGGCGAAGCCGACGACCGTCGCCGACCCGTCGTTGCAGTTGCCGATCGGGCACCTGGTGATCGGGATGACGTAGTCGTGGATGCCGTGATCCACGCAATTCTGGAACTGCTTGAGGATCGGCGTCATGTTCCCGTTCTTCAGCTGGATGGTCTCGCCCGCCGAGACGAGGGGCGCGCGCCCGCCGCCACACTCCGGCGGCAGCCAGTCGAGCGCCGTGCCCGGGCCGGCGGTCCAGCACGAGTTCTGCGCCTGTTGAGGCTGCAGCACCAACGTGTAGCCCCTCGTGCTGCACGGCTGCCCCTCGAGGTACGACAGGAGCTGGCAGTCGCCGATGGTGATCGGCGCGCCGGGCTGGGCGTAGCCGCAGCACTCGTAGGTGGCGACCGCGCGCTTTGTCACCGCGGTGTTGGTCCCGCTCCCGAAGACACTGGCGAGGAGGTAGCGGACGTTGCTGATGGTCACCGTCGCGCGCACCGCATTGTCGGCCCCGCCCGCGCTGAAGCCGTCGGCGATGGTGTAGCTCCCGAACTCGAGGCGCACGTCCCCCGGGGCCGGGCCCCGCCCGTCGGTCCGGTTCTGGGCGGCCACCGTCCGGGCCGCGGCCTTCGCGCTGTCGACGTTCCCTCCCTTGAGCATGTTCTCCGCCGCGGCCAGGGCCGCGGCGTCCACGGCGACCTGGACCTCGGTGGCGGTGTCGGTCAGGCGACTCACCTCGATGGTGATCGCGGCGATGGCCACGATCGCCGCGAGCCAGAGCGCCGCCAGTGCCATGGCGAGACCGCGCTCGCGGCTGGTTGGCGTTCTCATCCGAGCGTCCCTCGCCGAACCGCCCCGCGACGGTCAGACTCCCTCGTCGTGGAACACGACCGTTCGGTTCACCGCGAAGCCCGCCTGGCCATTGGGGCAGCTCGTGGCGAGAGCATTGGGCAGGATCGGGAACAGGTAGGGCACGCAACCGCTCACGTTCACCTGCACCGTGGGCGTGGCGGGTGATGGCCCGCACGGGGCGTCCGCCTGCGGCGTCGGGTTCTGCGAGACGGTGACGGTGAACGTCCCGCCCACGACCGTGGCGATCTCTGCCTTGACCTGATCGCCGATCGGCGTGGTGTTGGTGAGCACCCCGCAGTTGCCGCGGGTCGGCCAGGTTGCCGCGAGCCGCGCTCCGTCGCGGGCCGCATGCGTGATCATGTTCATCACCAGGAACGCGTGCCCGAACGTGAGCAGCCCGAGCGCGATCGCGAGGAACAGGGTGATGCTGATCCCGACCTCGATCAGCGCCTGGCCCCGCTGGTTGCCTCTCCCCCTCATGGATGAGCGCCCCTGGCCCGGGATTCGCTTGTCGACACAGCCCCGGGCACCGGCCGCAAGAGCAAGCCCTGTGCCCTCTGAAAATTGGAGAAACCGTCTGTCGTCGAGTGCAGCCTCGCGAGAGTCGGCGGCGATGCAACTCCCGCACGGCAGGTGCCGAAGCGCTCGCGGCATCCGCCATCACCCGAGCCGCGGAGGAGGCGTGATGCGGAGGGGACCTTACCGGCGAGTCGGCCCGTCGAGCGCGCCGGGCTCGTCGAGCCAGCGGTTCAGCGCCCACGTCCGCCACTCGTTGGTGAGGATCGTGTGCTCGACCGCCTGGCGCACGCGGCGCTGGGTGTGGGCGCTCGTGCACACGCGCTGCATCAGCTCGAGCGCCTTGTCGCCGTGCTCCTGCTCGGCGTAGGCGTGCACCTCGAGGTCCTTCACGCGCACGCCGTAGTGCCGGTAGAGGCCCTCGTAGAGCGTCTTGGCGTAGCCGCTCATGCCGGCCACGCGCTCGCGCGCGTAGCCGAAGGCGGCCAGGCCCTCCTCGTAGGAGCGCCGCACGTAGTAGAGCATGGCGTAGACGGACCCGATCGTCTCGGGCATCGGCACGTAGGCGCGCAGCTCCTCGTCCGGGATGCCGAGCGCGCGCGTGTACTCGACCTTCATGAGGACGTGGTTCGGGTCGCGGAGGTAGCCGCACTCGTCGGCGAAGTTCTGCGTCCAGTGGGCGTAGTGCTCGGAGTCCTCGAGCGTGAAGGCGTCCGTGTCCGGCGCATTGGCGATGAGCAGCGGGAACTCGGGCGTCATCCAGAGGCCCAGGTAGTAGAGCTCCTTCGCGTAGCGCTTGACGACCTCGAAGCTCGCCTGCCCGCTGCCGATCGCGGGGATCACCTTGCTCTGCGAGTACGGGTTGTGCTCGGCGATGAAGCGGTCGAGGCCGGCCAGGAACTCGCCCACGGGGAGCGCGCGCTCCTCGCGGCCGCGCTTGATGACGTCCCTGAAGGCGCCCGGCGTGCTCATCAGTATTCCTCGCTCGCGCTCGTGCGGTCTCCGTCGATTGAACGGCCGCGGCGAATGTAGGAGCATCGCGCCGTGGGTGTCAACGGCCCGCTCCCGCTCGACGGCGTCCGCATCCTCGCCTTCACGCAGCTCGGGGCGGGGCCGTACGGCCTCATGTTTCTCTCCGACCTGGGCGCCGAGGTCATCAAGGTGGAGGACCCGACCACGGGCGGCGACGAGGCGCGCGCCGTGCCGCCCTTCAACCACCCGGCCGGGCGCGACGGCCTCTACTACCAGTCGCTCAACCGCGGCGCGCGCAGCATCACGCTGAATCTCCGCACGCCCGAGGGCCGCGACCTGCTCCATCGCCTGGTCGCGCGCGTGGACGCCGTCTACAACAACATGCGCGGCGATCTGCCGGGGAAGCTCGGCCTCGACTACGCCGCGCTCTCGGCCGTGAACCCGAAGATCGTCTGCTGTTCGCTCTCCGGCTTCGGCCGCACCGGTCCGCGCGCCGCCGACCCGGGCTACGACTACCTCCTCCAGGCCTACGCGGGCTTCATGAGCGTCACGGGCGAGCCCGACGCACCGCCCACCAAGTGCGGCGTGTCGATCGTCGACTTCTCGGGCGGCATCCTCTCCGCGCTGGCGCTCATGATCGGGCTCCACCGGGCGGACACGGCCGGTGTCGGCTGCGACCTCGACGTCTCGCTCCTCGACGCGGCGATCTCGATGCTGAACTACATGGCCATCTGGACGCTCAACCGCGAGTGGCGCCCGCAGCGCCTCCCGGAGGGCGCGCACCAGAGCCTCGTCCCCAGCCAGAGCTTCCAGACGCGCGACGGCTGGATCGTCATCATGTGCATGAAGGAGAAGTTCTGGGAGCGGCTGGTCGAGCGCATGGGGCTCGCCCGGCTGCGCGAGGACGCGCGCTTCCGTACCTTCGCCGACCGTCTGGCCCACCGCGACGCGCTCCGCCCGATCCTGCGCGCGGAATTCCTGCGCCACACCACGGCCGAGTGGCTCGAGCGCCTGCGCGGGCAGGTGCCGATCGCGCCCGTGTACGCGGTCGAGGAGGCGCTCGCCGACGAGCAGGTGCTGGCGCGCGAGATGGTGATCGCGGTCGACCATCCGCGCTTCGGGCGGCTCAGCGAGGTCGGGTGTCCGATCAAGGTCGACGGGGTCGCGCCGCGCTACCGGCCGGCCGCGGCGCTCGGGGCGGACACCGCGGCCGTGCTGGCGGAGGTCGGGGTCGGCGCGGGCGAGCTCGCGGGCCTGCGGGCGCGCGGGGTCGTGTAGTGGATCTCGCGTTCAGCGCCGCCGAGGAGGCCTTCCGCGCCGAGCTGCGCGCGTGGCTCGGCGCGAATCGGCCGCCCGCGACGGAGCACGCGTCCCTCGCCGACGAGGTCGCCTTCCTCCGCGCCTGGCAGCGCAGGCTCCACGACGGCCGCTGGGTCGGCATCCACTGGCCGCGCGAGTACGGCGGGCGCGGCGCCACGGTCGTCGAGCACTACGTCTTCCAGGAGGAGCTCGCCGCCGCCCGCGCACCCGAGATCATCAACCGGATCGGCGTCAACCTGGTCGGGCCGACGCTCATCGCGCACGGCACGGAGGAACAGAAGCGGCGCTTCCTCCCGAACATCCTCCCCGCGGACGAGCTCTGGTGCCAGCTCTTCTCCGAGCCCGGCGCGGGCTCCGACCTGACCGCGCTCCGCACCCGCGCCGAGCGCCGCGGCGACGGCTGGGTCGTGACCGGCCAGAAGGTCTGGACGAGCTACGCGCAGTTCGCGCGCTGGGGCATCCTGCTGGCGCGCACGGGCCCCGCCGCGCCCGGGGCCCGGGGGATCAGCTACTTCATCTGCGACCTGCAGGCGCCGGGCGTCACCGTGCGCCCGCTCCGCCAGATGACCGGGAGCGAGGAGTTCAACGAGGTCTTCCTCGAGGACGTGTTCGTCCCGCACGACCATCTCGTCGGCCGCGAGGACGAGGGCTGGGCGATCGCCGCCACGACGCTCGCCCACGAGCGCGGCACCTCGCCGCGCCAGCTCGTCATCCACCGCATGCTGCTCGACGACCTCCTGCGCCTGGCGCGCGAGGGCGCCGACGGCCAGGCGCCGCGCCGCGGGGACCGTGTCCTCCGCCAGCGGCTCGCGCAGCACGCCATCGAGGTCGAGATCACGCGGCTCAACAACTGGCGCACGCTGACGCGCCTTCAGCGCCGCGAGCCGCTCGGCCCCGAGGCGAGCTTCGTGAAGCTCTTCTGGAGCGAGATGAGCCAGCGCATGCACGACACGCTGATGGAGCTGCTGGGCCCGTCAGGGCTCTGCTGGCGGCCCGGGCCGCACGCCGTCGCCGGCGGCCGCCTGGCACGCTCCTACCTCTACTACCGGGCCGCGTCGCTCTTCGCGGGCAGCTCGGAGATCCAGCGCAACATCCTCGCCGAGCGCGTCCTCGGCCTGCCGCGGTCACGCGCGTGAGGAGCGGCCAGCCAGCGTCCCTCACCTTCCTGACGCTCGCGGTCTACGTCGGGGCCCGCCTGCTGATCCGCCGCGCGCCTTGACAGGCCCGGGGTCGCGCGGGATAGCCGGGGCATGCCCCGTCCGGCGGTCCGCAGCGAGCGCCTCGGTCCGGTCGCGCGCATCACGCTCGCGCGCCCCGAGGTGCGCAACGCGCAGAACACGCAGCTCATCCTCTTCATGGTGCACCAGTTCATGCACGGGACGAAGACGGCTATGGACGCGCTCGCCGAGCGGAGACGCCTCGGCTCGATGCGCCAGCTGATTGCGGCGCGCGATCGCGGCGTCGCGGCGCGCCGGGCGCGATGAGCGGTCCGCTCGCCGGCATCCGCGTGCTGGATCTGGGCACGCGCATCGGGGCGCCCTTCGCCGCCACGCTGCTCGCCGACCTGGGCGGCGAGGTGATCAAGGTCGAGCTGCCGGGGCAGGGCGATTTCATGCGCTCGATCGGGCCCTTCGTGGGCGACTACTCGCTCTTCTGGGCGGTCGAGGGGCGGGGAAAGAAGTCGATCACCTGCGATCTCCGCCGGCCCGCCGGCCAGGCGCTCCTGAAGCGCCTCGTGGCGCTCGCCGACGTGATGGTGGAGAACTTCCAGCCCGGGACGCTCGAGTCGTGGGGGCTCGGGTACGACGTCCTGTCGGCGCTCAATCCGGGCCTCATCCTGACGCGCGTGTCGGTCTACGGGCAGACGGGGCCGTACCGCGACCGCCCGGGGCTCGACCGGAACGGCATCGCCTTGGGCGGCCTCCTCTACATCACCGGCTACCCCGACCGGCCGCCGGTCCGTCCGGGCGTGATCGTCTCGGACTACCTGACCGGGGTCTTCAACGCCTTCGCGATCGTCTCCGCGCTCTACGAGCGCGACCGGCGCGCGCGCCAGAGCGGGACGCCGCCGCGCGGGCAGTGGGTCGAGCTGTCCCTCTACGAATCGATCCTGCGCATCATGGAGCACACCCTGGCGGCCTACGATCGCCTGGGCATGGTGCGCGAGCGCGAGGGCAACCGGCTCAAGAACTCCGCCCCGCTCGACAACTGGGAGACCCGGGACGGGATGTACGTGTGCGTCATCGCCGCCGGCGACGCCCTGTTCCGGCGCCTCGCGCGCGCCATGGAGCGTGAGGACCTGCTCGACGATCCGCGCTTCGCGAGCATGGCGAAGCGGGCCGAGCACGGCGACGAGATCAACGCCGTCGTGGCCGCGTGGTGCAAGGCGCGGACGGCGCGCGAGATCCAGGACGTCCTCGAGCGCCACGAGGTGCCGTTCGGCGTCGCCTGCTCGGTGGCCGACATCTTCGCCGACCCGCACGTCGCGGCGCGCGGGGACATCGTGGCGGTGGACGACCCCGTGATCGGGACGGTGCGCATGCAGGGTGTCTACCCGCGCTTCTCTCGCACCCCGGGCGCGATCCGTGCCGGGGCGCCGCGGCTCGGTGCGCACAACGACGAGGTGTACGGGGGGTTGCTGGGGCTCACCGCGGAGGAGCGCGCACGCCTCGCCCGCGAAGGCGTGATCTGACGCCGAGGTGCGGGCCGGTCCATGAAGCGTCGGCCTCGAGGCGGCGAGCCGGTCCGTATGCCGGCGCTCATGAAATCGTCTCATTCGGTCGATGACGTATGGGCCACCCCCGTGCGACGCCTTCTGCCTCTCGCGATCGTCCTCTACCACGCCTGGACCGAGCTCCGGCTCGGCGCCTGGGTCACCGCCGAGGAGAGCGCGCCATGATTCGCTTCGTCGGGTTGCGCAAGGAATACGGGCCGACGGTCGCCGTCGCCGGCCTCGACTTCACGATCGAGCAGGGACGGGTGTTCGGCTTCATCGGACCCAACGGCGCCGGCAAGACGACGACCATCCGGATGATGATGGGGCTCCTCGCGCCGACCGCCGGCAGCGTGCTGCTCGGCGGGCACGACATCGGCCGCGAGCCGGAGGCCGCCAAGGCGATCACCGGCTACCTGCCGGACCATCCCTTCCTCTACGACAAGCTCACCGGGGGCGAGTTCCTGCGCTTCGTCGGCGGGCTCTACGGCCTCGGCGGCGGCGAGCTCGAGCGCCGGAGCGCCGAGCTGCTCGCAGGGTTCGGCCTCGCCGAGCGCGCCGCGGAGCTCACCGAGACGTACTCGCACGGCATGAAGCAACGCCTCGCCCTCGCGGCGGCGCTCGTGCACCGCCCGCGCATCCTCGTCCTCGACGAGCCGTTGGTCGGGATCGATCCGCAGGGCGTCGTCGCGCTCCGCGGCCGGCTCGCCGAGCTCTCCGCACACGGCGTGACGATCTTCCTCTCCACGCACAGCCTCAACGTGGCGGAGGCACTGTGCGATCGGATCGGCATCCTCGACCGGGGCCGTCTGGTCGCGCTCGGGAGCCTGGCCGAGCTGCGGACGCGTGCCGCCGCGCAAGTCGACCCGGCTGGTGGCGACGGCTCGCTCGAGTCCGTTTTCCTGGCGATCACGAGTCCCGCGTCGGCGCCGGCCGACGGATCATGACCGGGGCGCCGTCGCTGCTCTGGCTGCTCTCGCCGCGGCTCCTCGCGGCGCGCGGCGCGCTCCGCCGCGGCCGGACGAAGCCGCTCCTGCTGGCCGCGATGGCGGGCGCCTTCTGGGTCGGCTGCTTCCTCTTCTTCGAGCGGACGCTCGCGTATTTCCAGACGATCGCCGCCCTGGGTCCCGTGCTGACGGAGCGCCTCCTCGTCCTCTTGTTCGCGAGCTCCTTCGCGGTCCTCGCGCTGAGCAACCTGGTGACCGCCCTCAGCACGTTCTACGGCGCCCCCGAGGTGAGCGTCCTCCTGGCGGCGCCCCTCGGCGCGCGGCGTGTGCACCAGGTGCGCTTCATCGAGACCCTGGCGGCCTCGAGCTGGATGGTGCTCCTCTTCGGCCTGCCGGCCTTCGTCGCCTACGGCATCGTCCACGGGGCGGGCCCCGTCTTCTACCTCGCCACGGTCGCGACGCTGCTCCCCTTCCTGGTGATCCCGGCCGCGCTCGGCGTGCTCGCGGCGACCGGGATCGTGCTCGTGTTTTCCGCTCAGCGGGCGCGCGAGGTGCTCCTCGTCGTGAGCGTCACGCTTGCGGCCGGGGCCTACCTGGCGATCCGCCTCCTGCGCCCCGAGAGCCTCGCGAGCCCTTCGGGGCTGGCCGGCTTCGCCGCCTTCCTCGGCGACGTCGGGGCGCCGTCGCCCTGGCTGCCGACGACCTGGGCCGCGGAGGTGTTGATCCCGCTCCTCGGCGTGCGCGCCGGCGAGCCGCTCTTCCACCTGGGGCTGCTCGCGAGCACGGCGGCCGTGCTCTACCTGGGAAGCGCGGCCGTCGTCGAACGGGTCTTCCTGCGGGCGTGGTCGCGCGCGCAGGAGGGCCGGACGGGCGATGGGCGCGAGCGGCGGCTGTCGCGCTGGCTCCCGATCCTGACCGCGCCTCTCCCGCGCCCGGCGGGCCTCCTCCTCGCGAAGGACCTCACCGTCTTCCTGCGCGACGCCGGGCAGTGGTCGCAGCTCGTCGTGCTGCTCGCCCTGGTCGTCATCTACGTCTACAACTTCGCCGTGCTCCCGATCGACGACGGGAGTCCGCTCGGGGCCGCCATGCGGGAGTTCGCGGCGCTCCTCAACCTGGGCCTCAGCGCTTTCGTCACGACCGCGGTGGCCGCCCGCTTCGTCTATCCCGCCCCGAGCCTCGAGGGCCGCACGTGGTGGGTGCTCCGCACGGCGCCGATCCCGCTCGGCGCCATCTGGTGGAGCAAGTTCGCGATCGCCTTCGTGCCGCTCGCCGTGCTGGGCGAGACGCTGGTGGCGGCCACGAATCGCTTCCTCGGGGTCGCCCCGGGGCTGACGGCGGTCTTCATGGTGACCCTGCTCCTCGTGATCGCGGCGGTCGTGAGCCTCGGCATCGCGTTCGGCGCCGCCCACCCCCGCTTCGACGCCAAGAACCCGGCGCAGATCGCGACCAGCTTCGGCGCGGTGCTCTACATGATCCTCTGCCTCGGGCTCATCGCGGTGGTGGTCGCGCTCGAGGCCTGGCCGGTGTCGCGGCTCTTCTGGCACCGGATGGCTCGCGGACCGGTCGCGGCCGGCGAGTCGGCGCTCATCGCGACTGCCTTCGGCGCGGTCGCGCTGGTCACCGCGTTGGCGTTCGCGCTCGGCCGCCGGCGCGGCCTCCGCCACCTGGCGGCGCTGCAGGCGTGAAAAACTTTTAGGCCCCGAACAGCGCCCCGTACCAGAACTTCGCCGGCCGGTTGTCCACCTGGTCGACGTGCACGTGCTTCACCTCGGTGTACTCGAGGATGCCCTCCAGGCCGAACTCGCGGCCGATGCCGCTCTGCTTGTAGCCGCCGAAGGGGGCGGCGACCGAGAGCAGGTGGTAGTCGTTGATCCACACCGTGCCGGTCCGCATCTGCTTCGCGACCTCGAGCGCCTTCGCCTTGTCGCGCGACCAGACCGCGCCGCCGAGGCCGTAGATCGAGTCGTTGGCCATGCGGATCGCGTCGTCGATGTTCTTGTAGCGGATGACGACCAGCACCGGGCCGAAGATCTCCTCCTGCGCGATCTTCATCGAGTTCTTCACGTCGACGAAGATGGTGGGCTCGACGTAGTAGCCCTTGGCGAGGTGCTCCGGGCGCTTGCCGCCGACGGCGACCTTGGCGCCCTCGTCCACGCCCGCCTTGATGTAGCCGAGCACGGTTTCGCGCTGGCGCGCGGAGATGAGCGGCCCCTGACAGGTGCCGAAGTCCATCGGGTCGCCGATGGTGAGCTGCTTGGTGCGCTCGACCAGGCGCGACACCACCTCGTCGTGCAGCTTCTCGGAGACGAAGAGGCGCGTCCCCGACTCGCAGGCCTGTCCCTGGTGGAAGAAGCAGCCGAAGAGCGAGCCGTCGACCGCCATGTCGAGGTCGGCGTCGTCGAGGATGATGTTGGCCGACTTGCCGCCCAGCTCGAGGGTCACCTTCTTGATGGTGCCCGAGGCGAGCTGCTGCACGCGGCGGCCGACCTCGGTGGAGCCGGTGAGCGCGACCTTGTCGACCAGCGGGCTCGTGCACAGCTCCTCGCCGCACTCCGCACCGCTCCCGTGGACGACGTTGACCACGCCCTTGGGGAGGTCGGTCCGGTCGATGATCCTCGCCAGCTCGAGCGCCGAGCAGGGCGTGTCGGAGGCGGGCTTCAGGACCAGCGTGTTCCCCGTGCACAGCGCCGGGCCGATCTTCCATACCGCCATCATGAGCGGGAAGTTCCACGGGATGATCTGCCCGCACACGCCGATCGGCTCGCGCTGGAGGTAGTTCTTCGACTGGGCCGGGAACTGCGGCACCTGGATCTCCTCGAGCAACGGGACCTTCTCCGCCATCTCGGCGAAGTAGCGCAGCTGCGCCGCGCCCATCATCATGTCGCCCGAGGTCTTGCGGATGGTGCCGCCCGAGTCCTGCGTCTCGACGGCGGCGATCTCCTGGCTGCGCGCCTCGAGCCCGTCGGCGATCTGGTTCAGGATCTTCTTCCGATCCGCCGGGCTCATGCGCGGCCAGGGGCCCTCGTCGAAGGCCCGGCGGGCGGCGGCGATGGCGCGCTGCGTGTCCGTGCGGCTCGCACGCGCGATGCGCGCCCAGGGCTCCTCGGTCGCGGGGTTGATCGAGTCGGCGGTCTTCCCGCCCTCGGCGTCCCTGAACGCGCCGTCGATGTAGAGCTGGTACTCCTGCATGGCTGATTCTCCTCATGCGCCCGCGAGGGTGGGTGGGGCGCGGCCGCGGCAGTTCACCGCGGAGAGTCGCACCATTGGGACGCGCTTTGCAATCGGGGTCAGGCGCCGGCCACGTCTTCCGCTCGCGATGCCACGCGAGCCGGCTCCCGCGGGGCGGCCGCGCCGAGCGGGACGCATCCCGCGCTGGCGGCGGCGCCGAGCAGCAGGGCGAGCGCGAACGCCTCGAACGCCGCGGCATAGCTGCCGGTGACATCGAAGATCCGGCCCGCGACGACGGGGCCCGCCGCCCCGCCCAGGATGTTGAACAGCCCGAGCAGGCCGGAGAGCGAGCCGAAGCGTCGGAGCCCGAGCGAATCGGCCATCACCAGCGGCACGAGCGTGAGCGGGGCCCCGACCGTGAGCCCGTAGACGACGAGGAAGGCGGCCGCGGCGGCGGCGTTGGCGGCGAAGAGCAGGCTCACCATGCCGCACGCGCAGAGCAGGAAGTTCAGCGCGAGCGCTCGCCGGGCGCCGATCCGATCCGCCAGCAGCCCCATCCCCAGCTTGCCGGCTCCCGCGATCCCGAGCACCAGGCTCATGAAGAGCGCGGCGCGCGCGGCGCCGTAGCCGATGCCGATGAAGTACGGGATGGCGTGCAGGTTCGTGCCGCTCGCCGCGAAGGCAAAGCAGAACTGGGCGAGGCCGATCAGCCAGAACGAGCGGCCGCGCAGCGCGGCGTCCACCTCGAGGCCCGGGAGCGCGCTGGCGGCTTCGGCGACGGTCGAGCCGGTCCCCGCCGGTGGCCGGGTCCGGACGGTCGTCGCGACCAGCGGGATCACGATGACGAAGATCGGCAGCGCGAGCGCCAGGTAGCCGTCGCGCCATCCGCCGTGCGCGATGGCGCGGCTGGCGACTAGGGTCATCACCATGCCGCCGGCCGACGTGCCCCCCATCGCAAGGCCGAGCGCCAGGCCTCGCCTGGCGCCGAACCAGTTGGCGACCACCAGGGAGACGGGGAGCAGCGTCGCGGCGCCGAGACCCAGGCCGATCAGGACATAGGCGACGACCATGGGGACGAACGCGTCGGCGCGGCTCGCGAGGAGGAAGCCGATCCCCGTCGCGGCCGCTCCGGCCACGATCAGGACCCGGGCCTCCAGCCTGTCCAGCAGCCACCCGACGAGCGGCACGACGAGACCCGCCGAGAGCGCGAGGGTGGTCTGCAGCAGCGAGAGCTGCGCGCGGGTCCAGCCGAAGTGATCGAGGAGCGGGGTGAAGAAGACGCCGGCGGTGTTGTAGCCCGAGCCGAAGACGAAGAACAGGGTCGCGAAGAGGCTGCCGACCACGAGCCAGGCCCGGCGCTCGCGGCCGGTCATGCAGGCGCCTCGACCTCGGCCTTCGCCATCGGGGGGACGAGAACACGGTTGCCGCCGGGAGGGCAAGGCGGTGGGGACGCCCGCGTCAACCCGAAAGCGTGTGAGCGGGGGCCACAACTACCTGGCAGACCCCCGAGTTGCGGTAAGCCAATCACCACCACCGTATCCATGAGAAACCGCTCCCGGTCACACGCGCGGTGGCTTGACAAGAAAAAGCGCGCGGTGGCTTGACAAGAAAAAGCTAGGTATCGTAAGAGACTCCCGCGCGGCGTGTGGTGGACGGTGGAGGCGGGTGGTGACCTGGGTCGATGAGCTGGGCGCGATGCTCTCGGCCTCCCGTGGCGACCTGGGCGTCTTCCTCGGGCTCGCGGCGCTGCGTCACGTCGAAAACGGGCCGCCGGGTCTGGAGTTCGGCGTCCTCTCGGTGAGAGCGCCTTGCTACGCGCTCCAACTGAAGCTTGCCGCGACCTCGGTGCCGCTCGGCGCAGTCGATGCCGTTACTCACCGCTGGTGGAGCCTTCGCTCCGGCAGATGCGGGGTCCGCCGCTCCCCACGGAGCCAGAGCGCTGGCTGCAGCGCCCGGGCCTCAGTGCCGGCCGGGCGGGGGCCATGGCGACCCGCTACGCCTCAAGGGGGGAGCGAATCCCGCCGATAGAGAGGATGGAGAGCGGGTCACCCGCGGGCGCACACGTGCTGATCCTCTCGGATGAAGCTTCGGTCCTGCGGCGCTACGGAGTGGCGCTGGCGGCGACCGCCACGGCCTACGCGGCCTCGCTGCTCCTCTGGCCGCTGATCGACCCGAACGCCTTCGCCCTCTTCTGCGCGGCGGTGATGGTGAGCGCCTGGTACGGCGGGCTGGGGCCGGGTTTGCTGGCCACCGGGCTCGCCACCCATGCGTCCGCCCACCTGCTCGCGTCCTCGGTGCACCTCTTGCAGTTCGGGGTGAACGACGCCGTGCGCCTGGGGCTGTTCGTGTGGGCGGCGGTCTTGATCAGCGCCCTCAACGCACGGCGGAAGCGGGCCGAGCAGGAGCGCGAGCGGATGCTCGAGCGCGCCGAGGCCGAGCGCGCCCGCCTGGAGGCCGTGCTCCACCAGCTGCCCGCGGGCGTCGTGATCGCCGACGCCGCCACGGGCAGGATTCTTCACAGCAACCAGCAGGTCGAGGAGATCCTCCGTCGCCCCCTGCCGCCAGCGCTGGAGCGATACGAAGAGTACCGCGGGTTTCACCCCGACGGCCGTCCGTATCGGGCCGAGGAGTGGCCGCTCGCGCGCGCCATCCGCACTGGGGAGGTCGTGGCGGGCGAGGAGATCGACGTCGTGCGGGGCGACGGCGTACGCGTGACCCTCTTCACCAGCGCCGCGCCCATCCGTGACCGCGACGGACGCATCATCGCGGGCGCGCTCACCTTCTACGACGTCACCGAG
>Ga0209057_1001307_pt1 | contig 20318 bp, 17 predicted proteins | sample GraSoiAngelo_146_FD_185903 | JGI IMG/M metagenome (GOLD analysis project Ga0209057, IMG submission 185903) | Grasslands soil microbial communities from the Angelo Coastal Reserve, California, USA - 14_1009_05_30cm (SPAdes) (version 2) | ecosystem: Environmental > Terrestrial > Soil > Grasslands ... | reverse complement strand
CGATCCGCGGATCGGCCAGCTCCTCGCTGATGATCGTGCCGAGCTCGCGCTGCAGGAGCGCGTTCACGCGATCGGCCCGCTTGAAGGTCATGCTCGCGGCTTGGGCTCGACGACGAAGGCCTCGATGACGTCGCCGACCTGGACGTCGTTGGTGCCGTCGAGGACGATGCCGCACTCGAGACCGGCGTTGACCTCGCGCACGTCGTCCTTCACGCGGCGCAACGAGCCGATGCTGCCCTCCCACACCGGCGCCGTCGCACGGATGAGCCGAGCCTTCACGCTGCGGCGGATGACGCCGTCGAGGACCATGCAGCCCGCGATCGTCGTCTTGCCGGCGGTGAAGAGCTGGCGCACCTCGGCGTGGCCGAGGATGCTCTCGACCATCTCCGGTTCGAGCATGCCCGTGAGCGCCTTCTGCACATCGTCGAGCAGCTCGTAGATGACCTTGTACTGACGGACGTCGACGTTCGTCGATTCCGCGGCGCGCCGCGCGGGCGCTTCCATCTTCGTGTTGAAGCCGATGACCACCGCGCCCGACGCCGCGGCCAGCGTGAGGTCGGACTCGGTGATGTCGCCGACGCCGTCGTGGATGACCTGCAGCCCGACCTCGTCCTGCGGCACCTTCGCGAGCGCGCCCTTGATCGCCTCGAGCGAACCCTGCACGTCGGCTTTGAGGACGAGCTTCAGCTCCTTGGCCTTGCCCTCCTTCACCTGCGCGAACATCTCATCGAGCGTCGCGGGCTTCTCGGCGCCGACGCCGCCAGCGCGTTCGAGCTGGTGCTGGGCGACAACGGCCTTCGCGGTCTTCTCGTCCGGCACGGCGCGGAAGATGTCTCCGGCCTCGGGCACGTTCGGGAGACCGAGGATCTCGACGGGGCGGCTCGGCTCCGCGCGGCCGATCGTCTTCCCCTTGTCGTCGGTCATGGCGCGGACGCGTCCGTACGTCGTACCCGCGACGACGAGGTCGCCGCGCTCGAGCGTTCCAGCCTGCACCAGCACTGTCGCGACTGCGCCGCGACGCGCATCCATGTGCGCTTCGACGACGCGACCGGCGGCGGAACGGTCGGGGTTCGCCTTCAGCTCCGCGACGTCGGCGACGAGCATGATGACCTCGAGAAGGTCGGGTATGCCCTGCTTCGTGCGAGCCGACACGGGAACGAGCGGGGTCTCCCCGCCGTACTCCTCGATCGTGACGCCGCGTTCCGCGAGCTGCGCCTTCACCTGGTCGGGGTTCGCGTCGGCCTTGTCGATCTTGTTGAGCGCGACCACCATCGGCACCGCGGCGGCCTTCACGTGCGAGATCGCCTCGACCGTCTGCGGCTGCACGCCATCGTCCGCGGCGACGACGAGCACCGCGACGTCGGTGAGCATCGCGCCACGTGCGCGCATCGCGGTGAAGGCCTCGTGACCGGGTGTGTCGAGGAACGTGACCTTCCGTCCATCGTGCTCGATCTGATACGCGCCGATGTGCTGCGTGATGCCACCGGCCTCGCGCGCCGTGACGTTCGTCGAGCGGATCGCGTCGAGGAGGCTCGTCTTCCCGTGGTCGACGTGGCCGAGGATCGTCACGACCGGTGGGCGCGTCTTGAGCTTCGTCTTGTCGTCCTCGGTCCAGAGGTCGAGCTTCACCGGCGCGATCTCGGCCTCCGGCTCGGCCGGCGCGGGCGTCTCTTCCTCGGCCTGGGTCTCGATCCCGAGTTCCGTCGCGACCAGCACCGCGGTCTCGAAGTCGATGCTCTGGTTGATCGTCTTCATCTCGCCCATTCCGACGAGCGCACGCATCACGTCGACGACCGGGACCTCGAGGAACTTCGCCAGGTCGCCGACGAGCATGCTCTTTGGCAGCGTCACGGGCGCGTGGCCGTTCGACGCGGCCTGTGCCGGCGCGGGGACGGGCTCGGGCGCCGGCGCCTGCTGCTGCTGACGCTGCGGCCGGCGTCCCTTCGGACGCGGCCCGCGGTGCGGCGGCAGTCGCCTCGGTCTCGCTTTCGGCATTAGTGCGTCTCTCCCACTCTTGCTCTTGCTTCGGCTGCTTCTGTCATCTCTTTACGCAATCGGTCGGCGGTGGCGTCGTCGATCGTCACCTCGAGCGCCCGCGCGATGGCGCCTTCGCGGAGCCCGCGTTCGACGCACGCCGGGTCAGGGTCACAGTACGCGCCCCGCCCCGCGGCCTTCCCGCGCACGTCCACCGAGAGCTCTCCGCTCGGCGAACGCACGATCCGCACGAGGTCGCGCTTCGCGCGGACCGTCCGGCACGCGACGCAGGTCCGCTGCGGCGTCGGACGGACGGTGCTCTTGGCACCGGCCGCTGTCACCTTAGCGGCGCTCGCGCTTCTTCTTTCCTCCGAGTAGCGCGCGGTCCTCCTCATCAAGCTCCTGTTCGTCCGCGAGGGCCGACTCGGCTTCGACCTCGGCGACGAGGTCGTGACGGATCTCCGCGTCTTCGGCCTCGGGCGCGGGCGCCGGCTCGGCGGCGACCGCCTCGACCTCCGGCTCCGGCTCGGGCTCGAGCTCGGCGCGGACCTCCGACTCGCTGCGGATGTCGATGCGCCAGCCAGTGAGCTTCGCGGCAAGACGGGCGTTCTGCCCTTCCTTGCCGATCGCGAGTGAGAGTTGGCGATCCGGAACGACCACGTACGCGGTCTTGTCGTCCGCGACGATGTCGACGCGCACGACGTGCGCCGGCTCGAGCGCGTTCGCAACGTACTGCTCGGGCTTCTCGGACCACTCGATGATGTCGATCTTCTCGCCGCCGAGCTCGTTCACGATCGCCTGCACGCGCAGGCCCCGCTGGCCGATGCACGCGCCGCGCGCGTCGATGCCGGGCTGGCGAGCGCGGACCGCGACCTTCGTGCGCGACCCCGACTCGCGCGCGATCCCGACGATCTCGACCTGGCCGTTGAAGATCTCCGGCACCTCGTACTCGAAGAGCCGCTTCACGAGCGCCTTGTGGGCGCGGCTGACGATGATCTGCGGGCCGCGGAGCGTGCGGCGCACCTCGAGCACGACCACCTTGCGGTGCTGGCCGATGAAGTAGCGCTCGTGAGGCGCCTGCTCGCTGCGCGGCAGGATGGCCTCGGCCTTGCCGAGCTCCATGATCGCGGAGCCGGCGTCGAAGCGGCTGATCTGCCCGTTGATGATGTCGCCCTCGCGGTTCGCGTACTCCGCGAAGACCTGCTCGCGCTCGGCCTCACGCAGCGACTGCTGGATGACCTGCTTTGCGGTCTGCGCGCCGATGCGGCCGAGGGCCGCGGCCGACTCCTCGAGCGGCACGATGTCGCCGAGCTGCGCATCGGGCTTGATGCGCTGCGCGGCCTTCAGCTCGATCTGGAGCTTGGGGTCCTCGACCTTCTCGACCACGGTCTTGAGGAGGTAGACCTTGAACGCGCCGGTGGTGATGTCGACCTTGACGTCGATGTTCTCTTCAGCGCCGTACGCGCGCTTGAGCGCGCGCGCGATGATGTCGCCGACGACTTCCTTGGGAAGACCCTTCTCAGCGGAGAGCTGTGCGAGACCGGTGACGAGCTCTCGGTTCATGCCAGCGCTCCCCCATCTTCAATTCCGCCGACGGGGCGCCGCCGCGCGGGCGATAAAAAAAGTGGGGTCGACCCACTTTTCAGGTTGCCCGCGGACGACGGAAAACCCGCCGACCTAGGAGAACTATAGCAAATCGTGTCGAATCGCGAAAAAGGAGAACGGCCGCCGGGCCTTGCTCCTCCTACGTCAGATTGTTCCCAATACTCGAGAAGTAGTTCGAGAGCTGGTCCTTGAAAAAGACCATGGCGACGATGATCGCGATGGCGATGACAGCGATGATGAGTGCGTATTCGACCATTCCCTGTCCTCGCTCGTCGAGCCAAAAACCCATTCGTACTCCTTAGCGCGGCCCGGCGGCCGGCCTGAAAGGGTGGCATACGTTAGGCCTGGTTGTCAGCCCAACAGAGGTCCTGTCACCGGCCTGCGACCGCGGTCCGACCAGCGGCGCGCAGTGCGGAGGTCACGCGCTCCTCAGTACTAGCGGCACCCACCGGTGGTACTCCGCGCAGCGCCGCGAGCGCTTCTGACGCGCTGTAACCGAGCGCCTGGAGCGCAGCCGCTGCTTCATCGTCGTCGACGATGCCCATCGGTTCGCGCTCCGATCCGCCGCGCGACACCTTGCTCTTCAGATCGACGATGAGCCGCTCCGCCGTCTTCTTCCCCACTCCCGGCGCGCGCGACAGCGCTGCGACGTCACCTGACGCGATCGCGGCCGCGACCTGCGCGGGACGCGCGACGCTGAGGATCGACATCGCCGCCTTCGGACCGACGCCCGAGACGCCGATGAGCATCTCGAAGAGCGCGAGCTCCTCGCGCGTCTCGAATCCGTAGAGCTGCTGCGCGTCCTCGCGCACGACGTGGTGGGTGTGGAGCTGCACGATGTCGCCCGCCGGATGGCGCGGCACGAACACCTTGTACCCGACGCCGCGCACGTCGACGACGACGTGATCGTTCGCTCGCGCGATCACTTCGCCGCTGACGCGCGCGATCACGAAATGCCCACGACTTCGCGATCCACTCGCTTCTCGGGGCACTCCGCTCCTCGCTGCTGGCTACGGCGGCCCCGGTATCCTTCGTTGACCGAGCTGAGCACGGGCCGCCTGGGCGCAGACGCTCGTCGCGGAGTGCCCACTCGCGCTCGCGGGTCGCGGCGCCTGATCACTTCGCGAGCGCGACGCGCGCGGCGAACCGGGCGCGGTTCGCGTACGTCACGGCGACGGCGATGGCGTCGGCGACGTTGTCTTCGGCGATCGGCGCATCGAGTCGCAAAACGTGGACGAGCATCTGCTGCACGGTCTTCTTGTCCGCGCTGCCATTCCCCGTCACGCCTTGTTTCACTTCTTGCGGCGTGTACTCGGCGATCTCGAGCCGCGCGCGTGCGCCGCAGAGGAGCGCGACGCCTCGCGCTTCGGACACGAGCATCGCCGTGCGGACGTTCTTGTTGAAATAGAGGCGCTCGAGCGCGAGCGCGGTCGGCGCGTGCTCGGCGATGAGGTGGTCGAGCGCAGTCGCGATCGCGAGCAGCCGCTCCGCCGTCGAGAGCGATCGCTCGACGTCCACGACGCCGCAGTCGAGAAGCCGTGGTGGGTCGCGGTCGAGCGCGAGAAGTGCGAACCCCATCCCGGTCGTCCCCGGGTCGATGCCCAGGACCGTGCCGGCGCTACCAGGAAGCCCGCCTTGGCGGGCTTCCGAGTACAGGCCGGGCAAGGCCCGGGTCTTAGGCGTTCTGAAGCACCTCGATGGGGATGTCAAAGTTCGCGTGCACCTTCTGGACGTCGTCCAGGTCTTCGAGACCTTCGACCAACGCCAGCACCTGCCGCGCCTTGTCGCCCTCGACGCGGACGCTGTTCGACGGACGCATGCTGATCTCGGCGGAGGCGATCGGGATCGCCGCCGCTTCGATCGCCTTCTTCACCCGTTCGAACGCCGTCGGGGTCGTGTAGACGGTGACGAGCGAACCGTCGACTTCGACGTCTTCGGCACCCGCGTCGATCGCGACGAGCTGAATGTCGTCGGTCGAGCGGCCGCCGGCGTCGATCTCGATGACGCCCTTTTGCTCGAAGATCCACTGCACCGAGCCCGACTCGCCGAGCTTACCGCCGTGCCTTGTGAACGCCGCGCGGATCTCGGGCGCCGTGCGGTTCCGGTTATCCGTGGCCGCCTCGACCATGATCGATACGCCACCCGGCCCGTACCCCTCGTACAGGACGCTCTCGATCTGGACACCCTCGCCGCCGCCGGTCGCACGCTCGATGGCCCGGTCGATGTTCGCGTGTGGCATGTTCACCGCGCGCGCACGGTCGACCGCGAGACGGAGCCGGAAGTTCCCCTCGGGGTTCCCCCCACCCTCACGCGCGGCGAGCATGATCTCCCGCGTCATCTTGGTGAAAACGATGCCCCGCTTGATGTCGGCCGCGCCTTTTTGGCGCTTGATCGTGGACCACTTTGAGTGACCTGACATCGGCTGAATAGTATGTCCGAGAGACGCGTCACTCAGTGGATTTAGGGGAGATAGATGGCCGCAGTCACACCCGATCGGATCCGCAACGTCGCTGTCGTTGGCCACGGTGGCGCGGGCAAGACGACCCTGGTCGAAAGTCTTCTTCACGCGACCGGCGCGACGACGCGGCTGGGAAAGGTGGACGACGGCACCAGCATCCTCGACACCGACCCCGAAGAGCACAAGCGACGCATCTCGATCAATCTCGCCGTCGCCTCGTTCCAGCTGGACGGCGTCAAGCTCAATCTCCTCGACACCCCGGGCTTCGCGGACTTCGCGGGCGACCAGCGCGCGGCACTGCGCGTCGCCGACGCGGCGATCGTGTTCGTCGACGGGTCCGCCGGCGTGCAGGTCGGAACACAGCTCGTCTGGAACGAGCTCGATAAGGCGAAGACGCCGCGCATCGTCGTCGTCGGACGGCTCGACCGCGAGAACGCCGACTTCGACCGTGTCCTCGCGCAGCTCCGCGAGGCGTACGGCATCCGGGTCGTGCCGCTCCACGTCCCGGTCGGCCACCAGCAGAGCATCTCGGGGACGATCGATCTCCTCCACGGCACGGTCCTCAAGGGACCGAAGGACGAACCGGCGCCGACGCCGGACTCGGAGAAGGATCGTGTCGGCAAGTACCGCCAGCAGCTCGTGGAGGCGATCGTCGAGACCGACGAGGAGCTCCTCACGCGTTACCTCGACGGCAAGGAGATGTCCTACGACGAGCTTCGCGACGCGCTCCACAAAGCGGTGCGCGAAGGCCAGGTGATCCCGGTCGTCGCCACGTCATCATCGAAGAACGTCGGCTACGCGGCGCTGCTCGCGACTATCAAGGAGATGCTCCCCTCGCCCGCGGAGACGGGCTCGGTCATCGGAAAGACCGCGTCGGGCGACGAGATCGCGCGCAAGGTCGATCCGGGCGAGAAGCTCTCGGCGTTCGTCTTCAAGACGCTCTCGGACCCGTTCGTTGGAAAACTGTCTTTCGTGCGCGTGTACTCCGGGACGCTGCACCACAACGCGCAGATCTTCGACGCCGCGAAGGGCGAGTCGGAGCGCGTCGGCCAGGTGTTCTTCGTTCGCGGCAAGGAGCAGGAGCAGACCGACGCCGTCGGTCCCGGCGATATCTGCGCGATCCCCAAGCTGACCGCGACGTCGACGAACGCGACGCTCACGGACAAGGACGCGCCGATCAAGTTCGACCCGATCGATTTCCCGTCGCCGTCGTTCTCCGTCGCGATCGAGCCGCAGTCGAAGGTCGACCTCGACAAGCTCGGGACGGCGCTCCACAAACTCACCGACGAGGACCCGTCGCTGCACGTACGCCGGGACGACGCGACGCACGAGACGATCCTCTCGGGCATCGGAGAATCGGCGATCGACACCGCGGTGCACCACCTGAAGGAGAAGTTCGGGGTGCAGGTGCTCACCCGCACGCCACGCGTCCCGTACAAGGAGTCCATCCGCCGCAAGACGCAGGCGCAGGGCCGCTACAAGAAGCAGACCGGCGGGCACGGCATGTTCGGCGACGTGTTCCTCGAGATCGAGCCCCTCGTACCCGGCAGCGGGGTCGAGTACGCGACGCGGATCGTCGGCGGCTCCGTGCCTCGTAATTACTGGCCGGCGGTCGAGAAGGGCGTGCGCGAGGCGGCGGAGAAGGGCGTCATCGCCGGTTACCCGCTCTCCGACTTCCGCGCGACGCTGTACGACGGCTCGTATCACCAGGTGGACTCGAATGAGATGTCGTTCCGCGTCGCGGGATCGCTCGCGCTGCAGAACTGCGTGAAGGAAGCCGACGCGTACCTGCTCGAGCCGATCCACGAGCTCGAGGTACTCGTCCCCGAGGAACAGATGGGTGACGTGCTCGCCGATCTCAATGGACGGCGCGGGCGCGTGCTCGGGATGGAGTCGACAGGCGCGGGCTACCAGCAGATCAAGGCGCACGTGCCGCTCGCGGAGATCTTCCGCTACGCGACGGACCTTCGCTCGATGACCGGCGGCCGCGGCACGTTCACGTCGCGCTTCCTCAGCTATGAGGAGTGCCCGTCACACATCGCGCAGAAGGTGATCGCGGCGCACGAGGAGCAGGGCGAGGCGGTCGCGGCGCACTGAGCGTGATGCGATCGGTCTATCGGTCGCGGATCTAAACGAGAGCGGGCCTGGCGGACGGTGGCCTCCCGCTACCGGTTCTTCGAGACGTATCAGTCCGCTGTGAGGCGAGAGCTTCCGCTCGTACGCCTGCGCGCGAACCCTGTTAGCTGACGTCGAGCGTGGCACGCGCGAGGGCGAGCGTCCGCGCGGCGGTCCAGCGCGCGTTGTCCCATTCCTCGCGACCGGCCTGGTACGCGATGTGGCTAATACCGATGTCCAGCTCGCAGCAGCGCAGGCGTTCCCGGAAGGCAGGTATCCGCAGGTCGATCGCCGCGTAGTGGCGCTCGACCTCTCGCCGAATGTCGATGTCGCCCCACCGCTTCGCATACCACGGCCACCAGAACGTGAGCAGGGCGACGTCGTACAGGAAGTCGCCGAAGATCGAGGCGCCCCAGTCCAGTAGGACGACGCCGTGGCCATCCGTGAGGACGTTGAAGTAGAGGAGATCGTTGTGCACGAGATGGCGCTCCTCGGGGCACGACGGCAGCAGCTGATGCATCCGCGCGAGAGCGGCGTCGAACTCGGCCGCGCCGATCCGCGAGGCGGCAAGTCGCGCGCGCTGCGCAGCGCGCTCGCCGGGCGCGTCTTCCCGCACGAGCGTGTCCCGCCACGAGGCGTGATCGCCCGCTCCATTCCCGTGCCACAGGCCGAATCCACGCGTACCGGCGAGGTCGGCCTCACGCATCGCGTCCATGGCCGCGAAAAGCGGCGGCAGCACCTCGCGCATTCCCGCATGATCGAGATCATCGATCGGCGTCCCGCTCACGCGCTCCGAGATGCCATAGGCACCGTGCGGTAGGTCTCCGATCTCCACGATCCGAGGTGTCCGCAGCGGCTCAGATACCCAGCGCTGCGCGAAGCGATCTTTCTCGAGGTCGTCGCGCCGGTCGTGGAATCGCACGACGTAGTCTCGTCCGACCTCACGGAACGCGAAGACGGTCGACCACGCGCCGCCTTTCAACGGCGTGATGTCATGCGGGTCGTGACCGCGCGCGCGGAGCTGCGTGGCCGCTTCTCCAGCGGACACCGACATCGGCATTCGACGACGCTACGCGGTCAGCGGCTCCTGAGCCATTCGAGGCGGTGCGCGGTGCGCGGGGCGGACTCCCCGATGAGCGGCGCGAGCGATCCCCACGCGGCGATGCCGAGCGTGACGAGAGGCTGAAGCGCCTCGACCGCGTCTCGGTCGTGCGGCCCATATGCGTCGAGAGCGGCCCTCATCTCGTCCTCGAGCATTCCGAACACGACCCAACGGTGGATCATCGACGCGATATCCCACTCGCGCGGCCCATGGCACGCCTCGTCGAAGTCCTGCCACACGCCGCCCGCGAGCACGTTCTCGAAGTGCGCGTCTCCGTGGATCGCCTGCGCGCGGAGCGCAGGGAATTCGAGACGACGCGCGAGATCGCGGAGGAGCTCAGCGGTCTCGCCCCGCACAAGGTCGGCGATGCGCAGGGCCTCCGGCCTCGGATCGCAGGGGCGCAAGGCGCCGTTGAACGCCGCGGCGGCCTCATGGAACTCCCGCAATGCGCTGCCGGCCTCACGCGGAGATGCGGTTTCGCCCGTGCGATACGTCCAGAACGTCACGTAGCGTCCGGACGCCACGTGCGGGCCCGGATCGATCACGCTGGCCGGTGCGACAGCGCGGCTGCCGAGCGCCTTCGCGAGCGCGATGCCGCCGGCGAGCGCGTCGGGCGATCGCACGAGATGCGCGAGCCGCGTGACCCGCGCGACGACCGGCGCCGGTCGAAGATGCACGAGGACGTTCGTGCCGCGGCCCAGCACGATGCCCTCGTCGAAGCCGAGACCGAGCGTGCGCGCGAGTGTGGTCGCGAGCTCTTGTTCCACGCGGCCGCGCTCTAGGCGGCGAGCGTGTCGTGGAGCCAGTCGAGGACGAGCGAGAAGCGGCGGATCTTCGCCTGGATGTCGACGCTGCCGTGGCCCTCGTCGTCCCACTCGACGTAGGTGAAGTCCTCGCCCTCGCGCCTACCGAGCTCGCGCAGACGATCGACGAACAGGCGCGACTGCGACACCGGGCAACGCGGATCGTTCGTGCCGTGGAGGATGAGGAGCTTCGCGGTGACCTGATCCGCGAACTCGACCGCGCTGCGGTCGCGCCATAGCGCGCGGTCTGCCTCGGGATCGCCCATCTGCGTGCGCAGGAAGTGGCGGAAGTGCTGCTTTGACTCCGCCCACATCGCGTGCAGGTCGGTCACCCCGTATGACGGGACCGCGGCCTTCCAGAGGTGCGCCTTCTTCGTCGCGGCGATGAACGACATGAAACCGCCGTAGCTTCCGCCCATGATCCCGATGCGCTCACCGTCGACGTGCGGCAGCGAACGCAGGTAGCGCACGGCGCCCTCGATGTCCTCGAGGTCGATGCCGCCCCAATCCTTGAGCGCGGCGTCACGATGCGGGACGCCGTAGCCGGTGCTGCCGCGAACGTTGGGCTGGATGACGAAGAACCCGCGATCGACGAGCGCTTGCGCGAACTGGTCGAAGGTGCGCGTCCACTGGCCCGTCGGTCCACCGTGCGCCTGCACCATCGCCGGACGCCGCTCACCTCGTGCGACGTCGCGCGGCGCGTAGAGGAGCGCGGGGATCTGCGTGCCGTCCGTCGAGGGATACCAGATGTGTTGTCCTTCGACGAATCGATCGGGGTCGATCGCGCCGTACTCGGGCGCGACAAGCGCCTCCATCTTTCCGCTCGCGAGGTCGTGCAGGAAGAGTCCCACGCGTGTCGCGCTCGTGTTGTGCGAGTAGGCGATGCGATCCTCGTCGACCCAATCCGCCAGACCGATCACGCCGGGTGGGATGCGCGCGACGCGCTCGCGCCCGGTCGCGATGTCGTACGAGACGAGCTCCTGGGCCGCGTCGACGAGCCGCGAGACGAGCAATTGGCGGCCTGAGGGCGACAGCTCCTCGGCGTGTTCGTCACGTGTGCCGTCGCCAAACCAGCGGACCTCGCCCGATTCGAGTGTGAGGATGCCGGCGCGCTGCGTGCCGGACGCGTCGCTCTGCACGACGACCCGCTTGCCGTCGGACAGCCAGCGCATGACGAGGTCGATGGCGCCCCTCGCGACGCGGAAGACGCGGCGCGCCTCGCTGCCATCGGGCCGCAGGACGTAGCCGTCGCGGTTGCGCGTTCCAGGCGCCTCTTCGTCGGTGTTGAAGAGCAGCCACTTCCCGTCGGGGCTCCAGCGGCCGCCGCTTGCCGGCGACGTGTACGTCGTGAGCGGCGCGAGTTCACCGCCGTCGGCGCGCATGCGCCAGACGTTCATCTGACCGGGCGTGTCGGGCTCGGACGGGTGACGTCCGTTCGAGTTCACCGTGAGCCACGCGCCATCGGGTGAGAACTCGATCGCGTGCTTCTCGCTCTTTGGGTCATTCGTGAGGCGCGTGACCTTGCCGCTGTGGGCGTCGATGCGGTAGAGGTCGTGGTTCTCGTTGCCCTTCTCGTCGCGCGCGAACACGAGCGCGGAATCGTCCGGCGTCCAGACATAGAACGAGCGCAGCGCGCGAGGCGGCTCGCCGCGCGAGAGCTGACGAACCTCGCGCGTCTTCAGATCGAGGATGTACAGCTCGATGCGGCCGCTCTTGTCCCAGTAGAACGCGACCTTGTCGCGGCGATGCGAGAGGACCGGGTGGTACAGCGACGGCAGCGACCAGAGCTCGCGAACGTCGATGTAGCCCCGCGCCGGAGCGGTCGTCGCCATGCGGTGCCCGATGGTACGCGTTCGTTAAGGAATGTCGACGACGATGCGACGCGAGAAGTACGAGAGCAGCCACTCGATGAGCAGCGTCGCGCGACTGCGCGTGCCGACGAGCTGCATGAGGTAGTTCGTCCGCCACACGGTCCAGGCGAGGATGCCGGAGAGCACCAGGTGACCTGGCCACTCGAACTCCGCGGCCGCGCTGGTGCGACCGAGCGCGACGAGGTCACCCTTGCGCTTGTACCGATATGGCTCAAGCGGCTCGCGGCGCACGAGGTGCGCGATGTTCTTCGCCGCCGCCGGCGCCTGGAGCACGGCGACCTGCGCGAGCATCGGGAGCGGCGCGCCGTGGTAGTCGAATGCCGCGGCGTCGCCGAGGGCCAGTACGTCGTCGCGGCCGCCCGCTCGGAAGAACTGGTCGACGACGATCCGGCCGTCCTTCGCCTTCGGCAGATCGAGCGCCGCGAGGAGCGGGTTGGACCTCACGCCGCCGGCCCAGATGACGGTGTGCGCCTTGATGAACAGACCGTCCTTCGTGCGCAAGCCGTCGGCCGTGACCTCCGCCGCGAGCGTCCGTAAGCGCACGTCGGTGCCGAGCTGTCGCAGACGCCGGAGCGAGATCTCCGAAAGCCGCGGGTCCATCTGCGGCACGACGCGATCCGCGCCGTCGATGAGCGTGATGCTCGGCTCGCGTCGCATGTCGATCGTCGGGTAGATCGGACGGAGCGTGTGGTCCATGAGATCGCGCATCGACGCCGAGAGCTCGACGCCCACAGGACCCGCGCCGACGATCACGAACGAGAGCAGCTCCTTGCGCTTCGCCGCGTCCGGCTCGGAACCGGCTTCCTCGAAGACCGACAGGATGCGGTGGCGCAACGCGCGCCCGTCGGTCAGCCACTTCACGACCAGCGCGTGCTCCTTCACTCCAGCGATGCCGAAGTCGTTCGTCACCGAGCCTGGCGCGACGACGACGTGGTCGTACGGGAACTCGCCCTCACTCGTATGAACGACGCGCCCGGCGAGATCGATGCCCGCGACCTCGGCTCGCACGAACCGGAAGCCATGACGCGCGAGGGGCACGCGCAGCGGATACGCGACGGCGTGCGGCGGAAGCTCCCCCGTCGCGACCTGGTAGAGGAGCGGGGTGAAGAGATGGAAGTTGTTGCGGTCGATGAGCGTGACCTCGGCTTCGTCCGCGCGGATGCGACCGGCGAGATAGCGGATGAGGTGCAGCCCGGCGAACCCGCCGCCGATCACAACGACCCTCTTCATGCGTCGAGTGCTCGCCGCCAACCGCGAGGCACCTTGTCATACACGATGTTCCGCAGGCCGAGCCACCGCCCGAGGCGGCGCACCTCTCGCGACACGACCTCGGCCGCGGCGGCGGTCGTGCCCCGCTCGGCGTGCAGCGCGAGCACGCGCAAGGTCCCGGTCTGGGGCTCGCGCCGCGCGTCGAAGCGCGCGACGAAGCGATCGCCGTGCAGCACCGGAAGGACGTAGTAACCCCAACGACGCTTCGGCGGCGGCACGTAGATCTCCAGCTTGTAATCGAAGTCGAAGAACTCGCGCGATCGCACGCGATCGTGGATGAGACGATCGAACGGCGAGAGCACGGAGCTGCGGCCGCGGAACCGGCGCTCGAGAAGGGGCGTCGACACGTAAAAACTCCCGCGCAGGCCTTCGACCGTCGCCTCGCGCGCCTTGCCCTCTCGGACAAGATCGGCCAGCGCCTTCTCCCACCCGCTCGGGACGTCGAACGAGGACCCGAGCTCCTTCGCTCGCGCGATGCCAAACGCGGCGAGCCGCCGCGACATCACCTCGCGCGCGGCCCGGCTCTCGCTGACGGCTCGAACGCCGCGCGGGTACCAGTCCCTGCCGAGCGCCCAGATCCGTTCCTGCCCGTCGCGGCCGACGATCGCCACCTCACCCGTCGAGAGAAGCCCTTCGAGCATGCGCGAGACGTTCTTGTCCTTGTTCCAACCGGTCGAGACGTACGACACGCTTGCGGCGTCCGCGATCTCGCGCGACGGGAGCGGCCCGCGCGCGAGCTGGCGGAGGACGCGTCGGCGGAAGCCGTCGTTCTCCTCCATCCACCGCACGAGGTAGTTCCGCCAGTAGTTCTGCTTTCGGCGCACCCGCGCCATCGTGTGCCGATAGATCGCCAGGTCAGCCATCGGACAGATGAACGCGAAATACTCGAAGAGCTTCCGCTCCTTCCACATGACCCGCTCGAGCTCGGCGCGGTCGAACGCGCCGAGGCGGGAGTAGAGCACGAGGTGCTCGGTGCGAGCCACGACAGCGGTGGGGTCGATCTGCACGCGGCCGAGGCCGCGCACGGTGTCGACGATGCCGTCGGGACGCTCAGCGTCGAGTAGCTGGCCCGTGATGGCGAGCTGCGCGGCGCGCTCTCGGCTGAGCTGCAGCGTCATGTTCGTTTCCCCGCGGATTCGAGACGCTCGAGCTCGCCGAGGTACGACTTCGTGATCGGGTCGTTCGCGTCGAGCCGCGCCGCGCGCTCGAGCCGTGCCCTCGCGCTTGCGAGGTCGCCCGCACGAAGGTGCGCGAACCCGGCGTCTGCGAGGTACGCCGGGTCTTCCGGTCGCAGCGACGCGGCGTGGTCGAGGGCGCGCAGCGCGTCCGCGGTCTCCTCGTTCATGAGGTGCGCGACGCCGAGTTCGTGCAGCGCGTCCGGTTGATCGGGCGAGAGCTCGAGCACGCGACGGAACGCTGACTGCGCGGTCGCCGCGTCGCCGCGCTGACGCGCGACGATCCCGAGGCCGAAGTGCGCTTCCCACAGGTCCGGGTCGACGGCGAGCGCGCGCTCGAACACGACCTTCGCATCATCGAGTGCCTTCGCGTCGCCCGCGAGCGCAGCCTGTCCGGCGCGTTCGAGATCGCGCTCGAGCGCCGGCTCACGCAGACCGAAGCGCAAACGTCGCGCGTGACCCGCGACCTCGCCCGTCACATCCGCTTGCAGGAGCCGGTCAAGCTCTGCCCCTGCGCGCTCGTGATCGCCGGACGCGATGAGCACACGCGCGAGGTTGAGGCGCACCGCGCCCGGACCTCCGCTCGCGAGCGCGTCCTCATAGTGGCGCACGGCCTCGCTCGTCTCACCGCGCGCGTGGAGCGCCGCACCGTACGACGCGTGCAGTTCCCAGCTCGTCGTACCGCGCTCGACCGCACGCGCGAACGCCGCGCCGCCTGACTCGAGGTCACCGCGCTGGAACGAGATGATCGCGAGGAGCTCCTGCGCCGCGCCGTAGGCGTCGCTCTGCGGTGTGATCCGGCGCAGATGTGCGAGGGCTGGCGCCCGCGCGCCCGCGTTCGCGTAGAGCTCCGCGAGTCGGACGAGGTCCTTCTCGGGCAGCGCGTGGAGCGACCGCGCGTGCTCGAAGGCGACGATCGCGCCGTTGGCATCGCCGGACTCCGCGCGCAGCTGTCCCAGCAGATAGTGAGCGCGCCACGAGCGCGGCCGGACGGCGGTCAGATCCTCGAGCGCGCGTATCTCGTCCGCGAACGTGCCGCGCTCGAGCGCCTCAGCAGCGATCACGAGCACCCGCTCCTCCGGCGCGATCGCGTCCGGATCGGCGCGCACGGCATCGACGTAGCGCGCGAGCGCCGCGCGCAGCGCGGCCGCGGCGCGGCCGGCGTCCGACGGGCGCAGCAGCGTCGCGTTCACTTCCTCGTCCATCGCCTCGAGAAGCGCGGCGTATGCCTTCTCGTTCGCCACGGCTGGCGCCAGGTACTGGGGTTCTCTGGAAGCACGTGCGCCGCTCGCCTCGGCGATCCATTCGCCGATCTCGTTTTCGACGAGGTGGAGGTGTCCGGACGCGATGACGAATGCCCGGTCCTCGATCTTGGCGCGCGTCGCCACATCGATGAGGCTCGCTTCGACGCGGCGCTCGCCCTCTGATTCGACGTACATACCGACGACGGCATGGGTCGCTCCCAGCGAGGCGCCGTACTGTGCCGCAAGATCGGGCCCCGGCGTCGAGCCGAGGATCAAGTGGCCCTCGCCACTGCCCTCCGTCGGCATCGTGACGACGAAGACCGGTCGGAGCTCGATGGTCTCGTCGGCGGGAAGTCGCTCCACGAGCCGGCGCGCGATCTGCCGCGCCCAGGCGCCGCGGCGCGCATCGGGCGCGCGCGTGCCGAACGGGACGACCGCGACGATCGGATGTGACCGCATCGCCGAGCTAGCGCCAGGTGAACTTTGCGTAGCTGCGCTTGCCGTATTTCACGATGTACGTGCCGCTGGTCGGGAACTTCGATGACTCGTTCGTTTTCGAACCGTCCACCGAGACGCCGCCCTGCTCGACGAGGCGCCGCGACTCGCTGCGGCTCTTCTTGAGGCCTTTCATCAACAACTCGACGATGCCGATCTCCTTCGCGCCGTCGGCCTCCAGCGTGACTTCCTCGATGTCCTCCGGCAGCTGTCCCTCGCTGAACTGCCGCGTGAACGCGGCCGCGGCGATGGCGGCCTTGGCCGGCGAGTGCAGCTCGCTGGTGATCTGCCAGGCGAGCTTCTCTTTCGCGGCCTTTTTCGCGATCTCCCCGTTCGCGATCGCGGCGTTGATCTGCTTCACCTCGTCCCACGGCAGGTCCGTGGCCCACTCGAAGTAGTGCGGCATGAGCGCGTCGTCGATGGACATCACCTTCCCGTAGATCTCGTTCGGCTGGTCGGTGAGCCAGATCCCGGTCTTCGGCTTCGACTTGCTCATCTTCTCGCCATCCAGGCCCTCGAGGAGCGGGACGGTGAAGACCTGCTGCGGCGGCTGGCCGAGCTGGCTCTGGAGCTCGCGCCCCGCGAGGATGTTGAAGAGCTGATCGGTGCCGCCCATCTCGACGTCGGCCTCAATGGCGACGGAGTCGTACGCCTGCAGGAGCGGGTAGAGCAGATCCTTGATCGGGATCGGCGTCTTCTTCTCCATTCGTTTGCGGAACTCCTCGCGCTGGAGCATCTGCTGCGCGGTGAAGCGGCCGGCGAGATCGATGACGTCTTTGAGTCCGAACTTCCCGAACCACTCGGACTGGAAGACGATCCGGCTGCCTTCCTTCGGCACGACCATGTGGAACTGCTTCACGTAGGTCTCCGCGTTCTTTAGCACCTGCTCATGCGACATCGTCGGCCGCGTCTCGTCCTTGTCGGTGGGGTCGCCGATCTGCGTCGTCCAGTCGCCGACGATGAGCACGATCTCGTGACCCCAGTTCGCGAGGGTGCGCAGCTTCCGCAGCCCGACCGCGTGACCGATGTGCAAGTTCGGCTTCGTGGGATCGAAGCCTTGCTTGATACGAAGCCGACGCTCGCCGGACCGTAACAGCGCGGCGAACTCCTCGCGCACGATGACGTCGACCATCGCGCGCCCGAGGAATTCGTCCAGCTCCGTCTTGCTGGGTGCCTTGGGCACGACAACAGGATAGGAAACAGGGTGGGAATGCGAGCGATCAGCATTTAGCATTCGAGTTATCGCGCGCAGAAGTACGACACGAGACCACGCACTACGGCGGGGTACGTATCGCCAGCTGCGGCGCCGAAGTGGGGGCGGCGTTCGTGCTCGGCTTGCCGTCCTCCCGTCGATCCTGGCCGCCTTCCTCATCGCGGGCATCGGCCTCGCGACGGTCGGGGCGGTCGGAGCGCTCGCGTTCTTCGGCGCGGATCTCCCCTCCCCTGAAGACTTTGCGAAGGACCCGCTCGCGCTCACGACGAAGGTCTACGACCGCACCGGCCAGACGCTCCTCTACCAATTCGAGGTCGAGCGCCGCGAGATCGTGACGCTCGATCAGGTGCCCCAGGTCATCATCGACGCGACGCTCGGCGCCGAGGACAAGACGTTCTGGACCAACCCCGGCATCGACGTCTTCGGCATCGTCCGCGCCATCCGCGACGACCTCCTTCATCACACCGTCGTGAGCGGCGCATCCACGATCACGCAGCAGCTCGTGAAGCAGCGCATCGTCGGCGACGAGGTGAGCGTCGCGCGCAAGGTGAAGGAGGCGATCCTCGCCGTTCAGGTGACGCGAACGTACTCGAAGAAGCAGATCCTCGAGCTCTACCTCAACCAGATCTATTACGGGAATCAGGCGTACGGCATCAAGGCCGCGGCGGAGACGTACTTCGGCAAGAGCGATCTCGCGCAGCTCACGCTCTCCGAGGCCGCGCTGCTCGCGGGCATGCCGCAGTCGCCGTCGGCGCTCGATCCCTCGGATCCGGACAACGTCATCAAGGCCGAGGAGCGCCGCGCCTACGTGCTCGGCGAGATGGTCGACATGGGCGTCATCACCGAGACGCAGGCCGAGGCCGCAGACAAGCAGCCGATCAAAGTCGCGGGCGTGCAAGTGACGCAGATCAAGGCTCCCCACTTCGTCTTCCAGGTGCGCGACCAGCTGAAGCAGATCCTCGGCAGCGACGCCGCGGTCACACGCGGTGGCTTCAAGGTCATCACGACGCTCGACATGACGAAGCAGGAGGCCGCCGAGCGCATCGTCCGCGAGCAGGTCGATGATCTGCACGGCAAGAACGTGTGGAATGCCGCGCTCGTCTCACTCGACCCGCGCAACGGCGAGATCCTCGCGTACGTCGGGTCCGTCGACTACTACAACCGCGAGGATCCGCGCGTGCAGGGGCAGTTCGACGTCGCGGGGATCGGGCAGCGACAACCGGGGTCGGCCTTCAAGATGTTCAACTACCTCACCGCGCTGAAGAAGGGCGCGACGCCGGCGACGGTGGTCGTCGACGCGCGCACCGACTTCACCGGCAGGGCTGACCCAAACAACATGAGCCCGCGCAGCTGCGGGTACTGCCCCGAGAACGCGGACCTGCAGTACCACGGCCCGGTGACCATGCGCCAGGCGCTGCGCGAATCACGGAACGTGCCCGCGGTGAAGTTCCTCGCGCAGTACAGCGGCATCGAGGACACGATCAAGACCGCGCGGGACTTGGGCATAACGACGCCGATCGATCCCGAGCAGACCGGGCTTTCGCTCACGCTCGGCTCGCAGGTCGTGAAACTCGTCGACATGACGAGCGCCTACGGCGTGCTCGCCAACTACGGTGTGCGCGTCACGCCGACGTACATCCAGCGCGTCGAGGATCCTCGCGGGAAGGTCATCTGGGAGCACAAGGACTACGAGCAGAAGCAGGTCGTCGACCGTTCCGTCGCGTGGCTCATGACCGACATCCTCAAGGACATGACCGATCCGGCGAAGGACTTCATCTTCGGGTCGTGGACGAACATCGGCCGACCGGCTGCGCTGAAGACGGGCACGACGGACAACCTCCGCGACGTGTACAGCGTCGGCTTCGTGCCTCAGCTCGTGACCGGCATATGGATGGGTAATAGCAACAACCTCGAGATGTCCTCACGGGATTTCTCGAGCGCGATGGGACCGGGCGTGTTGTGGCAGACGTACATGAAGGAAGCCATTGCGGATATGCCGAAGCAGGACTGGGAACGGCCGTCCAACATCGTGACCGTGAACGTCGTGTCGGCGCCGGGCGCGTTCGGCGGCTATGGATCGGGGCTGCTCCCCTCCTCGCTTTCGCCGTTCTCGATGCCCGAGAACTTCATCAAGGGCACGCAGCCGGCGCGTCAGGACGACTGGTTCGTGACCGGCTGCGCCAAGTCCGATGGGACGCGTTCGGTCGCGCTCCAGCTGAAGGAGAGCGCACCCGAGGGCTGGCAGCGCTACACCGACAAGTGGGTCGCCGACGCGAACGCGGGTAAACACACGTACGGGCGCTACTCATGGAACGTGATGGGCTCGCAGCCGTGCCCATCGCCATCGCCAACGCCGGCGCCGACGCCGACCGGCCCAACGCTGCGCCCGGGCCAGACGCCGACGCCGTCCCCGCTCCAGCTCCCGCCCGGATTCACGCTCGCGCCGGGCGTCACGCTGCCGCCCGCGCCGACGCCCCCACCCTCGCGCCGGCCTTAGCCTTCGCCGCGTCGGCACACCGAGGCGTCTGACCGCGATCGTTGCCTGCGTCGACGAGCGCGGCCGCGTGCTCCTCGTCAAGCAGCTCGCGGGTCCGTACGCCGGCGCCTGGCTGCTCCCGGGTGGTGGGGTCGACGACGGCGAGTCCATCGAGGACGCGCTGCGACGTGAGATGCGCGAGGAGACCGGCTGCGAGCTCACCGAGCTGGAACGCGTCGCGACCTATGAGGTGGACGAGCGCACGCAGGACTTCAAGGCGCTCGTCCATCTCTTTAGGGGCAAAGCCCTCGGCGAGCCGCGCGCCGAAGCTGGCTCGGCGGTGCGATGGGCGGTCCCATCAGATGCCGGATTCCATGCCGCGCTGCGACGCGAGCTCGCGGATGCGGGGTTGCGTTCCGAAGACGAGCGCGCGGTCGATCGCGCGATGGCCGCGAGTAACGTCGCGATGCGACGGCTGGGCTGACGCTAAACCCGTCGGAGAACTGACACTTTCGCGC
>Ga0209057_1001306_pt1 | contig 20326 bp, 15 predicted proteins | sample GraSoiAngelo_146_FD_185903 | JGI IMG/M metagenome (GOLD analysis project Ga0209057, IMG submission 185903) | Grasslands soil microbial communities from the Angelo Coastal Reserve, California, USA - 14_1009_05_30cm (SPAdes) (version 2) | ecosystem: Environmental > Terrestrial > Soil > Grasslands ... | reverse complement strand
GGTCAGGTCGAGGATCCCGACGCGATGGCCCGCCCGTACGGCCTTGGCGAGGGTGCCGCCGCAGGTCAGTTCCACATCGTCGCGGTGGGCGGCGATTGCGAGAAGATCCACGGTTTGCGTCAAAAAAGACCTCCTCTCGTCGGGAAACGGGACACGGGAAACGGGACACGGTGGTCACCAGAGGTCACGTTTCCCGTTTCCCCTTTCCCGTTTCCCGACTATTCGTACCTCAGCGCTTCCACCGGATCCAGCCTGGCGGCTCTCGCCGCCGGGGCGATCCCGAAGACGAGCCCGACCGCGATCGACACGACCGTCGCGATCGCGGCGCTCCACACCGGCACGGTCGTGCTGAAGTCGAGCAGGCGCTTGAGGAACTCCCCGGTGCCGATCCCCACGATGATGCCGAGGATGCCGCCCATCAAGGTCAGCGTCGCCGCCTCCACCAGGAACTGCCACAGGACATCCCGGCGCGTCGCGCCCATGGCCTTGCGCAGTCCGATCTCCCGCGTTCGGCTCGTCACCGACACCATCATGATCGCCATCACCCCGATCCCGCCCACGAGGAGCGCGATGCTCGAGAGCACGAGCATGACGAAAAAGAACGCGAACGTCAGGCTGTCGAAGATGCCGAGGACCTGGTCCGACGTCAGCAAGTCGAAGGTGTTGGGCTCGCCGACGCGCAGCCCCCGCAGGCGCCGCAGCTGCAGCGTGGCGGCGTCCATCGCACGCGCGACGCTCACCTCGGGCCGCGGCTTGACGAGGATGATCAGGCCGTTCACCCGGTCGATCGGGAAGCGCGCGTGAGCCGCCTCGAACGGCACGATGCCCGCGATCTCGGGTGCACCCGGCACCTCGAAGATGTTGGTGGGTCGCTGCCACACCCCGACCGCGCGGAAGGGGCGGCCGCCGATCCGGACGACCTCGCCGATCGGGTCGTGCGCCCCGAACAGCCGGTCCACCGTGCGCTGCTCGATGACCGCCACGGGCGCCCCGCTCCGCAGCTCCGCCGTCGTAAACACCCGGCCCGCGACCAGCCCGCCGCCCAGGATTTCCATGTACCGATCGTCGGCGCCGAACACCCCGAGAACCTGGGTGCGGTTGCCGGCGTACTCGAAGCGGTGGAACACCTGCGTCCAGATCGCCGCGTAGTGGATCTCGGGCAAGCGAGCGATCGCTTCGGCCTCCTGTGGTGTCAGGGCCGGCCGGATCCGTACCTCGCGTGGCAAGGCGTCCGGATTGAGCGGTGTCGACGAGAAAAACCGGAGGACGCGAAACGTGGTGGGTCCGACGACCTCGAGCGTGTTGACGATCTGCTCCCGGAAGCCCGCCACGATCGACGCCATGGCCATGACCGTGGCGATCCCGATGACGACGCCGAGGATGGTGAGCCCGGAGCGCAGCTTGTTGACCCGGAGCTGGTCGACCGCGATCAGCCAGCCTTCACGGATGGAGTGGAGCGCCATGCTACTCGGCGCGCAGCGCTTCGATCGGGTCGAGGCGCGCCGCGCGGTGCGCCGGGTAGACGCCGAACACGATGCCCACGCTGACGCCGAGGCCGAGCGCCACGGCCACCGACCACCCCGTCACGCGGGCGGGCAGAGGCGAAGCGATCTCCACCAGGGCGGCGAGCGCGCTGCCGCCGAGCAGTCCGGCGACGCCGCCGAGCAGGGAGAGCATGGCCGACTCCGCGAGGAACTGGCGCCGAATGTCGCGCCGGGATGCACCGAGCGATTTGAGGATCCCGATCTCGCGCGTCCGCTCGGTGACGCTCATCAGCATGATGTTCATGATCACGATGCCGCCCACCACGATTCCGATCGCCACCACGGCCGGCACGACCGTGAAGATCACCCGGGTGAGCTTGGCCCAAAACGCGATCAACCCCTCGCCGGTATCGACCGTAAAGTCGTCCTCCTGTCCCGGCCGGAGCCGGTGCGCGATGCGCATCGCCTCCTCGGCGCGGAGCATACCGTCCGCCACGCCCGCGGCCGCCGGCATCTTGACCGAGATCACGGTGGTTTGACGCCGTCCGTACAGCGCCTCGAAGGTCGTGAGCGGGAGCATGACGAACCCATCCCAGGACTGCCCCAGCACCGTGCCCTTCTTGGCGATGACACCCTTGACCGTGACCTGCGCACCGCGGACGCGAATGGCGCTCCCGACGGCGAGCTCGGGCGCGCCGAACAGCTTCTCGGCCACGTCGAAGCCGAGCACCGCCACGAGCCGCCGCTGCCGCTGGTCCACGTCGGTGAATGGCGTCCCGGCCGCAAAGGCATAGTCCTGCACGACGACGAACGGCGGCGTGACGCCGAAGACGAGGACATCCCCCACCGTGCGGTTTCGCCACTGCACATCCGCCATCGGGGTCGGCCACCCGGATTGCAGTGAGATCGCCTGCGCGTCGGGCAACGCCCGTGCCACGTAGGAGACGTCTTCGGGCGCGATGATCGGCCGGCGTTGGATTTTCCGCCATTCCTCGTCGTCGATGAACCCGACCTGGATCGGGTCCCGGCGGATCTGAAAGGCGTTCACCCCGACGATCGCGCCCGCGATGCGCTCGCGCACGTACGCGTTCATCCCCTGGATGACGGCCACGACCGCCACGAGGAAGCCGACCGACACGATGATCCCGAGCAGCGTGAAGAACGAGCGGAGCTTGTGGCTCCACGCGGTCTGGAGCGCCTGGAGAATGGCTTCGGAGAGGGGCATGGCGCTAAAACCTAACGGGAAACGGGACACGGGAAACGGGAAACGTGCGTGTCGACGCCATACGTTTCCCGTTTCCCCTTTCCCGTTTCCCGTCTATTCGTATCTCAGCGCTTCCACCGGATCCAATCGCGCCGCCCTGCTGGCCGGATACAGGCCGAAGCCGATCCCGGTGAGGGCCGACGCACCCAGCGCAGCGACGATCGACCACAGCGGGACGTGGGCCGGGATCGGCGTGAGGCGGGAGACCGTGAACGTGACGCCGCCGCCCACGAGCATCCCGACGGCGCCCCCCACCAGGGTGAGGGTCGAGGCCTCGACGAGGAACTGCCACAGGATCGCGCGCCGCGTCGCTCCGAGCGCCTTGCGGACGCCGATCTCCCGGGTGCGCTCGGTCACGGAGATCATCATGATCGCGACCACGCCGACGCCCCCCACGATTAGGCCGATGGACGAGAGCACGAGCATCACGAGGAAGAACATGCCGCTGATCTTGTTCCAGGAGTCCAGCAACTTGTCTTGCGTGACGATCGAGAAGTTGTTCTCCTGCCCTGGCTTGAGCCCGCGAAGGGAGCGTAGTGTGGCCACCACCTCGTCCATCGCCTCCTGTTGGGTGTAGGCGGGTCCCGGCGCGACCGCGAGCCGCATCAATCCCCTCACATACGGCACGTGTTTGACGAACGCGCCGTGCGGGATGCCGACGAACGGGGGCGTCGCACCGCTGAACAGGTTCGGCGGCGGCACATAGACGCCGATCACCTTGAACGAGGCACCCGCGACATGGATCGTCTGGCCGATCGGGTCGCGCCCGCGGAACAGCTGCTCCTCGAGTTTCGTGTTGATGACCGCCACGGCATCGTTGGCCAGATCTTCCAGTCGCGTGAACGTGCGCCCGGGATGGACGTCGCCGCCGTTCACCTCCACCCATTGTGCGGACAACCCCGACACCTCGACTGATTCGAGGCGTCGATCGCCGTACTCCACGGTCGCGGAGCTTTCGTCGCGCCGAGTGACGTAGCGCACGGAAGGCAGCAGGGCGATCCGGTCCGCCTCGACCTCCACGATCTCCGGATTCCGCCGCCAGGGGCTGGATTCGTCGGAGCCGTCCGAGACGTTCACCCCCCCCTGGAAAAAGCGCCACACCAGAAACGTCCGCGGGGCGATGGATTCGATCACGCTCGAGACGCTCTGGTTGATCCCGCTGATCATCGCGGCGATCACCATGACGACCGTCACGCCGATGGCCACGCCCAGAATCGTCAACGCCGCCCGCCGCTTGTTGCCGCGCAGCGAATCGAGCGCGATGCCGACCCCTTCGAAGAGGGCGGTCACGTCTCGTGCCGCAGGGCGGCGATCGGATCGAGCCGCGCGGCGCGGCTCGCTGGGTACACGCCGGCGACGACCCCCACGCCGGCGCCGAGCACGACGCCGACGAAGATCGACCAGGGCGCGACGGCGGCGGGGACCGGGGTCAGCGCCGCCACCGCGCTCGCCAGTCCGATGCCCAGGACAACGCCCCCTGCGGCCCCCGCCGTGGCGAGCGCCGTGGCCTCGACCAGGAACTGTCGCAGAATGTCGCGTCGCCGGGCGCCCAGCGACTTGCGAATCCCGATCTCGCGGGTCCGCTCGGCCACCGCCATCAGCATGATGTTCATGATGACGATGCCCCCCACGACGAGCGACACGGCCACGAGGCCCGGCAGCGCCACGAACAGGACACGGCTGATCTTCCCCCAGAAATCCAGCACCTCGTCAGCGGTTTCCAGGGCGAAATCGTCGGCCTGGCGCGGCCGCAAGTGGCGCCGGTTGCGCATGATCGCCTCGGCTTGCGCCATCGCCGCGCGCATCTCCGGCTGCGAGCGTGCCTTCATCGCCACGGCGTCCACCACTCGCGGTTCGCCGACGTAACGCTTGAGCGGGGCGCTCGCCGGGGCCACCGCGAACTTGTCGAGCGACAAGCCGAACAGGTTGCCCTGTTTCTCGACCACGCCGATCACCCGGTAAGGAAGGCCGAAGACCCTCACCTCGCGGCCGATCGGATCCTGACCCTCGAACAGCTTGTCGGCCAACTCGTGCCCCAGCACGAGCACGGGCACTCCGGCTTGAACTTCCTGTCCAGTGAAGGGGCGGCCCTGCTCGACGGGGAGAGCACGGATGTCGAAGTAGAGCTCGGTCGCCGCGGTGACCTCCACATCCTTTGCTTGCTTGCGCCCGGCCACGAGCGTGGTGCGGGTGCTCGACTCCCACGCGGCGAGCACCGGGACGGTCACGCCGCGCATCACGGCTTGCGCATCTTCGTAGCTCACTCGAGGTCGGCGGCGCCACACCCGCCACGTCGAATCGGTGACGTTGCCGAGCTGCACGTCGGGAAACTGCCGCAAACGGAACGTGTTCACGCCGAGGAGCGTCCCGGCGAACTTGTCGGTCATGTAGCGATTCATCCCTTGCACGACCGACACCACCGCGATGAGAAACATCACGCCGATGAACACGCCGATGATCGAGAAGGCACTCTTGAGCTTTTGGGCTCGGATGGTCTGCAGCGCGAGCCGCACGGCCTCCCAGAACGCCACCTATTCGTAGCGCAGCGCCTCGACGGGGTCGAGACGCGACGCCTTGCTCGCGGGATAGATGCCGAACAGCAGGCCGGTGACGGCGGCGGCGCCCAGGGCGAGCACGACGGAGCCGAGCGGCACGTACGCGGGAACCGGCGTGGCGCCGGCGAGCACCAGCGAAATGAGCCAGCCCACGATCATGCCGATCACCCCGCCGACCAGCGTCAGGGTCGCCGCCTCGACCAGAAACTGCCATAGGATCTCGCGCCGCGTGGCGCCCAGCGCCTTGCGCACGCCGATTTCCCGAGTGCGCTCCGTCACCGAAATCATCATGATGGCGACGACCCCGATGCCCCCGACCATCAGGCCCACCATCGAGAGCGCGATCATCAGCACCCGCGCCACCAGCGTGAAGCTGTTGATCGCCTTCACGTAGACTTCCTGCGTGACGGCATCGAAGTTGTTCCGCTGCCCCGGCCGGAGCCCACGCATCGTCCGCAGGGCCATGGTGACGTCGTCCATCGCGCGCTCGACGGAGACCGAGTCCTGGGGAACGACGAACATATCCATCCAGCCTCGCCAGTACTGCAGGTCCTTGGTGAAGGTCCCGTGTGGGATCATGGCCTGAGGCTGGTCGTCCCCGCCGAACAGGTGGGGCGGCGGGTCGTACACGCCGATCACGTCGTACGGCACGCCGCTGATCTTGATGCGCCGCGCCATCGGGTCGCGTTGGCCGAACAGGTTCTCGGCGAGCTTGGTGTTGACGACCGCGACGTGGCTGTTGGCGGCGTCTTCGACGTGCGAGAACGAGCGACCGGGGTGGATATGCCCGCCTTCGATCTTCGGCCAGTCGGCGTTGCGGCCCCGGATGCTGATGGCCGCCATGCGGTGGCCTTCGAAGTCGATGTCCGCCGCAGTGTTCTCGTCCACGACCACGAAGGCGACCGAGGGCAGCTGCCCGAGGCGGGCGGCTTCTTCCATGGTCAGCGGCGGACGCCGACGCCACGGATCCGGGTCTTCCGGATCCACGTCGCCCTGCCCACCCCAATAGCGCCCCACCCAGAACGTCTTCGGGCCGAGCGAGGAGAGCATGTCGGAGATGCCCTTGTTGAACCCGCTGATCAGCGCCCCGATGACCATCACGACCGTGACCCCGATGGCGACGCCCAGGATCGTGAGCGCCGCGCGCATCTTGTGGGCCCGCAGTGACGTGAGGGCGATGCCGACGCCTTCGAACAGAGCGGTCACGCGCTACTCCTGGCGCAACGCCGCAATGGGGTCGAGTCGTGCGGCGCGGCTGGCCGGATAGACGCCGGCGACGACGCCGACGCCCGCGCCCATCACCACGCCCAGCACGACCGACAGCGGCGACACGGTGGCGGGGAGCGGGCTCGCCGCGTTGATCAGCAACGTGAGTCCGATGCCGGCGACGATCCCGAACGCCGCGCCGACGGTGGCGATGGCGGCCGATTCGGCCAGGAACTGCCGCAGCACGTCCCGGCGCCGCGCGCCGAGCGCCTTCCGCAACCCGATCTCGCGGGTCCGCTCCGCGACGGACATGAGCATGATGTTCATGATCACGATCCCGCCGATCACGAGCGACACCACCACGATATTCGGCAGGACCACGACCAGGATCCGGCTGATCCCGGCCCAGAACCGTTGCACCCCCTCGGACGTGTCGAGCACGAAGTTGTTGTCCTGGTTGGGGCGCAGGTGCCGGCGGCTGCGCATGACCCCCTCCGCCACCTCCATGGCCTCGCGCATCTCGATCTCGGACTGCGCCTTCACGAGAAAGGCGTCCAGCACGCCGGGCGGGTTCACGAGGTTCTGGGCAGGGGAGAGGGCCGGCACGACCACGAAGCGGTCGAGCGGGAATCCGAGGATGCTGCCCTGCTTCTCCACCACGCCGATGACCCGATAGGCGATCCCACCGATCCGCACGCTGCGCTCGAGCGGAGTCCGATCGACGAACAACCGCTTGGCCACCGCGTCGCCCAGGACGGCCACGGGCACGCCGGAGCGGTTTTCCTGGGCGGTGAACGGTCGGCCCAGGGCGAGCCGCAGGTTCTTGATGTCGAAGTAGCGCTCACTGGCAGTGGTGAGCTCGATATCGCGCGCTTCCTTGCCGCCGTAAAAGACGGAGACGTTCTCGCTCGACTGCCAGGCCGTGACCACGGGCATGGTGAGGGCGGCGCTCACCGCCTCCGCGTCGCTGAACTTGATGCGGGGGCGCCGCCACCACGCGCGCCACACCGAGTCGGGCACGTTCGGCGTGAACATCGGGCGCCGCCGCAGCTGAAACGTGTTCACCCCGAAGAGCGTCTGGGCGAACTTCTCGGTCATGTAGCGGTTCACCCCGTTCACGATCGACCACGCGGCGATGAGCGAGGCCACGCCGATGAACACACCGAGCAGCGAGAAGCCGCTCTTCAACTTCTGGGCACGAATGGTTTGGAGTGCGAGCCGGAGCGCTTCAAAGACCGGCATTCAGGCGGCCTGGCGCTGGTCCGTGGCGATCAACCCGTCGCGCAACGTCACGACCCGGGCGGCATGCGCCGCGATGTCGTGCTCGTGCGTCACCATCACGATCGTCTGGCCCTGGCGGTGCAGCTCCGCGAACACCTGCATGATCTCGCCGCTGGTCGTGGAATCGAGGTTCCCGGTGGGCTCGTCCGCGAGCAGGATCGAGGGCTCGTTGACCAGCGCTCGGGCGATGGCCACCCGCTGGCGCTGCCCGCCCGACAGCTCGTTCGGCCGGTGCGCCATGCGGTCGGCGAGGCCCACGCGCTCGAGGGCGTGCACCGCCCGGGCGCGCCGTTCCCGCGCGCCGTGCCCGGCGTAGATGAGGGGTAGCTCCACGTTGTGCAGTGCCGTGGCGCGCGGCAGCAGGTTGAACGTCTGGAACACGAACCCGATTTCCTTGTTGCGGATGCGGGCGAGCGCATCGTCGTCCAGGTCGGAGACTTTTTGGGTATTGAGCCAGTACTCGCCGGCAGTGGGCGTGTCGAGGCAGCCGATCAGGTTCATGAGGGTGGACTTGCCCGACCCCGAGGGACCCATGACGGCCACGTACTCGTTCTTCTTGATCTGCAGGCTCACGCCCTGCAGCGCGCGTACCACCTCGCCTCCCATGTCGTATGCCCGCGTCAGCTTGTGCGTCAGGATGACGATGTCGGGCAGCGGCGTGTCCCCGGTCCGGAACGCCTGGAGCGCGGGCGCCGTCATGGCGTGGCCTTCTTTTTCGCCGAGTCGGCCGACTGCTTCATGGCGCGCACCCGTGCGCCTTCCTTGAGATCGCGGATCGCCTGGTAGGGTCCCGCGACGATCGTCTCGCCGGGCTTGAGGCCGTCGGTCACCTCGAAGTATTCGTCCCCGGCGATCCCGACCTTCACCGGCCGGAAGGTCGCCATCCCGTCCTTCACGACGAACACGCCCTCGGTCTCCTTCTTCTTCCGGGCGGCGGTCGTGTCCGCCGGGCGACGCTCGGGCGCCCCCGGCTTGCTCTCGCGCACCGTCAGCGAGATGATCGGGATCGACAACGCCTGTTTGCGCGTATCGGTGACGATCCGCGCCGTGGCGGACAGATCGGGGCGGATGTCGGCGGGCGGCTTGTCGAGCGTGATCTCGACCTCGTAATCCACCGCTCGGTCGCTTTGGCCGGTCGCGGCCGTGGTTGCGTCACGCACGCTCGAGTTGGAGACCTTGGTCACGCGGCCGATGAAGGCCGTATCCGGAAACGCGTCGATCGAGACCTCGACGGAGTCGCCGAGGTGCACCCGGACCACGTCCGTCTCGTCCACCTTCACCTTGGCCTGGATCACGGACAGGTCGGACACGGTCAACAGCAGGCCGATGTCCTTGGAAAAGGTGCTCGGCACCGCCACCTCACCTTCCTCCACCGCCAGCCGCGTCACCCGGCCCGTCATCGGAGCGATGAGCGTCGTCTTGCGGAGATTGTCGCGCGCCGATTGCACCGCGGCCCGCGCCTGGTCCACCTGGTGCTGCGCGGCATTCAGGTTGGCCTCGGCGACGTCGAACGCCGTCTGCGCCTGCTCGAGCTGCTCCGTGGAGATCAGGTTCGGGCTCTGAGTGTGGAGCTCCTTGGTGCGCCGCAGGGCGCGCTCGGACTGGTCCAGGTTCGCCTTGGCCTGTACCGCCGCCGCTTGCGCCGACGCCATTGTGGCCGCGGCCTGCTGCAGGTTCGCCTCGTAGATCGTCGGGTCGATCTGGATCAGGAACTGGCCCTGCTTCACCGGGTCGCCTTCGCGCACCGCGATCTTCGTGATGCGTCCCGTGATGTCGGCCGAGACGTCGACCTTCTTCTTGGGCTGGATCTTGCCGCTCGCGGTCACGGCGGCGACGAGGTCGCGCCGGCCCGCGGTCTCGAACCGCACCTCCTGGCCGCGGTCCCGTCGCGCGGCGGCGCTGATCGCCACGATCGCGACGATGAGGACCGCGGCACCCGCACCCACCAGCACTTTGCTCCGTTTGGACATGGCGGTCGGATCCTCCGGTTACCGCAGCGGCCGGCCGACCGCGGCTTCGAGCGCGGCCAGCGCCTTGTGATAGTCGTACACGGCGTTGATGTAATCGGTCTCGGCCCGCAGCGCCGCGACCTGGGCATCGAGCAGCTCGAAGAACGTCCCCGAGCCGACGCGGTAGCGCTCCGTGGCGAGCTGCAGCTGCTCGCGCGCCGCCGTGCGGTTGGTATCCTGAATGGCGATCGTCTGAAACGCCGTCTCGAGGGTCAGGTACGCCTGGCTCACGTCGGTCTGCACTTGGAGCCCGCGCGCCCGCACCGATTCCTGGAGGTCCTGCTGCTGGGCCTTGGCCTGCGAAACCAGCAGCGGTTGGTGAAAATTGCCCCACAGGGGGATCGTGACGGTGAGCCGCGCCTGGAACGGCTGCGGGGTGAAATGGAAGGGATAGCGGCCGTTCTGGTCGCGGAGCGCCTGCTCCGTGCCGGGACTGAAGGCGTACTGCGTGCAGTCGAGCAGCGGCTGCCCGGACCCGGTGTTGAACCAGGCGCTGTTCGCGTATGCGCACGTGGCCGAGTCCGCCGCCGCACTGGCGCGCGCTCCCGCGATGGTGGGATTGATGTCGGACAGCTTCTGCGTAAACCCGGACCAGCCGGCCGACAGCGCCACCGACGGACCCCAGCTCGAGGAAGCCGCCTTCACGCCCCACCCCGCGGCACGCTCGCGCTCCCGCAGCGCCTTGAGCGAGGGGTTCTGCTGCTCGGCCATCCGGAGCAGGTCGCTCAACTGCCAGGTCGGGGTCTGAACACTGAACGTGTCGGTGAGCTGCACCGTCCCGAGGTCCACCGGCGCCGACACGCCGATCTGCTGGAACAGCCGCAGCTTCTCGACCTGCACCGCGGTGCGCGCGCGCAGCAGCGATACCTCCGCCGCGCCGCGCGCCACCTGGGCCTGCCGCACGTCGATGAGGGACGCGCGCCCAACGTCGTAGCGCGCCTGCGCGAGCTTCAGGAACTGCTCGTCGTGCTGCAGCTGCTGCTGAGCCACCTCGGCGTTGTCCCGCGCCTGCAGCACCGTCAGGTACTGCTGGCGTACGGCCGTCACGAGATTCGTCTCGGCGCCGACGACGTCCGCCTGCGCCGCGTTCAACTCCGCCTTCTTGAGCCCCGGCTGACTGAGCGTCTGTCCGTTCAGCGTCCAGTCGAGGAAGAAGTTGTAGTTCGAGGACCACGTCGAAACGCTCTGCGAGAAGCTCGAGGTCAGGAAGTTCTGCTCGCCGGGGCCGGCGTAGGCGACGCCGCCCGATGCGGTCACGCTGGGGAGCCACAGACTCGACCAGGCGTTCCGTACGCCCCACGCCGCCGGCGACCGGTCGTGTATGGTCTGCTGGTAGGCGGGGTTATGCTGCCGGGCGAGCGCGATGGCGTCGGCGAGAGAGAGGGTTGCAGGGACGGGTTGCTGGCAGAAGGCGAGGGTTGGGCAGACGACGAGCCCGACGGACAAGAGCAAAGGCTTCATGAGCTTCCTCATACGCGGCGCGCCCGCTGCTGGTTTCGAGACGCGACGAATGTAACCTCAGGACGCAGGGGCCCGCTCGGCGACGAGCCGTCGCGACGGCACTTCGACCTTCGCGAGCCGACCGTCGGCCCCGAGCCAGAGATGCACCAGGCGGTTCTCACCGCCCGTTACCGTGATGTGCCGCAGGGCCGCCGGGTCGTGGTTCAAGGTCGTGGACTGGATGCCGAGGTCCTGCACGGTCAGGAGCTCCCGCCGCCCGGCGCGCGGGAAGACGGCCGTGACCGTCACCTGCCGGGGGCGTCCCTGCCAGGCGACGGGAAGGTAGAGCGCGAACACCGAGTCGTCGACCACCGCCGCGGGAGGCGGAACAGGAAACTCGCGGGCCCGCTCGGTGCGGCGGCCCAGGAGCCGGACGACCAACCGCCCGCGCGTGAGCTGCCCGAGGATCCGCATGGGCTCGCGCGGGTCGGCGACCGTGTATTCCAGGCTGACCGGGCTCGAATCGGGGCCGAGCTCGAGGATCGGATCGAGCACCACCACCGGGCGGCTGCGATCGTAGCGGATGGTCGTGGCGAGCGTCCAGCGGGTCACCCCGGTGCCGGTGCGCACCGCCGTGAGGCGGAACGCCTCACGCGCGATCTCGACCGTGTCCTCACGGACGACGAGGGTGCCTTCGTCCACCGGGCTCTGGAGCAGGAGCAGCGCGAGCAGGAGCGCGGTCACGGGACGGGCACTCCGAGCACTCGCGTCGCGACGCGGTCGTAAATCATCTTATAGAGCCGTTCGCCCTTGTCCCGCGTCGCGATCGATGGCCGTCCCAGCGATCCGGGAGAGCGCTTGGGGAGCGCCCCGGCGCTCGTGCGTAGGAAGCGGGTGCGCTGCTTCTCCGGGAGCACGAAGTCCTGGGCGCGCTCCATGCGGACGAGGTCTGGCGCGAGGTAGAGCAGCAGGGACGTGTCGAGCTCGCTGCCGTGCATCGGCCCGTCGGCGTCCTCGAGGTCGTCCGAGAAGTCGAGGGCGAATACGTCGACCGTGAAGATGCGGGCCTGGCGGGTGCGCAGGGTGGAGAGCGCCTCCTGGTGGGGGTCGTGGCCGTGGGCGGTCAGGATGATGAAGCTTTCGACCCCCGCCTCCTCCCACGATCCGAGCAGGTCGTTCATCCAGCGGTGCAGCGTCTTGCGGCGGACCGAGGCGTTGCCGGGGAAGGGCCGCCTGGTGACCGTGTTGACCCCATATTCGATCGTCGGGGCGCGCAGGATCTCGAGCGCCCCGGAGAGGTCGTCGGCCAGGCGCTCGACGATGATGGTGTCGCAACCGAGCGGGAGGTGGGGGCCGTGCTGCTCGCACGTTCCCACCGGGACGAGGAGGCGGGCATCGCGCTCGAGAATGAAACGCACCTCGTCGGGGACGAGGGTCTTCAAGTGCAGCGGCGCGCTCACGTCGCGCTCGCCGGCTGCGCGACCACCATCGCCGCCGCCGAGTGGCTGCACGGGAGCGCGCCGGGCTGGGCGTGGGCGGCGGGCGCGGCCAGCATCGCGGTCACGCTGCTCGCGATCAGGACGTCCCACCGGCCTCCCGCCCTCCGGCTGGCGGGCCTGGCGGCCCTGGCGCTCGCCTGCCTGAGCCTCGGCGCCACGCTGGTGCGCGGGGTGCTGCAGGTGCAGCGCATCGAGTGCTGCTGGCCTGAGGTGCGGGAAGGGCGGCTGCCGCGGGACTCCTCCGAGCTGAAGGGTGCACTGGCCGCCGCCGTCGCCGAGGCGCGGCGGCTCGCGGAGCGCGGCGTGACGGCGGCGTTGCTGCCCCGCGAGGCCGCCTTCGAGCGCGTGCGGGACGCCATGCACTCCGGGTCGCGGACACCGGGCGTGGAGCGGGGCGTGGTGATCCTCGCGCCCGACGGCGAGCCCGTCGCCTGGGCGGGTCGCCACCGGTTCGTTCCCGCGCGGGACACCGCGGAGCTGCGCGCCGTCATCACACCATTCTACGTGTCGCTGGAGGCCCGCCGCCAGACGCAGGGCGGCGGCAGCGCGGTCGGAACGGTACTGCTGGATGCGGTGCCGGCGGCGCCGGATCGGAGCCGCGCGGTGAGCGCCCGGCTCGAGGACGCCTACGGCGTGGCCCTGCGCTTCTACACACCCGGCCTCGCGCCGGACGACCCGGATGTGTTCGACTACTGCCCGATCTCCTGCGAGCACGGCGACACCCTGTTCAGCGTCCAGCCCGTGGCGCCCGCCCAGGGTGACGCGAAGCTCGCCGCGCTGCGGGGCGCGACCGAGCGGGCCGCGATCGCCCTCGTCGCCGCGCTGCTGCTGGCGTGCCTTGTCGCGCCACGCGGCCGCTCGCGCTGGCTCGTCGTGCTCGTGGCCGCGTGGTGCATGGCCCGCGCGCCGATCGGCTACTCCCTGCACATGGCGGAGCAGTTCTCCCCCGCGCTGTTCTACCGCTCCATGCTCGGGGTGTTCAGCGCGTCGGCCGGCGCCCTCACGGTGCTCGGCGTGGTGGCGCTCTGCGCCGCCAGCGTGCTGTGGCGGCGGGGGCTCGCGCGGCGCTGGTGGAACGTCGTCGGCGCGGCCGGGCTGGTGCTCGCGGCGCCGTTCCTCGTGCGCTATCTCGGCCGCGGCATCGCGCCGCCGGCGGGCGGCGTGGGGTTCGCGTTGTGGATGTCGTGGGAGGCGGCCGTCGCCACCGCCGCGATGGCGCTGGTGCTCACCGCCGCGGCGCTGGTCCGCGGCGCGCGCGACCCGCATCGCGTCCCCTGGACGCTCCCCGCGGCGTGCGCGTGGGCGGCCGGCGCCGCGCTGGCGGGGCTGTGGCTGTGGAGTCCGTACGGTGCCTGGCCCGACTGGTACACCTTCGCGTGGCTTCCCGCACTAGTCGGCGTGCTCGTGCCGGCGCCGCGTCGCTGGGCCGTGCTGGGCATCGCGACCGTGGCCGGCACCGCCGCCGCCCTCGTCACGTGGGGTGCCGCGGTGGAAGGTCGCCTCGGGCTCGCCGAGCGGGACGTTCAGGGACTGGGCGGCGCGGCCGATCCCCGCGCCGTGTCGTTGCTCGAGCGGCTCGGGCGGGACCCGCCCGCCGAGGCGCCACGGACTCCGGGTGAGCTGTACGCGTGGTGGCTGGCGTCGCCGCTCGCCGAAGACGACTATCCGGCGAGCCTCGCGCTCTGGACTCCCGCGGGGGAGCCGGAAGCGGAGATCCGCTTGGCGAGCGTGGACCTCCCGCCGTCGCTGATGGCGGCGCTCGTCCGCTCGCCCGAGACCGCGCGCGGCCCGCGGGTCGAACGGTTGGATCGGAACTACGGCGTTCACTACGTGCTCGTGCTGCCGCTCGGGGGAGGCGCCGAGGTGCTGACGGTGGGTGTGGGGCCGCGCACCCGACTCATCCCGGCGGCGCGCGTCGCCCGGTTCCTGCAGGGGGCGGCCAGCGTCCAGCCCCCCTACCAAATCACGCTGTCGCCGCCCGTGCCGGCGCCGGCCACCGCGAGCGCCCGGGTGATCTGGACGCGGACCGGCTGGTCGACGCGGGGGGAGCGCCGCCTCGAGTTGCCGGACGGCGTACACCACGTGCATCTGACGGTCGACCTGCGGGATCCGTGGGCGTTGCTCGTCCGCGGCGTTCTGGTCGTCGTCGGGGACGCGGGCGCCCTCGCCGCCTGCTGGCTCGTGAGCCTCCTCCTCGCCGGCGGGTGGCGGCCGCGTCTGCCGCCGGTCATGGCCGCGCTGCGCACCAGCTATCGCGTGCGACTCGCCGCGGCCCTCAGCGCCTTCGTCGTGCTGCCGGTGCTGCTGTTCGCCCTGTGGAGCTTCGCCCGGCTGGGCGACGAGGCGCGGCGGGCGGGCGATCTGCTCATCAGCCAGACGCTGCGCGATGCGGCGGCTACCGCGGGGACGTTGGTCTCGGACCGCCCCGGCGCGGTCGCGCGATCCATTGCGGAGCTCGGCGAGCGGCTCGACGCCGACCTGTGGTTGTTCCGCGACGGGGTGCTCGCCGGCACGAGCGCGCCCGTGCTGGGGGAGCTCGGCCTGGTCGATCCGTTTCTCGCACCGGACGCGTTTGTGCGCCTGGCGCTCCGGGACGACCTCGAGCTCACCGCTGACGGCCGTACGGCCGGCCGCTCGATTCGCGTCGGGTACCTGGTCGTCCGCTCGGAGTCACCGCAGGGCCAGGAGATCCTGGCCGCCCCGCAGCTGCTGGACGACGAGCGCGTCCGGCAGCAGCAGGAGGACCTCGCGCTCGCGCTCATCCTCGCGACGCTGGCGGGGCTCGTGGCCGCCGTATATCTGGCGGGACTCGCCGCGCGTGGACTCGCGCGCCCGGTCGCCGCGCTGCGCGACGCCGCGGGCGCGGTCGGGCGCGGCGCTCCGCTGCCGTCATTCCCGCCGGGGGCGCCACGCGAGTTCGAGCCCGTGATTTCGGCGTTCGAGCGCATGGCGGCGGATGTGACGCGCAGCCAGGGCGCGCTCGAGGAGGCGCGGCGGCGGACCGCGCAGGTGCTCGCGAACGTGGCCACCGGGGTCATCGCGGTGGACGACGGGCTTCGCGTCACCATGGCAAACCCTCGCGCGGCGGAGTTGTTGGGGGCGCCCCTCTCCCCCGGCGACCTCCTGGCGCAAGCCGCGCCGGCGGAGTGGCTCTCCGTATGGAGCGCCGTGCGGGAGTTCCTCGACGGTGCGACCGAAGGCATCGTGGAGCGCGAGTTCGCCGTGGGCGCGCGTCAGATCCGCGTGCAGCTCGCGTCCTTGGGTCCGGCGCCCGACGGCTGCGTCGTGGCGCTCGACGACGCGACCGCCCTCACCCGCGCGGCCCGCGTGCTCGCCTGGGGCGAGATGGCGCGGCAGGTGGCACACGAGATCAAGAATCCCCTGACCCCGATCCGGCTCGGCATCCAGCACCTCCAGCGCGCGCGCGACAAGAAGGACGGCCGGGATTTCGACGCGACGCTGGCGGAGACGGCCGGCCGGATCCTGGCCGAAATCGACCGGCTGGACGCGATCGCGCGCGCGTTCTCTCGCTTCGCATCGCCGGCGGCGGAGGCGCTCCCGCTTGAGCCCGTCGACGTCCATGCCGTGGCGCGCGAGGTCGTGCACCTGTACACGCTCGGCGGTGCCGTGGCGGAGACCACGATCGAGCTCATGGGTGCGCCCGGCGCGCCCGCGTCCGCCCGGCGAGACGAAGTGAAGGAGGTCCTCATCAACCTGCTCGAGAACGCCCGCAATGCGGGCGCCCGGCGCGTGACGGTACGTGTCTCGGAGGACGGGTGCGGGCTCGCCGTGGAGGACGACGGCCGCGGCATCGCCCCCGACATCCTCCCGCGCGTCTTCGATCCGGCGTTTTCCACCACCTCGAGCGGATCCGGCCTGGGGCTCGCGATCGCGCGGCGGCTGGTCGAGAGCTGGGGCGGCACCATCGGCTTGACGAGCGTGCAGGGGCGGGGCACGACGGTCACGATCCGGTTCCGGGGGTCGCCGTCCCGCTCCGGTACGTGACGGGGCTCACGTCCGCCCCGGGCGGAAATGTCGATCATTCACCCACTTCACGGGGAGCATCGTGCGCATACTCGTCGTGGGCTTGGGGCTGGTGGTTCTGGTCGGCGGCGCCGCGGCGCCGGCGACGGCGCAGTGGCTCGTGACCGACGCGCGCCGGATCGGGATGGGCGGGCTGAGCCTCGGTCGCTCCGGCAGCCTCGTCCGCTACAATCCGGCGTATCGGGCGGTGCAGGCCCGGGCGGACCGCCGGGGCCAGCCGAAGGTGACGATCCCGATCCCGCTCGGGATCATTCAGTTTCTCCACGACCACCCGCATCTCTCCAGTGACCCGGCCTTCGATCCGAAGTCGCGGGGTTTCAATCCGATCCTCGTGGTGAATACGATACTCAACCTGCCGCTCTATCTCGAAGTGAAAAAGGCCCCGACGCCGACCAACGACGTCGCCTTCGTCATCGGCGAGGACTCATTGATGGTGAACCTGGGCCTCGCGGCGAGCCTCGTTCCGGAGGATCAGTTCGGCATCAGCGGCTCCAGTCGCCCGTTCGCCCCGGGTTTCGGATTCAAGGGTGTGCGGGTGGGGGTCATGGGGTGGGTGCACGACGACGTCGAATTTCAGCTCGGTGACACGCTGCTCGGCTTCCTGCGAGATTCGCAGCCCGCGCGACACAACACGCGGTACAGCGCGTTGGTGCACGGCCTGGTGGAAGGGGGCTTCGCCCCGACCGTCAGCTATGCCGGGCGGATCGCAGGCGACTCGACGCAGGGGTTCTATGCGGGCGGCGCGGTCCACTACTATGTGGGCGTGGGCTACGCGCGGACCGACGGCGACGCGGGCTTCATCACCGGAAACACGATTTTCGGCGGCTCGAACCCCGTGACGCCCGACGGGCGGGCCCTGACGCAGTACTCGAAGCCGGGGAACACCTTCGGCCACGGCGTCGGTGGCGACATCGGCGTCGCCTGGGTCTCCGGGCCGATCGAGCTCGGCGTCGGGGTGAACGACATCGGCGCGACGATCACCTGGCCCGACACGCGCCAGGATAGCGCCTACTACCGGGATTCGACCGCCGCGGGGAACGGCTCTATCGTCAGCTACTCGGTGCCCATCGCGAATCATCGGGAGACGAAGACCAAGTTGCCCGTGGCCTATATCGCGAACGTGGCGTATACGGTCGGCAACACGACACTTGGAGCGGACCTGCTGAACACCGGGCGCGGCGGCGTCGTCCACGTGGGCGGCGAGCAGCGGATCGGCCTGTTCGCGGTGCGCGGCGGGGTGGCGCGCGACCAGCGGAAACGGATCGAGTTCGGGTTTGGCGGAGGGTTGCGATTCGGCGGGCTCGGTCTCGACGTAGGCTTCTGGACGCACACCAACTCGTTGTCCAACGAGCGCGGCATCACGATGGCGACGTCGCTCTCGATTTATTAGGAGGTAGGATGCGAGCGAAGTGGCTCTGGGTCGTGGCGCTGAGCGCGGCGGCGGCCGGCTGCGGGGAAGGGCGTGCGATCTTCGACATCGACGTCTTCAGCTTCCTCAGCGCCGCGAACGCGGCCTCGCTGCCGTATTTCGGGCCGCTGCCCCCCGGCGTCCCGGACACGATCCCGGTGCAGACCGTGAACTCGCTCGGAATCGGTGGCTCGTCCATCGTGGACACGGTTCGGCTGACCGGCACCGTCGACTTCGAGAACGCCACCGGCACGGGCAGTGTGAGCTTCCAGGTCTATTTCGACACGGTCAAGAGCACGGTGTACACTGGAGCGCCGGCGTTCAGCGTGAGCGGCGCGGTCACTCCCGGTGCGACGACCACCAGCCCGTTCGACATTCCGAATCTCCAGGACGCCCTGAAGCCGTTCTTCCTCGCCTCGACGGTGTACGTGGGCATCAGGGCCTCCGCCACCGGCACGATACAGGGAACCGCGAGGCTCACCGCGCTGCGGGCGAGAATCGTCATACAAGATAAAATCTTCTGACAACAAAGAGACGTCGAGCAAAGACGTCGCGCGGAAGCGTTGCACGAAGACGTCGAGCATGATCGCGTATTTGCGACGCCCTGTGCTTGACGGTTTCGCGTGACGCCTCTGCGTGACGTCTCTACTCGACGTCTTTTTGCCCTATATTTGACCCGTGGACGCTCAGCGGAGACAAACCGTCGTCGTCGATGTAGGCGGCGTGAAGGTAGGCGGCACCCACCCGATCGTCGTTCAGTCGATGACCAACACCGATACCGCCGACGTGGATGCGACGGCGTCGCAGGTGCGCGCGTTGCACGAGGCGGGCAGCGAGCTGGTCCGGGTGACGGTCAACAACGAAGCCGCTGCCAAGGCGGTGCCGGACATCGTGGCCCGCGTGGCCGTGCCGGTGATCGGCGACTTCCACTACAACGGCCACCTGCTGCTCGCGCGGTTCCCGAAGTGCGCGGCAGCGCTCGCCAAGTACCGCATCAATCCCGGAAACGTGGGCGCCAAGCGGCGCGACGAGAACTTCCGCACCATCATCGAGATCGCACTCGCGCACGGCAAACCGGTGCGCATCGGGGTCAACTGGGGGAGTCTCGACCAGCAGCTCCTCACCGAGCTGATGGACGCCAACGCCCGTCGGTCGGATCCGCTGGACGCGCGCGCGGTGATGATCGAAGCCATGTTGGCGAGCGCGCTGCGATCGGCCGAGCTGGCCGAGGAATGCGGGCTGCCCCATGACCGCATCATCCTCTCGGCCAAAGTGTCGGGCGTACAGGATCTGGTGGACGTGTACCGGCGGCTGGCGCGGCGCTCCGACTACCCGCTGCACCTCGGACTGACCGAGGCCGGGATGGGCGCGAAGGGCATCATCGCCAGCACGGCGGGTCTGTCGATCCTGCTGCAGGAGGGAATCGGCGATACGATCCGGGTGTCCCTCACGCCGCGGCCGGGCGGAGACCGGACCGAGGAGGTGCAGGTGGCGCAGCAGGTGCTCCAGTCGCTGGGCCTGCGGAGCTTTACGCCGCAAGTCTCCGCGTGTCCGGGCTGCGGTCGCACCACCTCCACGTTTTTCCAGGAAATGGCCGAGGACATTCAGACGCATCTGAAAGCGCAGATGGCCGCATGGCGCGAGCGGTATCCGGGGGTGGAGGCGCTCCGCGTCGCCGTGATGGGGTGCGTCGTGAACGGCCCCGGCGAATCGAAGCACGCGGACATCGGCATCTCGCTGCCGGGGACGTTCGAGGAGCCCAAGGCCCCGGTATACGTGGACGGCAAGCTCAAGGTGACGCTCAAAGGCGATTCGATCGTCGCGGAATTCTTGAAGATTCTGGAGGAGTACGTCGAGGCCCGTTACGGGGCCTCACTCCCTGTCCCAGGCGACCTCATCTCTCGCTAGCCAATCCGGCTCCCCAGCGGCACCTCGCGCTCGGGATGCACCAGCACGATGTCCCCGTCACCCAGCACCACGCCGAGCGTCAGCACTTCGGAGAAAAAGTTCGCAATCTGGCGCGGCGGGAAGTTTACCACCGCCAGCACCAGCTTCCCCACCAGATCGGCCGTGTCGTAGTACTTCGTGATTTGCGCGCTCGAGCTTTTCACGCCGAGCTCGCCGAAGTCGATGCGC